>PVMN01001045.1_pt1 | contig 45114 bp, 39 predicted proteins | sample 1853401 | NCBI WGS metagenome assembly PVMN01 (sample SAMN08533510, study PRJNA380276) | Human gut metagenome, whole genome shotgun sequencing project.
GGACGCCTGCGCGCCGGCCCCTTGCAGCGCGCCGGCGGCCCTCGCCGCCGCGCCGGGAGGGGCGGGGGACAGCCTGGAGTCGAACATCGTGCCGGCCGGCGCGGCCGGGCCGGCCGCGAAGCTGATGCCCGATGTCTCGAGCGCCGCCGCATCGGCGCTGCGCGCGTTGCTCTGCGGCGCGTCGCCCGCAAACGTCGCGGAGTCCTCCGGCCTGGCGTCGTCCTGCCAGGCGGCGATGACGTCCTCGCTATGTCCGATGTTGACGTACATGGCCTACATCGCTCGCCCTTTGGTTTCCTTGGGTTTGGAAGTGAACACCTTGTACGTCTCGGTGCCCTTGGGCCAAGAGTCTTTGAACGGCATGACCGACCCCATGACCGACAAGACGCCGTGGCCCTCGGGCGGGTTGACCGTGTAGCGCATCTGCCGCTCGGACATGTGAAGCCGCTCGGCGAGCTCCCTCGCGTCGTCGTGGGCCATGTTGTACATGGTGACGACGCCGGAGTTGTCCAGGGCGCGGGACGCCTTGGCGTTCTCGAGCACTGCCAAGACGTTCTGGGTGGCGCCCGTCTGGTACAGGTCGTACTTGCGGCCTTCCATCCACGCCTTCAAGAAATATTGCGCGGCGATCGGCCAGTCCATGAAGGTCTGGAACTCGTCGAACAGCACCCACGTTTCATAGCCCTTCACCTTGTTCATTACGGCTTGCCTCCAGAACATGTCCGTGAAGGCGAACAATGCGGGGGCCTTGATGATGTCGCCGGCGTTGCGGAACCCGACGCCGAACAGCCTGCAATCATCGTCGTCGAAGGGAGATCCGTCGCGCTGGCTGAACTGACCGCCGACTGCCGTAGTGGTCGTGAAGAGGCTGAGCGCCTGGGCGGCGTCGCGCGCGACGGGGACTTTCATGTCGCCCAGCTCATCGGCGAGCTGCGCGAGCACGGGGACGTCCTCGGCCCGGTGCGTGTCGAGGTAGCGGCCGTAGACCTTCGGTATGCAATCCTGGATGCAAGAATAGAGCAGCGTCGCCTCCTTCGCAGCCCGTGTGTCCTTGCCGTCCATGACCGCGCCCTTGTAGAGCATGCACTCCACCTGGCCCATGAGGTACTCCGCCTTGTCCGCGATGGCCTGCTCTACGTCCTCCACCTGGTCGATGTTGATGGACATGACATTGAAGTAGTCCTTCGAGCCGGCGCCGACCTCGAACCATTTACCGCCGAGGAGCTGAACGAACGGCTTGTATGCGAGCCCGGGGGACGCGATGTAGACCTTCGCACGGGGGCGTCGAAGCAGGATCTGCAGGTTCTCCCGGCACAGGCCGAACGACTTGCCCGAGCCCGTGATCCCGAACACCATCTGGTGCGGCGCGCCGAGCGCCGTCCGGTCGAGCATGATGAAGTCCTCCGACTCCGCGTCGACCCCCCAGTAGATACCGCCCGGATCCTGGTAGCGGCGCGACGTGAACGGGATGAGCGCGCCGACGTTGGCGGTCGTCATCGTGGACGGGGCGTTGATGAAGTTCTTGCCTATGGGAAGGGTCGCGTTCATGGCGTCCTTCTGCCGCTCGCGCCCCGACAGCGGCGTCGCGCTCACGCCCCACCTCCCGCAGGCCCGCTGCAGCTTGGGTATCTGCTCGAGCTTGAGGTCGTCGGGCGTCTCGGCGCGCACATGCGCGCTCATGGTCGTGTAGAAGAGCTTGTGGCCTCCGAACTGCACCTCTTTCTTGAGCTCCTCCGCGTCCTGGGCGCGGTCGACGTGCTTGGAGGTCATGTAGACGCCCGCCGGCATGTTCTCGCGACGCGCCTCCTTGGCACGGTCGTGCGTGTCGCCCTCGACGGCGGCGATGTAGGCGTCGGTCGCCTTGCGCGAGCTCTCGGCCGACGTGGGCTGCATGTGGATGGTGAACATCATGTCCATGGGCGTCGAGGTGATGACGCTCACCATCCTGTCGTCTATCATGCCGGGCGACTTGCGCAGCAGCAGCGTCGAGGCGTAGAAATCGTTGCAGCGGTAGATCCCGCTGTCCTTGACGACCGAGGTGGTGCCGTTCGGGCGCGGCTTGAGGATGCGCGGCTCGAACGCGAGGGACATCGGGGCCACGGCGTCCTTGGTGGTGAGCCCCGTGGCCTTGCCGGTCTTGGTGTCGACGAGCGTTGCCCAGTCGAACACGAGGACGTCGGAGGGCCAGAACACGCCGGCCACTATCTCGAGCCATTCCGCGCCGCTCAGCACCGTCAGGCCGGATCCCATCGACTCGAAGTCGGGGCGTATGTCCTTGACCAGGCCGTCGAGGATGCTCTGGGCCTCGGCCTCGTTGTCGGCCTTGGTGCAGATCGTGAGCAGCAGGCGCGTCTCTATGTCCGTCTTGCCCTTCGACGCGCGGTCGGTGAGCACCTCGTTGACCTCGTCGCGCAGGCGGTCGAGCCCGTCCGGCTGGTGGGATATGAGCACCTCGTCGAGGATCGACCGGCGGCCGACGACGCGCACGATGACCGACCACTGCAGGTGCGTCGTCGGCTCGAACAGGTTGTAGACCCGCAGGAGCCGGACGTACAGCGCCTCCTTCTCGCTCTCGCCGAGGTTGCGGTAGTCCATGTTGTCCACGTCGCATGTTATCGAGTAGAGCCCTTTCTCGACCTTCACGACGCCGCTCTCGAAGCACTTCTCGTAGCGGATCGCATCCTGGGTGATCTTCGACAGGGGCTTGCCCTTCGCCTTGCGCCGCTCGTACTCGCGGCGCTCTCGCTCCCGGTTGCGCGCCTCGGCGAGCGCCATCTCGGCCTGCTTCACCGTCAGGCCCGCGACGTCCGGCATGGCAGCATCCGCCCTATCGTGCGCTTCGCGCTTTGCCGCGGACGTACTCTCGCTCTTTCTTCTCATGCTTGGCAGACTCCTTCCTCTCCCTGGGCGACTTCGCCGGCGGATCTTCCATCACCTCGTACTCGTCCTCGTCGTCGCAGCCGTACACGTATACGTCCTCCCCGCTCAACGCGGATGCGAGCCGCTCCCTCATGTACTCCTCCGGCGACTCGTAGCCGGGCGGGGCCTTGGTGTTGGCCACGTAAAAGAAGGGGAACGCCACCGCGATGGCGGGCATCACGCGGAAGAGCTCGGGCACGCTCAAAGGGGCGAACCAGAGCGCGCCGCCGACAACTGCGGCGAGGACGATGCCGATGCCGCCGTACTTGAGCTCGCGAGACGTGAAAGGCCCGAATGCCTTCCGCTCGTAGTCGAGCGGGTCGAGGTGGTAGGGGACGGTGAAGGACATTGCGGCCTCAGCTCATGGAGAGCATGAGGACGGCGCCGCCGCCTATGGCCGCCATGATGCCGCCGCCAACCATCCCGGCCAAGCCCGCCTTGGCCTTCGGCCCCTCCTCGTCCTTGTAGTTGAAGTAGTTGTAACCCCCTACCACCAAGATCGCGAAGCCCATGACCGTCATGCCGGGCCCCACGTATTGGGTGATCATGTAGTTGAAGCTTGGCCCGTTGACGTCCACGGCGTAAGCGGGCCTCGCGCTCGCGAGGCACACGGCGCCGGCCCCGAAGAGCGACAGCGCCGCCGCCTTCGCCTTCCCAAGCGCAGATGCCCTGTTCTTGGCCGTTTTCGATGTTTGGTCTTTCATGTCCCGTTCCTTTCGAATATCATTTCCTTGGTCAAAGCCGCCTCGTTGCGGCCGTGATCGCTTCTCGGCCCCGGACCGTGGGAGACGGACCGGGGCCTTTCCATGTCGTCAAGCGGCAAGGGATGCCCGCACCCTCGCGTTGTGCTCCCTCATCTCCTGCAAAGGGAAGGGCCCTGTGACGGCCTCGCCCCTTCGGTCGGGCGCGAAGGGCGAGTCCTTGTACTCGTCCGTGTCCTGCGTGCGGTACTTGCCCACCATGAGGGGCGCGGCGCCCGAGAAGTGGACGATGCACTGCTCCCGCGGTATCTTGTCGACCTCGGCCTCGTCGAGCAGCGGGCGGCCGAGCGACTGGTACGACGACTGAGCGGAATCGTTGCTGCCCATGATCCGGGCGCTCACCGTCTCGCTCACCGTGTGCTCGTAGACCGTCTGGGTACCCAGGGACTCCGAGATGTACGCGCGGCTCTCCTTCGAGCGGCCGCCGCCCATGTAGACGATCGTGTCGCAGGCGTCGAGGATCGCGCCCAAGATGTTCTCGCCCCATTTCTCCTTCGCGAGATCCATGCTCTGGAGGCCCATCACTATCGGCATGTTCCTGGAGCGGGCGGTCATGAGGATCCTCTCCTTGTAGGGTATGTTGCCCATGTTCAACATCTCGTCGATGAACGACACGACCGGGACCGGGAACCTCTCCCCCGGCAGGTTGTCGGCGATGTTGTAGAGGGTGCGGAACGTCTGCTGGTAGAACATGGCCAAGACGAAGTCGAGCTGGCCGCCAGCATCGTCGGCCACGACAAACAAGTTGGTGCCCTCGAAGGGTATGCGGTCGATCTCCATCTCGTCGCGCCACATGAGCTCGCGGATGACGGGGAGGTTGAAGGGCATGAGCCTGACCGCGCACGACACCAGGATGGAGTTCATCGTCCGGCCCTTGCCGGCCAGCTTCAGGCCTTTGTAGGTGCGGCAGGCGTAGCTGTCCGGCTTCAGATGCTCGATCAGCGCGAAGAAACGGTCGATGGTCGTGGGCGTGTTCGGATCCTCGTCGTCGCTCGAAGCCTCGGCGGTGAGCAGGATGTCCGCCATCGTCGGTATGTTCACCTCGACGTCGAGCCCCGGAGCTATCTCCTTCAGCTCGCGCAAGCCTCCGATGATGGACACGAACACCGATTTCTCGGATTTCTCCCAGAAGTCCCCGTCGACGCCCTCATCGGGCTTGCGTCCTGTGGTGTTGCCCATGATGGTGTCGACGGCGATGAGCACCTCCAAATCGTTGCGCGTGTACTTGAGCGGGTTGTAGCCGTGGCTGTTGGACGGATCCTTGGTGTTGAGAACCTTCACCACGCGGTCGTGCCTCATGAGGTACGGCAGCATCCGCTTCACGGTCGTGCCCTTCGTGTCGCTCGTGATGCTCGACGGGTCGGTGGGCCGCCAGAACCGCAGGAGCGCGGGGACGAACAGATAGAACGTCTTGCCCGTGCCTGGCGGGCCGAAGCACATCACGTTGCGGTTGATCTCCACGAAGCCCTTCCGGCGCGTCCCTATCGCATCGGGGTCGAGGCAGAGCTCGACGCCCTGGGCGAGCGGTATGTTGTTCAGCGGGTTATCCGTGTCGGCGTGCCTGTCCTTCTCGTCCTCCTCGCCCCAGCGCGCGGTGCCGTGCTCCATGCCCGCCATGGTCGGCTTGTCGGCCTTCTTGCCGCCGAGCAGGTACACGAGAACGACGGCCGCCGGCCCCGCGAGCCCGACGGCCACGGCGGCCGGGTCGAGGCTCAGCGCCCAAGGGCTCCGCGCGAAGTCGAGCAGGGCTACCGGGATGCTCGTGAGCGCCGCCGCGGGCCCGCGCGACGAGGCGACGGGGATGACGTAGCCCGCCACATGGTTGACCGCAACGAACGCGACCAAGGAGATGCCGGCCATGAGGGCGATGAACCCCTGGCTCGCCTCCCGCTTGCGCGCCGTCGTTGCGACGGGCACCCCGTTTTTCCCGTTCTTGGCCATCAGCGCGCCGCGCCCTTAGATTGCACGGCCGCCTTCGCCCCGCGTTCCACGCCTTGCTGGCGCTTGGCCTCGAGCTGCGCCTTGATCATCTTCACGTCTTTGGAGCATGCCTGCAGGACGTCGCCGATCTTCGCGCCGTCCAGCTTTTCGGCGGAGCCGAACCGCTCGATGCTCGGCAGATCGAGCCCGTCAGGGTTCGTCATCTCCTCCAAGGAGCTTCCGATGTGCGCCTCGCCCGCATCGTCGGCCACTTCCGCCGACTTGGTGGCGGCGACCACCGTCTCTACCGTTTCCGACGGGCCGACGTCGCGCGGCTCGACGACGTAGTCCGCCTGCTCCACGGTTCGCTCCTGGCGTGCTGGGGCGTCGAGCTCGGGAGCGGCTTCGCCGCGCTCCTGTGCGGGCGCTTCGGGACGCGATCCCACGGCGACCTCGTAGCCCCTCTCGGCGAGCTCCCCCGCCGCCAGGGACTCCGCGTACTCCATGGCCTCTGCGAGGTCATCGAATCCGCGCTCGCCGAAATTGGGCCCGTCGGCGTTCCCCCATACCTCCCATCCCTCGAGGGACGGGTCGGATTCCACGACGGCCTTGGCGTACACCGACACGCCGACGACGGCTTCGGCGTCCCATGCGTTCGCGTACGCCTCCAGGCTGTACCTGCCATCGCCGACGTCGATCCACTCCGCCCTGATCGCCTGCAGGGCGTCGTCCCTCACCATCCCCGTCTCGGCGACTTCGCAGAACTCGTCCCAATCCTCGAAGCGCGCAGTGGTGAAGTCCTTGAGGTTCTCCTTCGACGATTTGATATAGCGGTCTGCGATGGCCTTGACGCCGGCGGCGTGCTCGGACGCGAAGGTGAGCGAAGCGGTTTCCGCCGCCTCGTCGAAGGACAGGGAGAAGGGGATGCCGTCCTCCTCCATTGGGCCTCCCATGATGTTCGCGGCCCGGTCCCACTCGACCGTGGTCATGGTCAGCGTGTAGTCGCCCGCCTTGCGCCCGTCGAGGTCGCGCGCGGCAGCTCCCTGGCGCGGGATCTCGACGTTCGAGCCGAGCTCGGCGGCCCTCTGCTCCACGAGCAGCTCGCCCGCCTGCACGGCCTCGCGCTCGGTGCCGTAGACGCCGTCGCCGAAGCGCTCCCCCGCCGCCTCGCCGTAAACGTGCCATCCCCCGTTCTCCGGGTACACGTGGGCGGCGGCCAGCACCTCGTCCTGGCCGGCGTTCCTCGCCTCGAGCGTCGAGCGGGCTCCCTCCCGTTTCCATACGCCCTCGGCGGGAGACGGGAGGTAGCCCGCGACGGCGCGCGCGACGTCCTGGGCGCTCTGGGGATGCCCGTACGCCTGGTCGAGCTCGCACAGGGCGCGCTCCACCATGCTCGCGTCCTTCGCGTTGAACTTGACGACGTAGCCGAGGTTCTCCGGGCGGCGGGCCACCTCGAAGTAGACCCCCATGGCTGCGAGGTCGGCGCGCATCTTGTTCACGGCGGCCACCTCCACGGTGGACGCCACCTCGAAGCACTCGTTGAGCGAGCAGCCGCGCCAGTCCCGCAGCGTCTCGTAGTAGACGTTGTCAACGGATTCCGGGTGCATGGCGTCGTACTTCGCGGCGTAGCCCTTGGTGAGCGCCTTGAGCGTCTCGAAGTGCTTGGCGTCGCACGAGTAGACGAGGCCGCCGTCGGCCTGCGCCACGTACTCGGCCCCTATGCCCGCCGCGGCGAGGTCGGCGGCGAAGCTCGCCGCGTCCTCCGGGGCTATGCGGCCGCTGATCTTCGAGGGGTCGCGCCGGCCGTCGTCCCTCCCCTTCTCGCGGCGCTCGAGGGCCCACTTGATGAGCTGGTACATCAGCTCGGCCATCTCGTTCGCACCGTTGAAGATGAACCGTACGACCTCTTCCTCCGATGCCATTCGCTACCTCCTAGCCTTGGGGGATTCGGCGACGAACTCGCATCCTGCCTCGGTCACCGTGTACCCGTTCTCCAACTGCGCGCCGTTCTCCGCATAGCGGCCGTTCACCTCGACCAGGCCGAGCTCTTTGAGGTAGCCGAGGACGACGGACACCGTTGTCGGGTTCATCTGCAGGTCCCTCACGAGCTTCTTCCGGCCGACGACGATCCTCCGCACGTCGTCGGAGTTGTCCAGCATGTAGCGGAGCATGTCCTCTGCATGCTCGGCCAGGGCCCTCCTCATGCCCCCTCCCCTTCTTCGCGCCTCGTGGCCCAGATGCCCAGCAGGACGGCGGCCACCGCGGCGAGGAGCATGGCCACGCCCTCCAGGGCCGGGACGCGGTCGCCCGTCGCGGTGAGCGCGCCACCGTTGCCTGCCGTGCCCGTCGAGAACCCGTGATAGGAGGATGCGAAGCCGAAGGTGTCGATGACCCGCGTGATCACGTTGTCATGCGCGTCGTCGTACAGCCCCTGCCCGTCTCTCCAGTTGCGGGTGATATGGCTCGTCACGCTGTTGGGGATGACCACCTCGCCGTTGCTGTTGTCCAGGGGCTCCGTTGCGTACACCAGGTAGCTCATGTCCTGCAGCGTGCGGAACCCTACCTCGACCGACCCGTATTCGAGCATGATTCCCGTGACGTATTCGCCGGCGGCGAGGCCGAGCCCGTCGACGTCGAGGCGCGTGCGGGCGCCGGCGGCGACGCCCTCCCTCCAAAGGCGCCACCCGACCGTGCCGATGCGGTCGGTTCCGTCGGCCATCTGGTTCGGGGGGTTGCCGGCGGTCGCGCTGGCGGTCGAGTACACGGCCGACGTATCGGTCATGTTCGTCCGGTACCATACGTTGACCAACCCGTCGGTGTCGCCATAGGCTGCAGGCGTCACCAGCGTGTCGAGCCTGATTCCCAGGTTGACGAACTCGCAAGGATCGACGACCGCGTACTGGTCTGCCCTCACGTTGGTGGAACCCGCGTCGAACGCGACGTCGTAGCGGTAGCGCTCCTTGCCCACGTTGTCGACGCGAACGGGTGCGCGCTCATCCGACTGGAACGCCGCGCTCGTGCGGTCGATGGTCGCCTTGCTCACGTTGCATTCGAGCGATATGGCCATGTTGCCGTACGTCTGCGTCTGCCGGACGTCGCTGTCCTTGTCGGCCTTGAAAAGGTAGCGTCCCCAGGTGGATCCCGCCGACTCCCACCACTCGGCGTAATCGGGGTTCGGCACCGCCTCGACCATCATGTACCAGCCGAACTCCAGGCCCTCGAAGATGACGGCGCCCATGTCGTCGGTCGTCCCCTCGGCGACCATCTCCCACAGGCTCCCGTCCACCTCGCCGTCGGGATCATCCGCGAACACGCCATGGAAGCCCTGACGGCCGCCGAACGTCGGGTCGGGCTCCCCCTCCCCGATCCAGCGGTACAGCCCGAATCCGGTCTTGCCAACCGGCTCGCCTGTGTCCTGGTCGACTTTGTGGGCCTCGATGATGCGCTTGTGGTAGTTCGTGTTCAAGAACACGTAGGCCGGCTCGCCTGCGATCAGGCCCTCCTCGTCGACGGAGAATTCGTAAACCTCCGGGTCGAGGATGTAGTCATCGCCTGTCTTGGTTTCCTGGCAGTAGTAGGCGAGCCCGTCGCCGTGGGGGATGCGCTCGAGGACGAAGCTGCCGTCCTCGCCGGTCGTGGCCGTGGCATCGTACGCTATCTCGCCCGCCGCGTCCTCGGCCCACACGTGCCACTCCGAGCCTGCATAGTCGACAAGCTCGCCGTCGATCAGCTCGGCCTTCTTGAGCAATATGAACGTGGTGGGCGCGTCGGCCGTCTCGAGCACGGTACGCGTCACCTTTACCTCTTGGCCAGCGTATGAGAGCTCGACCATGTGCGTCTCGTGGTCGATGGCCCAGCCGTCGGGCGTGGCCGTCTCACGCACGTTGTAATCGCCCAGGTACAGCTCATCCGTCTCGGCCTTGCCGTCATCGCCCGTGGTGACGGTGGCCACCACGTCGCCGGAGCTCGCATGCACCGTGCCGTCGGGGGTCACGATGTCCGCGGCTGCCGTCACCTCGTAGACCGCGCCTGGCACGGCGCGCCCGTCGGCCTCGTCGGTTTTGACGATTTCGATGACGCCCTTCTGGGGCGCGTCCTCCACGACGGCCCCGGCCCGCGTCACCGCGACCTCCTGGCCGGCGTATGAGAGCGTTACATCGACGGGCTCGCCGTTGAGCACGTACCCGTCGGGCGCGAGCGTTTCTTCGACCTCGTAGCGGCCCAGGTACAGCTCCGGCGTCTCGGCCTTGCCGTCATCCCCGGTCACGACCTCGGCCACCACGTCGCCCTCATGGGCGCGCACGGTGCCGTCGGGCGTCACCACGTCGGCGGCGGCGGTCACGCGGAATTCGATGCCGGGCACCGCGACGGGCAGCCCCGACTCGGCGTCGACTTTGTGGGCCTCGATGATGCCCTTCTGGGGCACGTCGCCGAACTCGGACTCGGCGTAGGCGGCTTCGACCTCCTGGCCGGCGTATGAGAGCGTTACATCGACGGGCTCGCCGTTGAGCACGTAGCCCTCCGGCGCGAGCGTCTCGACGATGCGGTAGCTGCCCAAGTACAGATCTTCGGCCGTTGCGGTGCCGTCGGCGGCCGTGACAATGTGCGCGGCGATCTCGCCGGCGGGCACGTGCACCACGCCGTCGCCGGTCTTGATGTCAGACGCGGCGACGAGGTCGAACTCGATGCCGGCAGCGGGTACGGGCTCGCCCGTCTCGGCGTCCACCTTCATCGCCTTTACAGAGCCCTTCTGGGGCATGTTGGCGTACTCGACCACAAGCGGATCATCCCAGTCCGTCGTGGTTGACACCGTGAAGGGCACGTCGGCATGGCCGAGCAGGTAGCCCTCGGGGGCGGACACCTCGCGAAGGTAGTAGGATCCGGCGTTGAGCTTCTGAGGCAGGTACACGCGGCCCGTATCGCCGACCGTGAGAGTGTCGTAGCTGATCGCCTCGGGATACGTCTCGTGCCACACAATGGGGGTCTTAGACGCATCGAGCACCTGCAGCTGCGTTCCCGCAACCAGCACGGGCAAGCCCGACTCGGCGTCCACCTTGACGAGCTCGACGCCCGCAGTGACGTACGTGTTGTTGGCGAAGAAGTGGTACACCTTCTTGTCCTCGCGGGCAGAGAACGTGAACGGCTCTATGGGATCGTAATTCGGCTTCGGCCCCGTCTCGATCACCAGGTAGTCATCGTAGGGCAACGCGCCGTGCTGATCGTCCGGTCGCGGGTTGTAGGACGTGTCCGCTATGCCGTTCTCATCGGTTACGATAGTGGCATAGGGCGCGGCTCCGTCGCGCACCGTGTAGGTTCCGTCGCCGTTATCCACGAAGTCCTTGGAGGCGTAGATGCTGAACTCGACCCCCGGCAAGGGTATCGCGTCGGCCTTGTCGCCCTCGGTGACGTCATCGCCTATCTTCGTGCCTACCTTGATGATGAAGCACTCCGCGGCCTTCACCTGGTCGTCGATGGCCTGCTCGGTGGTCGCCTCCACAACCTTGCCGTCCTCGCGGATCTCGAAGCGCCATACTTCGTCGGAGAGCAGGTAGCCCTCCGGCGGGACGGTTTCGCGCAGCTCGTAGGTGCCGTAGGGCAGAAGGTCGCTCGCGGTCTGCGCCACGCCGTCGGCGCCGGAGGTGATGGTGGCCACGTCCTTGCCTGGCTCGTATACGATCCCGTCCACCAGCACAGGATTAGCGGAAACGCTCTTGATGGCGAAAACGGCCCCTTCGACGCTGGCGGATCCCTGCGGTACGGACGTTTGGCTCTGATGGTCGAGCTTCGCCGTCTTGACGCCGCCGCGGATCACCTGGTTGTCTATCGACTGCTCGGTGGTAGCCTCGACGACCACGCCGTCCTCGCGGATCTCGAAGCGCCATACTTCGTCGGAGAGCAGGTAGCCCTCCGGCGGGACGGTTTCGCGCAGCTCGTAGGTGCCGTAGGGCAGAAGGTCGCTCGCGGTCTGCGCCACGCCGTCGGCGCCGGAGGTGATGGTGGCCACGTCCTTGCCCGGCTCGTATGTGACGCCTCCGACCACGACGGGGTTCTCTGATGCATTTTTGATGGCGAAGGTCGCGCCTTGCATTGTTCCATCGCCCTGCGCGGTCGCGCTTTGGTAGTAGCCATCGAGCTTCGTCGTCTTTACGCCGCCGCGGATAGAATCGTCCAGGAATTGATGCTCATTCCAGACCTCAGCCGGATTCCCCTCAATACCCGACATTGTAATGCGCTGCACGAATACGTCGTTCGGACGCGCCGCAGAGGACAGCACGTATCCCTCCGGCGCTTTAGTTTCCTGGACGGTCACAGTGCCTAAAGGAAACGTCGGTGTGCCAGCAGCGCCAATATAAAACGGGTCGCCGGATACCACATACGATGAGTCAAAATAGCAGAAACCGTCAGAATCCGTACGCATAACCCACGTGCGCATAGGGCTTATCCCTTGTGCAGCTGGATCGGAAGAATAGTAACCCGCATAGTATTTTACGGTGAATTCCGCTCCTCCGAGCGTTCCACCCCCTTGAGCGGTGCCTCCGGTCAACGGGTCTGCCTTATGAAGCAACGCACCTACCGGATCGTCGTACGGCACATCAGACGCTCTAATAACAGCATTGCCTGATACATCGAAGTAATGTCGGCTAGTATCTTTAAAGAAACCCGTTGGTGGTTGCGACTCAACGCAATAGTAGTTGCCATAAGGCAGGCCGGAGGCCGATGCGTAACCAGATGCATTAGTCGTCAATGTCAGTACATAACCGTCATCGTTTGAGCGGTAAACATCGTATTTTGCACCAGAGAGACTGTAAACCGGGTTGCCGTTCGTCATATCAGGCTTAGTTGAGCTCTTGTAGAGCTCAACAGATCCTTTCGGCGTCCAGTAGAAGTTCCCTACCCGCTGGCACGGATAAGGCGCTAAAGATCCTGGATTCTTATTTGCCCCGGTTGTGTCAAGCGTCACATTGTAAGCACGAGCTCCAGAATCCCAAACCCCTGTGAAATTATAAGTGCCATCGGCTGGCGCCGCTTGTCCATAGTCCATGCAGTGGCCAATCAAATACTGGCCGTCGGGCATGGTTATACCGAACCGGTTGTAATGGTCGTTCGTCGGCCCAGGGTTGAGACACACCATGCTTGCGGTGCCACTTATGGTCGATAGGTCACGCGCGATCGACCCCATGACCGGTGGAGCCTGACTGGCCAACAAAAGCGGATCTACAGGCTGCTCGGCTTCCTCTTCAACGTCAGAGGCCTCATTTTTTATAGATTCCGAATCTTCATCCGGCTCTTTCGACACGGGGTTTTCTTCCTTTGGGTTATCAGGCTGCGTTTCCTGATCAGGGGTAACTTCCTGCTCTAGCCCATCCCCCTTATCTGCCATCTCCGTACTTGTGTTAGATTCCGAGATTACCGGCTGTGCCTCGCTATTTGCATGCCCGAAGGCTTCAACATCTTCAGAGACGGGAGCAGGATCGGCTAAGGCCAATCCCTGTGGTATCGCCAGCGTCACCGCTAGCATGATAGCCATCGCTGCGGACGGCAGGCGACGCAGTATGCCTCCTCCTTCTTTCAGCAAGTTGTCTATCATTGCCCTCTCCCATCTCGTTCGCCTTCGATTCTTCTATTTCCACTCCCCACAGGAGCAGTAGTAGCGGCCAGTGTTCACAGTCTCCGTCCCTACAGGAGACGGATAGGCGTTGCCAACGCCTTCCCCTGCTAGGGCATGGTTTTTCAGATGACCCGCTTCGTTTCCTTGAATATCAGCGCCGCAAATCCCACAGAAATTGTGGTAAATAGTCTTCTCTGTCGTTTCGGGAATCCAGTTATGGACATGCGCCGGAGGAGCCGGCGCAGGGTCGGGCCCAGGAGCGGGAGCAGGAGCGGGAGCAGGTTCCGAGGAACCTCCCCCGGACGTCGATCCACCTCCGGTCCCCCCGCTTTGCACAGCATTACCCGATGTGGCAGGGGCGCTCTGCACGGCCGCCTGGGCGGCGTCTGACTTGCCTGCCGCTTCGAGGGCTGTTGCCGACGCCTCGACCTCTTCGGCACTCATGTCGGCCAGCGCTTTCGGCGCGAGAGTGATGTTGACGATTATCTTCTTTTCATCGGCTGAAACCGTCTCGAACATGACCATAGCGTCTTCGCGCTCGTTATCCCACTCAAGGCCAAGCGACCTTACGGTGTTGCTCGCGCTCGCAGCAGCATCAGAGGGGGCTTTAAGCTCGAAAGGCTCCCCTGCGGTGTAGGTTGATCCGTCTTCAAGCACGGGGGCTTTGGACACGGACACCTTGTAAGTGGCGTCCTTCACGAACTCATCGGCCTCTACAAGGACGATATTCTCGCCGCACTCGACCTCGCGCTCGATAGGTTCCATCTCTCCGTGCGGGGCCGCAGCTTCGACGCGCACTGTCGCCTTAGTCGCGGTATCAGTCCACCCTTCGGCTTCGATTTTGACCGCGAGGGAATACTTCTGGTCATTCTTAGGCGCAACCGTCTCTTGCTCCGGCTGGGATTTTTCGGGCTGGGGTGCCTCCGAGGGCGTTGCAGCGCCCACGATGCCCGCAATGCACAGCGCGATCACGGCAACGCCGAGGACGGCCGCTGCGACGATGCGGCGCTTGCGCTTGGGCGAACCCCCGCCGTCCACCGTTTCCCCTTGCGCAGGCTCGGACTCGATATCCTTCTCGCCCTCAATCGGCTCGGTCAGCCCTTCGATCTTCTCTTCCGTTTGATATTCCAGCTTCTCGGTCTTTTCGTTTTCGCTCATGTCCCAACATCCTTTCGCCCGGTCTTATGCCCAGTCTGTTTGCCTAGCGCAGGGTTCGTATCCCTCCGATCGGCGGCCCCGATGCCGGGGGGCGCATGGACAGACCGGGCGGAGAGCCATGCGCACCCCGGCATCGGGGCCTAGTTCGTCATTCTTCTTGCAGCTTCGCCTCCCCACCCCCGTCGTCGAACTGCATGACCTTCACGGGAGCCGACTCCCGCAGAACCATCCCGTCGCGGGTTATCGCGATGGAGGGGAACCTCATCATCCGCTGCGTCGGGCGCAGCTCCTTCGGCCCGCGTTCCAGCCTGTCGGGCACGCGGACGCTCCACGCGCCGTCGCCTGTTTTCACAGCCTTGACCCGCGCGAGCACCACCACGCTGCCGTCGTCAAACGTCTTGGTGATGCGGGCGCGCCGCCTCCAGACCACCGCTACGGCGATGAGCACGGCACCTGTCGCCCCCGCTCCGACGACGTAGGGGATCACATCGAACGGCTGCTCCGGCTCCGGCTCAGGTGCGGGTGCAGGCTCGGGAACCTCGTGGTAGTAGGTAACGTCCAGCGCCATGCGCCTGTCCTTCTCCGTCGCGATCCCCTTGTAATGGCCTATGACGGTGTAGGCGATCGTCTCGAGGTAGTCCTCGGTGCCGCGGTAGTTGGCATGGGCCGTGTACGATACGGGGAGCCCTAGGTCGTCGGTGGCCGTGACCTCGAACTCGACGTCAGAGAGGGCCAGGGTCTTGGTCGTCGTCGTATCGGGGCCATCGCCGCTTGTCACGGTGAAGTCCGCGTACGCGGGTATCGTCGCATCGACGTCGTTGGTGGGCAGCCCGGGATAGTCCACCGGCCGGTCAACCTGACGGGTGCGGAGCTGGTAGACGGGGATCTGCTCGACGCTGTCAAGCGGCAGATCCCCTTCGTAGAGTGGATCGATCGTCGACGCGTCCATCGTGGCCGGCATGCTGGCGATGGCGTAACTAACATCGAGCACGCCCGCTTCCACGGTCGTGTCATGCTCGAGTTCGGCGGTTTGCCGCTCGTACGATTCATCAACGTAGGGTTCGCCTTGCTTTTCGAGTTTGTAGGCATTGCCGCCGAACTCTATAGACGATGGCACGAGCCCTTCCGGCATGCCGGACGCTTCCATGTAAGTGAACGTTTTGACGATCCTGTCCCCGTCGCCCGCGGCAAGGGCCGCGGCCGGCGGCGACGCCAGCGATGCCGCGAGCAGGATCGAGGCCAGCGCGGCAGCCGTTTTCAGCAGTTGGTTGGAGACGGGTTTTTCCTGGGTCGCCATCGTTCACCCTTTCTATGCGCTTTTCACTAATCCATGATACCCCCCCCCCAGGGCTGTTTTTCAAGGCCTAACCTGCGAAATATTATTTGCAGCATCATTTACATGTTTAGCATTTCGGTATAGAAGTCTCATATTTAATTATGAGATTTAAGTATTCGTATATTCTAGTATTCAAGTATTTGTATTTTCTCATTTTCAATTTTTCAAGTACTCGTGTTCTACATTATTCAAGTATTCGTGATCTTCACTAACGTTGCCAGTGGGATGTTTCCTCAATTACACGAGTATTCAAGAACTCTATACCTCGCTTTAACAAGTTTTCTATTACTTGTATTTTCTAGTTCTTACAATTTCATATTTTATTGTTTTTTAGTTCTTGTGTTTTCAAGTTTTCATATTTTCATGTTCTTGACTACTCTTTTTCTTGATGTATACTTTACTCGTGTTCTCTAGTATTCAAGTTTTTGAGTTCTCTATCAATCAAGGAGGCAGGGAATGGCAAAGGCCAAGGCGCCGACGTCCCAGAAGAACCCCGCATGGGTCGTCACGGTGGGAGCCATGAAGGGCGGGGCTGGAAAGACCATGGTCGTCGACAACATCGCCGGCTGCCTCGCAGAGCGCTATAAGGTGCTTGTCGTGGACGCCGATCCCCAGGCTAACGCCTCCAAGGGGTTGGGGATCGACATTGCCGACCCGGACATGACCACCCTTGCCGACGTCCTCACGAACCAGGGCACGCCGCCGGAGGACGCGGTGATCCGCGCCCCGTTGCGCGACCTGCCGAACCTGGACGTGATGCCGTCCTCGATCCTGCTGTTCAAAACGGAATTCGAACTCGCGGCAAAAGGCGAGCGGATCAGGCTGCTCGGCTACTACCTGCAGGACAACAGCGAGTTCTTCGGCCGGTACGACTACATCATCATCGACACCAACCCTGGGCTCGGCCTCGTTAACCAAAACGCCTTCTTCGCCGCGGACTCGATAGTGCTCGTGACCGACGTGTCGGACAACGGGCTCACCGGCGTCGAGATGTTCCAATACTTGTGGGGCGAGGAATTGTGCACCGAGCTCCGCATCCCCGACGTCACCAAGGGACTTGTGGTCTGCAACTACGACAAGCGCATCAAGCTGGCACCCGAGATGCTCGACTACATCCGCTCGCGCGAAGACATGGGCGGTCTGCTCGTTGATACCGTCATCCCGTACCGCGTAGCCTACAAGGACACCGAAGTCGAGTCGAAGCCAATCAACCTGGAACATCCCAAATCCAACGAACATACGATACTGGAAGCGGTCGTGAAGGATCTTAGAAAGAAAGGAGCCATCTGATGGCAACCTCGAACCGATTCGCCGCAGCAAGGGAAGCCGCTGCGAAGGAGGCATCCCAGCCGGCACCGCCAGAACCCGAGGTCGTCACGCCGAGCCGGGCGGAAGCCCCCTCTCCCTCGAAGCCGCGCAAGGGTGGGGAAGAGGGGCAGAAGCCGTCAACGGGCAAGCGCCGGGCACCGGCCGCGCGCGCAACGCCGAAGAAGGCCGACGCCGGCGAGGTAAGCCAAGCCTCCTCGAGGGAGAGCGGCGAGCAATCGTATACGACGTACGGCTTCATGATCACCGAGGATCAGAACAAGGCCCTCAACCGGCTCAAGGGCATAGACGGGCTGAACCGCTCGCTGGTCATACGCGAGGCGCTCGATGCGTGGATAGCCGCCCATAAGGACGAGTACCCCGAGTCCCTCGGCCAGTACGGGAAGTGACGTCGTGAAGACATCCAGATACCGCGGCCACGTGCTCGCCACGATCACCGACCGCGACCTCTACTACGGCGGCATCGGCGAGAGCTACCAAGTAGGCCAGGTGCTCATATTCGCCGCCGGCACCAAGCCGAAACCGGGTAGCGAGATGGCATGCGCCGACAACATGGCCGCCGCCACGGAGTACCTCGACGGCGGGGGATCCCCCGCCGCGATACCGGAACCCGCTCGGCTGCAGGAGGATCCTGCACCTGCGCCGCAAGCGCCCTCCGACGGCCGCCTGGAGGCTATCGTCGCCGAAGCGAGGATGGCTGCAGAGGCGCTCGAGAGGGACGCTGCGGCGCAAAGACGGCATACCGACGCCCTTGAGGCGGAGCTCGCCGCGGCGGCCGCCGCGAGGGACGAGGCGGAAGCCGGCCGGCGGGAGGCGGACCGGCAGATCGAGCAGGCGGAGAAGCGAGCCGCAGAATCCGAGGCCGCCCTCAGAGCCGCTACGGAGGCGCTGGAGCGGGCGGGGGAGGATCGCGCCCGCCTCGAAGGCATCGTGGCAGTGGAAACCGCGGCCAGGGCCGAGGCGGAGGCGCAGCTGGAGGAGGCGGCGTCGGCGCGAGACGAGGCGCTCGCCCGGCTGGGCTCGCTCGAGCGCGACGCCGCCTCCTTCGCCGTCGCCAAGGGAGCCGCCGAGACGGAGGCGGAGGAGGCCAGGGCCGCCCTCGAGCGGAGCGAGGCGAGACGCGCAAAGGCGGAGCAAGACCTCGTGTCGGCAAGCTCCGAAAGCGAGCAAGCAGCCCGAGCGCTCTCCATGCTCCAGGACAAGGTGTCCGCGCTTACCGACGAGCTCTACACCGCGCGCAGCAAGACGGAGGCAGCGGAGAGGAGGGTACGGCAACTCGACAACGGGATGTCCGAGCTGATCTCCAACATCTCCGACGAGCGGGATCTGTACGCCAACGTCCTGAAGGAACGGGAACGGCTCGCCGGCCTCCTGGACGACGCGGAATCGGAGCTCTCGCGCCGCTCTTCGCTCGCGGACAGGCTGTCGGAGGAGCTGCAGGCCGCCGAAAAGCGCGCGGCGCAAGCGGAGAACGCCGCCAAGGAGGCCGCCCTCGACTCGGAGTCCCTGGCGAAGGATCTTGAGCATGCCCGGGCGCGTTCGAGCGAGCTCGAGACAGCGCTCGCCGCCGCGAAGGCGAAGGCCGGTACGGCCGAGGACGCGGAAGAAAGGCTCCGCGCGGCTTTGGCGGAACTCGCCGACGTCAAGGCGAAGAGGCTCGAGGACGCCGCCGCGTGGCAGGCGGATCTGCAGCGCATCGACGCGCAGCTGAAGGCGTCGCGGGGGAACGTCGTGCAGACGGGATCGGGGGAGGTGGTTGTCCGGCACGTCTACCCCGACGCGCCCAAGCCGACGATGGCAGCCAGGGCCCAATCCGTAGCGTACACGGTAGGGCGGGGTGCCGTGGCGCTGGTCGTCGTGGCCGCCCTCAGCCTGCTGGCCAGCGCGATCCTCACCGCGGCGTCGAACGGGGCCTCGTTCGGGGAGGGTCTGCGCACGGTGCTCGGCACGGTGCTCGACGTCATCCCATAGCCGTCACGGCGGTTCAGCGGGGGCTACGCCCCCTGCGCCCCTGTTTCCAACAAGAAAGAGTGACGGTTAGAAGGACACTAACCGTCACTCTTTCTTGTTGCGTTATTATTCACGAATGGAAGGGGGTACTTCGGCATCTATGAGAACAGACCGGGCATCTCGTAAGACAGCCAAATCTGAAAGAAGAAGACCATGAGCATTAACCGAGTTATCATCAGCGGCAACCTTACGCGCGATCCCGAGCTTCGCTCCACCGCGAGCGGGCTTCCCGTGCTCGGCTTCGGCGTAGCGGTCAACGACCGTCGCAAGAACCAGCAGACGGGCGAGTGGGAGGATTATCCGAACTTCATCGACTGCACGATGTTCGGCGCGCGCGCCGAAAGTCTTTCGCGTTACCTCAGCAAGGGCACCAAAGTGTCCATCGAGGGCAAGCTCCGTTGGAGCCAGTGGGAGCGCGAGGGCCAGAAGCGCAGCAAGATCGAGGTGATCGTCGACGAGCTCGAGTTCATGTCCAGCCGTAATAAGACCGACGGCTACGACGCCAACGCGGAATTCGCAGCCATCCCGTCGTCCCTTTCGCCTGATTCTACAGCATCCGTCTACGACGAAGACATCCCGTTTTAATCATGGACGCTACAAATTGATCCCTAACATCCTGTTGCATGTTCAGAGCACTCGCCCAAGTGATGATGAAGACAATCGTCCGGCGTGGTGCTGGTGGATGCCCCTCCCTAAATACCACGTCGATGAACGGCTGCTGATAAATGAACTACTGGGCCGAGACACTAGCGGCGCATCCTTGGAGCAAGGGCGGCGGGTGGAAAAAGAGTAAATAGTATGATATTATTCATACCATGCAGAAAGGACGGCAATGAGCCACATCGACATACACCCGAGAATCGAGCAGCGTCATCCGGAGATAAAACCCCAAGACGTTTACGATGCCGTGCGAGGGATGGTGAGCTACACGCGCCGCGAGAGCGGCGAGTGGGTCGGTGTAGGGTTCGATACGCAAGGAAGATTCATCGAGCTCGTTTATGTCTACGATGAGGATATCGACAGCTTCCTTGTCTACCACGCGATGATCCCGCCGAGCGCCAAGACGCTCCGAGAGCTAAGGATGGAGAGGTGAAATCAATGAACGTAGATGAACTTGCGGCCAAGTATGGTTTGACCAACGAATGGATCGAAGAGAGCGCCGCCGCTTATGAGCGCGGAGACTACCCACACGAGGACGGACAGGTGTACAGCGGTTCCCACCTCGACGCAGTGGGCAAGAAGCGCGTCACCGTTGTCTACCCGTGCGAGAAGGTGCAGAGAGCGAACCGCATAGCGAAGAGCAGGGGCGTAAAGCCCTCCGAGATATACCGCGATGCGTTGGCTGAATACCTCGACAAGTACGAGACGGTCGCATCCCGATAAAACGTTGCGGTGTCTTGTTGGTTCTCATTGCTCCGGCGGGGGCAATGAGAACCTTTCTATATAGCCTTTCGCCCTCGCAAGCTTCCTGGATCGGCAAAGGCGGAATCGGAGGGCCTGCGATGGCCCTCCGTCGTTTAGACGCCCATTTTTGGGGCGGCCATCCTCTCCTTCAATGCGGGGTTTTTCTCTTCCTGGTTTCAGGGTCTTTCAACGTCGACAAGGCTTTCCATAATTCGGCCGATTAGGTTTTTTCCACAACGCCGATGCGCGAAGGAACCGCTAGGGATTAATTCCGTAGCGCCGGGATCGGCGTTGTGGAAAAAATCGCCGCGCTCTTTGCGGCGACCGAATTGTGGGAAGGCGCGCTTTCTTGCTCCAAAAACCAAGAACCCCTAAACGCCAAAGCGAGAAAGAAGGGTATCCGCGCCGGCCGCTCTGAGCGGACGGCGCGGCCAATATGCTAGGGCCCGAAGCCCTTTTGCCCGGCTCTCTAAGAGCCGGGCAAAAGGGCCGCAGCAGCGGGGCTCTTCGAGATCGACCGCCCTCCAAACTAAGCCAACCAACCAATCCGAAACCCTGGAACACGAACAGGCGAGTACGCCTTTCCACAATCGAAAGACCGCTCGATTATGGAAAGCCTTGTCGACGTTGAAAGACCCTGAAACCAGGAAGAGGAAACCCCAACCTGCAATGCCGGCTTCGCCGGAAGTGTGGACAGCCGCGAGCGCCTGCCCACACTCGGCGCGGCAACGACCGCGCCGCCGTTTCGCCGCCAGGAGGCCGGCTCCCGAAAATCGCGACGTCGGCCTCGCGTCGCGCCAGAAGGCGCTCCGCTCGGCCCGGTGGATGCTCGCCCCGAGCATCCACCGGGTGGCTTCACACACCCTTCCTCCATTACGGGATCCGCGTAGGGTCCCTTCATGGGAAAGCCTGTGCAAAGCCACCCGCGCCCATCGGCCCGAACCCGCGCTTGCGCTAGGCCGCGCAGCACGTTAAACTCTGTAGGGAGGTTAGCAAGAGACGCACGTTGTAACACAAAATAAATTTTGCGTTACAACGTGCACGGGGCTTCCGCCCCGAACCCTGGAACGCGCCGCACGCGGCGCGTAAGCCGGAGGCAAGCCTCCGGGCCGTACAGGCACGGGTCGGCTGCGCCGACGGGCGGCCGGGCCGCCCCTCGCTAACGCTCGCTCGCTGCGCTCGAAACGCATTGAAGGAAGGAAGCCGGTTGCCGCGATCCAAAGGCTACAAGAAGCAGGAAGCGCTCGACGGCGGCTACCTCAACGTCAGGCTCTCGGCCGACCTGAGCGCGAAGCTCGACCGCGACTGCGCCGACTACGCGCGCAGGGCGGGGAAGCCCGACGCCTCAAGGGTGCGGGGCTCCTACGTCCGGGAGCTCATCTCCGCCGGCCTCCAAGGTGCCGCCGACGCCGATCTGGAATCAGCCTCGAGGGCGATGAAATCGGTGGCGTGGGAGCTCGAGGCGGCGTCTATCGGAGCCTCGCTAGCGCCCACGGCCAAGGCCCTGCAGGGATGGAGCGACCGGCTGATGGAGGCCTCCTTGATGCTCGACCGGGCAGCGGGGGAGCGCTAGCGATGCCGATGCTCAAGACCATAACCGGTCACACGGGCTGCGCCGGCGTCATGGACTACCTGCGCAAGGGGTCGAAGGACGACAGGCGCAAGCGCCGCATGGGCGAGATAAGCGAGGCCGACACGCTCCGCGTGGCGGCGAAGGGCATAGCCGGCTACCTCCACGACGGGCACGGCGCGGAGTTCGACCGCGCCCTCGCCGAGGACTTCGTCGGGATCCCTCCGAGCGCGCAGGGCGACTGGGCTCGGTACATGGACGACCTCAGGCGTGCCGCCGGATGCGACAGGAGGACGGGCGGAAGGGAGGGGAAGGCCGTCACCTACCGCCACTACGTGCTCGCGCCAGACCCCGAGGACGGCATCGATCTGGACACGCTCAGGGCGTACGCGAAGGAGTGGGTGGTGAAGGCGTTCGGCCCCGGAGCGACGGCCGCCATCGTCTACCACGACGACAACCACGAGCGCCTGAAGAAGGGCCTGCAGGGAATACCCCACGCGCACATCTGCATCAACGCGCTCAACACGCAGACGGGCAGGAAATGGCATTTCGCGAAAGACGACCTCGCCCGCCAGGCGAACGTCGCGCAGGAGCTCGCCGAGAAGTACAGCCTGGCGCCGTTGCCGAAAATGAGGACGTCCGACGCCAGGGAAGATCCCTTGAAGACGATGCGCATCTGCAGGACGAAGGAGGAGTGCGCGATGCTCGCCAAGGGGTTCGTGCCTTACAAGGAGTCCATCAGGAAGGCCGTCGCCAAGGCGTGCAGGACGGCCAGCAGCTGGGACCAGTTCAAGGCGGCCCTCGCCGACAAGGGCGTGAGCGTGACCATAACCAGGAGAGGGACGCTGACGTACTGCGACTCCAACGGGCGCAAGGCCAAGGAGCAGAAGCTCGGCCTGAACTTCGGCATCGTCGCGGTAGGGGAGGCCATCAAGCGGAACTCGTCCGAGTCCGTATCCCTCCCCGACGTCGACGCCACGCCGGCGACGTACGACGTCTCCCTCGTGAGGAGGCGGGGGAAGGTCGAGTGCCGTCTCGGCACCGAGAGGCTCGTATGGCACGAGGAGGCGGGATCCCGCTGGCAGCACCTCGACAACATCAAGTCGCTCGAGCGCGCGGCCAAGGTCAAGGAGATCTACGGGATAGTCGACGGCGAATCGTACTCCCGCACCCTCTCGCATCTCAACCTGCAGCTCGAAGAAGCCGCCAGGAACCAGGATCCGGCCGCCGCCCGGATCCGGTGCGAGATAAAGAGCGTCATGTACGCCCAAGCCGTTATAGACCTCGCGTCCGCGCGCAAGCGCATAGGCGACGAAGCGGTGCTGTCGTATTCCGAGTCGCTGCTGAGGCAGGGCCGCCAGCTCGGCGTGGCCAACATAGAGAGCATCGCCGCCATAGCGCGCAGCAACGGCATCGACCGCACGGAAGGATGGCGCGCCGCGGTGCTCGCCGCCGAGCGGATCATGTCGTCGAGGGAGACGGCCCTGCAGGACGCCCTCGTCGAAGGATCGTGGGCGCGCGACGTCGCACGATACGCGGAAGCGGTCGAGGCCATGCGCGGCGTCGTCGGCGGCAAGAGCGAGGCGGCCTGGACGTACGAGGACGCAAGCGCGGTCCAGGCCGGAACGATCGCCGAGAGGGCCCTCGAGGGCATCGCCGAGTCCAGGGGCGAGAGCGTCGCGGACGTCCTTTCCAAGGCCGAGGGGATGGAGCGCTCCATTGGGGCGGCCGAGGCGGCCTACTTCGACGCGGCGAGGAACCTAAGCCGCGTCTCCGGCGCGCGGGACGCGGCATATGCAGTCGCGGGCCTGGAGCCGCCGGCCCGCAAGGCGGCGGGCGGCGAGGCGGTCAGGCCCAAGCCGCAGGGGCAGGAATCCCGCGGCCAGCGCTCGCGCCTCGCAGCCGAGATCCACGCAAGGCACCTCGAAGAGGCGCGCAAGAAGGCCGTCTCGAGGAGCGCGGCGGCGTCGAGGGCCAAGCAGGCCGCCTACCAGTCCGCGAAGAGCCGGAACATCGCGGCGAACGTGGCGGCCAAGGAAGGGAGGGGCGCGTCGCGGTAGGGACGTCAGACCTCGGCGTCCTCGGCCTCGGCGGCCTCGTCCCAATAAAGGTCGACCTCGGCGTCCTCTACCTCGCCGCCCCCTTGCGGGGCCTCCATCGGCAGCACGTCCTTCAGCCTGTCGACGACGACGAGCTCCCCGACCTTCAGGTAGAGCAGGCCGCCGAGGTACCGCTTGTCGAGCAGCTTCTTCCTGACGAGGAACTCGGGCTCGCGCTCGGGTTTCGGGTCGGGGTTCGCGCCGATCCTCTCGACCTCGTCGTCATGGCAGTAGACGTCCGCGTACAGATGGTCGTCGCCGGACATGAAGGATCCGACGTTGACCCTCTCGTCAACCACGGTCGGGTGCCTGTCCGTGCCCCTCGAGTCCGTCCACCCGTCCATGGTCATGAGGGTGGTGTTGTACTCCCTGTACCCCAAAGCCCCCGTCATCACCGCGACGTTCACGATACCGCCGCCTTGTTCGGGTTGCGCTCGGCCCATTCCGCCTCCGCAGCCGCCTTGCTGGGCCAGAACAGCCATATCTGGGACGACGAGTAGGATCCCTTGTAGGACAGGGTAGCGGGCGAGGACGGGATGGATCCGTCCTCGTTAGGCGTCGTGTAGAACGCGAACTCCTCGCCGGCGCTCGCGTTGGGCTGCTCGCCTTCCGGCTCGAAGAACGAGACCTTCATGTTCTCGCCTACCTCCCATTTTCCGAACATCAAAGGCTGCACCAGGGTCTTGTCGTAGTAGCGCGCCGTGCCGTCGCCGTTAAGGGTGAGCACGTACGCCTTGTCGTACTCGACATGGTACCAGGATCCCACGTACCCTCCGCTCACCGTGTCCTCGGGCTCCGCTTCGGGCTGTTGCGAGGATACAACGATGGCGGCCACGAACATCGCCACGAGGGCGACGACCATGATGGCCGCGAAAACCACGCCGCCGTGATCCTTGACCCAGTACCCCAAATCACTCGCTTTGCTCATCCCGACCTGCCTTGTAGCCATGGTCGATGGCGTAGCCGTACATGCGCTCGAACTCCTCCACGTCCGCCACGACAGCCACCGAGTAGCCGTTCTTGGTCAGGTACGCGAACCCCCTCGTTTCGGAGAGCCCTTCGAGTATCCTTGCCGAATTCACGCGGAACTCGGACAGGGGCACAGCCTTCGCCATCGATCCTCCAACATTTCAGGCCCGGTCTTTTCACGATTGTACCAAATTAGCTATCTTCAAGGTATTAATTCGTTTCGAATTGCTGGTATTATCGATCACGACAGCACATAGGAAGAGGAGGGCCCATGATCGGCGAAGCCGGCTACGAAACGTCAGAAGAAAGCAGCGACTTCAAAGATGTCCGAGAAATGCGCGCCGATAAAACCCAGACCTGGCTGTCTGCGGGATTCGGCGACGACAGCCCCCATGAGTTCGTCGGAACGATCATGCCGGCTTCCCGCGCCGCCGAGGGCAAGTGCGCCGCGCTCCACAGGTTCGCCAACGCCGGGGGAACCCTTTACTCTGCCCTCTACGAGGACGGGCAGGAGATACTCTCTTGCGAGCGAAGCGGCGAAGGGAAGATGATATCCGACTACCTCAGCCGGATTCACGTTCTTTAACGCGGAGGGAAGGCCGGCGAAGGCCGCTGCGCGTAAAAAGTTAGCCTAAGTTTACATAATATGTGTTATCAATTTCGCACGGCCGTCCCAATTTTAATATTGTAATTCGAACTCTAATCGCGTATGCTAGTCCCATAATTAATTGCGAGATCGGAGCGTTTGGATATGCATCCAACCGAATGCACGTTTACTGCAAGCGGGTTCAGGCGAGAGGAATTCGATCACTTCATGTCCATTGCCCGCGAGCTGGGAATCAAGGTCGATTGCGCAGTTTCATCGAGCGGCAAGACGGCGACGGTGCACGTGTCCGACATGCCGGACGTCCAGGACGCGGAAACCATGAGGACGCGGCGCGCAGGCCGTCCGAGCAAGGGCGTGGTGCTCCCACATGATTCCATATTTAATAATGAGACTACCTGCGCCGAGTACCTTGCATGGCAGCAGAACCATTCGGTAGAAGAAGGGATGCGGCAACTCGGCTTGAAGCGCACAACGTATTTCCGCAGGCTCAATTCGATCAAGAAGGCGGTTGAAGAGGCCGAGCGCTTGAACGCAGGCCGCAAGAAGAAAGGCATGAAGCCGCTGTGTCCGCTGCTCGTGCACGTGCGCTGACACTTGAAGCGGGACGCCATTACGATCATGCGTGGCATGGCGGTAGATAGGAGACATGGGAATGGAAAGAATGACGAGGAGAGGGCAAGCACCTGTGAAGAAAGAATTGGTCGAGGCATCGATGAGCGCCTTCGTATTCTGGATGGGGACGATCGCCATCGGCTACATGCTCGTCGCCAACAGCGGATGGAGTCTTCCTTTGTTTCCTCACATGCTGCTCCTATTGCTCGTGTTCGCAGTCGGATCCGTCTTTTCCACGGCCTCATTCTTCCTCACGGCCGCGCGATACTTGCACACCCGTGGAAGGAGAGATCCTGGAAATCTGGACGACTACCCTTCCTTGCGCACACATATCGCCCAGGTGCATGAGCAAGAAAATCGATGACGAACGAGAATCTGCGTTGATCAAGATACCGCTCGATCTCCACGGTTTTCTGAATCTGCGCCCTGGGGAGAGCGGCAGGATGGCGACGGTGCGCGTATCCGACATGCCGTCAGTCTGGGAAGCCGAGACTATGGGAACACGGGGAGCGCAGGGGCTCGACCAAAGGCTCTGTTCTTCAAAATGATGCCATATTTAAAAATGATACTACATGCTCCGATCATATTACATGACAGAAAATGCACTCATCGGAAGAGGGGATCGGAATGCCCGGAAAGATGACGAACCGCGAGTTTTACCATGGGACTCCGGAGCGCGATGCCAAGACCAAGGTTCGTGGATACGTGGGAATGAACAACGTGCGCTTGGTGACGATAGAGTACGACGGCGAGTACGTGGACACGGTGAAGGAGCGCTACTACGGAGTGTGGCTCGACCTTCCCTGCGAGCGCGAGGAGGCCTACTGACCGCACGACGAGGAAGCGATACCCTACCGGCCCCTCCCCTTTCTTACCTCATCGACAACATCTGCAGGTGCGAACAGCTCCCATATTTCCACTCCAAGGGCTGATGCGATCGGCTACGTACCGAACGATGAATTGGACACGATCGCAAGAGGCGTCTACGTCAGCTTGCCGAAAGAGCTCCACTGTATGAGCAACCCGATCCACGACGGCATCCGAAAGCGCCTCAACGAGAGCCGGAGCGGCTAGGATCCCAAACACTCCACAAACTGTTCGATTGCCTCCGGCACCCATGCGGGCCTACAATTGTATCAAACATTTGTTCTCTATTACGGAGGTAACAGGTCATCATGCCAGACCGCGACGTCCTGCACAGCGACATAAACTGCTGCTACGCGCAGATCGAGTGCCAGGCACGGCCCGAGCTGCGCGGCAAGCCCGTCGTGGTGGGCGGCGACGAGGAGGCGCGCCACGGCATCGTGCTCGCGAAGAACCTCATAGCCAAGCGCGCCGGCGTCAAGACCGCGATGGCGCTGTGGGAGGCGCGGAAGGCATGCCCCGGCCTCGTCGTCGTGCCCCCTGACTACCGGCTCTACATGGACGTGTCGCGGCGAGCCAGGGAGATCTACTACGATTACACCGACCGTGTAGAGCCCTTCGGACCCGACGAGGCTTGGCTCGACGTCACGGGCACCCGCCGGTGCCTCGGGCTCTCCCCCGCCGAGATAGCCCGCGAGGTAAGCGAGCGCATGGTCGCCGAGCTCGGCATCAGCGTGTCGGTCGGGGTGTCGTGGAACAAGATCTTCGCCAAGTTCGGCAGCGACTACAAGAAGCCCGATGCCGTCACGGTGATAACGCGGGAGAACTACCGCGAGGTCGTATGGCAGGCCCCTGTGCGCGACCTGCTCTACGTAGGGCCCGCCACGGAGCGCAAGCTGCACTCCTCGGGCATCGACACGATAGGCCAGCTCGCGTGCGCCTCGGACGAGCTGTTGCGCAACAGGCTCGGCAAGATGGGGTTCGTGCTGCGCGGCTTCGCGCGCGGGCAGGACGCTACCGAGGTCAAGCCCTACGACCGGGACGCCGCCGACGTCATGCGCGAGATCAAGAGCTACGGCAACGGGCTCACGGCCCCCAGGGACATATGCGACCCGCAGTCCGCCAAGGCGTACGTCTGGATGCTCGCCGAGAGCGTCGCCCAGCGCATGCGCGAGGGCCGCGCCAGGGCCCGCACCGTGTCGGTCGGCGCAAGGGCCGCGGACGACCTCTGCACCCGATCGCGCCAGTGCAAGCTGCCGGTGGCCACCGACGTGACGCTCGAGGTAGCGCGCGCCGCTTGGGGCCTCCTACGCGAGCTTGAGCCGCTAGACGCGAGCCATCCCCTGCGCGGGATCCACGTGCGCGCCTCCGACCTCGAGCCTGCCGACGCCGACCTGCAGGCGTCGCTCTTCGACCCGCTTCCCCGCCGCACCGAGATGCGCGAGCTCGACGCCTCCGTCGACGACCTGCGCCGTCGCTACGGCAACAAGTGCGTCGTATGGGGCGCGCAGCTCGTCGACGAAGGCGCGGCCAGCGTCGACGCCAAGGCCGACAACACCGTCCACCCCGTCAGCTTCTTCCACTCGTGAGGAGCTGCTAAATGCATGGAATCGAGAGCCGCAAGAAGACCTACGTGGAGGCCGTGGTGGACATCGACCCCGACGGCCGCCAGCGACCGCTGGCGATCTACTGGGGAGACGGACGATGCTTTGTCGTGGATCGCGTGCTCGAATCGAGGCGCGCGGCGAGCATGAAGGTCGGCGGCCACGGGATCCGCTATACCGTTGAGATCTGCGGAAGGACAAAGCACCTTTGGCATAGCGACGACGGCCGATGGTACGTAGAGGAGATCGTGCCCGGCAACGCCGGGGCACTCTAGCGCACCAGGTCGGACACCTCTACCTCCAAGGCCTCCGCGATGCGACACAGCTTGTTGAACGTCACGTTTATCTCGCCTGCCTCGAGCAGGCTGATGTAGGTCTGGTTGGTGCCGACCATCCGGCCCAGGCGTTCTTGGGATAGCCGCTGCTCCACCCGCTCGACGCGGACGGCATTCCCAAGTCGCTTCCTTCGCTTGTTAAGCTCTACGTCATCCATTCCCCCATTCTCATTTGTTATATGCAATGATTTATTCAATATATATAATGTTTAGCACTCAGCAAGGAAATGAAATAGTCGCGAAAGGAGCGACTCGTGGACCCAGGATCCGCAAGGCCTGCCATGGATAACAGCCCATGGCCATAGTCGTGAAGCTCGAGGCGCTGATGCTGCAGCACGGCATATCCCTCGACAAGATAGCAGCTGCGACCGGGATAACGAACGTCAACGTATCCAGGTTGAAAACGGGGAAGGTGGTCGCCTACAGGGGGACTACGATCGACGCCCTCATCAAGGCGCTCCGAGCGCTCGGCGTCGAAGGATGCGACGTGGCAGACGTGCTCGGCTTCGTGCCGGACGATGAGATCGCGAGCATCGGCGAGGGGGTCTACATCAGCGTGCCGAAGAACCTCCATCACATGAGCAATCCTTACAGCGACGCCGCGAGGGCGAAGCTGCGCGGCGAGGGCGGTCCGAAGACACAATGAAAAGCGAGCAGTAGCGGGTTGGCGAATTGAATCTAAGCGCAGGTCATATCCCAGATTCCCTCAACCGGATCGTCGAGGCGGCCGACGATCTCTTCGCGCCGTACGGAGACGAGGCCGACGTCTACGTAGTGGAATCGATCCTGCATAGGGAGATAGGCAGGATGGCCCTGCAGGCGAGATCCGGGGCGATCCGGCCGCCTCGACCGGAGAAAGGCGCGAGCCCCGCCTGCAGCGCTGATCGAAACGACAGCGGGCTCCTGATAGAGGCGATCGCCGAACGCTCGGCGCTCTTGATTGCTGGGCTCGGGGGCGACGCGGCATCGAACATCGAGGCCGCCATCCACAACGTTATAGCCAGGCGAGGTGCGTCGAGCCGCCGGGCGGTTGGGATCCGTTCGGTCGGTAAGACAGAGGGCAGGCAAGGATTCCCAAATTCCCCTTGACTGCCGGCACCGGGAGGCAGATCATTTTTTCACTGCCGCACGGCGAAGCCGTGCCGATGCGGCCGATGCCTTTCGGTCATCGGGGGATGCCGTCCGCATCTGCGAGGATGTGCAGGAGCTCCTCGGCGTGCCATTGCATGTCCTCCGGTGTTTCGAGCGAAGGGTTGCTGCGCGTCATCTGGTCGATCTCGGCCAAGAGGGGTACGATCCTTCCCGGTGCCACTCGGCCGAGTCTTTGTAGGGATGTTTGGGAGAGCTTTGAGACGTCGAAGCACCAGGTTGTGCCGCCCGCAGGGCGGTTGTCCAAGGTATCGCGCAGCGATTCCGGCATCCCGCCCTCGTGGCGGGCGTCCGAGGAGCCGCGGAGCGGCGTACGCTTTTCCACAATGCGGCGGCAATAGGACAGGAGAGATCTCACAGGTTGAAGGATTTTAGATGTTTTACGCTCTTTAAGATCGGTTAGTGCGCAAAAACCCTGATCACTAGCTTCGTTTTCAAGCCCCATGGCCTTCGTCCTTTTTTCTGGTGCGCTTTTCTCCACATGGTTATCCACTTTCGGCGCTTGCGCCGCGAGCGCCGCATGCTCGCGAGCGCGCTGGCGCTCGCGGCGCTTCTGGCGCGCCGACTTGCTGTAGTGCGCGTATCCCTCGTAGTTGTAGTACACGTTATGGAAGGGCTTGCGCTCAACTGTTCTCTGGAGCTCTCCATGCCAATTGGACGCATAGCAGCACGCGATCCCGAGGATGTCGCGCAGCTTGTCCCACTTCACGATGTACTTGTTCGATTGACGCGATCCGTCCTCGGCCCTGCCCCCCGTGCGGACGCGCTTGAGGACGCCCAGGCGCTCGAGCTCCGCGCGGATCGAGTGCGCCGACCTCGGCGATACGCGCGCCGCACGCGCCAGGCCGTCGTAGCTGCAGTAGAGCACGCCGCTCGACGTGGCGAGCCCCACGATCGCGCGGATGACCTTGCGGCGCGCGCCCGTGACCTTGTACCCGCCGTCCTCGCGCGGGACGTTGTTCAGCTCGTCGAGGCGCGCGAGGATCTGCCTGTCGCCCTGCCGCTTGCGGTATCGCTTGATGGACTCGTGGTAGAGGTAGCTCGCGTAGGCCTGGTCGAGCTGCCATTGCCCGAAATCAAAGAATTCCGCGCCCTGCTCCTCGTAGTACGCCTTGGCGTCCCTCTGCCAGACGCTCGCCGCAACGCGCTTCTGCAGCTGCCAGCGGGTCTTGGGATCGGGTTCTTCTTCGGCAAGCGTGCCGACGTAATCTATGTGCTGCTGTATGTCCCGTATCGGTCGTTCCATGCCCTGGCGGCACGGGTTCGGCAACTCTCGAAAACCGGCCCCGTACGCCGTCGTATGGGGCGATATGAGGGCTTTCCGGGGCAGATTTGCATATAACTACCCAAGGGTGGTACAATCCACCTCTATCAAAAGTCTTTGGTTTTCGAGTTTTCGGAAACCGCAGGGGCCTCGGGGGCGAACCGGGGCCTCGTTGTTTTCCTAAGCCGTCGCTCCCCCTGCCGCATCACCTCCTTTCAGCTTCCTTTTGCCGCAATACCGCCATGTTGTCCAATCTGGACGGTCGGCCGAGATCCTCGATCGACGCGCATCCTGGTTGGCCACGCGGTTCCGGATTGCGCAGACCGGGCTTTTTGCCCATGGCCGGCGCATGCCGGAAAAGGCAGCAAGCAGCCACCACGGGGTCGAGAGCCCGTGGTGGCTGCTTGCTTTGAAGATGAAGGTAGTGGTGCTGCGGTTGTGTTCCATTGCGCCTTCTGGTCGTCCGGCGCGGAATCGTGACGGCTGCGAGCCGATGCGGTTGCCTGCAACGCAGCAAACCGAGGGGTTGACACACCTCTCCCGGTCAGCGATAATAGAGCAACGACAAAGAGCTCTTCCAATATCACGAAACCGCCGTCTGCGGTTTCTTTCTTTTTTGGGGTTCGTTCCCGGCGTCCCGCCGGAATCCATCACCTGGTTCCTTTCCTGAGCGACAATGATACCATACGCGCCGATTCCGCGAATATCGCATGTTGTGTTTTCGCGCCGCACCGTCACCATACGTCGACCACCTTGCCGTCGCTGAAGTACAGCATGCTCGCCGCGTCCATCAGCGTCGCCTTGTCGGTGAGCAGCGCCTCGACGATCCTCCCTGCCAGCACCGCGCCGTCGGGATTCCCCCGTTGCGACAGGATCGCCGCGAGCCCGCCCAAGCTCGACGGCGCGTCAGACGCGATGGCTGCCGCCACCTCGCGCTTCGCAGCGCGGTATTCTCCGGGGAAGAGCTCCTCGATCATCTTGAGCGCCCTCCGATCCTCTTCCGACAGCCTTTCCTCGCCGGCGTCGGAAAGCGGCGCGTCGGCTGCGATGCCTCTTCTCATCTTTCTCCTTCCCGTGCCGCGTTCAGCTCGGCTGCGCGGCGATCGGCCGCGCGCCTCGAGACGAACACGGAACCGACGAGCCCGAACCTGCGCAGAGCCGACGGCTCGACCGTCGAGGCGACGCCGAGGAACTGCGCGCCGTCGCCGAAGTCGATGAACCTGACCGGCGGATCCACGCATACGCCGCTCGAGACGGAAAACAAGCCATCGGCGCCGCGGCATATGCAGTAGACCGTGTCGCCAGGCTCGATCATCCCGACATCCGCCCTGCCGGCCTCATCCCAGTAAAGCCCGTCGACCGTCATCTCAATCCCTCCGTCGCTCTCGCTATCTCCGCCTCGAGCTGGCAGTCCTCGGCAAGCTCCGGCAGGTACCGCCGCATCAGCGCGCACGCGTCCTCCGCAGACGCCCCTCCCTTGATCTCGGCTGCAGCGGCGCGGAAGCACTCGAGGGCGCACCCCGCGTCGTAGCCCCCTTTCGCGTAGCTGGCGGCCAGCAGGTTGATCAAGGGCTTCACGACGCGCACGTACCCATCCCAGCCTGCGTCCAGCACGCCCTCGCCGTCCAGCACCTCCGACGGTGCGAGAACCTCGGCCGGGACGGGCAGGGGCCTTGCGGGCTCGATGCGCCTCGGCCGGTACGAGCCTCCCCTCCCCTCGTAGGCCCGATGCACCGCCGAGGCGGCCGCCTTGAAGCTCGCGATGACTTCCTTCATCCCTTCCTGGCCCAAACCCCCGCCCGCAGGGGCGACGACGTCCCCCATGCCGAAGTACGCCTCGACCATGCCGTACGCGCCGGCGCAGTCTATCTCGCCCGACGACAGGATGTCCTCGACGGCCCGCCTGTCGCACGAGAGGCCGCATACGGGCTCCGTCACCGCCCCGTCGCCCTCGGTCGCCTCGTACGGGTAGCGTCGCATGAGGGCCATCCCGGAGGCGCCCCTCACGAGGACGGGGACGGCCATGTCGGCCCTGGCGACGGCGCGGCCGTCCCTCTCCCAGTCCTCGGCCGGACGGCACCAGCCGGATCCCGCGCCGTGGGCCCACGCCAGGGCGGCGTTGAGGGGCCCGTAAGTCCTCACCCGGCGCGTGCCGGGATCGTACGTTGCCGTCGCCGCGATGCAGGACAGCAGGCGGGATTCATCGCCGGCCTCCCGGCACTCCTCTATGACCCGCTCGGCCTCTGCCGTGGCGTCGGCCACCGTCGTCGGCAAGGACGTCATCGCCCACCGCCTCCCTTCTCGGCAGCCCCGTAGCGCGCCGATGCACGGCACGCCCTTATGAGCTCGTCCAGGTTCGTGCTCTTATAGGTTTCCATGTCGCCGGCGTAGAGCCTCTCGTAGCGTGCGAGGTCGTCGTCCTCGCCGCCCGCCGCCGGCATTCCCTGATCGACGAGCCGTTCGGCGAGGCGCGCGAGCGCCTCTGACGGCGTCGGGCAGGGGCCCGATTCCACGGCGGCCGAGCCGAGGGCGCCGTCCGGGAGCCAGGACGCCGCGTAGCCGTCCCCGCCGGCCGAGGCGACGGCGAAGCAGGGCGCGCCCCCCGGCGCGCCGCCCAGGCGGCCGAGCGACAGCGGGTGCTCCGCTGCGGCGCGCGATCCCCGCGCGGCCACCGAGAGGATGCCGGCGGGCCCGTCGAGGTGCCATCCCCTGGTCGCGAGATCCTCGGCCTTGGCCGCCTCCTCGCCGATGCGCGCATCGGACACCCTCCTGGCGACGTCGTCGACGTCGCCAGGTGACGTCGCCCCCGCTATCCTCAGCCGCTTGGCTACGGCGAGGCCGGTCGCCTGCTCCACGACGGTGAGCACGGCCCCTTCCGCCCGCTCGACCGTGCCCCAGGGCGCGGCGTACGCGCACGCGCCCGACAGCTCGACGACCGCCTCGTAACCCGGGCGGCACTCGCACACGTAGGACGAGCCCGCTCGCGACCACGCCGTCATCTCCCCGCCCCCCTGGACGGGGCGGCGGCGCGGGCGGCCCCTTCGGCCCCGCTCGCCAGCATGTGCCTGGCAGGGCACCGGAGCCCCTTCTCCGCGGCCGATGCGGCCGTGCGCGTGGCGATGTCGGACGCGATGCTCCAGGCGGCCCTCGCCGACGGCATGCTCGCGCCCAGTATGGCCCTCGAGACGTCCTTCCCCACGGCCACGAAGTCCCCGCCGGCGTCGATGGACGCCAGCGCAGCGTCGCGGACGTTTCGCACGAGCCCGTAGAACCCGATGCCGTTGGGCTGGCCCTCGCTGGCGTCCCGGTCGGCCGCCAGCGACTTGACCAGGGCTAGCGGCCGCCCGCCGCGCAGCGCGACGGATCCGGCCAGCTCTACGAGCTGGCATTGGTCCGACGAGGACAGCCCGTCCGAGCACTTGGCGATGAGCTCGACGGCCTCGCGCACCGCTCCCCTGACGTCCTCCGCCCCGTAGGCGGCCTCCCCCGCCTCGACGGCCTTCGCCATCCCGTCCCATCTCAAGCCCTTGTCCTCCGCGCCGACCCCCATGACGGGCGTGGCGAAGTAGGACGCCGTCTCCATGGCGGAAGCGTCGAGCCCCTCGTAGGCGTAGACCGAGACGTCCCAGCCCCTGTCTATCCCCCTGTTAACCATGATCAGCTCCGCCCGGTCGAACAGCACGAGCCCGGAGTCCTCGAGCGAGAGCTGGTCGCCTCCTATCTCGCTCGCCTCCGCCACGGCGGCCAGGGAGGGATCGTGTCCCTTCTCGCCGATCTTGGCGTCCAGCTCGGCGAGGCGCTGCTTTACCTCCAGCAGGCGCCGCTGCTGCGGGAAGGGCTTCCCGACGCCCTCCCTCGCGGCGGCAAGCTCCGCCTGGGCCCGCTCGAGCCTTTCGGCCGCGGACGCGGCGTAGCGCTCCATGTTCCTCGCCTCTCGCTCGATCCTCGTGACCGCCCCGATCCCGCTGTCCGCCCCCTCGAAGGTCATGGCAGGCGCGTGTCCGACGCCGACGCGGAAGCAGCCCGTGCCCGCCTGGAACGTCGCCGTCACGTCCAGCCCCATGATCGAGCCGACCACCTGGGCCTCGCCGTACGACTCTGCGCATGCCACGAGCGCAGCCCTCAGCGCATCGGCCGCGTCCGTCCTCTTCTCGCAGTACGCCCCCATCACGGTCATGCCGGGGAAGCCGCCCTCGGGGCCCTTGCGCGCCTTCACCGTGGCGGCGTCGCCCCCGAGCCTCTCGATCGCCTCCTCGGCCGAGGCTATCTTCGCGGGGCACACCTCGTCGCGCAGCCGCCGGAGCTCCGCCTGGTCCCTCCTGTGGGCCCGCTCAAGGCTGGCCAGGCGGGGCAGCTCGTTCTGCAACTCTAGGCGCTCTTTCACGTCCGGGTCCCCGGCGCAGAGCGCCTTGACCTCCGCGTAGGAGAGCGCCGCCTGGTCGATGTCATCGGCGCTGCGGGATGCTGCGCCGGATCCGCCGAACACCTGGCCTATGAACCGCTGCTTGTGCTCGACGGTCTGGTACATGTAGCTGTCGAACGTCCCCTTCGTGACGTACCGGTAGATGCCGACCTCCTTGTTCCGGTTACCCTGGCGCAGTATGCGCCCCTCCCGCTGCTCGAGGTCGGACGGCCGCCACGGGCAGTCGAGGTGGTGGAGGGCCACGAGCCTCGTCTGGACGTTAGTCCCCTCGCCCAGCTTCTGGGTGCTGCCCATGAGCACCCTCACCTCGCCGGAGCGCGCGGCCTCGAAGAGACGGGCCTTGGCCTTTTCCGTCTTGGCGTCGTGAACATAGGCTATCTCCCCCGCGGGTATGCCCATGTCGACCAGCTTGCCCCGCAGGTCGTCGTACACGTTGAAGCCCTCGGGCTTCGGGGTGCTCAGGTCGCAGAACACGATCTGGACGCCGCGCGCCGGTTCGCTGTCCCTCCATATGCCCCAGATCTTCTGCGCGGCCGCGGAGGTCTTCGACCAGTCCCCGTCCGGCAGGTCGGGGATCACGAGCCTCTGGTCGAGGGCGAGCTTTCGACCGTCGTTGGTCACGACGAGCATGTTGTCGCTCGCCGGGTCGACGGATCCCGACCTGATCGCGTCGGCCCGCCTGCCGAGCTCCGCCACCATGCGCACCTGCTCAGGCGACGGCTCCAGCGCCACGTTCTCGCGCCGCGCCTCCGGGATGCCCGGCAGCGCTATGTCGGCGGCGGTCTTGACGTCGCAAACGGAGGCGAACATCGTGATGAGCTCGGGCAAGTTGGTGAACGACGAGAACCTGGTCTTTACCTGGAAGCCGGAGCCCTCCGGCTTGAGCTCGAGCGAGGTGGTCTTCCGAGCGAACATCGACGCCCATGCGTCGAAGCCGTTCAGCCCGGCGAGCGCGAGCGTCTGCGGCTGCAGGTAGCGCTGCATGTTGTAGACCTCGGTCATGCTGTTGGACACGGCCGTCCCCGTCGCGAACACGACCCCCTTGTAGCCCGTCCGCTCGTTGATCCAGCGCGTCTTGTAGAGCATGTCGGACGCGCGCTGGCTGTCGCCGGCCTGCAGGCCGGCCACGTTTCGCATCTTCGTCTCCGTGAACAGGTTCTTATAGTGGTGGGCCTCGTCGACGAAGATGCGGTCGATGCCCAGGTCGGTGAAGTCGAGCATGTCGTCCTGGTCGTGCTTACGCGTCTTCTCGAGACGCGTCTCGAGGCGCTTCCGGCGCCCCTCGAGCTGCTTGACGGTGAGCCTCTTCGCGGCGTCGTCAGACATCCTCGCCTGGTCGATGGCGTCCTCGATCCTGATCTTTTCCTCCTCGATGTAGCGGGCCTCCAGCTCGGGCGGCAACGGGATCTTGGCGAGCTGCGTCTCGGACACGATGACCGCGTCCCAGTCGCCCGCCGCGATGCGCGCCACGAAGCGCTTGCGGTTGTCCTTCTCGAAGTCGGCGTCGGTGGCCACGAGGATCGACGCCTGCGGGTAGAGCCGCATGAACTCGATGCCCCACTGCCCTACCAGGTGCTTCGGCACAGAGAACAGCGGCTTTGAGGCAAGCCCCATCCTCTTGAGCTCCTGGGATGCGGCGGCCATGGTGTAGGTCTTGCCCGCGCCGACGCAGTACCAGAGCAGGGAGTTCCCGCCGAACACGATCCTCGCGGCCCCGTCCTTCTGGTGCTTCGCCAGCTCTATGTCGGCCGCCATCCCCTCGAACGACAGCAGCGAGCCGTCGAACTGCCTCGGCACAAGGGAGTTGAAGCGGCGGTTGTACTCGGCGACCAGGGCCGCTCGTCGCGCGCCGTCCTCCCATACCCAGTCACGGAACCTCGAGGCGATGGCGTCCTGCTTCGACTGGGCGGCGATGGTGGCCTCCCTGTCGACGACGGACACGGTCTTCCGCGCGGCCGGGTCGTACATCGTCCTGTTGACCACCGCGTCGCGCAGGTTAAGGGACGCCTCCATGAGGTCGAGGGCGTTGCGCGCGCGGGTGCCGTACACCCGGTCGACCTTGGCGCCGTACACCTTGCCCTTGTTCGATATGCGCCACTGGGACAGCTCGGGCGAGTACGCGACCGAGATCTGGTCGCGGGAGCCCTCCACCCTGTGGCTCCTGGGCAGCTGGAACACCTCGTAGGCGAACTGCTCGTACACCGCCGCCGGTACCCACGTCGCCCCCAGCTCGAGGGAGATCTCCTCGGCCGGGACGTCGGGCGGCAGGGCCGACTCGAGCGCCTTGACGTTCGCCTCCATGTCCTCGTCCCCCCGGTAGAGCCTCGCCTCGTCGAGCTTGACCCGGACGTTGCCCGAAAGGTACTCCTCCGCCGTCACCAAGGCCGACAGGGCCGGGTCGTAGTACACGCGGCCGGAGAGGCCGGCGCGGATGGCCTCGGGCGCGAGCCCGGATACGGACTCCATGTAGCCCATGTCGACGCGGCCGACCGCGTTGAGGGACATGGCGAGCGCCTCGGCGGCGTCGGCCGCCGTGCGCCGCTTCGGCACCGGGCGGACGGTGCGCCGATCGAACAGGGCGGCCGGCTCCCACTCCCCGTCGACGGGATCCTCCCACGACGACAGCAGCGGCGCGTAGGCGTCGCCCCGCATCGCAATGACATTGGGCTTGTCGTTGAGCCGGCCGTGCTTCTCCACGAGCCGCTCGTAGGCCGCCTTGAAGGCCGTGCGCGCCGACTCGATGGGCTCGTCGTCGGCCCCGGCCGACTGCAGGGCCAGGTACTCCCTGCCAAGATCCCTCAGCCCCGCCAAGGCGCGGATCCGCGCTTCCTGCGATTTGGGCCCGCCGTAGAGGCGCATGGTGTCGCCCTCGCGGTACCACAGCGCGCCGTCGACGACGCCGTAGCAGCCGTCCGGCACGGACGGGTCGGCCTCGATCAAGTCGGCGGCGGCCGCGCCGCCGCGCGCGGCGGGCAGCGGGCGCTCCTCGTAGGAACCGGACGCGAGTTCCATGAGCCTCCCCGCGAGGGAGGCGGCCGCCTCGGCCCAGTCGCCCTTGCAGGCGAGCTGCGGGCCGTAGGGGCCGGACACGACCTCGAGCTCGCCGAGCACGGCCTCCCGGTGCTCCGCGATCCAGCGGTTCACCCGCACGCCGTCCGAATGCTCCACCGTACCGACCCATGGGAGGCCGGCGGCCTCCTCATTGGAGATCCTCTCGTGCCTCTTCCTCAGCACGACGACGTCGCTCGTCACGGTCGTCCCCGCCGACGCCCTGAACGTGCTGTCGGGCAGCCTCGCCGCGCAGACCAGCTCGGCCCTGGCCGCCAGCTCGCGCCTCGCGGAGCTCGACTTCTTATCGAGCGTTCCCGAGGCGGTGATGAACGCGACGAGGCCGCCGGGGCGCACGTGGTCGAGCGACTTGGCGAAGAAGTAATCGTGGACGAGCATCCCCTCGCCGGCATGGCGGCGGTCGTAGACCGAGAACTGGCCGAAGGGGACGTTGGTGACGGCGACGTCGAACGAGTCGTCGGCCAGCGTCGTCGCCTCGTAGCCCTTGCACTGGACGGCCATGCCGGGGTGCGCGTGCTGCGCTATCAGGGCGGACACCGGGTCGGGCTCCACCATGGTGATGCTGGCGAGGCCGGCCATGCCCTCCGGCATCGCGTCGGCGAACCGGCCCGTCCCGGCGGCCGGGTCGAGCACGTTGCCGGCGGAGAACCCGGCCATGGCGAGGTAGTCCCACACCGCGCGGGCCACCTCGATCGGGGTGTAGTAAGCGGTGAGCGTGGACTCGCGCGCCTTGGCGTACTCCCTCTCCGTGAGGCCGGCCTTGAGCCTCTCGCGCTCGGCCGCGTAGGCGTCCGACGTCTCGTCGAACACCTCGGCGAGGCCACCCCACCCGACGAACGAGAGCATCCTGGCCGCCTCCTCGGGCGTCGCCTCGCGGCCCTCGCGCTCGAGCTCCTTCGCGACCATGACCGCTTCGATGTTCCGCGCGATCCTCGTGCGGGAAGGAGCCGGCGAGGCGTCCCCGATGGGACGGCGGGACGGCTCCGTGGCCGCCGTGCCCTTCTCCGGCGATGCGGCGTGCGCCGCCCGCTCGGGCGAGGGGGCCGGCGACGCCGGCTCGAACACGGGGGCGGCGTCCGACGGCTCGAACAGCAGGTCGAGCGACATCTGGCCCTCCATCACCTTCCTGCCGCGCCTGGAGGGCCGGCGCCGCGCCGCTACAGGCTTATCGCTATGTCCGGTATCTCCGAGATCATGGCCTCGTTCTCCGCCGCCGCGGCGGCGTTCATCAGCGCCGCCTTCTGCTGCGCGTCTTTTGCCTGGGAGCTCTGCGGGGACCGCATCCACGCCTGCGCGGCGGCCGTCCTGCGCGACTCCGCCAGCAGGTGAACCATGGCCATCTCCCTGCCGACCTGCTCCTCGCTCTTGCCCTCCAGCGTCTCCGGCGCGTGCTGCAGGCGCCAGTCGCGCATCGCCACCGCCACGGGATCCTTCGCCCAGCCTTCGAGGCCTAGCTGCCACTCCAGGTGCTCCTTCTCCAGGCCCGCCTCCCTGGCGTCCCGCTCCAGCTCCCTGTAAAGCTCGTCGTAGTTCATCATCTCCGGTCCTCTCTGCCAAGCCGTGCTCGACGGCCATCTCCGCAACCTTGCCCGCGTCGCCGCGGCCCACCGTCTCGTACCGCCCCGCCGTGGCCCTCTCGACAAGGGCCAGGACGTCCGCGTCGATCCTCTCGGCCTCGTCCTCGGCGTGTATCCGGGCGCGGGGGTCGTACGCCCCCTCCCTGGCGACGATCACGTTGACCGACTCCTGTGCCTCGAACTCGTCCTGCGCGAGGGCCGCCAGCCTCGCCGCCCTGTCCTCGTCGGCGTCGGGGGCGAGGTAGGCGAGGCCCATGATGGCCGGCGAGTCCGCCACGACGAACTGCACGAGCCCGTCGAGCCGGCGCTCGCGCGCCGACTGCCGGCGGTACAGCTCCTCCTGGCTCTCCACGCTGCCGTCCAGCAGGCGCGCCGCCTCCTGGTCGCCGCGCGCAGCGTCGTAGATGCAGTCCTTGACCACCTCGCCGACGCACTCGGCCGTGTAGCCGCGCGCCTTGAGCTCCGCCGCGACGGCGTACGCCATCGTCGACTTGCCGGAGCCGGGCCCGCCGAACACGTTCACGTGCACGGATCCCGTTGCGCCGCCCTGCGCGCTCATCGCTCGATCCTTATTCCGTTGTGAATCCGGGATTTCGGTCCCGTGTCGCTTCTCGCCGCCCGCGCGCCGCCTGGATTTGGGAGATGGCTCGCGCTCGGGCACGGTGCCATTATCTCACCTATCGATGCCTTTGTGTAGTGCTCGGCCATGTCTTTCTCCCTTTTTTCAAAAACTCGACTATTCAAGTTTTCCAGTTTTCCAATACCTTGGTTCTCAAGCCGCCATCAACGCGACCGTGAGCGCCGTCAACGCGACCGCCGCCGCGGTCGTCATCCATGCGACGAAGGCCCAGCCGACGGCCATCCCCGCGGCGGCGAGGCTCCCCTTGGCCGCCCTGCGGCGCAGCGGCGTCCCGTCCGCGGCCTTCCAGCGCGAGGCCGCGATGGCGGCCACGTCCGCGAGCGCGCCGAGCCCGAGCAGGCCTCCCGTCAGCAGCCATACGATTGCCGTAGCGATCTTGCCCGTATAGAACCTGTGCGCCCCGGTGAACCCCAGGACGCTGGCGAGCGCGAGCGCGACGTGCCAGCTCTGCGAGTTCGGCTCTTCGGACTCCTCTTCCCGCAGCGGCCGCTGCTCCAACGGGTACGGGCAGAACAGCTTCGACCCGTCGGCCAATGTGACCCACTCGCCCATATCCGCCTCCGATCTAGTACACCAACGAGATGGTTCCGAAAGCCCCGCCCATAAGCGCCATGACGCCGCCCGACACGGCGGCCTGCAGGCCCTTCTTCGCGGCCACTGCGTCGTCCGAGTGGAAGAAGTAGTCGTAGAAGCCGTTGATCATCCAAAGGGTGCCGAGCGCGATCAGGCCCGGAACGGCGAACTCGCGCATGAAGCCGTTCAGGCTCCCACGGCCGAGGTCGTAGGCCGTGAAGGCGACCATGACCCCTCCCGTCGCGAGCATGCCGAGCGCCTGGCGCGCCGCGGGCCCGTCGTCCGAGCGGTTCTGGAAGTACCGGTACGCCCCGAATGCGGTGAGGACGTACCCGGCGAGCTGCACGATGGGCTTGAGCACCTCGCTCACGAGCCTGTCGAGAGTCATGCCGTCCTGCCCCAGCGCCGCACCGTACCCCCATGCCCAAGCCTGGGAGGCGTCGGCAAGGGAGAGCGCCGCGGCGAGCGCGACGACGGCGGCTGTCTTCGATCCATGCCTCATGTCACATCATCTTCCCGACGACCTTGTACGTCGTCATCGTCGAACCGAGCACGACCACCAGCAGCGTCGCCGTGTAGATGAGCCCTCCCCGGATGATCTGCCAGATGTCGCCGCCCGACGTCACGATCACCCCTTCGAGGATCATGGGCGTGATGATGACGACCGCCTGGACGACCGCGATCATGATGGCCGCGCTGCCGATCTCTTTGAAGTACATCCTGCCGGCCTCGGCCCACTCCTCGCTGAGAAGGAACGCCACGGGAATGCTACAGAATCCCGTGAGCACGCTCGCCTCGGCGAACCTGGCCAGGATCACGGCCTCGCCCGCGAAGGACACGATCATCGACATCACCCAGAAGAAGAGAGCGCCGAGGTAGAGCAGGAGCAGGCTGCCGATGTAGGAGCCGAGCGCCCCTGCTATGCCGGCGTTGCCGGAGGCGTCGCCGGCGGTCTGCCCGAGAGCGGAGTTGACGGCCGCGGACAGCGCCGCCTGGTCGAAGGACACGCCGGCCGACCCGCCCGGGGCGTACTGGGAGATGGCGTTCGATATGCCGTCGCCGGCGAGGAGTATCCCGTATATGAGCAGCGGCGCGAGGTCGATCAGCGTTTTGTACAAGAAGAACTTGACCAGCATCATCACGAGCTCGTAAAGCCCCTCCCCATGGATGAAGCTGCCGTCGGTCGCCGTGACCTTCTTGAACACCCCTTGGAAAAGGAACACCATGATGAGCGACTCGCCCACCGGCGCGGCCGCCTTGTTGATGACGGCGATGACGTCGGCGACGCGCGAGGCGTCCACGTCGAACTTGTAGGACGCGAGCTGCGACAGCCAGGTGTCGGACGCCGACTGCATTATCGCCGCCACGCCGTCGCCGAGGCCGAGGGCGGTGAAGAAGTTGTTGACTATGCCGGAGATCGACAGGCCGGTCAGATCCTCGATCCACCCGCCGTAGGCCGTATCCGCGAGGATCATCATAGCGAGCATCGCGATCAGGACGCATGCTCCCGCCAAACTCGTGCGGAAGACCACGCGCCTCCACCGGGCTGCACGATCTACGGTTGCGGACAGATGGCTGATGACGGGATCGGGAGCGACGGCACCCTCGTACGCCGGCGCGCGCCTCATAAAGCATCGCCCCCGCGCTCGATGCGCTCGGGCTTCTCAGACCCTCCGGTCAAAGACTCCAAGGGGACGACCGTGCACGTGCCGTAGTCCAGGGAGTAGGCGACGCCTACGTCGGCCGCTTTCGAGCCGTCGGAATCCAGCAGCTCCACCTCCAGGTAGGACGAGGCGGTCGACGACGGGAAGCTGAGCACGGCCGAAACGTACGCGCGAGACGCCTCGATGCCCTTCTCCTTGCAGTACGCCCCGAGCGCGGCGCGCACCGCATCCTGGTCGACCCGCGTTGCCTCGGCCTGATCGGGGGCGATGTCCAAGGACAAGGCGGGCTCCTCGCCGTCCGCATCGGCGCCGGCCTGCCCCGCTCCCCCCCGGTCGTCCGGCGCGGATTGCTGGACGGCGGGCGCGGCGTCCCTCTTGGAAGGGGACGGGCCGACGCATGAGAACTCGTTGACGGCGACGTTGACGGCGACGGCCAGGGCGAGGAGGGTGATCGCCGTGCGCATGGCCCGCTTCCGCCGGCGCTCGATCTCGTCCATCTCCTCGGCCGTGTCGGGGTTCGCCCTCCATAGGTTGTCGTGCTTCATCTTCACTATAAGTACCGCCTAACCTGCCAGTTGTAAGTGTTCGCCACATAGCTCGATACATCCCCCGAGTAATGGGGGCCGGGCGCGTGGCCCATGCCCATCAGCTGCCCGTCTCCCACGTACATCTCGACGTGATCCCATGTCGGGTTGTACCCGTTAAAGTTGCAGAACACGAGGTCGCCCGGCTCGAGCTGGGAGGCGGAGACGCCCTGCCCTCTCGACCCCGAGGCTATCTCCTTGCCTCCGAGCGACTGGTCGCCGGTGTACCAGCCTATGTCCATGCCGGTGACGGCTAGGTAGGCCGCCCTGCACATGCCCGAGCAGTCGGTGGCGCCCGTCCTGTCGGGATCCACGCGCAGGCTCGCATCCTGGGAGTACACCAGCCACTTGTTCTCGCGCGCCTTGACCCATTCGGCCACGGCCGCCCCGTCGCCCGACGCTCCGTAGGACACCTCGTAATGCTCCAGCACGCGCAAGGGGTAGTTGGGCGTGCCGATACCGTAGCTTCGCGCCAGATCCTCGCTCCACCTGCCGCCGTTGGACAGCGCGTAGGCATGCCAGCCAGGGCCCGAGTTGTACGTCTGCAGCACGTTCTTCAACGCCTCGAGGTCGCAAGGGTCGTCGCATCCCCAGAGCCGCAGCTTGTCGGACAGGTACGCGCAGCCCTGCTTGACGCTGGCCGAGCACCACCAGTCGTCGCCGTCCGCACCCGTCACGGGGTCGGCGACAGTGCCGGCATCGGGGAATCCCGGGCGGGACGCCCCCGTCGACTCGGCGCACTGGAACGGGTCGTGGTCGGCTATCTTCCAGCCGGCACCGCCGCTCTCATGCTGGCAGACCGCCAGCGCGAGCTCGACGAACTCCCCCTTGCCCTCCTGGTGCATGTAGTAGGACACGTAGGGCCTCAGCGCCTGCACCTCCTCCGACAGGCCGACGGCCCTCGCCTGGGTCGAGGACGCGCCAGCGCCGCACATGCAGAGGACGAGCCCGCAGAGCGCGAGCGCCGCGAGCATGGCCATTGCGAGCGCGACCGTCGGCGCGCCGACGGCGGCCGCGGCCGCGGCCAGCCCCTTGCCGGCCCCGACCGCGGCGGCCTTGCCGGCGTTC
>PVMN01001050.1_pt1 | contig 44844 bp, 45 predicted proteins | sample 1853401 | NCBI WGS metagenome assembly PVMN01 (sample SAMN08533510, study PRJNA380276) | Human gut metagenome, whole genome shotgun sequencing project.
CAGTGGCTTATGTAGTGATTAAAAAGAAAAAGGCTAAGTCTAAATTGCAAGAAGCTGAATCTTATGATGATTTCCCAGAAGATGGTGAATAATTATGAGTATTAAGGATAAGATTATCATGTGTTTTTCTAACCTTTATAAAAGAAAGGTTAGAACGCTGCTGACAACCGTGGGTGTTGTTGTCGGAACATGTGCAATCATTATCACCGTTTCATTGGGCGTAGGCATGCAGCAGGCTCAGGAAGAAGCATTGTCACAAATGGGTGATTTAACAATCATCAATGTGAATTCCTATGGTATTTCACCGGATATAGATCCGCTGGATGATGCCATGCTGGAAAAGTTTCGCGAGCTGGATCATGTAGTAGCTTTAACCCCTGCTTATCAATTGAGCAATTGGGGATCAATCAGTATTACCAGCGGTAAATATATGTATGACAGTATGATTTACGGTGTTTCACTGAATGATCTTGAGGCTTTAGGTTATAAGCTTACAGAGGGTTCGTGGCCCGGTGAAGAGGGTGTAAAGGAAAATACGGTTTATTTCAGTTCTTCGGCGGTTTATGATTTCTATAATACGAAAAAACGTTCTAATAACCGAGTTTATGAAGGATCAGGCAAAGATCCTTTCGTTGATCCAAACAAGGATAAGATGAAGTTTGTCGTAAGTTCACAGAAAGAAAATAAAAAGCCTAAAGAATTTGATTTAGTTTATGGCGGTACGATGGAACAGGATTGGAGTAAGAGTCCGTCCAGCGGCTGGGGTGTCTTTGTGAGTGTCGATTATTTGAAAAAGTTAGAGAATGAATATAACAAATTGAATAATATTACTGTTAACAAGGATGCGAAAAAGAGCTATGACAGTGTGACGGTTAAAGTCGATGATATGAACAATGTCGCGGCGGTGGAAGAGGTTATTCAGGGAATGGGCTATACAACCAATTCCATGGAAACGATTCGTAAGCCGATGCAGGAGAAGGCTCAGAAAGATCAGCTGATGCTTGGTTCATTAGGTGCTATTTCCTTATTGGTTGCAGCTTTAGGTATTATGAATACAATGATGATGTCAATTTATGAACGTACACGTGAAATTGGTGTTATGAAGGTACTGGGCTGCTTTATCAGTGATATCCGTACAGTGTTCTTAATGGAAGCCGGAACGATTGGTTTCTTGGGCGGTGTGCTTGGCGTTGGTGTCAGCTATGGCGTTTCCTATCTGATTAATACGTTTGGCGGCGGCGGCAGTCAGGACATCTATGGTGCCCTGCAGGGCGGCATCGGTTCTACATCGGTAATCCCTTGGTGGCTGGTGGTGGGAGCATTGCTGTTCTCAACACTGGTAGGACTGTTGTCAGGTATTTATCCTGCCAACCGTGCGGTAAGTATTTCAGCATTATCTGCAATTAAACAGGACTAAACAGAAGACTGCTTCGGCAGTCTTTTTTCTTTGTCTGAAACTTTTGTTTAATAAATAAAACTTTTTGTTTAATTAGTATTGCATTTCAAAACGAATTGGGTATAATAGTATTGTTTGAAAATGAAAAACATTAAGTTTACTATTGCTAAACAAAAGGAGGGGTTTGGTGGATATCGGACATAAGCTGAAGCAGCTGCGCATTAAAAATAGTTTAACGCTTGAGGAGCTGGCTTCAAGAAGTGAGCTGACCAAGGGATTTCTGTCACAGGTTGAACGAAATCTGACGTCACCTTCCATTGCCACCTTAGAGGATATTTTGGAGGCGCTGGGAACAACTTTGGCTAGTTTCTTTCAAGAGGATAAGGATGAGAAGTGCGTCTTTACCAAGGACGATTATTTTGTTGATGAGCGTGAGGGCAGCACTGTTCATTGGATCGTGCCGAATGCCCAAAAGAATGAAATGGAACCCATCCTTCTTGAACTGGAAGTAAACGGCACCTCACAGGTTATCGATCCCCATGACGGGGAAGAGTTTGGTTATGTCCTGAGCGGCCGGATCGTTCTGGTTGATGGTGAAAGTGAATTTACAGTTAGAAAAGGGGAAACTTTTTATATTAACGGAACCAACAGTCATTATTTAAAAAATGAAAGTCAGGCTGTTGCCAAGGTGCTGTGGATTACCACACCGCCTCTGTTTTAGTGGAAAGGAGCAGCAATGAAACCACTGATTCAATTTAAAAACATCGTAAAAGAATTCGATGGTCAGCTAGTGCTGAAAGGGATAAATCTAGATATTTATGAAAACGAGTTTGTTACTCTGCTAGGGCCGAGCGGCTGCGGTAAAACGACACTGCTGCGTATCCTTGGCGGCTTTTTGGAACAGACTGAAGGTCAGGTCATGTTTGATGGTGAAGAAATCAGCAAACTGCCTGCATATAAAAGAGAAATCAACACCGTATTCCAAAAATACGCTTTATTTCCACATATGAATGTTTATGACAATGTGGCTTTTGGCTTAAAAATAAAGAAAGAAGCTAAAGACTTAATTGAACAAAAGGTTAACCGTATGCTGAAGCTGGTAAATCTTGAGGAATATGCAAAGCGTTCAGTTACGGAAATGTCCGGCGGTCAGCAGCAGCGTGTCGCGATTGCCCGTGCTTTAGTCAATGAACCAAAGGTTTTGCTTTTGGATGAACCGCTGGGTGCTTTGGATTTAAAGCTGCGCAAGGAAATGCAGCATGAATTAAAGAAAATCCAGCAAGAAGTAGGCATCACCTTTATTTTTGTAACCCATGATCAGGAAGAAGCGCTGACAATGTCAGATAAGATCGTGGTTATGAAGGATGGTGAAATTCAGCAGGTAGGTACACCGGAAGATATTTACAACGAACCGATCAATGAATATGTCGCAAACTTCATTGGTGAAAGTAATATTGTAGACGGCGTTATGACAAAAGATTATGAGGTTATGTTTGAAGATAAGAAATTTACCTGTGTGGATTTCGGCTTTAAACCTAATGAAAAGGTTGATGTTGTAATTCGTCCTGAGGATTTAGATATTGTACCTAAAAGTCAGGGCAAGCTGCGCGGTATTGTAAAATCAGTTTTATTTAAGGGTGTGCATTATGAAATTATTGTTGAAACTAAATCAGGTACAAGTATCACAGTACAGATGCATGTATCGGATGATCGGCCGGTAATTAATGAATCAGCCCGTGAAAAAATGAGTGCCAATGTTTTCTATCTGGATGTTGAGGACGTAAAGGAATTAACAGACGCGGAAATCATTGCCCGTGCTGACGCGCAGGCATGGAGTATGGATGATGAGGAAGAATCAATCTCAATCAGTAAGGTTGAATATGATATTAAACCTGAAAAGGGAACTTATCCGGTTACCTTCTCAACCTCAAACGGTACTTCCGTTACAGTTAATATGATTGTTAAGGATCAAAACCGCGTGGTATCTAAAGAATACGGCGAAGAGATTTTCGCTGAGAATTTCTTTAAAAAAGTAGATGAGATTCAGGACAGTGTCGCCTTGGATACTGATTTAAAAATCTGGGCAAACGCGCAGGCATGGGATCTTGATGAAGATATTAAAGTAGAAATTACCACTGTTGATTATGATTTTGATCCGGAAACGATTGTACCTGGAACTTATTATGTGACCTTTAAAACGAGTGGTTATGAATATAAGGTAGATACGACAGATTATGCCGAAGTTGACAGTGTTGTCGGTCTTAAATTTGAGCCTGAAGATATTCATATCATGAGTAAGTCAGGGAGCTATTAAGCTATGAAGCAGTTTAGAAAGATGACGATTCCATACATTGTATGGATGTCGGTCATGATCGTTATACCGATGCTGTTTATCTTTATGTATGGCATTACCAAGGAAGGGAACAGTGTTGTAACCTTGAATTTTACCTTGGATAATTTTGCTAAATTCTTTGTGGAACCAATCTATATCGATGTGCTGATCCGTTCAATGCGGATTGCCGTAGTGACAACCTTCTTTTGTATCCTGCTTGGCTATCCGGCGGCTTATGCGATCTCACGCTGCAATGAAAAAACGCAGACTCTTTTGGTACTGCTGATTACCTTGCCGATGTGGATCAATATGTTAGTAAGAACGTATGCGTGGATGGGAATGCTTCAGGATGACGGCTTGTTTAATACCTTGCTGGGGCTGATTGGCATTGGCCCGGTAAAAATGATTCATACTGAGGCAGCGGTTGTCTTTGTTATGATTTATAATTTTATTCCGTTTATGATTCTGCAGATTTATACATCACTGACTAAAATGGATAAAAGCTATCTGGAAGCTGCCAGTGATTTAGGGGCGACACCGCTTGAGGCATTCAGAAAAATCACCCTGCCTTTATCTTTGCCGGGTGTAGTCAGCGGTATTACCTTAGTTTTCTTACCGGCGGTATCTACCTTTACCATTACGTCATTGATCGGCGGCGGTAAATTCTCCAACGTCGGAAATATTATTGAAACCTTATTCCTGAAATCCGGCGATTGGAATGCCGGATCGGCACTGTCTTTGATTTTAGCGGTCATCATCATGTTCCTGATGTATCTGACTAAGAAAGTAGATAAAGACCCGTCGAATGGAAGGGGGCGTATCTAATGAAGAAAAAGAAACAGCCTATTTTCAATATTTATATTGTTTTAATGCTGATATTCTTCTATCTGCCGATTATTTATACGATTTTCTTCTCATTTAATGAAACTAAATCATTAACTCATTTCAGCGGCTTCTCATTGCGCTGGTATGAAAAAATGTTTGCCGACCGCACGATGATGGAAGCCATTTGGTATACCTTTATCATCGCGATTATTGCCACGGTTGTATCAACCATCGTCGGTACGATTACCGCGATTGGTTTATCTAAATCAAAAAGGATCGTACAGAATATTGTCGAACAAATCAACAATCTGCCGATTATGAACCCGGAAATTGTTACCGCAGTTGGCCTGCTGATGCTCTTTGCATCAATCAAAGGGATAGAAAAAGGCTTTGTCACTTTGCTGCTGGCGCATATTATGTTCTGTATTCCTTATGTAATATTAAGCGTCACACCAAAGCTGAGAACACTTGATCCAAACCTTACGGAAGCGGCAATGGATTTAGGCGCTACACCATGGCAGGCATTGACAAAGGTCATCGTACCGCAGATTATGCCGGGAATCGTATCCGGCGCGTTAATTGCCTTTACAATGTCATTTGACGACTTTGTTATTTCTTATTTCGTTACCGGCAATGGCGTCAACAATATTTCAACGCTGGTATGGACGATGTCAAAACGCATCAATCCATCCATCAATGCATTATCGACAATTATTATCGTTATTATTACCATTGGACTGATTTTAGCCAATGTTGTACCACTTTTAAAAGATAAAAAGGAGAAAAAGAGAATATGAAAAAAACACTTGCTGTACTAACAAGCGCCATGCTGCTGTTAAGCGGCTGTTCCTCTTCCAATGGCTCCAGCGATGCTGTTGAAAAATATGGTTCAGATACATTAAAGCTCTATAACTGGGGTGCCTATATGGGTGAAGATTTAATTCCTGATTTTGAAAGAGAGTTTGGTGTAAAGGTCGTTGTAGAATACTTTAATTCCAATGAAGAAATGTATACTAAATTACAGGCCGGTGATTCATATGATGTACTGGTTCCTTCCGATTACATGATTGAACGTCTGGTTAAAGAAAATATGCTTCAGGAGCTTGATAAATCAATGATTCCTAATCTTGCAAATCTGGCAGAGGGGGTTAAAAACCTGCCTTATGATCCAGATAACACTTATTCCGCGCCTTATTTCTGGGGCAGTGTAGGGATTGTATACAATTCAGCCAATGTGCCAAGTGAAAAAGTAGAAAAAGAGGGTTATGCTATTCTTCAGGATACAGATTACAAGGGCCGCATTTATATGTATGACTCAGAACGTGATTCATTTATGATCGCGCTTAAAAATCTGGGCTATTCAATGAACAGCTCTGATGATACTGAAATTCAGGCTGCCTATGAATGGCTGTCACAGATCAACAATACAATGGACCCGGCTTATGTTACCGATGAGGTTATTGACAACATGGTTAATGGCATGAAGGATCTTGCGGTTGTTTACTCAGGCGATGCTGCTTATATTCTTTCTGAAAATGAAGATATGCGTTATTTCCAGCCGAATGAGGGAACAAATATCTGGTCTGACGGCATGGTTATTCCAGCGAATGCCAAGAATCCTAAATTAGCTAATGAATTTATCAACTATGTGTTGACTTATGAAGCATCATACGGCAATTCTGAAGAAGTTGGCTATGCATCAAGCAATCAGGAAGTATTAGATGATATGACAGCGCCAGGCGGCTTATATGAAGACAATGAAGCCTATCTGCCAAGAGTTGGTTATGCTAAAGATGAAGTCTTTGTTTATAATGCGGAAATGGTCAGCAAACTGGCTGAATTATGGCTTAAAGTAAAGGCTCAATAAAACTGAATAGATAAAAGGGGAGCAGAGACAGAAATGTTTTTGCTCTTTTTTTCTAAAAAAGTGTGAAAAGCTGTTGCATTTTCTGATTAAATTTAATATAATAGACGAGCAATGAAAAGTTTTGGGGCCGTGGCGAAATAGGCAGACGCAACGGACTTAAAATCCGTTGGGAGCAATCCCGTGGGGGTTCAAGTCCCCCCGGCCCCACCATTCATTGTAAAACAATTAAATAGGTATGGTACCATAGCCAAGTGGTAAGGCAATAGACTGCAACTCTGTGATCATCAGTTCAAATCTGATTGGTACCTCCAGTTGGGGCCGTGGCGAAATAGGCAGACGCAACGGACTTAAAATCCGTTGGGAGCGATCCCGTGGGGGTTCAAGTCCCCCCGGCCCCACCATTCGATAGACAGAAGCTGTAACAAGTAGGAGTTCCTCTGAAAATTACAGCTTTTTTGTGCTTAAAACAGCCTCCGGTTGCTAAGTCACTTAAATTCAAGTACAATTAAATAGAAAGCAGGTGATGCTGATGCAATGTCCACAATGCAAAACTAAAATGAAAGTTAAAATGACAGATAAACAGGTTCGGTGCCCAAACTGCGGCAGGAATTATGAGGTTAAACTGAATACGATAAAAAGTATCGCGCTTATGATTATCTACTGTCTTGTCTTAAGCTCTATTACTTTGGAATTAGTGAATTATATCAATAACCCATATATTATTCTAATAATCATGATTGCCGGCTTTATACCGGCTAAATATCTGATTCTTTATGTTTTTGTACCGGTAACACTTAAACCATTATCAAGAAAATAATTTTCATTCTTCGTGATAGTAAAAAATGGTATAATATGAAAGAAGGGTGTGATCTAAATGGCAGTTGATAAAAAATATTATTTATTAAAGGATGGGACTGCTTATTTCAGTGATTTTTTATTGGATATCAGCGGTTCAGACTTTATGAATAAAAGCTTAATGAATATTGAATTAGGTGAAAAAGCAACACGGATCGGTGAAGAAACATTTGCCGGCAATTATCTGAGAAAAGTTGTTTTTCATAAGAAAATGAAGGTAATTGAAAGCCGTGCTTTCGCGAATAATAAAATCGAGAAAATTGTGTTTGAACGTGCAGAAATACCGCGGATAGCGAAGGATGCCTTTGCGAATAATCCAATCAAACGGATCGTAGTGCCGTATGCTGGCTATAAATGTTACAGCGGCATGCTGCTTTCCTTGGATCTGCCGGACGGTTATGAGGTGGTTTCCGATATTGCCAATGCTTTTGCTGAATTAAACGCATCATTAAAAGGTGATGAAATCATCTATATTGAAGTTAAATCAATCTATGGTGAATTATATTGGAAGATAAAGAAGGAATCGAGCTTTATCTTTGATACACGATTAAATCATGATCAGAACGAAGATGACTTCACCGAGATTGTAACTAAAAACGGCAATACAGTATTTATGCATACTGATGAGCATTTTGATATGATTATCTATGAAAAGGATGAAAATGGTTATAAATCAGTTACCTTTGAAGACTTTGACGGCATCTATTATGAAAAGGGGAAGAACCAATGTTAGTTTGTCCCAAATGCAGACTGCCGCTTGTCAGGTATGAGAAAACATATCACTGTTCAGCAAGACATTCCTATGATATTGCGAAAAAAGGGTATGTAAATCTGGTGTTGGGCAATCAGAAAATCAGCGGTGATTCTAAGGAAATGGTTGATGCCAGAACCTTGTTTTTATCTGCCGGTTATTATCAGGTGCTGGCTGATAAACTGATTGAGCTGCTGAAGGAAATAAAGCCGGATATGCTGATTGACGCAGGCTGCGGAGAGGGCTATTATACAAGACAGTTTCATGATTGCGGCAATCAAATCATAGCTTTTGATTTAAGCAAACCGGCATTGAATACCGCGGCAAAGCTGGATCAGGATACCATTTATGCGATCGCTTCGATCTTTGATATGCCGATTGGTGATGCCAGCGCGGATTGTGTGGTCAATATTTTTGCACCGACACCCGTTGATGAGATAAACCGAATCTTGAAAAAGGGCGGTATTCTGATTAAGGTAGGGCCGGGTGCCAAGCATCTGCACGGACTCAAGGAAGTGCTTTATGATGAGGTTTATGACAATGAAGAAGAAAGCGTTGAATTAAAGGGTTTAACGCACATTCAAAGAGTAAATGTAACAGATCAGATTCATTTAATATCTAATGATCAGATCAAGGCATTATTCATGATGACGCCTTATTATTGGAAAACGAGCCAGGTATCAGCAGCTCGCTTGAATACGTTAACCGAATTATCAACTGAAATCGATTTTTTGATTGATTTATATCAAAAATAATGTCCGAATTATGACATTTCATTACCGATAAACGAATGGGACTTAACGATAGTTTGTGTAAATTGTATAATGTAGACGTAAGATTATTGCCTTTAATCTAATCGATATGAATAAATGTAATAATATATTTCAACGAGCCTTAATCAGAGTGTTTGCGTCAAATTTAGAGGTTTATGCTGATGAGGTGTCTGTTTGTGCGCATTATTGTTTTATTTATATTTAATCACTTGATGTTATATCCTTTGTGAGATATAATTATTAAAGGATATGGTTAGTAATGGGTATACCAATCTCAAAAATTGGTAGTTTTTCATGAAAAAAAACTGGAGGGTAAGAAAATGAAAAATTTAAAAAACAAAAAAGGTTTTACATTGATTGAATTGATTGTAGTTATTGCTATTTTGGGTATTTTGGCACTGTTCTTGGTACCGCAGTTTATGGGGTATAGTCAGGATGCAAAAGAACAAGTTGCAAAAGCTAACACTCGTTCTGTATGGTCAGCTGCTAATGCTGCCTTAACTAAGAGTGAATATATCAAGGATTTGAATATTACAGAAGATGCAGCGAAGCAATTAGGAGATTCTTTTAAGAAGGCAAATATTACAATTGTATTTGATAATAATGATAAACCTACAAAAATTACGAGTGTTACTTACGAAAATTGTTCGTATAATGGCGTAACATTCAGTGGCACTGCTTGTCCTAATAATTAATTTTATAGAACACACTTCTGTGTGTTCTTTTTAAGAGGTAACTTTATGAAAAATAAAAAAGGCTTTACTTTAATCGAATTGATTGTAGTTATCGCTATCTTGGGGATATTGGCATTATTTTTAGTGCCACAGTTTATGGGTTATGCAAATGATGCCAAAATGCAGGTCGCAAGAGCTAATACTAGAACAGTTTGGTCAGCGGCCAAAGCAGTTGAAGTATCTTATCAGTATAAATACACTGAATTTGATGAAGCTGTATTTAAAGCAGATGTAATGGATAAATTAGGTACAAGCTTTGATGCTGATGAAGTGTCTGTTGCTTTTGATCATAATTACATGGTATCCGATGTTGCCTATAAGACAGGTGATTATACTTGCGAAACAACCAATGGGACTGATTTTGTTTGTACAGATCAATGAGTGCTTATTATTGGAGAAATAATAAGTGAATCATTATACTGTCAGCTTTCAAGGGGTAATTTATGAAAAAGAAAAAAGTTTTTCATTTTAATTGGTTAATTATCGCTGTTTCTTTACTCTGTATCTTAGTCATATTTTTAGGTATACAATTAAGAAATTATTCCAAGGGTGTAAAGGTTCAGGTCGCAAGAGCTAATACCCATACGGTTTGGATCGTTGCGGATCAGATTCTCTTCACTAAGGAATATGATGCAGGAATTACTAAGGATAATTTCACTGAAAGGGTTGCTGAGAAGCTGGGGGCTGGTTTCAGTATAGATCAGATCAGTATTACTTTAAGCGATGATGGCAAGTCAGTAACTTATGTGTCTTATGTTAAAGATGGTATAGCTTGTGAAACATTAGATGGCGAAGATATTCTGTGCGGTAATTATTGATTAAATTCTATTGGGAAGGTACATTTCATGTGTATCTTCTTTTTTCTTCTTTTCACTTCTACTATTCTTTGTTATAATAAATAAAGCTGAAAGGTGGAGATTTTATGGCGTTTGAATCATTGACGAATCGTTTGAATAAAGCGTTTAGAGATATTACAGGTAAAGGGAAATTAACTGAGAAAAATATGAATGACATGCTGCGTGAAGTGCGTATGTCATTATTGGAAGCGGATGTTAACTATAAGGTAGTTAAGGATTTTATTGATCATGTAAAGGAAAAGGCTTTGGGCGCAGATGTTATGTCTTCGCTGAATCCAAGTCAGATGGTTGTTAAAATCGTTCATGATGAGATTGTTGAATTATTAGGTACTTCTGAGGCGTCAATCAATTTTAAGTCCAGCGGTATTACAACTATCATGATGGTTGGTTTGCAGGGTACTGGTAAAACTACGGCTTCCGCAAAGATTGCGAATGTACTGAAGAAGAAAAAGGCGAGAAAGCCATTGTTAGTTGCCTGCGATATTGTTCGTCCGGCGGCAATCGAGCAGTTAAAGACATTAGGAAACAGCATTAATGTGGAAGTGTATAGTGAGGGTGCAGATGTACCAGCGCTGACACAGGCTAAAAATGCGATGGAATATGCGAAGGTTAACGGTTATGACACGGTTTTATTTGATACTGCCGGCCGTCTGCATATTGATGAAGAATTGATGCAGGAGCTTGCGGACATTAAAGAAGCGGTTCAGCCTGATGATATTTTGCTGACTGTTGATGCGATGACCGGTCAGGATATTGTGACCGTAGCGCAAAGCTTTAATGAACAGCTGGCTGTGACAGGTTTAGTTCTCACTAAACTTGACGGTGATTCAAGAGGCGGCGGTATCTTATCTGTACGTGCAATCACAAATGTTCCTGTGAAGTTTGTCGGTCAGGGTGAAAAGGTTGATGATTTAGATATCTTCTATCCGGATCGTATGGCTGACCGTATCTTGGGTATGGGTGACATCATGACCTTTGTCGAACAGGCTCAGGAAAAGATGGACATGGAGGAACAGGCTAAAGCGGCTTCTAAAATGATGAGCGGCAAATTTACGCTGGATGATATGCTGATGCAGATCCGCCAGATGAATAAGCTGGGCAGTCTTGGCGGCATCATGAAGATGATTCCGGGAATGTCGCAGATGGCTGGTCAGATTGATGAAGCAAAAGCTGAAGGTCAAATGAAAAAGACAGAAGCGATTATTCTGAGTATGACGATGGAAGAACGTGAAAATCCAGATATACTGCGTGCTTCACGCAAGAGCCGTATTGCGAAGGGTTCAGGCACTCAGGTTGCGGATATTAATCGTTTAATCAAGCAGTTTGAACAGACTCGTCAAATGATGAAAATGATGGGTAATATGGGCAAGAGCGGTAAAATGCCGAATATGGGTGCATTAATGGGTAAAAAGCCTAAGAATAATTTTGGTGGTTTTGGCCGCCGCCGTTAATTGAATAAAAAAATAAAGATGTTAAGGTAAAAACCTTGACACCTTTTTATTTGTATGGTAGAGTAGTATTCGTTAAGTTAACGATTAGGAGGAAATTAAGATGGCTGTTAAATTAAGATTAAAGAGAATGGGTTCAAAGAAATCTCCATTTTATAGAATTGTTGCTGCTGATTCAAGATCACCAAGAGATGGTAGAATCATCGAATCTTTAGGTTATTACAATCCTACAAAAAATCCTGCGGAAGTAAAGATTGATGCTGAATTAGCTATGAAATGGCTGAACAATGGCGCACAACCAAGCGATACTGTTCGCAACTTACTGTCTAAAGACGGTATCATGAAACGTTTTCACGAAGAAAAAAACGCTAAATAACAATGATTGATTTCGAAAAGGTTCTATATGATCTTTGCAGTCCAATCGTTGATGACAAGGCCAGTTTATCGGTTAAGTTAATGTCAACGTTGGATGAAAAGGAAATCTTGCTTTATGTTTATGCGAATAGTGAAGATGTAGCTAGATTAATCGGACGTAAGGGCAGTATGGCTGGTTCTATCCGTCAGATGATGTCAGTTGCTTCCCGCAAGGAAGATAAGAAAATTACGATTAAATTTGAATCTTATTAGGATGCTTATCAGCATCCTATTTTTAAAGAGGAGGAATCATGATGCAGATTGAAATTGGAAAAATCATCAATACTCATGGTATTAAGGGTGAACTTAAAATCATCAGCAGTACGGATTTTGAAGAAGAGCGTTTTGCTGTCGGCAATACGGTAAATATTCAATTCGGCAAAGAACTGGTGCCAATGGAAGTGGCTAGTTTTCGGCGTCATAAAGGATGTCTTCTCGTAGCATTCAAAGATTTGCTGAATATTAATTTTGTTGAAAAATATAAGGGCTGTGTAATTAGTGTTGATTCTGATGAACTGCAAAAGCTTGATGAGGATGAGGTCTATTTCTATCAGCTGCTGGATTGTCAGGTAGTGGATGAAGAAGAAAATGAATTAGGTAAGGTAGTAGAAATTATTGAAACGCTGGCGCATGATACGTTAAGAGTGCGCAATGCTGAAGGCAAAGAAGTGCTGATTCCTTATGTGGATGCCTTTATTGTTGATGTAGATATTGAGTTAAAGAAGATTGTCGTGCATGTGATTGAGGGGCTGCTATGAAAATAACAGTATTAACACTGTTTCCTGAATTTTTTGATTCCTTTAGGTCAACCTCGATCATCGCCAGAGCTTTAGCTAAACAGGAAATAGAATTTGAGACGGTTGACTACCGTTTGTTTACTAAAGATAAGCATAATCATGTTGATGATACACCATGCGGCGGCGGCGCAGGTATGGTATTGATGGTTCAGCCGATTGCTGATGCGCTGAAAAGTGTCAGGACAGAAAACAGCTATGTTGTATTGTTAACGCCGCAGGGTACACCATTCAAACAACAGATGGCGCATACATATGCCGGCTATGATCATTTGATTTTAATCTGCGGCCATTATGAAGGCTTTGATGAGCGTATTCGCTCTTTAGTTGATGCGGAGGTGTCAATTGGCGATTATGTGCTGACCGGCGGTGAAATCGGCGCTATGGCTATCAGTGATGCGGTTTTCAGATTATGCACAGGTGTCATTAGGGAAGCAAGCCATGAGGATGACAGCTTTGAGAATGGCTTGCTGGAATATCCGCAATACACAAGACCCGTTGATTATGAGGGACAGCAGGTGCCGGAAGTCTTATTATCCGGTCATCATGCTAACATTCGTAAATGGCGTTTGAAAGAATCATTGAGAAAGACTTATCTGCGAAGACCTGAATTATTAAAGGACAGAGTCTTTACAAAAGAAGAAAAAGTGCTTTTTGATGAAATATTGGCAGAAATTGATAAAAAATAATTGCAATCTTAAATATTCTGTGATAACATTAAAAGGCTGTTAAAGCACGATTATTCCGCTGGTCAGCGATTTATTCCTGACGAATGAGTAAGCCGTTTAAATAAATGAAAGAAAAGGAGAAAAGAGAGTTATGAATTTAAATTTAGTTAATGAAGTTACTGCAACTCAATTAAAAAAAGATGTTCCTGAATTCAGATCTGGCTGCACAGTACGTGTTCACGTTAAGATCAAGGAAGGTGACAAATCTCGTATCCAGGTTTTTGAAGGTTTAGTTATTGCTCGTCAGGGCGGTGGCATCAGCGACAACTTCACTGTTCGTAAGATTTCTAACGGTGTTGGTGTTGAGAGAACTTTCCCGGTACATTCACCAATTATCGATAAGATTGAAGTAGTACGTAAAGGTAAAGTTAGAAGAAATAAATTATTCTACTTACGTGGACTTTCTGGTAAAGCATCTCGTATCAAAGAAATTCGTTAATTCAAAAAGTCGGGGAACCGGCTTTTTTATTTAAAGAATATGACAGATTAGAAATAATTCGTTCCAGCCAATGAAAGTGATTAATGAATATGGTAAAATAGCTATATGGCATAGGGCAACTGGATGCTGAAAAGGAGATTTTGGTATGGAGAATGATAAAACAAATGATATCATCGATGTCGATGTAATTAAAGAAGAAGTCATTGAAGAAGAAAAAACTGAAGGAGCAAAAGAACCGGAGAAAAAGCCTACATTTAAAGAGGAAGCAATTGACTTTATTAAAACCTTTGTTATTTGTCTTGGCGCGGTTTGGCTGCTGACAACCTTTGTCTTTACACCCGTTAGAGTTGACGGCATGAGTATGTATCCGACGCTGCACGACGATGATTTAGGTATTGCCAGTATCTTTTCGGCAAAGTATTTAGAAATTGAACGCTTTGATGTCGTGGTTGTTAACGATAAGGCCGCAAACAGCAAGGATCATTGGGTAAAGCGGGTAATTGGTCTGCCTGGTGAAACTATATCCTGTATGGATGATGTTGTATATATTAATGGTGAGCCGATTGAGGAACCATTCCTTGATACTGAATATGCAAATACTCAGCGTAAGAATCTAGGCTTTTTCACAAGTGATTTTGATGAAGTGACACTCGGAGAGGATGAATATTTTGTAATGGGTGATAATCGTACAAATTCCACAGATTCACGTTATGTCGGGCCTTTTACCCGCGATAATATAACGTGTAAGGATGTGCTGATTTATTATCCGTTCTCAAATTTCAAATTGGTGAAATAAAATGGAAAAGAAAAATGATACAGTAAAAGAATTATTAAGTCTTCTGAAAGTATTTGTGATCAGCTTTGCCTGTTTTTGGCTGATTACTAAGTTTTTATTTAACCCTGTAATTGTCGATGGCATCAGTATGTATCCGACACTGCATGACAAAGACCGTGGTTTAAGCAATATGGTTGGCTTAAATTTTGGGGTTGAGCGTTATGATATTGTTGTGGTTAACAGCAAGGATAACGATACTGAGCATTGGGTAAAGCGTATTATCGGTATGCCGGGAGATACACTGAGAGGTGAGGACGGCGTTGTTTATGTAAATGATGAACCGATTGATGAATCTTATCTCGATGCTGATTACATTGCTGAAAAGACTGCGGAATACGGACATTTTAATCGTGATTTTGATGAGATTACATTAGCTGATGATGAATATTTCCTATTGGGTGATAACCGTCCTGAATCAAAGGATTCTTCATTAGTCGGGCCTTTTAAAGAAGCGGATTTGATCAGTAAGGGTGTTCTGATTTTCTGGCCGCTGAATCAGATTGGGCTCTATTAAGCTGTATTTTTTAATGTTGGCAGAATAAGAAGGTGATAGTATGAAAGATAACGAGCAGAATGCGTCTAAATTAAATATTAACTGGTTTCCTGGGCATATGACCAAAGCTAAAAGGGAAATGCAGGAGAAATTAAAAATGGTAGACATGGTGATTGAATGCCGTGATGCCCGTATCCCTTATTCAAGCAAAAACCCGCTTTTGGAGGAAATTATCCAACAGAAGCCGCGTTTGATTTTACTAACAAAAATTGATAAGGCTGATCCAGTCCGCACCAAAGAATGGATTGACTGTCTGAGTAATGATACAACACAGGTATTGGCAGTGAATGTCTTAAAGGATAATGTTGTGTCACTGATTACAACTGCCAGTCAGGAATGTATGAAAGCGATGATTGAGCGGCAGAAACGCCGTGGTATCAATCCAAGAGCAATCAGGGCGATGGTTGTAGGAATTCCTAATGTCGGCAAATCAACCTTGATTAATCGAATTGCCAATAAAAAAGCTGTACAGGCTGCTGATCGGCCGGGTGTTACTCGTTCTTTAACTTGGGTAAAGGTTACTAAGGGTCTTGAATTACTTGATACACCGGGTGTTTTATGGCCTAAATTTGAAGATGAGCATGTAGGCATGTGTTTAGCTGTAACCGGTGCGATTCGTGATGAAATCCTGCCATTGGAGGAAGTGTGCGCTTACGCGATGCGTCATTTGATTCAATATTATCCGCAGCAGCTTAAGGAACGCTTTGATGTGGAAATCGTTGATGATCCATATGTGATGATTGAACGGATAGCCGCTCGCCGCGGTTTTATCAAAGCGAATAATCAGTTGGATATGGATCGGGCAATTCAGCGTTTTTTAAGAGATATCCGTGATGATTTTGTCGGCCGTATCACTTGGGAGTTTGTTGATGAAACCGGCGAATGAATATGAAAAAGCATGGTGGCAGCAAGGCCGTCACGCCATTGTCGGGATTGATGAAGCTGGCCGCGGACCGATTGCCGGGCCGTTAGTTGTTGCGGCAGTTCGTTTTCCCGCTGATTTTGATCATGAGGAAATCTATGATTCAAAAAAACTCAGTGAAAAGAAACGCCGTTTGTTATTTAAGGAAATTATCAAGCTTGCGGATGAGTATCATATATTAATTATCGATACAAAAACCGTGGATGAATTAAATATCTATCGGGCGACTCAAAAAGCGATGGAAGATTTAGTGCTGATGTTTAAGCAGTGTGATGGCGTACTTACGGATGCGATGCCGCTGAAAGTCTGTCCCTGTGAATACATACCCATCATTAAAGGCGATCAGAAAAGTGTCAGTATCGCGGCCGCCTCAATTTTAGCCAAGGTGACAAGAGATGGTATCATGAGCGGCTATGATGTTCTGTATCCTGAATATGGTTTCGCAAAGCATAAGGGCTATCCGACAAAGGCACATATTGAAGCGATGCATCAGTATGGTGTTATCGATAAAATCTATCGGTATAGCTATGGGCCGGTTAAAGCCATGGATCAGCTGCAGTTTGACATATAAAGTACGTTTTTTGCTGTGCGCTTGTATTTTGTTTTTTATTATGGTATTAGATAATTAATAATAATTGATGAGGTACTTTAAAGTGAAAACTAAAAAGGGTTTTACATTAATTGAACTGATTGTGGTAATTGCTATTCTTGGCATTTTGGCATTGTTTCTAGTGCCTTCTTTTATGGGCTATGCAAGAGATGCGAAGCTTGAGGTGATGAAGGCAAACGTCAGAACAGGACAGAGTGCGTATGCATATGCATTGACAAAATATGAAGACGAAAAAAATGAAGTAACACAAAAAAAATTAATTGGTGAAGAAGTCTGTAAGAATATGAATGGAATCGCTTGCTATTATTTTGTTGATAATAATTTACCTGAAAAAATCACTAAATATCCAAGTATGGTTTTTTCCATGGGTGAAAAACAAAACATGCAAGGCGGACATATTGATTATTATTTAGATAAAAATAATTTTTGTTCATATATGTACGCATATGATGGTAATAAAGATGCGTGGTCTTGCGCCGTCAACGGAACATATCTTGACCTTGAAGATGTAGAAAAATAATTTAGGAAATTAGGCTTGAAGCGCATATATCATAAGTGGGTGATATTATGCGTGAACAATTATTGGCATATGCTTTGAAATATAACGGAGAATATGACAGAATGAAGAAGGCGATACAGGATGACGAGGCGTGGCAGATGCCTGATTATAAGGGTCATTACCTGACGATTCTCGATGAGAATTATCCAAAAGCCTTGCTTCTTCTTGAAGATCCTCCTTTTATTTTGTTTTATAAAGGGGATATAAGGTTGCTTGAAAATGAATATCTGGGCATTATCGGCAGCCGTTTGGCCTCATCGGTGGGGCTGAATTATACGGCTTATCTGATTAAGAAATGTCCTTCACGTTATGGGATTGTCAGCGGCTTAGCAAAAGGCATCGACGCGGCGGCACATGCGAACGCGATTCGCAGCGGCCGTTCTACCATTGGGGTGATCGGCTGCGGCATTGAACGTGTCTATCCGCAAGAGAATCAATATCTTTATGAGCAAATGGCTGTCAATCAATTGATTTTAAGTGAATATCCTGAACATACACCACCGTATGCGTCACATTTTCCTTGGCGTAATCGTATCATTGCGGCTTTGGCTAAACGGATCGTGGTAGTTGAGGCGAAGGAGAGAAGCGGTACGATGCTGACGGTGAATGAGGCTTTAAGACTTGATAAAGATGTCTATGTGTTTCCATATCGTTATGATGACGCATTTGGCAAAGGCTGCAATATGCTGATCCAACAAGGGGCAAATATGCTGGTTTTTGATGAAGAAATTGAAAATTTATGAAAAAATGTTTGACAAATTAAAAAGTTATAGAATAATAAGATAAGTGTAACAAGGAGAAATGCCATGAAGAAATTAGTGATTGTGGAATCACCTTCCAAATCAAAGACGATTGAAAAATACCTTGGCCCGGATTACAGTGTTGTATCCAGCAAAGGTCATATCCGCGATTTGGCTACTACAGGCAAGGGTGGCTTGGGTATTGATGTTGAAGATGATTTTAAGCCTACTTATAAAGTAAGCAGTGATAAAAAGGATATTGTAAAGGATTTAAAGGCGCGTGCTAAAAAAGCGGATGAAGTTTATCTGGCCAGTGACCCTGACCGTGAAGGAGAAGCAATCAGCTGGCATTTAGCGCAGGAGCTGGGACTTGATACGACTCAGCAGAATCGTGTTATTTTTAATGAAATTACTAAGAATGCTGTTTTGGAGGCCTTTGAGCATCCGAGAACGATTGATCTGAACCTGGTAAAAAGCCAGGAAACCCGTCGGATGCTTGATCGTATCATCGGTTTTAAGCTTAGTAAGCTGCTTCAGAATAAGATTCAGTCAAAATCAGCGGGACGGGTGCAGTCGGTCGCTTTACGATTGATTGTTGAACGTGAAAATGAAATTAAAGCATTTAAGAGTGAAGAGTATTGGACTATCGACGCGCTGATTAAAAAGAATAAAAAAGAATTTAAAGCGGGTTTGATCCGGGTTGATGGAAAGAAACCGGAATTGAAGGATGAAGCGGCGGCGCAGGCGGTTCTTGATCGCTGCACCGGTGAGTTTGTCATCGATAAAATTGAACGCAAGGTGAAAAGCAAGGCAGCCAGACTGCCGTTTATTACTTCTACTTTGCAGCAGGAGGCTTCAACTAAGCTGGGCTTCAGTTCTAAAAAGACGATGCAGGTAGCGCAGAAGCTTTATGAAGGTATCAGTCTGGGTGGTCATACGGAAGGTCTTATTTCCTATATGCGTACGGATTCAACCCGTTTGAGTGATGTTTTTGTTAAGGATGCCTTCCATCATATTGAGGAGACTTATGGTAAGAAGTATGTTGGTTTTGTGCATCAGAAGAACAGTCAGAATGCGCAGGATGCCCATGAAGCCATCCGCCCGACCAATGTGCATAACACACCGGATTCGGTAAAGGAATATCTGACTAATGATCAATACAAGCTCTATAAGCTGATTTATGCACGGGCATTGGCTTATTTAATGGCGCCTAGCAAAAGTGATGTTGTAACTGCGACGATTGCTAATAACGGCTGTGAATTTACAGCTAACGGAAGCATCATTACCTTTGACGGTTATTTAGCGGTTTATAAGGATTATGAACAGACTAAGGATGAATTGCTGCCGGATCTTGAAGAAAAAGAAGTGCTTGAGCATGTTCAGCTGGATGGCAAGCAGCACTTTACAGAACCGCCGGCTCGTTATTCAGAAGCGCGTTTGATTAAAGAAATGGAAGAAAAGGGAATTGGCCGTCCTTCCACTTATGCGATGATCATCGATACGATTCAGGCCCGCGGTTATGTTTCACTTGAAAAAGCCAGCGAGGGAAGTAAGACGAAGGTGTTCTTCCCAACGGAGCAGGGAATTTTGACCGATAAAAAATTACAGGAATTCTTTTCGTCCATCATCAACGTATCCTATACAGCTAATATGGAAAAGGATCTTGATGAGATTGCCGAGGGTGAACGGGACAATGTCAAGGAGCTGCGTGAATTTTATGTTCAGTTTATGCCGCTGCTTGATCACGCGTATGAAAATATGGAAAAGAAGGAACTGGAGAGAACCGGTGAGCTTTGTCCGGAATGCGGCAATGAGCTTGTATACCGCAATGGCCGTTACGGCCGTTTTGTATCCTGCATTAATTTCCCAAGCTGCCGGTATACGAAGGCGGAAAATGAAGAAAACAATGAAACGGATGAGGTATGTCCAAACTGCGGCAGCAAGCTGGTTATGAAAAAAGGCCGTTTTGGTGCTTTCCTCGCTTGTTCCAATTATCCTGAATGTAAATACATTAAAAGCAATAAGGTAAAGGAAGAACCCGTTCCTACGGGTGAGGATTGTCCGGAATGCGGCAAGCCATTGGTGAAGCGCAAGAGCCGTTTTGGTACAACCTTTGTCGGCTGCAGCGGTTATCCAAAATGCCGTTATATTAAAAAGGATCCAGAAGCGGCTGCGAAAAAAGAAGCTAAAAAGAAAACCACTGCGAAAAAAACAGTGAAGAAGACGGTAAGTAAGAAGAAAGTGAGCGATGCTGATGAATAGAGTAACAGTTGTTGGCGCTGGGCTGGCCGGCTGTGAAGCATGCTGGCAGCTGATTAAACGGAATATTCCGGTAACCCTGATTGAAATGCGGCCGCAAAAAAGCTCACCGGCTCATCACAGTGAAAATTTCGCGGAGCTTGTTTGTTCAAATTCACTGCGCAGCAATGATATTAATAATGCGGTAGGGCTTTTGAAACAGGAAATGCGTGAACTTGATTCATTGATCATGCGGTTTGCGGATGCTAATCAGGTGCCGGCTGGCAGCGCGCTGGCGGTTGACCGTGAAGCATTTTCTAAACAAATCACGGATTTTATCAAGGGACATGAGCTGGTAGAGGTTGTCCATGAGGAGCTTTGTGAGATTCCTGAAGGCCCGGCAATCATTGCGACCGGCCCGCTTACAAGTGAAGCGTTAGGCGCAGCGATTCAGCGTTTACTCCATGAAGAACGCTTCTATTTCTATGACGCGGCGGCACCGATTATTGAAAAAGACAGCATTGATTTCAGTAAGGCTTATTATAAGAGCCGTTACGACAAGGGTGATGCTGATTATATCAACTGTCCGATGAATAAAGAAGAATTTGACGCTTTCTATCAGGCGGTAATCAGCGCTGAATGCACAAAGATGCATGAATTTGAGGATGAAAAATATTTTGAAGGCTGCATGCCTTTTGAAGAAATGGCGAAGCGCGGTGAGAAAACCTTGCTTTATGGGCCGATGAAACCAGTTGGACTGGGCCGTGAGGGTGAACATCCTTATGCGGTTGTGCAGCTGCGTCAGGATAACGCGGCGGCTACGCTTTATAACATTGTCGGTTTTCAGACGCATTTATTATGGGGTGAACAAAAACGTGTCATTGCTATGATTCCGGGTCTTGAAAATGCCCGCTTTGCCCGTTATGGGGTCATGCACCGCAACACTTATATCTGTTCGCCGAAATGTTTAAAGGCCAGCTATGAGTGCAAGGAAAAAGAAAATCTGTTTTTTGCCGGCCAGATGTGCGGGGTTGAGGGTTATGTTGAATCAGCTGCCAGCGGTTTATTGGCGGGAATCAATATGGCGCTTAAAATGCAGGGCAAGGAAGCGGTGATTTTGCCGCCGACCTGTATGATTGGCGCGATGGCTTATTACATAACGCATACACATGCTGATCATTTTCAGCCGATGAACGCGACCTTTGGTTTGCTGCAGTGTGTGGTTAAGACTAATAAGAAAGACCGCAAGGAAAAGCTCGCCCAGCAGGCTTTATCGGTGATCAGAGAATTCAGGGATCATACTCATGAATGAGCAAATTGAACGCTTCTTGAATTATATATCCCAGATTAATACGAATTCTGAGCATACCCGTGACGCATATGAACGGGATCTTCATAAATTTAGAGACTTTTTGCATCGTGAAGGGATCGAAAAGCTGGAAATGGTTGACCGCAGTATTGTTTTGAATTATATCAGTTATCTGCGCGAAGAATGTATGCTTAAAAATAATTCGGTTTTGCGCAGGGTATCAACACTGCGCTCTTTTTATACATATTTGAATGAATACGGCATCCTTTCAGCCAATCCCTTTGTGCTTGTGAAGCTGGGCAGTGTCCGCCGGCAGGTGCCAGAGTTTTTATTTTATGATGAGCTTGACGCGCTGTTTGACAGCATTGATATTGAAACAGCGGCTGGTTTGCGTGATCGGGCGATGTTTGAATTAATCTATGCCTGCGGCTTGCGTGTCAGCGAAGCGGCAGCGCTTAAAATCAGCGATCTTGATTTCAGTGAATGCATTGTTCACATTCTTGGTAAGGGCAACAAGGAAAGAGTCGTTCCTTTCCACGATGTCGCAAAGGAATTCCTGCTTCGTTATCTTCGCGAAGTAAGGCCGCTTTGGTGCGCGGATGATCATGCTTTTGTCTTTGTTAATCAGCATGGCCGGCCGCTGACAAGCCGCGGTATTCAATACATTTTAGATCAGACAGTCAAAAAAAGCGGTCTGATGCTGCGAGTTCACCCGCATATGCTGCGTCATTCATTCGCAACGCACATGCTGGATAACGGTGCTGATCTGCGTCTGGTTCAGGAGCTTTTAGGCCATGCGTCGCTGTCAACGACGCAAATTTATACGCATGTAACCCGCGAAAGGCTTAAAAATGCCTATAATAGTGCATTTCCAAGGGCAAAAGTATCAAAATAGCCTTGCCAACAAAATCTAACTTTGTTATAATTGTAAAGCACGTTAATACGTGAGAAACACACACATCATGGATTCATTGATCCGTGCCCTTGACTAAAGACTGTCACTACAGGGTTATCAATGCTAGAAATGATGGAGGTAAAACGGAGGAATTAAAATGGCTGTTGTTTCAATGAGAAAATTATTAGAAGCTGGCGTTCATTTCGGACATCAAACTAGAAGATGGAATCCTAAAATGAAACCAAACATTTATGCATCAAGAAATGGTGTATATATCATTAACCTGGAAAAGACAATCGAACAAATCGATACAGCTTATGAAGCAATGAAGGACATTGCTGAAAAAGGCGGTAAGGTTTTATTCGTAGGTACTAAAAAGCAGGCTCAGCAAATCGTTGTTGACGAAGCTTTGCGCTCAGGTTCATTCTTTGTTAACCAAAGATGGCTGGGTGGTTTATTAACTAACTTCCGCACAATTCAAAAACGTGTTAAACGTTTAATTGAAATTGAAGAAATGGAAGCAAGCGGTCTGATCGATGTATATCCTAAGAAGGAAATCGCTCAAATCAAAAAAGAAAAAGCTAAATTAGAAAACTTCCTGGGCGGTATTAAAGAAATGAAGAAACTGCCTAACGCAATCTTCGTTATCGATCCAAAAGAAGAACACAATGCAGTTGCGGAAGCTAAGAAATTAGGTATCCCTGTATTTGCAATGGTAGATACTAACTGTGATCCTGAAGCTGTTGATTACCCAATCGCATCAAATGATGACGGCAACAGTTCTGTGAAGCTGATCGTTGAATTAATGGCTGATGCTATCGTTGAAGCTAAGGGCGGTCTGCTTTCAGTTGCTCATAACATCGAAGAAGGCGAAGATATCACAATGGCTGATGTAATCGTTAATGTTGAAGAAAAAATCGCTGAAAACGATCGTCGCCGCCGTCAGAGAAATGAAGAACGCCGTGCAGCACAAGCTAACCGTCGTCCTTACAACAGAGACAACCGCAATGGTAACGGTCCTCGCAGCGGCAAACCTTTCGTAAAGAAAGAAACTGTAAAACCAGCAGCAACAACTGAAGCTGCACCGGCTCCGGCTGCTGAATAATTACCACTTCGAAATTTACGAACAAGGAGGAAAATCAAATGGCAATTACTGCTCAAGATGTAAAAGCACTTCGCGATAAGACAGGTGCTGGTATGATGGACTGCAAAAAAGCATTGACAGAATGCGATGGCGATATTGATAAAGCAAGCGAATGGCTTCGTGAAAAGGGTATCGCAAAGGCTGCTAAAAAAGCTGACCGCATTGCTGCTGAAGGTGCAACCCGCGTTGCTGTAGATGGCAACACAGCTGTTGTATTTGAAGTTAACTCAGAAACTGACTTCGTTGCTAAGAATGAACAATTTCTGGCATTGATGAATCAGGTACAAAACCTACTGCTGAGCGCTAAACCAGCTTCTATGGAAGCGGCACTGGCTGCTGAAGCAGATGGCAAGACTTTAGAAACTTTAGTTACTGAAGCGACTGCTACAATCGGTGAAAAAATTACTTTCCGCCGTTTCGCAATCGTTGAAAAAGCTGATGATGAAGCTTTCGGCGCTTATATTCACATGGGCGGCAAGATTTCAGCTTTATCCGTAATTTCTGGTACTGACACAGCTGTTGCAAAGGATATTGCTATGCAGGTAGCTTCAATGAGTCCGCAATTCGTATCACGCGATGATATGCCTGCTGAATTCATTGAAAATGAAAGACACGTACAATTAGAAATCTTAAAGAACGATGCTTCTTTAGCTTCTAAGCCTGAAAAAGTATTACACGGTATCGTTGAAGGCCGTCTGACTAAATCTTTACAGGAAATGTGCTTAGTAGATCAGGTTTACTTCAAGAACCCTGATTTAAAAGTAGGTCAATACCTGAAAGAAAACAATGCAGTTTGTAAATCATTCATCCGCTATGCAGTAGGTGAAGGTATTGAAAAACGCAGTGAAAACTTTGCTGATGAAGTAATGAATCAGATCAAAGGCAACTAATTTAAACCTAAAAGGCATTGGTGATTCATTAGAATCATCGATGCTTTTTTTTTATCTGCTGCCGAAGCAGTTCTGTTATGAACAAGATTTTTCGTGAATGAGTGTTGTAACTGAAGGCTTTATCTAGTATAATTGTTATGGTAGAAACGTGTGTTTAAAACCGGTCTATCTTTAAAGAGATGTAGCGAAAAGGTGGAAAATAACAATGTATAAAAGAGTTTTGCTGAAGTTGAGCGGGGAAGCGTTGTCTTCACCGGGTAATTCATTTGATCCCCAAATTTTAAAGGGACTAGCAAGAGAATTAAAAGAGGTAGCTGAGTTAGGTGTTGATCTGGCTATTGTAGTCGGCGGCGGTAATTTCATCCGCGGTAAATTATGTGAACAGATGGGTCTGGAAAGAACTCAGGCCGATTATATGGGTATGCTGGCAACCGTAATCAACGCGCTGGCAGTACAGAACGCGCTTGAACAGGAGAACGTGCCTACTCGAGTGCAGTCAGCAATTGAAATGAATAAGGTCGCAGAACCATTCATTTTAAGAAGAGCGCTTCGTCATTTGGAAAAGGGACGGGTTGTCATCTTCGGTGCCGGTACAGGTAATCCTTATTTTTCAACGGATACGACAGCTGCTTTAAGAGCCAGTGAAATTAACGCTGATGTCATCTTAATGGCTAAAAACGGTGTAGACGGCGTTTATTCGGCTGATCCGAAGATTGACAAGAATGCGGTGCGCTATCAGTCACTTACATATATGGATCTGATTCAGCAAAATCTCCATGTCATGGATACGACAGCCACTTCAATGTGTATGGATAATGACATTGATCTGATCGTATTTAATATGAACGAACCCGGCAATATTCTAAAAGCTGTCAAGGGTGAAGTAAATGGTACATTAATTACCAAGAAAGGACAATAATTATGAAGGAAATCTTAGATAATGCAACAGTAAAAATGAACAAAGCAATCGAAAGTCTGCACGGCAATCTGGCGACAATCAGAACCGGCAGAGCGAATCCGCAGATTTTAGACCGTGTGCATATTGATTATTACGGAAGCTCTACACCGATCAATCAGGTGAGCAGCATTTCAGTAGTGGAGGGCCGTCAGCTTTGCATCAAGCCTTTTGATAAATCGATTATGAAAGAAATTGAAAAGGCGATTGAAGTGGCTGATTTAGGTTTAGTGCCGCAGAATGACGGTACGATGATTCGTATTAATGTTCCGGCTCTTACAGAAGACCGCCGCCGTGAATTAAGTAAGTCAGCAAGCAAGATGGGTGAAGAAGCGAAGGTAGCGATTCGTAACGTGCGCCGTGAAGCAAATGATGCGGTTAAGAAGAATAAGGAATTACCGGAGGATCAGGCTAAGCAGACGAATGAAAAGATTCAGAAGCTGACTGATGAGTTCGTTAAGAAAATTGATACGATCGTGGATGAAAAATCCAAGGAGATCATGGCTGTTTAATCCGTTGCATCATGCAGTATTGTAGCCCACAGCATTGTGGGCTTTACTTTAGGAGGATCACGCATGGATTTACAAAGAATACCTGCTCACATTGCCATTATCATGGACGGCAATGGACGTTGGGCAAAAAAACGCGGTTTGCCGCGGACAGCCGGCCATCTTCAGGGTGCTGAAAATGTGCGCACGATTGCTAAGGAAGCGAATCGTTTAGGGGTGAAAACCTTAATTTTATATGCTTTTTCTACGGAAAACTGGAATCGGCCGGAATCGGAAATTGATTATCTCTGCAAGCTGCCGAAGATGTTTTTTTCTAAATATATTAAAGAATTAAAGGCGCTGAATATCAGGGTGTCATGTATCGGCGAATATGAGAAGTTTCCCAAAGATACCGTTACGGTGATCAAGAATGCCATTGATGAGACAGCGATGAATACCGGTTTAAACCTTTGTTTAGCGGTAAATTACGGTGCCCGCCGGGAAATTACGCTGGCGGCGCAGCAATATGCTAAGGATGTATTGGCTGATAAAGCATCACTGGATATCGATGAACAGGCTTTTGGTCAATATATGATGGGTGAGCATCAGGAGCTTGATTTGCTGATCCGCACATCTGGCGAAGTACGTTTGTCAAATTTTTTGTTATGGCAATGCGCTTATGCGGAAATGATATTTACAGATACGGCTTGGCCTGATTTTAATGAAGCAGAGCTGCATCGCTGCCTTGAACAATATCAGCAGCGTGACCGCCGGTTTGGAGGGTTAAAGGAATGAAAACTCGAATCTTAACCATGTTTGCTATTCTTGCCTGTGTGATACCGGCATTATTGTTTGGCGGTATTTTGATTGACGCCTTAGTGGTTTTCATTATTGTTGTCGGTTTGCATGAGGTATGTCAGCTGAGTGAGCAGCATTGTCCGCGTGCAGTTGAGTATTTTCTGATCGCGGCAGTCTTATTCTCGCTTATTTTGGATGCCCGGCTGCGCCTGCCTTATGTTGGCTTTGTATGTATTATATTGTTGGCAATGCCTGTCTTCAGTGAAAAAATGTTAGTATCTGATACGTTTCTATGTATGGCGTTTGCGGCTTTTTTCGTTACCATCGGCACTGGCTTTCTGGCGATGTATAATCAGGAACCGCTGTTTATCTGGTTTATCATTCTGGCAACCTATGTCTGTGATTCCTTCGCCTACTTGTGCGGCCGTTTTTTTGGCAAGCATAAGCTATGTGTCAGAATCTCTCCGAAGAAAACGATTGAGGGAAGTATCGGCGGATGGTTTTTCGCGGCAGTGATTTCTTTCCTGTTTGCGTATTTCTTTATTTCACATGAACATCTGCTGGCGATGGCGTTAGGCAGTATTTTCCTGCCGATTTTCGGTCAGATTGGCGACTTGGCATTTTCGGCCATTAAACGCAGCTATAAAATCAAGGATTTCGGTTATTTGTTACCGGGACACGGCGGCATCCTCGACCGGGTGGATTCTTTGCTGTTTAATCTGACGGTTTTCTATCTGATCTTTACGGTGGTGAACTTATTATGAAACAAATCATTTTATTAGGCGCATCTGGTTCAATCGGTGAACAGACGCTGGATGTGATTCGTTCTCATCCAGAGCTGTTTGAATTAGCAGCTTTCAGTGTCCGCAGCCGATTGGCGTCGGCCTATAAGATTCTTGATGAATTTAAGGTGCGGGCAATCTGTGTTAAGGATGAACAGGATGCTGATGAAATCAGAAAAAAATATCCGCATCTGGATATTCATATTGGTGATCAAGGTTTGCTTGAACTGGCAGCGCTGCCTTATGGTGATACCTTAGTCAATGCCTTGGTGGGCTTTGTCGGCTTGCTGCCAACGCTTAAAGCGATTGAATGCCGCAAGGATATCGCGCTGGCGAATAAGGAAACCTTGATTGTCGGCGGCAAGTTTGTGAAAGCCGCGGTTAAGGAATACGGTGTTTCCCTGAAACCGATTGACAGTGAACATTCCGCGATTTTCCAGTGTTTGCAGGGCAATGCGCATGGCAGTGTTGAAAAATTAATTATCACTGCGAGCGGCGGCAGTTTCCGTGACCGCAGCCGTGATCAGCTGCAGGGTGTTACGGTAAAAGAAGCTTTGTCACATCCTAACTGGTCAATGGGGGCCAAAATAACGATTGATTCTGCAACAATGATGAATAAAGGCTTTGAAGTTATTGAAGCGCATTACCTTTTTGATATCGATTATGATAAAATTGAAGTGCTGCTGCATCGGGAAAGCATTGTTCATTCTTTAGTACAATACTGTGATCATGCGCTGATGGCACAATTGGGTACAGCTGATATGCGGCTGCCGATTCAGTATGCTTTGACACATCCGGCAAGACTGCCGCTTATGAACAGTGAAACGCTGGATCTTGCGAAAATTGGTACACTGCATTTTGAAAAGGCTGATTTTGACCGCTATCCATTGCTTGGACTGGCCTATAAGGCCGGCCGGCTTGAAGGCAATGCGTGTGCTATTATGAATGCTGCCAATGAAGAAGCAGTAGCGTTGTTTTTGGCTGGCAAGATTAACTTCTTAGATATTGAAACTTATGTATTCAAGGCTGTAGAAAGCATTGAATTCATTGAAAATGCTACCCTAGAGGATATTATCCGCAGTGACGGTGCTGCTAGAGCATTTGTCAATGAAGCTGTGAAAGGAGCCGTTTAATGCAATTTTTATTTAACTTTATTATGTTTATTCTGCTGCTGATGGTAATTGTTGTTGTCCATGAATTTGGACATCTGATTACCGCAAAGCACTTTAATGTATACTGCAGCGAATTTTCAATTGGTATGGGGCCTGCCCTTTATCAAAATAAGAATAACGAGACTGTCTTCTCAATCCGTGCTTTGCCGCTGGGCGGTTATGTGCAGATGGCGGGAGAAGAAGGTACAGATACGACTGGCATCCCTTATGAGCGGACAATTAAAGGCATTAAGACATGGCAGCAGGTCGTTGTTATGGCTGCCGGCGCTTTTATGAATGTTGTGCTGGCTTGGGTGATTTTTGTCGGCATCGTCATGGCAAGAGGATCGGTAGCTGGGCCTGCATTGCCGGTATTATCAGGAATTATTGAGAATTCACCGGCTGAAAAGGTAGGGCTTCAGCCAGGTGATGAAATTGTTAAGGTAACACTGAACGATGGTACGTCATTCATTCCGGAAACCTTTGATGATATAATTGCCCGTACTCAGCAGAATCCTCAGGATCGAATCATTCTGACGGTTTCAAGAGCCGGACAAATCAAGGATTATATGATTACCCCTGAACTGCAGCGTGATGGCACGACGTATCTGATTGGTATTCAGGCCAGCAGCTCTGTCATTGAGATTCAATGGTATGAAGCCTTTAAATATGGTACGATGGCAATGGGCAGTTCGATGATGCAGATCATTTCAGCCTTAGGCAACCTTGTCAGAGGCGTGGGCCTTGAGGATATGTCAGGACCGGTTGGTATTTTCCAAGCAACGAGTCAGATCACACAATCAGGCGCCACAGCCTTTATGACATGGCTGGGTCTGTTATCTTTAAATATCGGTATCTTTAACTTGCTGCCGCTGCCGATTCTTGATGGCGGACGCATCGTTATCGTACTGCTTGAAAAGCTGATTGGTAAGAAGCTCAGTGAAAAATGGGAAACCATTATTATGATGATTGGTGTCGCACTGGTTGTTGGCTTAATGGTATTTGTAACCTGGAATGATATTTTGCGACTGTTTTAATTAAGCGAAGGCGATGCCTTCGTTTTTTGAAGGGAGGGCTGCTTTTGAAAACACTGATTTTAGCGGAAAAGCCAGAGCTTGGCAGAGCCATTGCGGCCGCGGTAAACGCAACTGAACGCGAACGTCAGGGAGTGATCCAAAAGGGTGATTTGACAATTACATGGGCTTATGGTCACCTTTTGCGATTAAAAGAGCCGGAAGAATATGATCCTAAATATAAGCAATGGAAAAAGGAAGATCTGCCGATTGTTTTTGATGAATGGCAGCAGGTACCAGATGGCGATAAGGCAAACCGTGTAGCCCAAATCGGCACGCTGATCAGCAATGCGGATCAGATTATCCATGCCGGTGACCCTGATGATGAGGGACAGTATTTGATTGATGAGATTCTTGATTATCATCACTGTGACAAACCGGTGAAAAGGCTTTATATCAATGATAATACACCGGAGCTGATCCGCCGTTCAATCAAGGAAATGAAGGATAATGATGAAAGCTGCCGGTTGGCTGGCCGCAGCGCCTATGCCAGAGCCGTAGCTGATTATGTCGTGGGTATCAATTATACAAGACTGTTCTCCGTATCACTGCGTAAAAAAGCGATGAGTGTCGGCCGGGTTCAAAGTCCTACACTCGGCTTAATCGTGGCCCGTGATTTACAGATAGAAACTCATCAAAAGCAAGTATATTATGAATTAGATGTTGATGTGGAAGTTGATAATAAACAGGTCAAAATGAAGTATAAGCCAAGCAAAGCGATTTTAAATGATGAAAAGAATATCCTTGACCGCAGTATTCTGGATGAACTGAAGGAAAAATTAACGGATCAGCTTCTAAAAGTAAAGGTTGAACAAAAGGAAAACAGTCAGCGGCCGCCGCTGCCTTATAATCTGGCTAAGCTGCAGGCGGCAATGAATGTTAAGTATGGCTATGATCTAAGCCGCACTGACCGTATTACGCAGACACTTCGTGACCGTTATCAGGCAATTACCTACAATCGTTCAGATTCCCAATATCTGAAAGAGGAGCATTATCAAGAAGCCGGCAAATTGCTGCCATTTGTTATGAATAAATTGGGATTGGCGCTGCCGCTTGATTATACTCTGCATTCGGAGTGTTTTAATGATCAATTTGTTACGGCCCATCATGCCATCATTCCAACGATGTCCAATTTTAATATCAAAGCCTTGAGTGAAGAGGAAATGAATGTTTACACTGAAATCTGCAATATGTATTTTATGCAGTTTCTGCCGCCGATTCAAAAGCTGCAGACTACTTTAAGTGCGCCGGTGGACGGCGGTGAGCTGCGGTTAGTGCTGACGAAGATTTTAGATCAGGGATATCGTCAGTATTTTCAGGAAATCAAGGAAAATGATGACGGTGAAGAAAGTGATGAACTGGAGTTTAAACCGGGAAAATATGACGGCTGTGTGCTTAACAGTGTGATTAGTGAAAAGGCGACAAATCCGCCGAAGCATTATACTCAGGCCTCATTGATCCGCGATATGACAAGCATCGCAAAATATGTTGAAGATCCAGAGGTTAAGAAGATATTAAAAGCCAAGGATAAAGATAAAAAGGGTGAAAATGGATCGATTGGCACCAGTGCTACCCGTTCGACGATCGTTGAAACATTGATCAAGCGCGGTTATGTGGAAATGAAGGGAAAACAGATTTTATCCACTCAGTTGGGACGCGATTTTTACCAGATTCTGCCTGATGAAATAAAGAAAGCAGATTGTACAGCTCGCTGGTGGGTGATTCAGGAGGATATTAAAGAGGGCAAGGCGGATGTCGCTGATTTGGTGAAGACGGTAGTAGATGCCTTTATGCCTAATTTAGAGAAGACAATTTATATGGACAGCCGGGAAAGCTTAGGCGTATGCCCAATCTGCGGTCATAAAATCGTGGAATATCCTAAAAGCTTTGGCTGCACTAATTATCGCAACGGCTGTAAATTCGCAATCTGGAAAAATGATTTCTTTCTGACCTCAATCAACAAAGTGCCTACCGCTTTAATGGCTAAAAAGCTGATTAAGGATCATTGGTGTCAGGTAAGATTAGCCAACGATGAGATTAAGCTGCTGATCATGCATATCCGAAACGGTAAACCGGTGTTTGAACTGCGTGAACTGCCAAAGAAGAAAGAAACTGCAGCCTAGTGAATTTTCATGATGCTTCCTGTACTACGATTTATTTGATATTATACTGAATGTTTAGTATGATAAATATAGATGGATAAGCTTATCATAATTTCTAAACCGTGGCTGATTGATAATAAGTGAGGTGTCAGTAATGAAGAAAACATCGTTTTGTACATTATTCCTATTGCTTTTTGCCTTCTTTCTGCCGCTTTCAATTCAGGCAAACTCAGCAGAACCGCCCGGTTTAGTTATCATTGTGAATAACCCGTCTGATGATTTAACCTTATCACTTCAATTTGATGATGCTGAGGCAGAACTTGTTTCAGAGCGAAAAGCATGGGAAGGCTATTATCAATTTTATTATCATAGGGTTGGCAATGACTTAACGGACATCGATTTTAGTCATGCCAAGCTGATCGTCAGCAGTGCTGAATTTAATTTTAGCTGCGATCTGCCGGACACAGTCTTTCATCGCTACAACAATCTAGTAACACTTGATTTAAAGACGCAGACAATTCAAGAGGGAAAGTCCAAGCTGAGGACAGCCCTGCTAGTTATTTTGCGGGTAAGCTTGACACTGGTTATTGAAGGTATCGTCTTTTACCTTTTCGGCTATCGAAAGCTAAAAAGCTGGATTACCTTTTTCGTCGTTAACTTGCTGACCCAGGGCTTTGTGAATGTGTCGCTGAGCACTTCCATGATTAATGATCATATCATCATAACTTATCAGATGTTGGAATTTCTCGTTCTAGTGCTTGAGATGATTCCGTTTATGATAATTATCAATGAACATCGAAGACGGCGAACCTTTGGTTATGTTGTAAGTGCTAATCTGATGAGTTTGGTTTTTGGTGCCTTAATTCTAATGTTTCTGCCAATATAGCTTTAAATCAACAGCATATCTTAATCATAAGCGATTAGGTATGCTGTTTTATATTCACTAATTATAGGCTTTGGGTTATAAAAATAAGCTATTCAAACAAGTCATAAAATGAGAGGTAAATTTATGATGCATGCTGTATAATCAAAAGAATCTAATTCATGATAATAAACTTGAATGGAAAGAGGTTAAAATGAGGGATATCACAATAGTTGGGCTTACCCAGAATAATTTAAAACATGTTTCATTAAGCATACCCAAAGAAAAAATAACGGTATTTACCGGTGTATCAGGCTCAGGTAAGTCCAGTATTGTTTTTGATACGATAGCGGCTGAAGCACAGCGGCAGATGAATGCATCTTATCCTGCTTATATCCGATCCAGACTGCCTAAGTATCCAAAACCCAGTGTTGAGAAAATCGAGAATCTGACCGCTTCAATTGTTGTCGATCAGTCACCGTTAGGCAGCAATGCCCGCTCAACAGTCGGTACCATCAGTTCCTTATATGCCAGTTTAAGGCTTTTGTTTTCAAGAATCGGCACACCCTATGCCGGCAGTGCTTCTTATTTTTCCTTTAATGATCCCAATGGCATGTGCAAGACATGTGCCGGACTTGGCAAAGTGACGAAGGTTGATATTGATTCTATCATTGATGTGAATAAATCTTGGCGGGAAGGCTGTGTAAATGACTCTTTGTATGCACCCGGTACATGGTATTGGCGGCAGTACGCTGAATCAGGATTGTTTGATTTGGATAAGCCGATCAAAGCGTATACGGCAGAGGAATATCATCTGCTTCTTTATGGTACAAGAAGTGATGATGGAGAAGTAGTTCATCCCAAAGTCAGCGGTTTAGTTAATAAATATACGAAGACATTATTAAATCGGGATATCAGCGGTAAAAGTCGTCACTCACAGGAAAAATCTCGGCAGCTGATCGTGGAAAAGGAATGTGATGACTGCCATGGCAAGCGGTTAAATGCGGCGGCGCTGAATTGTAAAATCAATGGCTATTCAATTGCCGATTTATGTGAAATGGAGCTTACACAGCTAAAGATCGTTTTGACGCAGATCAAGGATCAAAGGGTGGACTTGCTTGTACAGTCGCTGATTGAAGGCTTGGATCGGTTGATTGACATCGGACTGCCTTATCTTCACTTAAACCGTGAGACATCAACCCTGTCCGGCGGTGAGGCGCAGCGCTTAAAGCTGGTGCGGTATATGGGCAGCAGCCTCAGCGGCATGACTTATATTTTTGATGAACCGAGTACCGGTATGCATCCGCGTGATGTTTATCGCATGAATAAGCTATTAAAACAGTTAAGGGACAAGGGGAATACCGTATTGGTTGTCGAGCATGACAAGGATGTAATCGCGATTGCGGATCATGTGATTGATGTCGGTCCAAGAGCCGGCACACAAGGCGGTGAAATCGTGTTTGAAGGCACGTATCAAGAACTGCTGAATGCTGATACACTGACTGGGCAAGCGATGCGTCAGATACTGCCGATCAAGATGAAAACGCGCCAGCCTAAGGGCAGTCTGCCGATCCGCGATGCCTGTCTGCATAACTTAAAGCATGTGGATGCTGATATACCGCTGGGTGTCATGAGTGTGATCAGCGGGGTTGCCGGTTCTGGTAAAAGCACCCTGATTTCGCAAGTATTTGCCAAACAATATGCTGATCGATGCGTATTGATTGATCAGGGGCCGATTATGGCGACGAATCGCTCTACACCGGCTTCTTATCTTGGTTTCTTTGATGAAATCCGCAAATTGCTGGCGAAAGAAAATAATCAGCCGGAGAGTCTGTTCAGCTTTAATTCAGCAGGTGCCTGTCCGGTATGCGGGGGTAAGGGCGTACTTGTGACTGAACTTGCGTTCATGGACCCCATCGTGACTGAATGTGAAGCCTGTGAAGGGAAAAGATATAATCAAAAAGCATTAGCCTGTACATATAAAGGGATGAATATTGTTGAATTATTGAATCTTACGGTACTTGAAGCGATGGCTGTATTTACAGATTTGAAAATAAGCCGGCAGCTGAAACAGCTTCAGCAGGTGGGGTTAGACTATCTCAGCCTTGGACAACCGCTCAGCACACTTTCCGGCGGTGAACGGCAGCGGCTGAAGCTGGCTAAAAATCTAAGTAAGAAGGGCAGTATCATTATTATGGATGAACCAACCACCGGCCTGCATCTTTCTGATATAGAAAAATTATTGAAGCTGTTTGATACCATTGTGGCACGCGGCAATACGCTGATTGTTATTGAACATAATCTTGATGTGATGAAACAGGCAGACTGGCTGATCGATATTGGGCCGGATGGCGGTAAAAACGGCGGTGAGGTAGTTTTCACCGGTACGCCGCTGATGATGATTCAAAAAGCTTCTACGCTGACAGCACAATGTCTGCGTTTGTCCTGCGGTCTTGATTCTGTAAACATTTAATAGTTATTTATGCTATGATATATATATAGAAATCATATCAATGAAAGAGGGGATCGAAAGTGAGAAAATACAAGTTATTCATGGCAGTGTTGATTTTGATCTTTCCGCTTTTGAATGCATTGCCAATTCAGGCCAATTCCGCGGAGCCGCCGGGCTTGCTTATCGTTGTTGAGAACGCGCCTGAAGACATGCGGCTGGCAATTCAATTTGATGAGCAGGAAATCATTGAGCTGCGAGTAGAGAGAAAAGCTTGGGAGACGTATTATCGCTATTACTATCATTTATCTGAGGCACGGTATGATGTTGACTTCACCAAGGCAAAGCTGATTGTAAGCAGCGAAAATATAAATTTCAGCTGTGACTTGCCTGCGGCAGCGTTTGAGACCTACAACAACCTGCTTCAATTGAATCTTAAAACACAAACGGTTGAAATGGGGATTTCACCATACCGCGCGCCGCTCTTAGTCAGCATGCGGGTAAGCTTGACTTTAGTCATTGAGGGGATTGTCTTCTTCCTGTTTGGCTACCGGCAGAAAAAGAGCTGGCAGATCTTTTTGATTACCAACTTACTCACACAAGGGTTCGTGAATATCATGTTAAGTAAATCTATTGCGAATGCATACGCAATTATTATTTATTTTGTTTTAGAAATGCTTGTCGTGTTATTTGAACTAATTCCTTATACGGCATTTATTGATGAACACAAAAAAATCAGAAATTTTTTCACATGTCTTATTGCCAACGCGGCCAGTCTTGTTTTAGGGGCATGGATTATCACTCATTTACCAATATAAAAGACGCAGCTTCTGATGATTCAGAAAACCGCGTCTTTTTCTTGTTACAGATAATAAACAATGGCAATGAAGTGTACAATCGATGCTAAATTAATAAATAGATGCCAAATCACATGATAATATTTCTTTTTTTGATGAGAATAAAAATAGACACCGATTGAGTAAAAGACACCGCCTAGGACTATAAAGAAGATAAACTGCCAAGCTGCTTTCGCAATAATCGTCGGCAGGAAGAAAACGGCAATCCAGCCCATGATCAGATAAATAGCTAATGAGAGCTTGCTGAATTCACGCTTGCCGAATATTTTGTAAAGGATGCCGCCAATAACGATTGACCATTCAATGATCAAAATCAGCACACTCTGCCAGCCTTGTATCATGGTTATCGCAATCGGTGTATAGGAGCCTGCAATCGCGATATAAATACAGCTGTGGTCAAGGATTCTGAAGACTAGCTTATTCGTCGATTCAAAGGGAGTTGAATGATAAAGCGCAGAGATCAGAAACATTAAAAAGATGGATATGACAAAGACGGATACTCCAAATGCCTGCATTGCGCCGCCTTTAATATAACCTAAAATTGCGGCATAGGGCAGGGCAAAAAGAAACAGCAGCGCCATGATGCCATGGGTGAGCGTATTGCCGACTTCTTCGCTGAAACTGAGCCTTGTCATGTTTTTCATTGAATTCAAAGACATGGTTATCACCTCTAGGCACTTAGTGTAGCACGCTTTAGAATTTAATTCAATTCTTGTCTTTGTTATGCTATAATGGTATGGCATAAGTTAGCTTGTAAAGGAGGAAATCATGTTCCTTAAACGTATAGAACTGCAGGGTTTTAAATCCTTTGCCGATAAAACCATCATCACCTTTGATTCTGATGTAATCGGTATTGTAGGACCTAATGGCTGCGGTAAAAGCAATATCAACGACGCGATTCGCTGGGTGCTGGGTGAACAGTCCGTAAAAAGTCTGCGCGGTACTTCAATGAGCGATGTGATCTTTTCAGGTTCAGATACCCGCAAGGCTGTAAATATGGCTGAGGTTACCTTGGTATTTGATAATACACAGCATTTTCTGCATGTTGACTATGAAGAGGTAGAAATTACAAGACGGCTGCATCGTTCAACCGGTGAAGGGGAATACTTTTTGAACCGTACACCATGCAGGTTAAAGGATATTCAAAATCTGATCATGGATACCGGCTTGGGCCGTGACTCCTTGTCTATTATCTCGCAAGGCACCATTTCCAGCTTTGCGGAATCAAAACCGGAAGATCGCCGCGGTTTATTCGAAGAAGCGGCCGGTGTAGCAAAGTATAAAAAACGTAAAATCGAGTCATTGGGAAAACTGAGCCGCACTCAGGAGAATCTTGATCGCTTGGAAGATATTATCATGGAGCTTGAACGTCAGGTGACCCCATTAAAGCGGCAGGCGAAAAAAGCTGAGACTTATTTGGAAAAGAAGCAGGAATTGGAAGCCATTGAAATCAGCGTACTTGTTGATGAGATTGAGCATCTGAATGAGCAGATTGAAGAGGGAAAGAAAAAGGCGTTTGATTTGCAGAGTAAAAAAGCGCTGCATGAAACAACGATTGCGGTCAGTGAAAGCAAGAATCTTGAGCTGAAGCAGGAAATGTCACAGCTTGACCGTGAGGTGAATCAGCTTCAGGATGAATTTATGAAAATTATGGGTGAAATTCAGTCATTGGATGCCCGTAAAACAGAAATTGATGAAAAGCGCAAATATGCCATGGCTTCGGCTAATGCCGAAATCAGAGCTAAAGAATTAAAGGCGATGATTGATGAAGCACAGTATGAGTATAATGACCGCAGCTCACGTTTAAATGAATTAAATGTTGATTTAAAGCTGAATCAGGAGAAGGCGGATAAGCTAAGCAATGATGCGGCTCAATGCAATGTGATGCTGAATGAACAGAACGCTTATCTGAACAGTCTGTTAAACCGCCGCTCGGTACTTGAGAATCTAGTGAAGCAGCCGTTTAATCATCAGCAGGGTGTAAAGGCAATCTTAGAGGTAAAGGATTCTTTAAATGGTGTTTTAGGTGTTGTTTCACAGATATTAAAACCGCATGACAATTATGAAAATGCTGTCAGCAATGCGATTGGCGGTGCTTTGTATTATATTGTCACCGAGGATGAAATCAGTGCCCGTCACGCCATTACATATCTGAAAAAGAATGCGTCAGGCAGGGCGACCTTTTTGCCGATTACCGTATTGAAAAAACGCGGTATCTTCAAGGAGCATGAGATCATTGCTAAAAACAGTGTCGGCTACCTTGGCACTGCAAATGAATTTGTAGACTGTGATACGGCATTTGAGGTTGTTCGTGACTCACTGATGGGCAATGTATTGGTCTGCGATAATCTGATCAATGCGAATGAGCTTGCCCGTACCCTCCACTTTAATTATAAAATCGTAACGCTGGACGGCGATGTGGTCCATAAGGGCGGCAGTATGAGCGGCGGTAAGGTAAGAGATTCCTATTCACCGATGTCACTGCAGAAGGAATTGGATCAGATTCATGAAAAAATTGCGAATCAGCAGGTCAAGACGGATAAGCTGAGAGATGATTGTTCATCACTGGCTTCAAGAGGTGAAGCCTTGCAGGCATCGTTGGTACAGCTGAAAATTGATATTGCACAGCTGCAGCCGGTCGTGGATGCGAAGAAAGCGAAGATGGATCGTCTGAAGGCTGAGTATGAGGAATTAAAGCCGGGTGAGCTGAATGATGATGAAGCGGTGAGCGAGGATACTTTAGTTGCCCAGTTAAGCGGCGCGTATTCTAAACGTGACGCGATTACCTCACAGTTAAAAATTAAACGTGAACGCCGCGCGAAGGCTGGCGCGGAAGTGGAACGTAATGATGTTTCAATCCGCAATTTGCGCCGTGAATGCAATGCGCTGCTTGCTGATGAGCGTGAATATGAATTAAGCCGGGTTAAGGCAGAAACAATGCTTCAGAACGCTTTAAACCGTTTAAGCAGTGATTATGAAATGACGTTTGAATATGCCCAGACGCAAAAAATGGATACCGATATTGCGGAAGCCAGAAAACGCGTACAGGTGCTGCGTCAGGAAATCAGTGCTTTAGGCAATGTCAATCTGGAAGCGCCGGCTCAGTATGAAGAAGTCAGCGGCCGTTTTGAATTCCTGACGAAGCAAAAGGGTGATCTGCTTGCTGCCAAGGACAAGATTCTTGAAGCTATTGATGAAATGGATCAGGTGATGATCAAGCAGTTCAAGGAAATGTTTGATAAAATCAACGCGGAGTTAAACGATGTATTCAGAACGCTGTTTGGCGGCGGCCGTGCCTCACTGGTGCTTGTCGATCCCAATGACATCCTGAATACGGGAATTGATATTGATGTTCAGCCGCCGGGCAAGAATGTTCAAAACATCAAGCTGTTCTCCGGCGGTGAAAAGAGCTTGATTGCCATTTGTGTTCTCTTTGCTATATTAAAGGCAAGAACAATGCCGCTTTGTATTTTCGATGAGGTTGAGGCAGCGCTGGATCAGGCCAATGTTGAGCGGTTTGCTAAGTATATCTCCCATTTCCGCGGCGGCAGTCAGTTTATCGTTGTGACTCACCGGCCGGGCACGATGGCGCAGTGTGACGCGCTCTATGGCGTAACAATGAAACAAAATGGTGTCAGCTCACTGCTTAAGGTGCAGCTGCAGGAAGCTATGCAATATGTAGATAAGAAAGAGGTGAATGCCTAATGGGTATCTTTTCTAAATTAAAACAGGCATTTTCAGGCAAACAGGACAGTGACCGCTATTTAAGCGGCCTGGATAAATCAAGAAAGTCTTTTTCGGAAAAAATCCGCCGTTTATCTTTGAATTTCACCGGCGTAAATGAAGAATTTCTTGAGGAGCTGATGGTGATTCTCTTGGAAGCGGACATCGGGATTCACACCGCTCAGAAAATTGTCGATGCGGTTGAGAATACGGCAATGGACCGCAAACTGAAAAATTTTGATGAGATCGTTGAATGTCTGATTGAAGAAATGGCAAAAATGTATAATGCCAAAGAAGACCGTGAATTTGAGTTTAATGATCAGGGACCGACAGTAATCCTGATGGTTGGCGTTAACGGCAGCGGCAAGACGACGACCACCGCCAAGCTTTCAAAGCTGTTTCTGGATCAGGGCAAAACGGTGGCTGTTGCGGCGGCAGATACTTTCCGTGCCGGTGCGATTGATCAGCTGGCGGTTTGGGCTGAGCGTTTAAATATCCACTGCATCAAAGGACGCGAAAACGGCGATCCAAGTGCGGCATTAGTCGATGGCTGCCGTTATGCGGTAGAAAATAAGATTGATGTGCTGATTGGTGATACCGCCGGCCGTCTGCAGAATAAGACTAATCTGATGAATGAGCTTTCCAAAATGCACCGTGTAGTTGAACGGGAAATCCCGGGCGCCCCTCATGAGGTATGGCTGGTACTGGATGCGACTACTGGTCAAAATGGGATCTCACAGGCTGAGCTATTTACTGAAGCATGCAATGTGACAGGCATTATTTTGACGAAATTAGATGGTACGGCTAAGGGCGGCATCGTCATCGCGATTCGTGATCGTTTAGGCCTGCCGGTAAAATATATCGGTTTGGGTGAAAAATTAGATGATTTGCGGCCATTTGACTTAGACGCTTATTTATATAGTCTGTGTGAAGGATTGGCTGGTAATGAATAATAAGACTGAAAAAATGAATGAATATCTTGATTGGTATGAGGATTTGCTGACTGAAAAGCAAAAAGAAATCTGTACTCAGTATTATCGTGAGGATTTTTCATTGGCAGAAATCAGTGAAAATTTTGATGTTTCACGCAGTGCTATTCTTGATACACTGAGACGCAGTGAGAAAATCATGGAAGAATATGAAGAAAAGTTACAGCTTGTGCAAAAATTTCATGCACGATCAGAAATTTATGATAAAATAAAATCGTTTGGTAATAAAGAAATTAATCAATATGTCATGTTATTAGAAGAAAATGAGTAACGGAGGTAAATTATGACAAAAATTATTTCAGTAAATGCGGGCAGTTCAAGCTTAAAATTCCAGCTTTTTGAAATGCCGTCAGAAGAAGTGCTGACTTCTGGTATCGCAGAGCGTATCGGTCTTGAAGAGGGGATTTTCACAATCAAATATAATGGTGAAAAACATACACAGAATCTGCCGATCAAGGATCATAAGGTAGCGGTAGATTTACTGCTTAAAGCACTTGTAGAACATAAAATTGTTGAAAATCTTGAAGAAATTAAGGGTGCGGGTCACCGTATCGTACAAGGCGGCAGCTATTTTGATTCAAGCGCGGTTGTGGATGAGGATGTAGTGAATAAGGTAGAAGAACTTTCTGATTTAGCGCCATTGCATAATCCGGCTCATTTGATTGGTTATCGCGCATTTAAAGAAGCTTTGCCGCAGATTGGCCACGTTTTTGTTTTTGATACAGCTTTCCATCAGACAATGACACCGGAAAGCTATTTATTCCCAGTACCTATGGAATGGTATGAAAACTACAAGGTTCGCCGCTATGGTGCTCACGGTACAAGTCATCAATATGTTTCTCAGCGCTGTGCTGAATTGATGGGCAAAGATGTTAAGGATCTTAAAATCATCACTTGTCATTTAGGCAACGGTGCTTCAATTACGGCTGTTGACGGCGGTAAATGTATCAATACATCCATGGGCTTAACGCCGCTTGGCGGTATCATGATGGGTACTCGCTGCGGTGATATTGACCCGGCTATCGTACCTTTTGTAATGAAAAAGACAGGCATGACACCTGATGAAATGGATACAGCTTTGAATAAGAAATCTGGTATGTTAGGTATTTCAGGCATTTCCAGCGATGCCCGTGATATTGAAAACGCAGTTGCGGAAGGCAATGAACGTGCTATTTTAACTCAGCAGCTTTATGTAAACCGCGCGATTAATGTAATCGGTGGTTATTACTTCCAGTTAGGCGGCTGTGATGCGATCGTATTTACAGCGGGTCTTGGTGAAAATGACTGCAACCTGCGTCATCAGATCTGTGAAAAGCTTGAAAAAGCAATGGATCTGAAAATGAATTATGAATTAAATGATAAAACCCGCGGTAAGGAAGTCTGTGTTTCTGCCGATGATTCTAAGGTACAGGTTTGGGTTGTACCAACTAATGAAGAATTGGTTATTGCCAGAGATACTTACAGCCTGTTAGGTTTCTAAGATGGCTAAGGATTTCTTTGAAATCATTGAACAATATGATACTCTAGCGCTTTTCCGTCATGTATTTCCTGACGGCGACGCGCTGGGTTCTCAATTCGGCCTTAAGCTATGGCTTGAAGAAGCTTATCCTGATAAGCGCATAGTTGCTTTAGGGGATAATGAAAATGCTGATTCAGCTTTTCCTATCAGTGATACGATCAGTGATGAAGCATTGAAAAATGCCTGTGCGATCATACTTGATACAGCCAATGTCGACCGCATCGATGATCAGCGGTATAAGCTGTGTGATACGGTAATTAAGATTGATCATCATCCGGTGGTTGAAAGCTACGGGGATCTGAATCTAGTGGAAGAGCAAGCCTGCTCAACCTGTGAAGTATTGACGAAACTGCTGATGGGTGTGAAGGATACATGCTCCAAAGCGGCGGCGAGCTATCTGTACTGCGGCTTGCTGACCGATTCACAGAAGTTCTCTATACCGAGTGTCAGTGCGCAGACGATGGCCTGTGCTGCCTGGCTCAGTGCTCAGGGTGTCGATATTTCGGCTTTGAATCATCAGATGTTTGCAACTGATCTGAAATCATTCAGATTTGAAGCCTATCTGAAGAATACATGCACAATCATCGATGATCAGCTGATCTATAAAATCATTGAACAGGAAGAATATGAGCGTTTTGGTCTCAGCTTTATAGAGGCTAAGGATAAAGTGAATGCGTTTGCCGGCATCAGCGGTATTGAAGTATGGGCGTTATTTACCCGTAATCCTAATGAGGAAGGCCATCTATATAATGGTTCGCTGCGTTCCTATCGCAAAACCATCAATGATATCGCAAATGAATATCACGGCGGCGGCCATAAGCTGGCCAGCGGTGTTAAGAAGCTCACACGCTTGGATATTGATGAGCTGCTGTCACGCTTAATGAAACGAATTGCAGAATAAGCAGGCGATGCCTGCTTTTATGTTATAATAGAAGAAAAGAAAGGGGATGTTTTCATGAGTGTGCATTTACATACAAGAAGCTGTTACACCTTGCTGAAAAGTCCGCTGCGGATCAAAGAGATCGTCGCAAAGGCTAAAGCCTATGGATATCATGCGGTAGCGCTGACGGACAAGAATGTAATGCATGGTGCCATGGCTTTTTATCATGAATGTATGCGTCAGCAGATTAAGCCGATTCTCGGCCTTGAATGTGATGTCGATCTGCATGATCAGATCATCCCTTTGCTGCTGCTGGCGAAAAATGACGATGGTTATCGTTCGCTGATGGCTTTATCTACCTATTTGAACACAAAAAGCAAGATCATTGCCTTTGATGATCTAATTGATTATACAAAGGACTGTGTTGTGCTGACCGCCGGTGAGCATTCAGTTTTTGAACAGTATTTGATTAATGAAGATAAGGTGCGTCTGGAAGAAATCATAACCGAGTTTAATCAGCATTTCCGAGATTTTTATGTGTCAATTGCGATGAATGATTCCGGTCTGTTCAGTATCAAAAATGCGTATCTGAAAGAGATCTGTCTGAATAACGGCGTTAAAACAACAGCTTTATCAAGAATCTATTATGCGGATCGTGAGGATGAGGAAAGCTATCGCGTATTATGTGCTATCGATCAGGGTGTTTCATTGCATGATAAGACATTAAATGTATCCTCCCTGCGCTATTTTAGGACTCAGGAGGAGATGGCACAGCTTTATGATGCTGATGATTTAGCGGCTACCGATGCGATTGCCGCGTCCTGTGATGTGAGAATGGCTTTCCCAAAGGCATCCCTGCCGGTTTATGAGAATAAATTTCATGTCAGCAGTGAGGAATATCTGCGCCAGCTTTGTATGCAGGGATTAAAGAAACGTTTTGGTTATCAAACGATTCCGGATGCTTATCATAACCGCTTGAAATATGAACTTGATGTTATTTTGAAAATGCAGTTTGCTGATTACTTTTTGATTGTCTATGATTTTATTCGTTTTGCCCGTTCACAAAATATTTATGTAGGGCCGGGACGCGGCAGTGCGCCGGGTTCTTTGGTTGCCTATTGTTTGGGCATTACGCATGTTGATCCTTTAAAATATCATCTGCTGTTTGAACGTTTCCTGAATCCGGATCGTATCAGTATGCCGGATATCGATACCGATTTTCCTGACAACCGCCGTGATGAGGTGATCGACTATGTCCGTGATAAGTATTCGCAGGATCATGTGGCCCATATTGTTACCTTTGGTACC
>PVMN01001052.1_pt1 | contig 44790 bp, 42 predicted proteins | sample 1853401 | NCBI WGS metagenome assembly PVMN01 (sample SAMN08533510, study PRJNA380276) | Human gut metagenome, whole genome shotgun sequencing project.
GTATAAGCGTGGGTTCGTCATATTTGGTGTGGTATCTTTAACTATGGGAAACTCCGTTTTCCCATTTAGATACAGCTTTATTTGTCACGCCTAAAAGCTGTGCCAGCGCTTCCTGCGTTAAGCCCTCCGCTTTTCGTTTAGCGGCTATATATTTTCCAATTTGCTGCAGTTCCATAAAGCACCTCCATGGAATTATTTTACCTTAGAAGTGTGAAAATAGCCATCCACTTATGGTAGACAATAGGTAGAATCCGTCTTTCAGCTATCAATACACCAAACTTTATCAGCCTAGGAAAAAGTATGGGTCTTACTATGCATAATATATACGTCAATCTGAAACGATGAGCCGGAAATGTCATGATTCTATTTTTTTAGATTTATACCCAAAAATATCTAAATAAAAAGCCTGCAGCTGCAGGCCTAATATGTGATTAACTGCGATAGTTGATTCTTTCAACTAATGAACCGTCATTAGCATAGATTTCAGCCATATCATTGACCTGATCCAGCCAGATAACCGCTTTGATTGCATCATCGCCAAAATTGTTGGCATCATAGTCAGATTTAGCAAATACATACATATTATATGTTCCTTCAAGATTTGCCAATACTGATTCAGTATACAGATAATCAGCTAAAGAACGAATCATTTCCGCATCAATGCTGTCACTGTCAAGTACATAATCATAAACTGTATCGTCTTCCTCAAAATAATAGATTTCCATCGGAACATTGAATGCAGCTTCTTCTGTACGTTCATACAGATCACCATCATATTCAAAATCAGCATCCGCGTCAAATGCCGGACAAACGATGGTTGCGAAATCACCGCTCATTGGAGGCAATGCCTTAACATTGATACTCTTTTCACATTCAGGGAAATCCACATGACCAGTGAAATAATAATCGGACAGATTCACTACCTGAATTCTATACTCATCATTAACCGGATCATCATAATAAACCTCGATGGTCGTATTCGGATCACTGAATACCTTCTGTGCTTCAGTCTTGGCAATTGGCTTTGACTGTAATACTTCTGACATTACTTTATCATGATTTGGATTTAGATAAACGATATCTACACTTTCAAACTTACTGCCAGAGGAACAAGCGCAGAGCAATGCTGCCATGCTTAATACACCTAATGCTTTAAATTTCATATTACCCTATCTCTCCTTGTATATATTGACAAATCTATTTTATCACAAAAAAATTGAAACGTGTCATAAATTACAATAAAAAGCTGACAAACGTCAGCTTTCGGAACTTAATTCTTGCCTAACAGGCGGAACATATTCTTTTTATATACTTCTACACCTGGCTGATCAAATGGATTTTCATCAATCAGATAAGTTGTCATTGCAATCGCTCTGAAGAAGAAATAAGCCATATAACCAAAGCTTTCAACACTCATATCAGGAATTGTGATTTCGATATTAGGAACATGACCTGTTTCAACATGTGCCTCCAAAGTACCCTGACAAGCCATCTTATTTACCCAATCCACAGATTTACCGGCAAGATAATTCATACCGTCTAAATTTTCTTCATCGGCTGGGAAAGTAAGATCCAGAGTTGGTTTTTCAACCTTAATCAATGTTTCAAACAATACTTTATTGCCATCTTGAATGAATTGACCCATAGAATGCAGATCCGTAGAGAAATTAACTGAGCAAGGCAGAATTCCCTTGCCGTTTTTACCTTCTGATTCACCAAACAGCTGTTTCCACCATTCAGCAACCATACTCATCTGAGTTTCATATGAAACAAGCATTTCCGCATTCTTGCCTTGATTTTGCAGCATACGGCGTGCAACAGCATAACGATAAGCTGGGTTCTTATCCAGATCAGCAGTATCCAGATCCTTATAAGCCTTGCGGCAGCCTTCAAGCAGCGCGTTGATATCAATGCCGGCAACCGCAATCGGCAATAGACCTACAGCCGTAATAACAGAGAAACGGCCGCCGATATCATCAGGAATCGCAAATTCTTCATAACCAGCCTTATCAGCTAATGATTTCAGTGTGCCGCGGTTGCGGTCAGTTGTCGCAAAGATACGTTTAGCAGCTTCTTCAACACCATACTTAGCTTCTAACGCCTGTTTAAACAGACGGAAAGCCAACGCTGTCTCCGTAGTTGTGCCAGACTTAGAAATAACATTCAGGCATACTTCCTTATCCTTGATATAATCTAAAACCTGAGCGATATACGTTGATGAGAAGGTATTGCCGATAAAGATAATTTCAGGTTTTTTCTGAGCATACAGCCCATTCACCATCTCAATGACCGCACGTGCCCCTAAATATGAACCGCCGATACCGCATACCAAGAATACATCACAGTTATTGCGGATTCGCTCAGCCGCGTCTAAAATACGGGCAAATTCCTCTTTATCATAGTCAAAAGGCCATTCTACCCAACCGGTATAGTCGTTCCCTTTGCCTTTTTTAGTCATCAGCAGCTCATGACAATGCGTTACGCTGTCTTGATAATCTGCGAAATTCTCATTTAAAAATGCGTTTTTAGTTTCTAACTTGATCATCATTTTTCCTCCCGCTTGATCTGATTTTCAATCCATTCATCCAAATGATCAGCCAATACCTGAAAGCCGATCACCATTTTCGGCACCTTTTGTACACGGTGTACTTTCTGCTTCTGACGAGCCATATTGCGGTTCACTGCCTTCAGCGACAGTTTACACTGATTTGTTGACGTATCAATATCAATGACTTTAACCCGGACTTTTTCGCCCACCGTCAGAAATTTCGTCACATCCTTAACATATCCCCTCGATATTTCTGAGATATGAATCAGGCCTTTATGATCTGAGTCCAGATAAACAAAAGCACCATAGGGCTGGATGCCGGTGATAACACCTTCTACAACCTGTCCAACTAAATAATGCATCTATCCACCTCATTTCCCAAACAATTATATCACAAAACAAACTTTCTGTACCTTTATTTAAGGGTAACTTGATCAAAAATTTCATCACTCATCGTATAGATCGTAAAGACATCATTTTCCAAAACCGCATAGGTAGCGGGATTGCCGCCTTTAGGCAGCGTAATGGAGCCCGGATTTAAAAGCATGATGCCATTATCCCTTTTAATGGTTGGGATATGAATATGACCGAACAGAAAGCAGTCACCCGCTTTTAATGCCGGCAGATGATCTGGTGAATAAACATGCCCGTGACTGGCAAAAATGCGATACCCGTCCATTAAAAGCACGTTATAATCAGCGGTTATAGGAAAAGCCAGCACCATCTGATCAACTTCACCGTCACAATTCCCTCTCACTGCGATGATTTTATCTTTATATGCATTCAGCAGCTGAGCAGTTAATTTGGGATCATAACCATCAGGCAGTTCATTGCGCGGGCCATGATAAAGCATATCACCCAGCAAAAGCAGCTGATCTGCCTGCAGTTCTTCAAAACGCTCCAGCAGATGCTGACACGTCTTAGCGCTGCCATGAATATCTGATGCAATTAATAATCTCATAATGAATCCTCCATTTTCTTTACCATTATATCAGACAGCCGCTTCACTGTCATTGAAAAGACCATTCAAAAAGATGTCTTTTCATCCTTAAGATGGTATAATTAAGGTAATGAAAAAGGAGGATATTTTCATGAAACATAAAATCGGACTATTGATAGAAGATATGATACTCTATGAAAGAGAAAGTCAGCGGCGGATCAACCACGCAATGAAAGTATACAGCTTTGCACTGGCGATTGCGGAAAATGAAAACGTCAATGCAGAAACGCTTCAAATCATTGAAGCAGCAGCCGTTCTTCACGATATCGGTGTTAAGGAAAGTATCAACAAATATAATAGTACAGCGGGTACCTTTCAAGAAATCGAAGGCCCGGCAATCGCCCGGAAAATCTTAAAGAACCGTGGCTATGAGGCTGATTTTATCGACCGTGTCTGCTACCTGATCGCTCATCATCATACATATGACCGCATCAATGACATCGACCTGCAAATTCTTGTCGAAGCGGATCTGCTTGTCAACATGTTTGAAAAAAGCTATTCCTATGAGACAATCGTCGATCATCGTGAACGTTATTTCAAGACCAAGACCGGATTAAAATATTTGGATAATCTGTTTTTAAGAAATTATTAATCAATCCCTGCACTCAATTGCAGGGATTTTATTTAAAAAGGCTAACAGTGATGAAACTGTTAACCCATGGTTTAATTTAATAAATCAATGACTTGAGAAAGGCTGTCAATCTCATAGTCCGGCTGATATTCACTCAGATTCTTTAGGTGATCAGGATTGTACCAGACCGTTGTCCAGCCGGCCATCACACCGCCCTTAATATCCGCACTCAAGGAATCACCAACAAATAAAATTCGTTTCGGATCATGAATTTCTAAGACCTCTTCAACACGCTTAAAGAATTTAGGGTCCGGTTTTTCGGCCTGCAGCTCCTCTGAGATAAATAAATGTTTAAAATAAGGTTCAATTCCCGATTTCGCAAACCGGCGGCGCTGTACATAACCAATACCGTTGCTGGCAATCGAGCATTCAATCTTTTGGGAAACCGTTTGAATCACCGCCATCGCGTCATCAAATAAGATGCCCATTTCAGCCAGATTATTTGTATATTCCATACTGATCTGTTCAGCATCCATCAGCTGATGAGTTGCGGCGGCATATGACGCAAAACGTTCAACCCTTAATTCAGCCTTCCCGATTTCTTTACGTTCCAGCCGTTTCCACATATCATCATTAATTTTAGAATAAAGCTCATAGCTGCCCAAAGAACAATCAAAGCCATGATTTTCCATAGTCAGCATAAAAGCCTGCTTTTCAGCCGCCTTAAAATCATAAAGCGTCGCATCAGCGTCAAATAATAATTTATCGTAATTCATAGAATCTCCTATTGATATTTCTGCATCAGACATTGTCTGACATAAGGGGTAACAAAATTGCTGAGTTCACCATGAAACATCGCAATCTCCTTAACCGTGGTAGAGGATACAAAAGAATACTCCGGCCGGCTCATTAAAAAGACTGTTTCTACCTTAGGATCAAGCATCATATTCGCAGTCGCAATCTGTAATTCATATTCATAATCGCTGGTTGCGCGGATACCGCGGATCATCACTTCAGCCCCTAAAGCCGAAGCTGTATGAACCGTCAGTCCCTGACCGATATGAACCTTTACATTGTTTAAATGCGTAGTTTCTCTTTCGATCATTTCCTTGCGTTCAAGCTCGGTAAACGTACATTTCTTAACTCCATTATACATAATCAGTACAATGACTTCATCATACATTGCGCTGGCTCTTTCAATAATATTCAAATGGCCGCGCGTCATGGGATCAAATGTTCCCGGATAAACTGCTTTTCGATTCATTTTATTGTTTCCCTTCGATAATAGCTTATTTTAGTTATGCCATAATATGCCATTTTTTCAAGCTGCATGTCACTGATCTGCTCTGCAAATTCATCTTCCTTACGGCTTTCAATAATGATTAAACCATCAGGTTTAATTAATGATAAAGCACATATCTGATTGATCAGCGCTTCATTCTGCTGTTTAGCATAAGGCGGATCAAGATAGATCAGATCAAATTGTTTATTAGCCTGCGCGCATGCCTTCAGCAGCGCCTCTGCCGACAGCTGAGTGATCTTCGTCTGTTCTTCAATTTTTAAATTCACAACATTGCGCTTAATCGTTTTAGCTGCCGCCGGACTCATATCATTCAGCCAAGCATGATCCATCCCGCGGGAGATAGCTTCAATTCCGATATTACCGCTGCCGCTGTAAACATCAAGCATTTCACCGCCCTGGAAATATGGCCCAATCCGTGAAAATACAGCTTCTTTCACTTTATCAGCCGTTGGCCGGGTATCCATTCCCTCCACCGCCTCTATTTTTCTTGAACGCAGTGTTCCTGCAACTACACGCATAAATACTCCCCTCCCAGCATAGATTATACTATCTCACTTTCCTTCTTATCCGTCAGCATGAATGCGCAGCAACTTAATTGCCATTGCGCATTTTTGCTATGACGGCCTGTGAAATACCCACCGCACAGCAGATTGAAAGCAGACTGCTTGAACCTGACGAAATAAAGAGCAGCGGAACACCCGTTAATGGCAGCAGACCGGTAACGCCGCCGACATTAAACAGGAAATGCACAAACATATAAATTGCCGTACCGACAAGCAAAATTTTATAGCCTTCGCTTTTAGCTTTAAATGCATAATAAAATAAACGATACATGATAATTACATAAAAGAATAAAATATACAGGAAACCGCCGATGCCTAATTCTTCAACGGTGATAGCCAGAATATAATCTGTTTTTGCTTCCGGCAGATACAGCATCTTCTGAATTGACTGACCCAAACCAAGACCTGTCCATTTACCTGTCGCGAAAGCATAGAGTGAATTGATCAGCTGATAACCATCCACAAATGGATCACTGAATGGATTGTCCGCGATGATAAAACGGCTCAGCTGATGTTCCTGCAGAAAAGGCAATTTAGATACAACCTTTAAGCCTGCTGGGGTCAGCAAAAACAAGGATGCGATACCGCCGATTAAAATCAGCACCATCAAGATATGCTGAAGCTTGCGCAGACTTTTGTGCGTCGGAATCAAGAAACAGACGCCGCAGATTACCGCCAGTACCATGATTGAACCGGCATCATTCTGCAAGCCGATAAAAAATACACCTAAGAGCATAAAAATTACCGGCACTTTAATAATTGTCCAGCAAGAATAATTTTCCTTACGCCGTGTTGTTTCCACGGTCACTGCCATTAAAACAATCATGAATACTTTAAAGAACTCTGAAGGCTGCAGCGTAACCTCACCGATCATCGGCAATGACAAACGCAGCCACGCTCTTGAACCGCCGCTGGGATCAAACATCAAACAAGCAAGCAGCATCCCAAGCAATAAAACACCAATTGTCTGTGACCACCACTTTGCTCTTGACATCGTAAAATTATTTGCCATAAAAACCATGGCAAGATAGCTTAAAATCACAAATCCCAACTGTTTGATAAAGGTTTTGATAACGACTGTATCATTATTATATGTTTCACCGACACTGGTTGATGTAATCATCAGCGTGCCTATTACGATTAAGGCGATAACACTGATATGAATGAAAAGATCATATTTTTTAGGCATCTTAAAGGTAAGACGCATTCTCATAAAATTCACGCAATCGCCTCCGTATCCATTTTACACAATTTAAGCCTATAAAGCAACCAAGCAAAAAGCATCATAAATCATAGGATAAGAAGCATAAAAACCATGATCAGGCTGAATAAATCCGATTATACAAGCGGTAATACTTGCGTCATTTTTAATTATAACGTAAAATAATATGGAAGAAAGCAGGGATAAAATGAGATTAGAAGCAAAAGACATTGTGAAGGATACAGATCCTTCAGTCAGACAAAAAAGTGAAAAAGTACAGTTGCCGCTGAGCGATGAAGATCGTGAACTGGCACTGGCGCTTGTTGAATATGTAAAACGGTCCCAGGACCCTGAAATCAGTGAAAAAGAAGGACTGCGGCCGGCTGTTGGTATTGCCGCTGTTCAAGTAGGTGTGCATAAACGAATCTTAGGTATCGTCATTCCCTATGAAGAAGATGAGGATGAGGTTTTCTGCCTTGTCAATCCGAGAATTGTTTCTCATTCCGTACAGGATTCTTATTTAAAAGGCGGTGAAGGCTGTCTTTCAGTAGAAGAAGTTCATGAAGGCTATGTACCGCGTCATGCCCGCATCAAGGTTCGTGCCTATGATGTTTTACAGGATCAGGAGATTGAATTAAGAGCCAGCGGCTACGCGGCAATCGTGCTTCAGCATGAAATGGATCATTTTGAAGGTGTTCTCTTCTATGATCGAATCAATCAGGAAAATCCTTGGCAGGAAATTGAAGACGCAGAAGTAATTGAATAGAATATTTAGGACTGCTTATGAAGTTAAGCGGTCTTTTTTTGGTTAATTGAGTTTTATTTTCATGAATCTATGTTATAATAATAAAAGCAAAGAGTGTCTTTTTGTTTTGAAAGGAGTTTAACTATAATGGATAAGAAGCAAATAAAGACACCTCGAAGAGTACCAGAAAAACAATCAACACCATATAATAAACTGGCCCCGAAAAAAAATGACACCTTAGTGTATGCGCTAGGTGGCTTGGGCGAAGTCGGCAAAAATATGTATTGTATTGAACACGAGGATGACATCGTGATTATCGATGCGGGTGTTCGTTTTCCTGAGGAAAATCTTCTGGGTGTAGATTATGTAATCCCTGATTATAATTATTTAGTCAGAAATAAGCAAAAGAAAAAAACGTTAATTATTACACACGGACATGAGGATCATATCGGCGGTATTCCGTTCTTGCTGAAATCGGTAGATATCGATTGTATTTATGCAAGCCGTTTTGCCGTATCATTGATCAACCGTAAACTTGAAGAAAGAAAAATGCTGAAGCAGGTAAAGATTCGTGAAATCAATGAGGACAGCTCAGTAGTGACGAAGCATTTCCGCTGCGGTTTCTTTAATACGACTCACTCAATTCCTGATTCATTGGGAGTTGTAATTAATACGCCAAATGGACGTATCGTAACCACCGGTGACTTTAAGTTTGACTTAACGCCGGTAGGTACTAACGCCGATTATCAGAAAATGGCTTATCTGGGAGCAAGTAATGTTACCCTGCTGATGAGTGATTCAACCAACTCTGGCGTTGAGGATTTCTCTATTTCAGAAAAGGTTGTTTCAAAGGCTATTTTAGAAATTACCCGTAAAACTCAGGGACGTTTGATTGTTGCTACATTTGCTAGCAACGTTCATCGTGTTCAGCAGATTCTTGAATCCGCTGTAGCCTGCGGACGTAAGGTCTGTATCTTTGGCCGTTCTATGGAGAATATTGTAACCATCGGACGCAAGCTTGGTACGATCAATATTTCAGAGAGCAGCTTTTTAAATCCGGAGCAATTAAATCGGATGCCGGCAGATAAGGTATGTATCGTATGTACCGGCAGTCAGGGTGAGCCATTGGCCGCCTTGAGCCGCATCGCGCAAGGAACTCATCGTTATATTAAGTTGATTCCCGGTGATACTGTTGTTTTCTCATCAAGTCCGATTCCCGGCAATGGTGCCAGTGTAAATCAGGTTGTTAATAAGCTCTTCAGAGCCGGTGCAAATGTACTGACAAATTCGATTTTAAATAACCTGCATACGACTGGGCATGCCTCACAGGAGGAGCAGAAGCTGATGCTTCAGCTGATTAAGCCAAAATTCTTCATGCCGGTGCATGGTGAATATAAAATGCTGAAACAGCACATGGATACAGCGATTGAAACTGGAATTCCTAAAGAAAATATCTTTACTTGTGCCAACGGTGATGTTTTACTGCTTAGAAATGAGCAGGTATATCAATCAAGCATTCGTATTCAGGCTGATGACATCTATGTTGACGGCAATGATATTTCAGGCGTATCAACAGCGGTATTGAAGGATCGTAAAATCTTAGCGGATAATGGATTGGTTTCAGTCATTGTCTGCATTGATTCAAGAGTGAATAAGATTATGTGCCGTCCTGTCATTGTATCAAGAGGTTTTGTCTTCATTAAGGATTCGCAGACTTTATTAAAAGAAGCGGAGAATGTTGTATATACGGCACTGCGTGAACGCATGGCAACTAAAACAACCTTTGGTGAAATTAAAAATACGATTCGCTCATCGTTAGAGCCATTCCTCTATAACAAGACGCACCGCAATCCAATTGTTATTCCGGTTATCCTGAATTCAAAGGAAGCGATGGCGCAAATGGCCCAGATGCGCACCGCTAAGGCTCAGCATCAGCCAATTAAAAAAGTTAAACATACAGAAAGTCAGCCGCAGAAATAGGCTGGCTTTTTTTAAGAAAAACGATGGCTTTCATTGACCATCGTTTTATTTTAATTAAGTATTTAATTAATCATTTTCTGGTGTATATATCGGACTCCAATAAATACCATATTCATCAATCCAGCAGCCATCAATCCATTGATTTCTGACCATTCTTCCCTCGCTGTCTAAATAATACCAACGGCCTTCCGAAGTTGGCTGCCAGCGATTCGTTACATAAGTATAATGTTCAAATAAATACCAATCATTCCAATGCGCCTGCCAATATTGATATCGGGCAGAATAATCTTCTAAGAAATAAAACCATACACCGTTAACTTCCAGCCATGACTGTACTAACTGCCCATCTTCACGGGCCGCATAAAGCTTGTATTCCTCGCCATATGCATCTTTAAATTCATTAAGCGGCATCGTATCGACAAAATTACCATTTTGATCTAATACCACCCATTCATTTTTAGCTATCGTGCGATCCTCTTTAATGTAATAAACGGCATCAGCTGTAGTTGGCTTTTGGATGAATTGATCAGGACTTAACGCCTGCACCAGCTGCTGATCCTTATCCAAGAGAATAAAACCATTATCAGCAGGTTTGCCATTAATATAATAGTAAGTTTTACCGCTGTTCTCTACAAAGCCCTCTTTTTTTGTTGATGGTGCATAACTGCCGCCGCCTGATGAAGGGGTACTGCTCTTTTCTTTCAATGTAAAAGTTACTTCTTTGATATCATCACGGCCTGTATTGCTCCAATTACTTCCATCATAGCGCTGTTCAGTAAAGGTAATTGAAAGCTTATGTGCGCCGGTTGATAAATTGGTAGTGTTAATCGTACCTGAATAAGCAGAATCTAAATTTATTTCTATTGTATCGATAAGACATTTTGAAGGCAGCCAGCGTTTATTATTCAAAGACGGTGTGTTATTTTCCATACCATTGCCCAAGGCTATAAAAGCTAAAGTATCTCCTTTGAAATATTCTTTTCCCTCAGTTATGCCGCTGATTGAATTTACTGGAATTTCTGCTTCAACAAGCTTCCATGTATGTGTATTCCCTGATACTTCTTTCTCTAAATTAAAATTACTGCCAGTATATATGAATTCTGCGCTGCCGCCGTTTGCGACGGTAACATATACTTGATCTTTGGCAGGACTACCTTGAATTTCCAATTGAGTTGTACCAGCAGCAGTACCGCCGATGCTTAATGATTTACCGGCTTCTAATTTTATAGTGCCATTGCCAGTATAATTTTGGCTAACACTTGCACTGCCACCAAATATGTATGTAATATTACCATTAACATCGGCTTGTCCACTAGCAGAATCAATTTCAAAATAGCCACCTGCAAAGAATGATTTCATAAACATTACATTATTGCCAAATGATGCTATTAAATCACCTTCAACATTGGCAATCGCATTTGAATTTCCATTGTTTGAATTATAGGCATAACCGCCACCAATGTAATTTCTGTTTTCATATGTTACAATCTTGCAGTTATTCCCAAGTATAATATTAACTGCACCACTTACACTCGCATTTCCCTGTATTATGACTGCGCCACCGCCAATAAATCCGCTTGCAAGAGCAACATTGTCTTCAATTGTAATTTTTACATCACCTAATACTTTTGCTGTTGCTGGGCATTCATTATTAAATCTCTGTTCGCTGCCGTCAACAAGACCACCTCCTGCAATACTTACACCAGGTTTTGTATTACCATAAACCATTGTTGCGCCCTTTTTAATAGTTATTTCTGTACTCCCTACATTAGCCTGACTTGGTTTGAATGTCTCATTTGAAATGACTGGATCATAATTTCCAACTGCATGTCCGCCTCCAAAAACACCATTTGCATTTTCATAATCATATTGTCCGTTAATTTTTTGTATTGTTATATGTGTCGTTCCAATTACATCAGCAGTGCCACTTTTTACTGCATAGCCACCGCCAAAAACACCACTATCTGATTCCCAAACAGGTCTTGCAGTAGTAATTTTTGTATTCCCTGTAACAGTTGCATCTGAACCCAATCCGGATGCATACCCACCACCATAGAGACAACGGAAAGTCTGGTGGTCATCTTGATAATCAAGGTTAATTGAATCCTTCACTGCTATTATTTCAATGCTTCCTGTTACCATAGCTTGTGCATTTACGCTTCTTGATTTTGAGCTTTGATCTGCAACACTTTCAGCATAGCCACCACCATAGACACCATAATTATAAAAATCCCAGTCATCGTAGCTATATCCCTGTGCATTGTCTTCAAAATTGAGTTTTATAACGCCACTTACATTTGCTTTTAACTCAGCTTGAAATTCATATAAGGGCTCGCACTCAGCATAACCACCACCAATAATTGCAAAATCTTCATTACTGATAACACCATTTATCGTAATTGTTACACCCTTATCTACATTAGCATTTAATACATGCTTGCCCATAACATTTTGGGCATTAGCCTGATAAGCTACACCACCACCGCGAACATACTTTACATACTGACTGGCATTTGTAATATCAATCGTTGCTGAACCAGATACATTCGCGTTCAAAGTTAATGCTGTTTTATCATTTTCACCGGCTTCTGCATATCCACCGCCAGCAACAATACCATAAACTTCCCCACCGATAGTTGCCTTCGTATTACCATCTACATTACTGTTAAATCCACCGCCAAAAATATTACCTTGTTTAAGAACACCATTAAATTCAATATTAGTATTACCTGTTACATTTTCCTTGTAACCGCCGCCATAAATCGACGCATTATTATATTTCCATTCATTAACTGGTGAACCAAAAACTATATCCTTACTAATAATCAATGAACAGCCATTCGCATACAATGAATTCATTTCCTCCGAACTAAATTCATTTTTTTCATTAATATTAAACGCTCTTTGTGTGCCGCTGCTATTAGATTGTATTGTCAAACTGGTAAACCTTTCAGGAATGATTAATGGTGTAGCAGTTTTAGTCTCATTAATATCACTTGTCAGTGAAACAACCACATCTCCTTGGATAGAGGGTTCATCAAACAGCGCACTAAAATTAGCATAAGTTCCTCCTGTCCCTAAAGTGATCACATTACTATATGTATTATTAATTGTGTTTGTCAAATTCTCTTCGATCCCCTGTGTTATCTGCACTTCAATAAATGGGGACATATCATTCTCAAATGCCAACTCATATTCACTCATATCCCACACAGGTGTAAAAATGTATGTATCATACGTTGAGTTTGCATAGTCTTCGGCAGTCTGCCAGCTTACAGCAAGTGTTTCAGGTTCTGTTTTTCCTGCTAGGTTTACTGTGAGTGTCTGTGGAAATGCAATTTCAGCTTCTGCGATTTTTTCTTTTAATCTAATAATCTGATAAGGCTGACCTGCATCTGCTTCATAACCTACAAAACTAATTATTTCTTTTACTGCCGTAGACTCTTCAAATCCTTTTTCTGCGCTGACAATGCATGTTGAACCTACAAGTGCCGCGCATAAAAATGAAGAACATATAATTCTCCTAATTCTTTTCATTTTTTGAACTCTCCTTATTATGTTTTAGAATTAAATGCTCCCAAGTCTGTACCTATTGTAACATAGAAAATTATTCATTACTATATAGGTTTTAAATTTGATTTAAGTAAAATATATGAAGATATTGTTAATTTATGGAATCATGATTCGTTTACTTTATGAAGCGAAGGAAAGATAAAGCATTCATTGCATTATATTTTTACTTATTATATAATTTATCTGCGGTAACTTTAAAGGAGTTGGTTTTGTCCGGCGCATTTGATGTTGCATAATCAGTAACATAAGTGAAACGTGGAAAAAATAATTTAATCAAAATTGCATAGAACTAAAATATCTGTCACTTATACAGATGTTATTGTTATGCTTAACTGATTATTTTAGATTTCCATGTTAATATATTTTATTTTAACTGTGGAAATCCCACAGTTTTTTTTAATTTAAGCAGTTACCGTCATTTATAATGAAAGTACAAAATAAACCTAGATTATTTGAAGCAAGTCCACAAAATATTTGGAACACCCCCTATATATCTAAAAATATGCTTAATGCTCATTTAGATGAAAACCTAGATTCAGCAACACGAAAATTAAGTTTTGTAGAAAAATCAGTTAATTGGATTTGTGAAATTACTCCGCCTAATAAATATCCTGCCCTGTTAGACTTAGGCTGCGGGCCGGGTATCTATGCAGAACTGTTTTGTAAAAAAGGATATAACGTAACCGGTATTGATTTATCTAAGCTTTCAATCACATATGCTAGAAACTCTGCTCGTATGAAACACCTTAAAATCAATTATATTCAAGGCGATTACACTAAGCTTAACATAAATAATAAATATCACCTAATCACTATGATATTTTGCGATTTTGGAGTTTTATCCAATGAAGCAAGAACGAAGCTTACCGTTGATGTGTATAATTCACTTCTTCCTGGCGGAATCTTTTTATTTGATGTTTTTACTCCATTAAAATATGCCAAAGAAAAAGAAAGAAAAGATTGGGAAATATGTGAGGATGGATTCTGGCATCAAGATTTATATTTATTATTACATGCTTTTTATCGTTATGAAGAAGATAATACATTTTTAAATCAATATATAGTTGCTACCAAGAATGAATTTTCCTATTATAATGTCTGGGAACATACTTTTACACTGAATGAATTAAATGATAATCTAAAAAGTATTGGGTTTAGAAACATTCATTTTTTCAGCAGTGTGGCTGGAGATAGTTATAATGATAATTGTGATACAATTTGTGTATTAGCAAAAAAATAAAACTAAAAAAACCTCGTCTTAATTCTAAAACGAAGTTTCATTGAACCTTTAATCACAGCTTAAACAGACGCTGCTATAAGTCTTCAAGTTTTAAATATTCTGATTTTACCCAACCGAGCTTAATCGTAATTTCATGAATGATCAGCGTCAGAATCGCCGGCAGGATGAAATGCATCAGCACGACTTGAATCAACAAAGTTGCACCGCCATCAGGCACTGCCGCAAAGGCTGAAAATTGGCCGACTAACCCACTGGTACCCATTCCTGCGCCCACCGCTGTATTACTCATTTTCAAAACCGCTGTAGATATCGGGCCAAGAATAGCTGATGCCAAGGTTGGCGCAATCCAAATTTGCGGATGACGAATTATATTGGCAAATTGAAGCATACTGGTTCCGATGCCTACGGAAATAAATCCGCCGAAGCCGTTTTCCTTATAGCTCATCACTGCGAAGCCAATCATTTGCGCGCTGCAGCCAACCACAGCCGCCCCGGCCGCCAAGCCATCAAGGCCTAACATAATACATAAAGCAGCGGAGGATATCGGTGCTGTCAAAACCATCCCAACCACGACCGCAATCAATATTCCCATTGGAATCGGTGACATCAGCGTTGCATTATTAATAATCGTTCCTAATGAAGCCATTAATGCCGATACCGCTGGGCCAATCAGCTGACCAGCCAGACAACCGGATACAATGCTGACAATCGGTGTAACAATAATATCGACGCTGGTTTTGCCCGCCGCAAGCATACCGATCTCACTGCCGATGACCGCCGCTACATATGCCCCTACCGGTCCGCCTGCCGTATAACCAAAAGCACCGGCTATACACATTGAAAATAAAACCAGCGGCTTTACTTTCAGCCCATAGGCAATAGCGACACCAATCGCTGAACCGATGACTGGTGAAGAAGCATTCGCAACATCCGCGAACGGCTGCAGAAAGCTTAAGAAGTTAATTTTCGCAAGCTGTGACAAGATCAAGCCAATTATCAATGAACTAAATAAACCAAGCGCCATTGAAGACATTGCCTGAATCAGATATCGATCAATATATTTCCTCATTTGTTTCATATAGATCCCCTTTTCAAAAAAAGTCACATCAATGTGTCTTGACACATGACATGACTAATATTATACACTTCCAAAAATGAAAGTCAATGTTCTTTTCTTACTAAATATCCCTGTTCAGCAAGTGCCGCTTCAATTCTTTCAAAGCATGCCGCATCCTCAGCTTCAACAGTATGAAGATGAATTCCGCCTGTCAGCTGTGACAGAATACTTGCATTCGCTTCCCTTACCTTCTGCATGAATTGATCAACATCATAACGTGAAGCAAGTCTCAGCGAACCTATTATCTGCCCATAAATCGGATGTTCCACAATCACATCTACCACATAACCGCCATTATCAACGATGCAGTACAGCTCCTCTGCCATATCATCAATCTCATGCACACAGGCAAAACAGCGGCGGGGCCTTTCAGCGATAACTTCCATTCGATAACCTCTAGGTGTCGCTTCAATCTTGATTCCCTCAGCTCGAAGCAGTGCAATATCACCAACAATGATCTGACGGCTGACATCAAGCTGACTGGCAAGAGAAGACGCACTGACAGCCTGACGGCTTTGTTTCAGGCATTCAATTATTTTCTGACGGCGTTCATTCGCATTCATAAAATTACCTCTTTTCGCATCTTCTAGTGTAGCATACTCACACCTTGATTTACAACTTTTAATATCCATGCGGTTATGTTAAAATAGACAGGAATGAGGATGATCAACTTGAAAAAAATTATAAAAATTTTATCTGTTATGCTGATAGCGGCTTGTATCTTTGCCGGAATGATCTTCTACGGTACATTTGTTTCCGTGAAGCGTGTGAATATCGTCAATCAGACAGTAATTTCCAATAAAATACCTGATGAATGCAACAATCTTAAAATCGCGCTGATTTCAGACATTCATTATAATTCCTTCATGGATAAAGAACGGCTGAGTGCCATGATTGAAAAAATCAATCAAGCCAGTCCTGACATCATTTTATTTGCCGGTGATCTATTCGATAAACCCGATCAGGTACCCGTAAATGATTCCGTTCGTGAAGAATTGATTCAGCTGCTTAAAACGCTGGAAGCGCCTTATGGTAAATTTGCGGTGCTTGGTGAAAGCGACCATGCTTCAAGGCAATTAGAGGAAGGTATGCAGAATATCTTCTATTATGCGGATTTTGAATTATTAAACAATGCCAGTGTGCTGTTACATAAAGATTCCACACATTCAATCAACCTGATTGGCATTGATTCACAGATCGGCGGCAAACCCGACATCAATAAGGCGATGGAAAACATTGATACAAATAACTTTACGATTGTACTGACCCACGCGCCCGACCTTGCGGGCAGTCTGCCGTTAAACAACATTGATCTGGTGGTTGCCGGACACTCTCACGGCGGTCAGATTGCTTTGCCGATGTTTGGGCCGCTGTTCCGCAAGGATGGCGCCAGAAAATATACGCATGGCACTACAACCGTGAATAATACAGTCATCATTGTCGGCAATGGTTTGGGGACAACTGATTTTGATATTCGTTTATTTGCCCCGCCGCAGTGTATCATGATCAGACTGACAAATAAATAAAGCAAAAGCGAGAACCTTCATCACATGATGATAAAGCATTCTCGCTTTTATTTTAAGCTACAATATTAACAACTTTGCCCTTGATTACAATAATTTTTCTGACTTCCTTACCCTCAATCTGAGCAAGCACCGGTTTTAATTTCAATGCTTCCTCTTTGATGTACGCTTCATCAGCATCAGCCGGGCAGCTGAATTTACCACGCATTTTACCATTAACCTGAACGACGATTTCAATCACATCTTCAATCAGCTTGCTTTCATCATAGACTGGCCAAGCCACATAAGCAATGGTTCCTTCATGTCCTAAATACTGCCATAATTCTTCACCAAGATGCGGTGCAAAGCAGGCAAGCATTTTCACAAAGCCTTCAGCATATTCACGGTAAATCGTTTCTGCTTTATAACATTCATTGATAAAGATCATCATCTGAGAGATAGCTGTATTCAGATTCAATGTTTCAATATCATTCGTTACCTTCTTAACGGTCGCATGATAGACCTTATCGAGACTGCCGTCATTCGTATCCACAATCTTATTTGATTCAGTATAAAGACGATAAACACGATCCAGCCATTTACGCGCACCGTCAAGTCCCTTTGTACTCCAAGGCAGCGCCGCTTCCAAAGGTCCCATAAACATTTCATAAACACGCAATGAATCGGCACCCAATGCTTCGACAATTTCATCAGGATTGATAACATTCCCTCTTGATTTAGACATTTTCTCATTGTTTTCACCAAGAATCATGCCCTGATGGAACAGTTTTTGGAATGGTTCCTTAGTAGGCACTACACCGCAGTCATAAAGCACCTTGTGCCAGAAACGGGCATAAAGCAGATGCAGAACCGCATGCTCAGCACCGCCGACATACAAATCTACCGGCAGCCAATGCTCCAGCAGCTTCGGATCAGCCAAAGCATCATTATTCTTTGGATCGATATAACGCAGATAGTACCAGCAGCTGCCAGCCCACTGCGGCATCGTATTTGTTTCACGTTTGCCTTTTACACCGTCAATTTCCACATTCAGCCAATCTTCACAGTGACTTAATGTTGACTCACCGCTTTCATTTGGTTTAAAGTTTGTCGTTTCCGGCAGTTCCAGCGGCAGCTCACTGATATCAACCGTGCGCTTAGTGCCGTCTTCCATTAATACGATAGGAATTGGTTCCCCCCAATAACGCTGACGTGAAAACAGCCAGTCACGTAATTTATAGGTTGTTTTGGCATTACCGCAATGATGCTCCTCAAGCCATTTCAGCATTGTATTAATCGCATCTTCCTTATTCATGCCATTTAAGAATTCAGAATTGATATGCAGACCGTCTTCTGTCCATGCCGCTTCCTCAATATTGCCGCCCTCAAGCACCGGAATGATATCCAAGCCAAATTTCTTGGCAAATTCATAGTCACGCGTATCATGAGCCGGAACCGCCATGATAGCTCCTGTTCCATAGCTTGCCAATACATAATCCGAAATCCAGATTGGCACTTCCTTGCCATTAACCGGATTGATCGCATAAGCACCGGTAAATACACCGGTTTTTTCTTTATTTAACTCTGTACGCTCTAAATCTGATTTCGTGGCGCAGGCTTTTTTATAAGCGTCAATTTCCGCTTTTTGCTTGGCACTGGTAATTTCATCGACATAAGGATGCTCCGGTGAAAGCACACAGTAAGTAGCTCCAAATAAAGTATCACAGCGAGTTGTAAAGACAGTAAATTCTTTATCAGTATCTTTGATTTTAAAGATTACATTCGCACCGGTTGATTTACCGATCCAATTGATCTGCATCTCCTTGGTTGACTGCGGCCAATCACAAAGATCCAAATCCTCAAGCAGACGTTCTGCATATTCCGTAATCTTCAATACCCATTGACGCATCGGCCGGCGATATACCGGGAAGCCGCCGCGTTCACTCTTACCATCGATTACCTCTTCATTAGCCAGCACCGTTCCTAATTCTGGGCACCAGTTAACAGGAATTTCATCAACATAGGCTAAGCCTTTTTCATATAGCTTAGTAAAAATCCACTGTGTCCATTTGTAGTAATCAGGATCCGTCGTTGAAATTTCACGATCCCAGTCATAAGAAAAACCGAGGCTTTGAATCTGTTCACGGAAATGATCAATATTCTTCTTCGTGAAAGCCGCCGGATGATGACCGGTATTGATGGCAAACTGTTCAGCCGGCAGACCAAAAGCATCCCATCCCATTGGGTGCAGAACATTGTAACCCTGCATCCGTTTCATACGGGCAATGATATCGGTAGCTGTATAGCCCTCCGGATGTCCGACATGCAGACCATTGCCGCTTGGATATGGAAACATATCCAGCACATAGTATTTCGGCTTGCTGAAATCATATGTATCACAGGCAAAAGTCTTATTTTCAAGCCAATACTTCTGCCACTTCTTTTCAATTTCCTTGTGGTTAAATCCCATTTTATTTTCCTTCCTTTCCAATAAAAAAACGTCCTGTTCTAAGGACGTTAAATTACGCGGTACCACCTTAGTTCATGCCTAAAGGCATGCCCTCATTTATCCGATAACGCCGGATCAGCCAAGGCTCCTTAGCGAGTTCACAGATTTCGCATACTGATTCACACCTGCCATCAGCTCTCTTTAATGCTGTCTTCCATTACTACTCTAATTCATCGCCATTCCTTAACTATAATAGCAGTTTTAAGCCTTTAAGTCAACGGATTAAGGACAATTTAAGGATAATCATCCATGTTTGATAATCATGCTTAAAGCAGCCCGTTGACCATCAGAATTAAGCCAAGCGATAAGCCTGCCATCAGCAGAAAAACAGCTTTATGCCACTGATAGACCCGCTTGCCGCCATAGGATTCAAAGGGATATACCGCTATTATCCGATATAGCAGGAAAACACTTCCTAAAGATGCGGTCAGCTTAAAAATTGAAGCTTGGTTTGCCATCAGAAAAGCCAGCAGGGTAATAGCCAGATAGAAACACCATTCACACAGCGCTGTGATGCCCATAGCTTTTCTGAAAGCCGGTGTATTTTCATATTGTTTTGGGTACCAGCTGCCTATCATCGGATATAAACCGCCGACAAAATTAATGAAAGCAACAAGCACTGCGCCGCCGCTGTTGAGACGGAAATACCATTCTCTTTTTGTCAGACAGCTGCCCAGCCAGCCAAACAGCACACCGCCGGCCAGTAAAAGCAGATAGATGCATAAGAACAGATTAAAGGGCTGATGATTGAAATAAGCAGCCAGCATTAAAACCGCATTAAGACCTAAATAAGCGATAATCTGCGGCAGAGAATGTACCTTCTTTGCATCAAGCGGGGCTGTTTTCACATTCAGATATAATTCCATGCCGTTTCAGGCAAATAAGGGAGTGACAAAATATTGCTTAAGCATTCCATCCATGCCTAAATGATGTGCTGCCTTCTTTAAGCTTACCCTTTTATAACCGCTGTCCAGAAAAGACTGCCATGAGCCGACATTATCATCCTTTACAATACCGCTGAGCACTTGACAGCCCTGCTGTAAGAGATAATCGCTGGCGGCGGCTACAAGCTGCCGGCCAATGCCCTGTCCCTGATAGGCCGGATCAACAAAAACAGTATCAAGATAGCCAAGACTGCCGTTTTGAATCGAAATCTGTTTCACAAAAACACCGCCGACGATCTGATTATCAATCAATGCCACGATTCCCGTTTTGGGCTTGCTGATAAATAAACACTCAATACCGGCAAACGCTTTTCTTGCTAACTTTAAAGCTGGCTTTACTTCATCGCCTGCCATCATTCTGATTGTAATCAAAATTATTCCTCCCATCGGATTGCTTTATTCCGTTTTTTCCAGCTGCCAGATATACCGGTCATGACGGAAAATCAAACAGGTAACAATGCCTAAAATAGCTATTATCAAAAACAAAAGTGCCGCGCCGCTGCCCTTGCCGCTGCCAAACAGCTGAACCAAAAGCCCCTCTGACTGTGCGGCCATAAATGGTTCAAATACCCAATCTACCAGATAACCACCCAGAAAATAACCTAACGGTATCGTAAAGAACTGAAGCGTATTGCGGGCTGAATATACTCGGCCTTGAATCGCGGCGGGAATGGATGAGCGCAGCACAACATCGAGATTGGTGTTCATGATAGGAATGCAGATCCAGCCTAAGATTGCTCCCAAACACCACATCCACGGTTCAGTTCCCAGCGCCAAAATCAGATTTTCACTCATCATTGAAAACAGCAATGTATTGCAGATGACAGCAATCCGGCTTTTCGGCGGTTTACTAAATAACAAATATACACTGCCAGCCAGATTCGCCAAGCCGCAGCAAGCATTCACCAAACCCAAAACAGTTTCACCGCCGCCCTTTCTTGACAGCAGCAAAGCAGGCAGCGCCGCTTGATACATCGATGCAGCCAGATTGATCATTGCCAGAAATAAAATCAAATCTAAGATACCCCGATGCGTTTTCAGAAAAAGCAGACCCTGCTTCGTACTCTGCCAAAAAGTTTCAGCCGCTTCATGCTTTGTTGATTCTAAGGCTGGTATTTGGATCAAAAAGATCAAGGTAAGCCAAGCCGTCATAAAGGTAATCAGATCGAAAGCAATCACTGCCCGCAATCCTAAAAACGCATAAAGACTAGAAGCAATTACCGGCACCAGAACCGTAATCAACGAATCAGAAAAGCTGCGCAGACTGCTTACTTGCTGATACAATTCACGCGGTGTCAGCAAGGTAATTGTCACATCACTGGCTGGCTGCTGCAGCGCATTCATGATGCCATTGACAGAATTGACAACATACAGATGCCACAGCTGTAACTGATGGGTATTTAATAAGTATAAGACAACAATTGTTGTTAATGCTGCCATTCCATCACATAAAAGCATGGTAACCTTTTTATTCCATTTATCGCTTAATGTCCCGGCAAAAATACTAAGCAGCACATAGGGCGCGTAAGTACAGACTGATAAGAAAGAAGTCAGCAAGGCACTGCCATGCTGTTCATATGACCACAAAATAAGCGCAAATCCAGTCATTGAACTGCCTAATGATGAAAATGACTGCGTACTCCATAATAAAAGAAATATGTGTAATTGTTTTATAATTTGTTTAAAGTTTTTCATTTGACTTTGCTCCTTTTTAATAATGATTAAAGTGCAAAGCCCCTAGCGGATACTTAATTTATACTCTCCATGCATTGATATCCGCATTTAGGCGATGCACGGAGCAGCTGCAATAGTTAGTTTCATAAAATGATCCTTTCCTCAAATTGTATGATAGCTTTATTATACAGGCAGCTTGTTAGTAAGTAAACAAAATAAAAGCATGCGAAACGCACACCTTGTTTTTGATTTAGTCCGCTGCTTGAAACCAATGCTCTGTATCAGATGCATGATAATGAACAGCTAATTCAGTAATTGAATAAGTAAGCACATCATTTTTATAAAAGGGTTCCTGATGGTAAAATGTCTGAACCGCTTGTAATGTTTCAGCTTTCACTACGGTTACTGAAGCGCTCATATCACTCTTTAAAGAAGAAAAAAGAACTTGCCCTGCTTTCATTAATGTTTCCGTATAAGCTTGATGTGCCTGCATCAGCGAATCCGTCATTTTTTCTGGATGCGTTACGATTCCTTCTACCAAGAAATATTTCATTTTCATTCCTCCGGCTTCTATCACGATGCTCTTATTTTATCACAGAACCATATGTCAAGCCACTAAAGCGCCCAAAAGAAAAGCGCGATAACGCGCTTTTACCCTTTCATTGCCAGCTTATTGGTTATTAATGTTTTAAGTCCAAGACTTTCACCTTTAAGCGCTTTTTTAACACTCTCGGCAGCTGCCTTTGCGCGGGCTTCAACATCATCCCATAACGATCCTTCAATCAATGTATCATTGATGAAATTGCGGACAGCCTGACTGTCTTCCCCGCTGATCAAATAAATATTTATGCCATTTTCACGGCCGGCCGCTGAAATCGCGTCAGCAGCACCTAAAGCCAATGCTTCACTTTCAGCAAAAACCACATCTAAGCCATCACCATAGCGCTTCAATAAACGAGCAGCGGCTTCCTTGCCTTTTTCACGATCGTTTTCACTCACCGCAGCTTCAAGGATTTCGGCCCGCACCCCTTTAGCAGCCACCGCGCTCAGCATGGCATTTTGATTCTCAATGCTTAATTCACTGACTGAAAGAATGGCCGCTGAAACCTGATCATCACCGTTGATGTTGCCGGTATTAGGCAGCGATGCGACGATCTCACCCTGCAGCACATAGTTTTTCTGAATATCCGGGCCGATATACGTTGATTTATCCGCATAGGCGTTGAGTATTTCATCACCCGGATCGTTTTCAATATAAATTAACGGCAAGCCAGCCGCCTGAAGCTTTTCCATAATCGGCTGCGCGGCAGCAATATCAACAAGCTCAATGATAACCGCAGCACAGCTCTCTTTCAGCATCGTATCAACCGCCGTATTCTGAGCCGCCTGATCCTTGCTGACATTATAGAAGCTCAATTCCGTTGGCAAAGTGTCAGCCAATTCAGCAAACGCAGCTTTCAGTTCAATCTCGACCAAAGTTTCTGCCTTAGCATCCTCACGATTGATTGAAGCGCATACCTTAGTTTTATTCTTCACTGTTTCTTGACTTGGCGCTTCCTTCTTGGTACAGCCGCCCATGCCGGCCAGCAGCAGCAAGGCCAACAGTGCTTTTTCTAACTTTTTCATGATGTCCTCCTCTTAATGACTCGCATCAGCATGACTATTATACCATTTTCTTGAGTCATTGGGACATGAGGGTCTGTCTTTAATCAAGCACCTGACAGCCGCCGATATTTCTTACCTTTAAGATATAGCAGCTGCCTTCACCAAACAGATGCTCCATCGCATTATAATAGGTCTCTACATCTTCATTCTTAACAAAGGCCTGAATCGTACCGGCAAAACCGCCGCCGTGAACACGCCATGCGCCCTTACCCTCAAGCAGATGATCAGAAACCGCAAGCGCCACGGATACCGGCTGATTATTAGCCTCAAAATTCGCATAAATATTCTGCAGATACATCGCTGAGCTGCGGCCGCTTGCCTTAATCAAATCAATAAAGGCATTAATATCACCCGCATGCAGTGCCTTTTTCAGTTCATCAACCCGTTTATTTTCCGCAAACAGGTGAATCGCTCTCAGAATTGGACGGTCGCCAAGCTGCTTCCGCAATTCAGGCAGGGCCGCATAAAATTCATCCTCAGAGCACTGACTTAACACTTCATGACCCATCGCTTTTGCCACAGCCTTCATTTCCGCCGGCACAGCCGCATATTCATCGGTCAGATTCGCATGATCACCGCGCGTATCCGTAATACACAAATTATAACCCGTCTTAGAAAAATCAAAATCCAGTTTTTCTACGATCGGATGCTGATTATCAAAGAAATCAATGGCGATAAAACCACCGACTGAACATGCACACTGATCCATTAAACCACATGGTTTCATAAAATAATTATTCTCCGCATACTGCGCAGTCTGAGCAATCAATACTGGATCAATAGCTCCCTCATTATATAAATAGGAGAGAATGGTTCCCATCAATACCTCAAATGCCGCTGAGGAGGATAAACCTGAACCGCTTAAAACATTGGAAGTCATGACTGCATTAAAACCGCCGATTTGATAGTTCAACGCCTTTAAACGAGCTGCCACGCCGCGGATCAAGCTTTCTGATCGGCCAGCCTCATTTGGCTGTACCGCCAGTACCTTAAGATCCACCGGGGCAATCTCGAAGCCTGATGAATAAACTTGAATCACATCATCATCGCGCTTTGACACAACTGCGATTGCATCCAGATTAATGGAAGCCGCCAGCACTTTACCAAACTGATGATCCGTATGATTGCCGCTGACCTCACTTCTGCCCGGTGCTGAATAGATTGCCGCTTCTTCATCGCCATATAAAGTCTCATAACGATGGAGCAGCTGCACATAACGCTGCTTTTGATTTGTCAGTCCCGCATCATCACAAAGATAAATTTCTCTTAAACGCTCATCATGCATTCCATTTAAAATTTCATTTTTTAATACGCTGATTTTTTTCATTTTATTTCACCTCAAATGTACATGTTGTTTCCTGATAATATTCTTCATTCGCTCTTAACAATGAAGGCTGACCCTCACGATTGATTGCATCCGGCATCTGCTGGCATTCAATTGCCACACCGCCGCGGTAATTATAAATTGAATCGCCTTTGCCGTGTTCTTCATTAAACCAGTTAGCTGTATAAATCTGCGCGCCGTTCTGGGTTGAAGAAAAAGTGATCTGCCGGCCGGAATGCTCTTCCCGAAGTAAGACCTGATCGTGATCATCATTAAAAATGAAGTGATGGTCATAGCCACAGCCATTTTTCAGCTGGATATCCTCATCATAGATCCGCTCCCCGATTGGATGCGGCATTCTGAAATCAAAGGGTGTCCCGCTGACATCAAGGATTTCACCGCCCAAGCCATCACTGTCACAGCCTACAAAACGGTCTGCCTTAATCTGCAGCAGATGGGCGCCGATATCGCCGCTGCCCTCACCGCACAGATTATAATAAGTGTGATTAGTGATGTTGCAAACCGTATCCTTGTCACTGATTGCGCGGTATACGATTTTCAGCTGACTGCCGCTTAATGTATAGATTACCTTCAGCGTCAGATTGCCTGGATATCCCTCTTCCATATCTTTGGAAACATAGGTCAAACACAGACTGTCATTTTCAATCGCGGCATCAAAAAACTTCGATGAAAAATTATCAATACCGCCATGCAGATGATTAGGCCCGTTATTAATGGCTGTCTGATAATCGACGCCGTTGATTGTAAACTTACCTTTTGCTATGCGGTTTGCACAGCGGCCAACGGTTGCACCGTAATAAATATTGCCCTTGTCCTTCAGATAACCATCCAAATCATCAAAACCTAAAACGATATCATCAACCTTCCCCTGGCGATCCTTCATTAAGATCGCTGTAATAGCGGCGCCGTAGTTGGTGATTTTGACACACAACTCATCATTTTTCAGAATAAACAGCTTCGCTTCATGCTGGGGCGAACTAAAATCTTCAATCTTTATTTCGCTCATAAACACCTCCGTCTAAAACACTATTAAAGCGTTTTCATATAGTACAAGTATACCATTACAGCCCCTGCTTTTAAAGAGAGCCAATTATCAAAAATCTTTGATAACCATAGAATTTCCATATAATAAATAAAGATAATCTATATTTTGAATAGATTATCCATATTTTTAATTAAATTTTATGATGTTGATGAGATTTTATATCAAAACTAAACAATTATTCAGACAAACAGTAAATCTGATAGCAGTCCTCTTCATAGAGCTTCATGAATTCACCCTCATGATCGCGGTTAACCATGATTTTCTGAGCCATTTCTCTAAATCTTGAATGATCGATATGCAGCTGTGAACAGCGGATCGGCAAACCTAATTCAGTAAAGAAGCGCTCAAGACGATGAATGCCTTCAAGAATGATTCTTTCCTCCTGTTCCGCTGAAAATTCTACATCCCATACCCGCTGCGCAAATTGCACAAAGCGTTTTGGATTCTGTTTATAAACATATTTCATCCATGCCGGGAAAGTAATCGCTAATCCCTCGCCATGATAGATATCATAAATGGCACCTAATTCATGTTCCAGATCATGACTTGCCCAATCACCAAGGCGGCCGGTATTTAATAAGCCATTATGGGCGATGGTTCCCACCCACGCTATTTCAGCCCGGATATTATAATCAGTTGGATACTTGATAGCCAGCGGCGCGTAGTTGATTACCGTTTTCATGCTTGCCTCCAGCATCCGATCAGTGAAATCAACATTTTCAGTGGGTGTGAAATAACGCTCCATCAGATGAGCCAGAATATCAGCACAGCCGCAGGCAATCTGATAAGGCGGCAGTGAATAATGCGTCTTTGGATTGATGATTGAAAACTTAGGGATCATGCAGTCAGCAGCCATGGAACGCTTAAAATGAGTGGCTTCATTAGTTACTACCGAGCTGCGCGAGCTTTCTGAACCGGTAGCCGGAATTGTTAATACCGTACCTAGCGGCAGCGCTTTTTCAGGGCCGCGTTTAAACATATAATAATCTTCCCATAAATCTTCATCTTCATTTAGCAATACACCTGCCGCAATGCCTTTCGCAGAATCGATGACACTGCCGCCGCCGACAGCTAAAATAAAATCGACACCTTCACGCTTACATAATGCGATGCCTTCCTGAATGAGTGAATAACGCGGATTCGGCACCACCCCGCCAAGCTCAACAAAAGGCAGATCATTCGCTTTCAAAGAAGCGATAATCGTATCATAGACACCGTTTTTCTTAATTGAACCGCCGCCGTAATGCAGCAATACCTTATGTCCATCATATTTTCTGATCCATTCGCCTGCTGTTTTTTCCTGATCCTTGCCAAAAATGATTTTAGCTGGGTTATAGAATACAAAATTATCCATAAATTGCCTCCTTTGCTTACAGAAACAGTATACCCCGAGAAATATCCCGGGGCAAACTTATTTACCTAATTTCTTTAATACTTCAAAAATCGTATCCAGCTCGCCTTTATTTTTCAAAGGCCGCGGATCAATCGCGATTGAACCGATATTAGCCTGATAATCGCGGGTATAGATTGCCGGATCATGAGCCTGCAGCTGTTTCACCAGCGCTTTGGCATTCATGCCGTATTCAGCCTCGCTGACATTGATCTTACTGCGATAAATAGCGCGTCCTGCTTCATCTTGAATAATCGAAGCTGTGATTCCCTTAATGGTATTGCAGCTTTCCGTGAATGCTTTTAAATCTTCATAAGTAACCGTTGGCACATAACCGTGATTGCGCTGATAGATTTCAATCGCCTTCACCAAGCCCATCGTATTTTCCTTGCCGATTTTCATAACCCGGCCAATACCCTTGTATTGAAGCCGCATATTCGCCGCATCTTTACTGTGCGCGCAGGCGACAAAGCCGCTGGTCGGTCCGGATAATGCTTTAGCACCTGAATAGCAGACAAAATCAGCGCCCATCTGTACATACTTAGACAGATCCTCTTCCGCCGCCGCGTCGACAATACATGGAATATTAAGCTGATTGGCAGCTTTAATAACCGTCTGCACATCAACCATATCCTTTTGAACACAGTGATGACTCTTCACAAAGAAAATCGCACACGTATTCTCATTAACGGCATGCGTAATATCTTCAATTTTCGAACCATTGGCATAACCGACTTCCACAACCTTGCCGCCGCCGATTTCAATCATTGAATCAATCGGCGCGCCAAAATCAACATTATGTCCCTTTAACAAGATAACCTCACGCTTTTTTGTATTCAACACCGTTTCACTAAAACGATGCACCTTCTGCAGATCATCACCGCAGATCAGCGAGGCCACACTCAATGCAATGCCGCTGGAGGCACTGGAAGTAACACAGGCATCTTCACAGCCGATCAGCTCGCCGATACGTTTGCCAGCCCATTCAAGCAATTCATCAATGACTACATAATTGCCAGCCGCCTCAACCAATGTTTTGCCGACCTCTTCACTGACAGTTGAAACACCTAGCTTAGTCATTCTGCCAGAAGCATTGATAACGCCATGTAAACCATTCTCTGTATAGATATTCATTCGTTTCCCTCATTTCTAAAGTAAGAAAGAGGCAGAATTGCCTCTTTGATTTATTTAAGCAAGTTCTTTCACAATGCTCATTAAAGTTTTTACATCTTCGATCCGGGTGCAGCCGCTTTCCTTATCAATAATTGATGTATAAACATGCGGAATGGTCTGCTTGACACCAGCATCTAAAATGATTTGAAGGATTTCCTTAAAGTTATCCAAATCGATACCGCCGGTTGGCTCAAGAATGAAGTCAGCCTGTGCACAAGCCTTTGCTACCGCAATCAGCTCATCTTTACACTTTAAACCGCCCATTGGGAAGAATTTCACGGAATTGCCGCCCATTTCCTTAATCATCGCAATAGCTGTAGCAACCGGTACCAATGCCGGCTCAGCGTCCTTGCTTAACGGCCCGGTAGAAATTTTAACTAAACCCGGTGTGCCGGTAGGTGATACCAGCGCATTGATATGTGAGCAGTCGTCACCGACATTCGCCCGTGTCCAGCCTACGGCTGAGAAAACCTGATTGAAATGATTAGCCTTGATTTCCTTAGCGATTTCAGCAACGGCCCGCCACTGATTCGGGTTGCCGCCGCCAAGCCCTACAGAAAGATTGCCTTCCAGAGCTTCATTGTATTTCTTCATATCCTCGACAGCACTTGGCACATCAGGATAATTCGCTGACAGCACACCGACAACTACATGCTTTTCGGCAGCCGCATAGATTTCCTTCGCGTTTTCCAAATTACCTGCCAGTACATTCAGACATACACGATCGTTATAATAATTGATATTTGACATATTAACCCTCCACAATTTCTTTTAGACGCGCAGCGATGATTTCCTTATCCCCCTTACCCAAAGGTCGGGTATCAAAGGATAAGATTCCCATACTCAGCAAATGCTTGCGGCAGTGAATCGCTGGATTCCCTGAACGCAGCTCAGCATCGATGGTTAAAGCTGACTTATGAGTCAGTGATTCATCAACACTGACCTGATAACGATAAATCTCACGGCCGGCCTCATCCTGAACCTGTATTGCCGTTAAGCCTTTGATCTGATTGATCTGCTCATTCAGATAAGCAACACTTTCAAGATTCAGCTTAACCTCGGCAGCATGATCTTTATTAAAATAAAGCTCCATTGCCTTTAACAGTCCCATGATGCCTTCCTTACCGATTTTCATCGGTCTGGCAATACCATTATACTGCTTTCTGGCATAATTTATATACTGCTTTTTGCCGGTTACAAAACCGGAAGTCGGCGCTTCAAGTGCTTTAGCACCGCTGTAAATAACAAGATCAGCACCCATCGCAACATATTTGCACATATCCTCTTCGGCTGCCGCGTCAACAATCAGCGGCAGATTATGAGCATGCGCAATTACAATCATTTTCTCAAGACTGAGCATTCCCTTCTGAATACAGTGATGACTTTTGACATAAAGCAATGCCGCTGTTTTATCGCTGATTGCCTCAATCATATCGGTTTCACTGACATCATTAGCCATGCCAACCTCAACAGGCTGACCGCCGCCCAGGCGGATCAGTGAGGTAATCGGCGCGCCGAACTGAACGACATGCCCCTTCATCAGCAAAATCTCATTCGCCAAGCCGCTCGAATCAGGAAGTCTTTCAACAATTGATTTCTTGCCTTTAGAAATAACACCGGCCACACTCATGCAGATTCCCGCTGAAGCACTGGATGTTACCAGACTGGCTTCTGCTTTTGTATAGGCAGCGATAATTTCGCCGGCTTTATCCATTAATTCATCGATAACCACATAAGACTGACCGCCTTCGACAACTGCCCTGGCAACCTCATCACTAAGGGTAGAAACACCAAGTGCTGTCATTCGGCCGGCCGCATTAATCACTCTTGGCAGTCCGATCGTTGAATAAATGCTCATAGCAATTGATCCTATAGGAAGAATGCGCCGAGAATCATAGCGCCAAGGATCGCGCCGCCGGTCATTTCTTTACCTAATTTGTAGAAAATCGCACCGCCGATAATTGAACCGATACCAGCCCAAACATTATACTGACAAGCAGCTACAATAATCATCGGGCCCAAATAACGGCCGGTCGCATTACCAGCACCCATCATGATACTAGTACCGCCAACCGCAACACCATCCGGAACCAGCTTACGAATACCGATGATTACCGCACCTAAGACAAGACCGATCACTGCGCCGGTTACTAATGCGAACAGAATATTGTCAAATGGCATTGTAACACCCATCGATAATAATAATGCCGGAATACCGATACCAACACCTGTCATCAAAGAACCGCCGATATCAAGAATACCTACTAATGGTCCTTCCAGTACACGGGCAATCAAGAAGCCAGCCGCAAAGCCTGCCGCTGCCGCGAAATCACCGCCGTCAAGACCATCTCTGAGCATTTGTACAATCGCGATATCATTAAATGCACCCGTGCCGAATTTAATATACATAAAGGTACCTGCGAAGATTGCCGCCGCAGCTCCCATAATCAATAAAATAAACGTTTCATCTTTCATTAAAAAGGCATCAACCTTTTGTGCAAATGTTTTCTTTTCCATTGATTGTTCCTCCTACAGACCAAGCTTAGCAAAGAAGCCTCTGAAGTATGCGATGGCAATGAACATTACCACAACAATTGCAATCAGAACCTTAACGATGCCGCTCTTATAACCATTTTCTTCAGCTGATTTACCAATCAGGATACCTAATACGATACCTGGCACCGCATTGCCTGATACTAATGCGGAAATACCGCCTAAAATCGTACCCCACATACCTGTGTAACGGCCCGCGTCAATCGCTGCCAGCCAGAAAATAGCAGGCATGACCGGATTCAGCATCCAACCGGTAGCTGGTGTCAATACGTTATTCGCAATCAAAGAAAGCTTTTCTGGAATAATTGTCGCCATCGTATTAAGGAAGGTAACAATTAAGGCGCCGATTACTGAACCAGCCATCATCATTTTGCGCGGATTCTGGATCGTTTCTTCAACATTACGGTTTTTAACCAGCAATGACGCAGCCGCCCAGTTTGGTACAATACGATGGAATACATCCCCTGATAAAGCACCGGCACCTAACGCAGAAGCCGCTGCTGAGAAGAAGAACCCTAACCCGAATGAGAAATGGGCAACCGGGTCTCCGTTACATGCGTTAAATTCTCCCAATGTTCTGAATGCGCCCATCGCCTGAATCTCAGGTGCATGGAACATTCTGGCAGCACCGGCCGCGATACAGCCGCCGCCGATAACACCAATAATTACTGAATAAAGTATAACCTCGACATTCATTTACTTATCCTCCTCTTGGACATCTAAATACTTAACCTTTAATACAATGCGGGCAGTTACCGTGTAATAACGGCGTACTCTTGGCATGAAGATAAACAGGAAAGCTTCCTTCTTTTCTGTGACATCCACCTTGTCAAAATAGACTTCCTGAGTATCCATCTGGATGATCGGCTTGTTGATATCCTGGAATACTTGCTTGCGCATCATATTAAAAATCTTCCCCACCGTATCAACCATACCGTCACCGCTCATTGTCACCGTAACAGTATGATCCATCTCCTTCAGCAGCTGCTCGCTCATGACTACTCTCCGTGTACTTTACGGTATGTTTCCACAAGTCTTTGACCTAAGTCTTCCACATCCATGAAGCCCAGTCCGACTACCTTACAGCCATCTTCAACAGCTGTACAGGCGGCTTCAATTGAACGCAGCTCAGATTTAGCCTTATAGCCATATTTATTTTGAGCTGTCAATGCGCCGGCACCGCCGCTGCCGCAGAAGCTGATCCCTAAATCGGCATTATTTTCATGCATCACATCGCCTAATTTCATATCCGCTGCCATGCCTGGAATAACGATTGCCTTACCGCCTGCCTTTTCAACACCTCTGGCTACCGCCTGACCTTTACCCATACGATGACCGATTACTACTAAAATTTCCTTACTCATTGTTTTTCCCATCCTTTCTGTTTTCGAGATATAATTGAATATGAGTAGCTACTAAAAATAACTCTGATTTATTTACTTCACAGCCATGGCTTTCAAACAAATCCTTTACCAATTCTTCTGAAAGCTGCATCGCCTGTAAAGAAACTCCTTCCATCAGTGAATCATCAAGATCCGGAATAAATTCCTTACTCAAAATACGTTTCGTAAGTGCTACTAAATGATTCGTAAACACCATTTCCGCATTCTCATCACTGAATTCAATCTTTAACTGCTTAAGCTTCTCATCGACCTGCTTCATGCAGCGTACGATTTCTTCGCTTACTTCCGCACTGACATCACTATTGTTCAGTATCGTGTCTAAATACTTCAATTTCATCCCCCCTGCTATAAATCGTATTGACTAAAGTCAGCCGCTGCTTCAGCGTTAATGAATCACCAATCGAATCCACAACCGCTTCATCACAGTCACTCAGCTTCATCACGGATAGATCACCGATAAAGCCTTCTTTCAATTCTCCCAGTCCCTTCAGCTGATAATGTCTAGCCGGAACACTGGTTGCCTTACTGATAACATCTTCAAGCGATTCACCGCAATTCAGCAGTTTTGAAAGTACCGCCGCCAGATTGTATACCGGGCCTTGATAATTCTCCACATGCAGATCGGTTGAAATCAAATCACAGTCAAAGCTCTGCGTCATCGCCTGTTTAAAGGTTTTAAAGCTGAAGCTTGCCACCCCATGTCCAATATCGAAGAGAACCCCGCGTTTGCGCGCGTTCAGCGCTTCCTCAATAATTGTACCGTCAGCATTTAAGATACCGCCCTTTTTGCCATGATAAGCATGAGTCACGATATCACCGGCTTCAAGTACATTCAGCACATCTTTTAAAGCCGGCGGGTAATTGCCGACATGAACCATCAGCGGCAGCTTAACCTCATGAGCGATTTCAGCCGCCAGACGAATCGGTTCAAACCCCATGGCGCCAACCACACTGGCACTGGCTCTGGCCTTCAAACCCACAATGTTATCCGGATACTTAGCAGCCGCCGCCTTCAGCGCTTGCCGATCAATTTTATTCAGATCATCAAGCTCATGCGGTTCAGCCAGCCCCAGCTTAGAGACATTCAGTAAGGTGAAGACCTTTGTTTTGCTGCGGTCAATATACTCACTGCGGAAAGTCTCATAATTCAAAGCGCCGCTGCTGCCGGCATCAAAGATCGTCGTTGCCCCGCGTTTGATACCCAATACATCCGGTTCAATACCCAGTGAACATTGCGGGAAACAATGCACATGAATATCAATCAGACCTGGTGTTACTAAACAGCCGGAAGCATCAATCACCTCTGCGTTTGCCGCTTCAATGTGCGGTGCGATTTTTTCAATCCGGCCATTTTTCAGCAGGATATCCATCACTTCCTGATGATAACCATTGACCGGACTCAGCAGACTGCCATTCTTAATCAGTAGTTCCAACATGTGTCAAACCTCCTTGTTGAATATATAGAGGAAAAACGCGTACCGCTCATGAATCGGAATTGTAATCAATAAGCTTTCCTCAACAAGAGCGAAGAATTTTTCCATTAAATCAAACACATTACTCTGTTCATCGCGGTATTTATAATAAGCCTCAATAATTTCTTCCTCATCTTCTTCATTCTGCTGAGAAAACCAGCGTGGCACTGCCATACTCATATGAATCAGCATACCGAGTACCGCGTCCTGACCCATCGAAACCTCAGGCGGCAGCTTGCTGATATATTCAAGCAAGGTCAGCTGCAGCTTACTGTATAAGGTTGAAGCCGCTGCCAAATCAGTCTTGCTGGGATCTAGCTCATCCTTGTATAAATCAAAAGGATCATTCTTAGCATTAAAGGAAGCTGAATTACTGTGATCCATCGGAATAGAATCAATGAATTTCCCATAATGCAGAAATTCCTGTATCCGCTGAATATCCTCCATCGATAAGATTCGGGAAATCTTAATGACCGGATAAGCCGAATGTGCAATTGGAATCGTTGATATCACAAAATCGATATCCTTCCACAAATTGATGTTGTCAAGCTGATAAGGCGATACCGAACCAACAATTGTCAGATTCTGGAACACATTGCGGATACGCGTTGTCAGCAGGTTGCTTAACCCCTTGCCGGTCGCACAGACAACCAAAACCTTTTTGTTGCTTGCTGTCTGATTGATCAGATTCTTATAAAGATAAATTGCCAGATAGCTGATTTCATTCTCAGAGAGCTTCATCAGAAAATGCTTTTCAAAGATGTCTGCAAAATCATTAGCTAATAAATAAAAATCTGCGTAATTTTCTTTCAATTCATCAATTAAAGGATTCTCATCATTTTCAAGATGCAGATATTCTTTGTTGATCGTATGCTGAAGATGCTCATACAGATCATCATATAAGGTAATCGTATCAAAGACATAAGGCAGATGATGCTTATCTGCTTTCAGCAGCTCAAGCATCTCATCAAGCGCGTGATCCAATTCATTCAGATCCAAACAGCTTTGATTTACAAAGATACCATTAGAATTTAAAATCGTATTCATCCATTGAACTTCCAGCGTATTGATACCGCGGTTGCCAAGCTCCTGAAGCAGCGCCATTGTATAATCACTGCCCGCTGCCTTTTGGTTATTTTGTGTAAAACCCTTGCGCAGCCGCAGATCGCGGATCAGACAATAGCTCAGCAGATTGATAAAAGCTGTATTGGAGAGCCAGACATTATAATGTGTGTTCACCTTTTTGATTGCCTGTGAGACATCGCTGATGGTCAGCATTGAAATCTCTTCCTTAAGGATACGCGGCAGCAGCAAATACCAATCTTCCGGTGTATAGCTGCCTTTAAATGCGCTTACCAATAGCTGTGTCACAATCTTGCGCAGCATGAACTCCTCTGCCTCTAACTGATAGCCATAGGCCTTTTGTGAATTGACGCGGATACCGCTGAAAGCCGCTTCTAAGTTATTCAGAATACGGATTGCAGTTGAACGTGAGATATAGAAGGTATCGGCAATCTCATCAGCGCTGATCGGCTTGCTTTGCAGCATCAGATAAAGCAGCATTGAATTATTCCTTGTTTCATCGGAATCATCCAGCAATGACGGCTCCTCCTGCTGACCATTCTCAGCAATGACACGGCTGGCCTTGGGCTTTTGTTCAGCGGGGATATAAAACCCCTTTTTAGCCTTTGTCCGTACATCAATCCCCTGCTTTTCAAGCGCTTCACGAATCTCATTCAAATCATAGCGAATCGTTCGCTCACTTTTGCCAAAGCGATTCATCAATACCGTTATATCCATCGGTGTGCCAGCAGCAATCAGATTTTTTAATATTTCGATCTGGCGGTTTTTTAATTGAAGCTTCACGTCAGTCATCCCTTCTTTCAATTGCTCCTGTTACATTTTCATTTTAACAGGGATTTATTTTGTTTTAATTCTAACAAATTGCAAAAACATGTAAAGTAACTGCAATTTTGAATTGTTTAAAATTGCAGAAATAATCTGATGAAAGAAAAAATCCGACAGTGAGATGTCGGATCATCATTGATTGGTGCAATTTATAGATTTAATGCATAGCTTTTCAATGATCTTTCATTTACTTGCACGGCGTCTTTTTACCATAACCATCGTGACACATAACCCTACCGCGATGTAGACAAACCAAAAAAGCGGATATGCGATCAATGGCTGTACAAGCTGCGGATACGGGGCGGCATAGCCAATCAAGAGTATATTATAGATAAATGAAAATGGAATCAGCGTCAGCAGCCAGATATTAATCATCCAGAAATTGCAGCTGGCACCAGCTTTTGTAGCTTCTGAAGCGGTAAACATGCCAATTCCATAAACCATGCAGCCAACTGCCATAATAACTAAACCAATGACAATTGAGGTCGCAAGCTGTTCTTCATACCAAACCGCCGCCGACATAATCAAGCCGATAAAATTAAGTACCGTTGCTGTGATCACAAAGATATTGGCATTGGGCAGCTGCTTGCCATTGTCAGCTTCCTCGATGCCCTTGAGTAGATAATCTGTCGTAACTCCAAAATATTCACTCAGCAGGATAATCTTATCTAAATCGGGAATGCTCTGTTCACTTTCCCATTTTGATACTGCCTGCCTTGAAACGCCGAGCTGATCCGCCAAGCCCTCCTGTGAGATGCCCCGCTGCTTTCTTAACTGCTGAATTCGATCGGATAGATTCATAATAAAACTCCTTTCCTGACAAGCTCATCTTATCAAGAATGCTGCTGTCATGAACACCAACCGCGTCTTGAAAGTTGTCAACCAGTGGTTGCGAATGCCTGCCAAAAGCCTTATTTCGTTAAAATCAGCTATTTAAAAGCAGTATTTTTCAATAGCGCCGCTACACCATCCTCATCATTGCTTAAGGTCAGATCATACGCCCGCTCTTTAACATAAGCTTCCGCGTTACCCATGGCTACTGAATATTTTACTTTAGAAAACATATCGATATCATTTTCACCATCACCTATTACCAGCACTTCATCAACACCGATGTTTTCATCCTTCATCAGTTTTTCAAGACAGCTGCCTTTCGTAATTCCCTTTGGTGAAAATTCGATGGCTCTGGGAACCGGGCGCACTAATTCACAATCCGCAAAGCGCTCACTCAGCTCCGCCATGATGGAAGTGACATATTCTGGCTCACGCATAAAAGTTATTTTATTTAATTCCCTTGGCAGCTGGGCTGCTGAATAAACCCAATGAATATACGGATAACCGTTACGGGTATCGCCTAGCCAGCCCCAGGCGCCGCCCGTCCATGGATAATCATCCGGCAGCTGCAGTTCTTTCCGTTCCTTCTGCTTTTGCGCAAAGACCCAAGGCGTCATAGCCATATAGATCGTATCATCAAGATAACACTGAATCTCACCGCCATATTTTTTCAGTTCATTAAAAACAGCAACGATCTGTTCATGATTTAATCGCTTAAATAAAACCCGTTCATTGCTTTGCAGATGACGGTATGCCATCCCGTTGACCTCGATAAAATAGCCATCATATTTTTTCATATCCAAAGCTTGCGCATAAGGATAAAGCCGGTACTGACTGCGGCCGCTGGCCAGAATCAGCTTGATTCCCTGCTGCTGACATTTCATTAATACCGCCTTATTGCGGCTGCTGATTTGATCCTGACTGTTCAGTAAGGTTCCATCCATATCGGTTACGATCCATTTAATCATTTAATCACGCCTTTCAGTCCTTATTGTATCAGCAAAGTGAAGGGACATGCAAATAATTTATCCAGATCAGGAAGTATGCTGAAGCAATTTAGGATAAGTTAAATCAATCATAAAGGCGCCTAAAGGGGCTGTAATCAGAATCGATAATACCGCGATAGTCAGAATCAGCTCTCCGCATGGCAAACCCATCGCCAGCGGAATTGAGCCAATCGCTGCCTGAACAGTAGCTTTTGGCGTATAGGCAATCATACAGAAAAGACGCTCACGGCCGCTTAGATCACTCTTAAACAGACAGCAGGCCACGCCCAGCATGCGAATTGCCAGCACACAGAATATCAGGAAGACGGCAGGTAAGCCAGCCGCTGCAGCATAATTGATATTTACAGCAGCGCCGACTAAGACAAACAGCATGATTTCTCCGCCTTTCCATAATGTTGAGAAGATGGGCGGCAGTGTTTTGGCATGATGCGGCGAGCATTTTTGAAGAGTGATTCCCATACTCATCACCGCTAATAAGCCCGAAAGCGCCACCCGGCCCTTTAAGCTATTTTCCAATCCACACAGCAGCAATGCCGCGCTCAGGACAAGCAAGACTTGATAGGGCTCAGACTTCACCCATTTTAAAAGCCGTTGTAGCAGCCAGCCGCTCAGACAGCCGATCAGCGCGCCTAAAAGAATAGAGACGGGAATATCGGCAAAGCTGAGCAGCGTCACGGTACCGCCAGCCGCTAAGGATGTGAAAATGGAAAACAATACGATCACAAACACATCATCAACCGAAGCACCAGCCAAAATCAGCTGCGGAATACTCTTCTCACTGCCATAGCCACTTTCCATAAGCTTCAGCATTTTTGGCACAATGACTGCGGGTGAAACAGCGCCGATAACACTGCCCAGCAAGGCTGCTTCAATGACCGTAATATTGAAGATGCGCGGCGCGATCAGCACCATGGCGGCAATTTCAAAGCAGGCAGGCAGAAAACACATCAGAAACGCCGGCCGGCCCACCCTTTTTAAATCATTAATATCTAATGACAGACCCGCTCTCAGCAAAATGATTACCAATGCGAGCTGTCTTAAATCAGCAGAGATGGACAGCAGTGAATCACTGAGCAGACGCAGGCCAAAGGGCCCCAACAATATTCCTGCCAGAAGCATGCCAAATAACGGAGGCAGATGCAGCTTTTCAGCTGCTGAGCCTGCAAATAATCCCACAATAAATAGTAAGGCTAAGCTTGTTAACATAATTAATCCCCTTTCAAAAAAAAGCTGATGATCCACAACAAAAAAGTTGCAGAAGTCATCAGCTTTACGCGGTTTCGGTTTATTCCGAGGGAGAACTTCATTCCCTGTTATTATCATAGCATAAGCAGCTAAATCAAGCAAGCCTTATCAGCAGTTACAGCCCAGCACACTATCAACCGGCAGCGCAAACAAACAGCCGCCGGCCTCACTCTTCAAGCCGCAGGTCTGATTGACTGCTTCCATAATAGCCTGCTTCTTATCCGCCGTACTCAGAATCAAAATCACATCCTTTTCCGCTTGAACCGTCAGTCCCATGAATGACTGACTGGCTTCACTGTCTAATGAGCGAGCATGCAGCAAGGTGCCGCCCTTAGCCCCGGCCTTTCTAGCTTCTGCCATTACTAACTCCTGACAGCCCTTGTTTACAACTGCACAAATTAAAGCATATTTACCTTCTTCCATAGACACTGTCTCCTCGCCATGATTAAGCATGATATTTTTTAAAAATAAACTGCTGATACTGCTCAGCGGCATGGTAAAAATAATCCCGCTGTTTGGTTTTTCAATATGAATTGCCGCCGCGATTGCCTTTTGAAGTGATGCAAGAACATGGGCAGGCGCAAAAGTAAATACCAGCTCTTTTTCCGTTTCTCCCAGACCGAGATAATTCAAATACTCACTGCTGGCGGTGCCTGATGCCATACACGCATAAGAGAAGTACAGCTGATGCTGATGGCAGATACTGCCGATTCGATTGCCCTGATCACGATTAACGATCAGTACCATACATTTTACTGTCGCTTTGCTCATAGTTCAGCCTCCTCAAAATTAATAATCTGGTCATCACCCTCTAAATCAAGCTTAAGCTCACGCTGTTTCAGCTTCATAATCAATCCCAAAAGCTGAATCGTCAGCAGCGGTGTCATCGCTACAAGGGCAACGATACCAAACGCATCGGTTAAAACATTACCGCCAATCGCTTCACAGGCCCCCATCGCAAAAGGCAGCAGAAATGTCGCCGTCATCGGACCGCTGGCAACCCCGCCGCTGTCAAAAGCAATAGCCGTAAAAATTTCCGGTACATAAAAACTCAAAAGCAAAGACAGCGCATAGCCGGGGAGCAGAAAAAACATGATATTGATCCCGCTTAAAATTCTCAGCATCGCAATGCCTAAGGATAAAGCTACACCAATTGACAGAGAAAGCTCCATCGCCCGTGCAGAGATCGTTCCCGCTGAAATTTCAGCCACCTGTTCCTTGAGCACATGAACCGCCGGTTCAGCCTTTACGATAAAATAGCCGATGATCATACCGATCGGTATCAAAATCCACGCATAAGACAGTGTGACAATTTGGGCGCCCAGATAACTGCCCGCCGGCATAAAACCGACATTTACGCCGCATAGAAATAAAACAAGACCAATAAATGTATAAATTGTACCAATGATAATTTTGATTAACTGACGTTTTAAGAAACAGCGGGTCACGCACTGAAACAGGCAGAAGAAGATTAAAATCGGCCCCAGCGCTTTACCTACTTCAAAAATTGTATGCGGTATTTCTGCCATAAAGGTTTTAAAGACATCCTGTGTCGTCTCAACATGAACCATCTCAAAGGGCGTATAACTGACCCCCTCAGGATGATAAAGAATGCCTAATATCAGCACCGCCAAAATAGGACCGATGGAACACAGCGCGACTAAACCAAAGCTTTCTTCCTGTGAATGGGCTTCATCATTGAAGCGAGCCAGTCCGATACCCAATGCCATGATAAAGGGTACGGTAATTGGGCCGGTAGTCACACCGCCGCTGTCAAAAGCAACAGCTAAAAAGCTGTCAGGCGTAAAATAAGCCAAAATGAAGACTGCCGCATATAAAATCAGCAGCATATATTTCAGTTTGAGCTTAAAGATGGTTCTCAGCAATGCCAAAACGAGAAAAATGCCTACACCTGCGGCCACAGTCCAAATCAAAATACGATCCGGAACGGCCGGCACTTGATGTGCTAATACGGTTAAATCCGGTTCAGCGGCCGTAATAATCACACCCATCGCAAAGGTCACAAGAATCATGATCGGCAAGCATCGGCTTTTTACCAATTCACTGCCTGCCCCTTCACCAATCGGCATCATCGACAGCTCCGCTCCCAGCGCAAAGAAACCCATGCCGGCAACCAGCAGTAAAGCCCCTGCCAAAAACATCAGCATCATGCCAAGCGGCAGCGGTGCGATGGTAATACTTAATATAAAGACAATCAAGGTAATCGGAATTACCGAAGCCAATGCTTCATTAATTTTCTGTTTTAACTTTCTCATTCGTCACCTCTTTCCATACTATGTTAGTTTAAGTTAATTATAACATATTTTTCATTTCTTTCTGTAAATAATGATTAAAAATGTCATTCTTAATGATAAAGTAACCAACAAATATTGACAGGCAAATCTGCTTCATGTAAACTTATCTGCATGAAGGTTTTTTGAATAAATCTTACTTGTTCAGGGTGAACATGTACTCATAGTTTTATGGGTACATTTTATATTTTTAGGAGGGATGTTTATGAAAAATACCGTTAATGGGATTACGGAAGGGGTCATTTGGAAACAGCTGCTGATTTTCTTTTTCCCTATCGTCTTAGGTACCTTTTTCCAACAGCTTTACAATACGGTCGATGCGATTATCGTCGGTAATTTTGTCGGCAAGGAAGCCCTTGCGTCTGTGGGCGGTACGACCGGTACACTGATTAACCTAACGGTTGGCTTTTTCGTTGGTCTCTCCTCAGGTGCCGGTGTTGTTTTAGCGCAATACTTCGGTGCTCAGGATCGTGAAAACATTCATCGCTCAGTTCATACTTCTATCGCGTTGGGAATATTGGGCGGTGCTATATTGATGGTTATCGGCATCTTCGGGGCGGAAAGTGCCATGCGGATGATGCAGACACCTGAGGAAATCATGGCTTATTCCTTAACCTATCTGCGGATATATTTTATCGGTGTCATTCCGCAGATGATTTATAATATGGGTTCCGGGCTTTTACGGGCTGTCGGTGATGCCAAACGGCCGCTGTATTATCTGATTGCTGCCTGCGGTGTCAATATCGTTCTGGATTTATTATTCGTTGTAATCTTTCGCTGGGAAGTCATGGGGGTTGCCGTCGCAACCATCCTTTCTCAGCTGGTGAGCGCAATCCTTGTCTCCTATACGCTGATCCGTTCTGATACGCTTTATCAGCTGCATCCGCGCGAAATCCGCTTAAACCCAACCATTTTAAAAGAAATTATCATTATCGGTCTGCCGGCAGGTCTGCAGTCGGTCATGTACGCGATTTCTAATGTTATCATTCAGTCAAGCATTAATGCTTATGGTACAAATTCGATTGCCGCTTGGACGGCTTATGGTAAAATTGACGGCTTATTCTGGATGGTGATGGGTGCTTTTGGCGTAGCTATCACTACCTTTGTCGGTCAAAACTTTGGCGCCCGCAAGCTTGATCGTGTGCATAAGAGTGTAAAAATATCGATACTTATGGCCTCGATAACCGCCATCGCGATTTCATGCCTCTTCTTAAGTACCGGTCAATTCATCTATCGCCTCTTTACCAATGATGCTCAGGTCATTGAAATCGGTATGCAGATACTATGGATTTTAGGCCCCTTTTATGTCTGTTATGTATGCATTGAGCTGCTTTCAGGCGCCATGCGCGGCTGCGGTGAATCCTTTGTACCGATGGTGATGACTGCCTTGGGTATCTGCGGCTTAAGAATTGCTTGGATAGCATATTATATGCCGCAAAACGTATTACTGGATAAGATTCTGCAATGTTATCCTATAACCTGGATCGTGACTTCTATTTTCTTTATCCTCTATTATCTGCAGGGCGGCTGGCTGAAACGCCGTAAATTAAAAGCTGGTATCATTGAATAAGCAAAGGACCCATCAAGGGTCCTTCTTTTACTATTGTCCAATCTTTAAATCAATCGCATGTTTATTTTCCAAGCTCTTGCGGATCGCTTTTAAGATATCGCCATGACCATCCTGCAGACTCATCGTCGCAGAAGATGTCACATCGGCAAGCATATCCTTTTCTTCCTGACTTAACGCTTCATATTTCTTTACGTCTTCATCCTTGGAAGCATTAGCCTGCAATGGACGTCCGTTTAGATCTGAGCAGTATTTCGCAAACCATTCCTCAACCTCATCAACGCTCATGCCGACAAAAATTGATTCATATTTATCCATCTGCTGATACCAATAACCGGTACCCATCACATAACCGTCACCGCGTTCGCGCTTAGTCTTCCAGCCATCAATTTCAGACATAAACAAGTCTTCAGTATTCTCAGTAACACCATCAACCTTGCCGTCGTGATTTTCATCGATATTATAGCCGGTCTGGCCTGGATAACCGCTGAAATGCGGCATCGTTTCACCGTCATAATTCGGTGTCGCCACTTCCAGCTGATCAATATGCAATTCTAAGATTTTTCCTTCTTTGTCAAAAATCGCACTTGCATAGACCTGATTAAAGCTGTAAACCTGGACTTCCTGATCATCCTTGCCCGGACCTACACGGCCTGAGCTGGCAACACCAAAGCCCATATCGGCATCAGAAGCCACAACCTCATTGACATCCTTCTTACTCTCTTCAATCGGCCATGGATATGCCTCAGGATCTAACGCGTTATTTACCGCATAAAGGATTCCCTTACTGGAAACGGTCGCACCTGCGATGGTATCCACATCTGTATTACCTGCCTCAACGATTTTCGCCGGCAGCTGTTCAATCGCATTTGATCCAATCCCCTGCGTCTCTTTTTCACCGACTGCTTCTACTTTGGTGATTTTTCCATCCTCAGTTGTTACCGTTACGGTAATTTCACCGCCAAAGCCCTTGCCGGTACCTGTCAGCGTTTTAACTTCCTTCTTCGGCGAACAGGCAGCCGCACTTACGGCCAGCACACCACACAGCAATAATCCTACCACTTTTTTCATAACTTTCTCCTTTTCATCACTTTGTGTTATGTAAGCGTTTAACCTCGTCTTTATTTTCCACTGTATAGCTAATATACAGTCAAGAAAATTTTCACAAACAAGCAGAAACTATAATCTACCAAGAAAATGATTTCCTTCAATCCTTCAGGAAATCATGCCATTAAAGATGACACCCAGCTGCCTTTCTCGCGACGCTGTTCCTTCCTGTATTTCAATGTCTCTCTCCTTCTATCTATCGGTATTGGAGTCGCACTCGAGCAAATCCATACAGGAATTCTTTTGATCAGTTCAATGATTTCCATCAAGTAAACAGCCTTTTCTTCTAGTTTG
>PVMN01001119.1_pt1 | contig 42982 bp, 39 predicted proteins | sample 1853401 | NCBI WGS metagenome assembly PVMN01 (sample SAMN08533510, study PRJNA380276) | Human gut metagenome, whole genome shotgun sequencing project.
GATACTAATCGGTCGAGGGCATGACCAAGCAAGGTGATAGGTAGGATGAAAGAAAATATTTCTTGTATGCAGTTTTGAAGGTATATAAAAGATAAGAAGCAATCAACGGTATGTTGGTTGTTTTTTGTTATATAAATATAATTTATGAATTAAAATAATATTAAGATTTATAATTCTCTTTTTTTAGTCAAGTAGTAAGAAGCAATCAACAATAGCCACATGTTGATTGCTTCTTTAGATACCAAAGTATACAAGAAAAGTTGCCGATGGCAAGTTTTGGATATAGCAGACTTAGTTACAGCAAGGCTTACGATCGAATTCAGGATTGAATGCGTAGAAGTTCTTACTGTCAAGTTTATCTTGAACAATTCTCAGACTTTCACCGAAACGCTGATAATGAACAATTTCACGTTCACGGAGGAAGCGGATTGGATCGCAGACTTCAGGATCTTTTACCAGACGCAGAATATTATCATACGTAGTGCGGGCTTTTTGTTCTGCAGCCATATCTTCATGCAGATCTGTAATCGGATCACCTTTGGACTGGAATGTTGTAGCACTCCAAGGAGTTCCGCTGGCAGCCTGAGGCCAGAGTGCGAGTGTGTGGTCTACATAATATTTGTCGAAGCCGGATTTTTCAATTTGTTCTGGTGTAAGATTACGGGTAAGCTGATGCACAATGGCACAGATGATTTCAAGGTGAGCCAGTTCTTCGGTGCCTATATCCGTAAGAATTCCGGTAACTTCCTTATAAGGCATAGTATATCTCTGGGCCAGATATCTCATAGATGCAGCGAGTTCTCCATCTGGTCCACCGAATTGAGTAAGGATAATCTGGGCAATTTTCGGGTTAGTCTGAGTAATCTTAACAGGATATTGTAATCGTTTCTCATAATTCCACATAAATTAGCATCCCCCTTCCTGCCATGGCCACGGATCATTAATCCATTTCCAATAATCCATCTGTGTAGTTGCCGTATCAAGCGTGAGAGGACCGTAATATTTGGCATATTCTTTTAAGGCCTGCACGCGTTGCTTTTTAAATTCATCAAAAAATTCCAGTGCTTCGGTACAATTTGGGTGAGTGTCGAGAAATAATTTTACATCGTCTACAGCAAAACTGACAATATTTATCCATTCCAGGAGCTCTTTTTTACAAGGTCGGTTTTCGTTCATCTGGCCGCACCACCTTTCCAACAGAATGGGAGATTTAATTCCGCAAAAATAGTTCCACATCGGAATCCTTTTTCGACTTCATAAAGAGAACGCCATTCCTGCCACGGAACATAGGCCATAGCAATTGGGAGCCCGCTTAATTTGTCGTGTTCATGAATATTGCAGCACGATCTGGAAGGAGTGGATGGCGATACAGAAGCCGGCATTGTTCGGCTCCCGCCTACATGACATCCGTTAGAATTGTTCTGGCGCATATAATCAGGTGTATTATAACGATAATTTGGCATTTAAAATACTCCTTTCGTTAATGTTATGCAATAATATTGTATGAAAATTAATGAAAGTTGTGAATCAGACAGTTGTTTTTAAGAACGTATCTGAGTATAATAGATACGATTGGAGAGTAGAAATATGGTAAAAGAAGTTAATAAAGAGCACAAAAATGTGGAAATGACAAGGAAAAAGAAAAGGAGTGGAATTGTTTACTTTGATTATAGTCTGCTGGCAATACTGATTTGTCTTGTATGTTTTGGATTGGTTATGCTATATAGTACAAGTTCTTATAGCGCGATGATGAAACAGAATGGGGACAGTCTGTTTTATTTTAAAAGACAATTATTATTTTGCATTGTTGGTTTTATAGGAATGTGGCTGGTAAGTAAGATTGACTACCATTGGTACATAAATAAATCGAAGTTATTTTATTTCTTTTCTATTTTTATGATGTTTTTAGTAAAGACACCACTGGGAAAGGAAGTAAATGGCGCAAAAAGGTGGATCAAACTTCCATTTGGACAGCAGCTTCAACCTGCAGAAATAGCCAAAATTGCTGTTATATTATTTATTCCGGCACTGATCTGTACGATGGGTAAGGAGATTAAACCCTGGAAGGGAGTAATAAGAGTACTGGCATGGGGAGGATTTTCGGCGGCAGTTGTTTATCTGATCACAGACAATTTGAGTACAGCGATTATTGTGATGGGAATAACCTGTATCACGATATTTGTAGTACATCCGAAGACGAAGATATTTGTCGGCATAGCAGGTGTGGGAATTGTTCTTGCGATTGCCGATGCAAGAATTCTGGGAACAATGATGGAAACGAGCGGAAGCTTCCGTCTGCGCCGTATTCTTGTATGGCTGAATCCGGAAAAATATGCGTCGGAAGGTGGATATCAGATCATGCAGGCATTGTATGCGATAGGATCTGGTGGCTTTTTTGGTAAAGGTCTAGGAAACAGTGCACAGAAAATGATCATTCCGGAAGTACAGAATGATATGATCCTTTCTATTATATGTGAGGAACTGGGAGTGTTTGGTGCAATTATGGTTCTGATATTGTTCGGTATGTTATTGTACAGACTTTTGTTTATTGCACAGAATGCGCCGGATCTTTACGGATCATTGATCGTAACCGGAATATTTGCACATATTGCATTGCAGGTAATATTAAATGTAATGGTAGTAATTAACTGTATCCCGACAACGGGAATTACACTTCCGTTTATCAGTTACGGAGGAACTTCGGTGTTGTTTTTGATGGCTGAGATGGGACTGGCACTGGGGGTTTCAGCAAGGATAAAAATTGCGGAATAAAAGACTTTCATTTCTTGTGTAAATATGCTATGATGAATAATGTAGTATTTAAAACTACTTCTAATAGAAATAAGCGACCGAAAAAGAGTTTTTGTATCAATTATATAAAACACTCATGTAAGGTCACATTAGGAGGAAGAACATGAGTTACAAAGTTATCATAGATAGTTGTGGAGAATTAACAGAAGAAATGAAGAAGTCGGGCCATTTTGAGACGGCGTCTCTGCAGATCGATGTAGATGGACATCATATTGTTGATGATGAGAGTTTTGACCAGGCGGACTTTTTAAGAAGAGTAAAAGCATCAGGTGAATGTCCGAAATCATCATGTCCGTCACCGGAAAGATATATGGAAGAATATCATTGCGATGCGGAACATGTATATGCAGTGACATTGTCGGCAGAACTTAGTGGATCATATAATAGTGCTGTTTTAGGAAAGAATCTGTATGAAGAAGAGTATGGAGAGAAAGCCATTTACGTGTTTAATTCAAGATCAGCATCCGTAGGTGAGACATTGATCGGTCTGAAGATAGCAGAATGTGAAGAAAAGGGCATGAGTTTTCAGGAAGTGATCGAAACAGTTGAATCTTATATTGAAGAGCAACACACATATTTTGTACTGGAAACACTTGATATACTTAAGAAAAATGGAAGATTGAAAGGACTAAAGGCTGTTGTCGCAACGGCACTTAATATTAAACCGGTTATGGGTTCAACTCCGGAAGGCAGTATACAGCAGCTTTCGCAGGCAAGAGGAATAAAAAAGGGACTGGCTAAGATGGTGGATGAAGTAGCAGCCAATATGAAGAATACACAGGAAAAGATTTTAGCGATTTCACATTGCAATTGTGAGGAAAGAGCAAAGGCTGTAAGAGATATGCTTCTTGAACGTGCATCGTTTAAAGATGTTATTATTCTGGATACGGCAGGAATCAGTAGTATGTATGCGGCTGATGGCGGAGTGATTGTAGTTGTATAATTTTATCAGATATGATAGAATGAATACATTGATTGGAAAAGGAGCAAAAAACTATGAGCCAGGCTAAAGTAGACAGATATAAAGATGAAAAGAAAAACCGTAAAAAGAACATGAAGAAAGAAAAGGTTCAGAACATTATCAGAAGATGTGCAGTATGTGTAATAGCAGTTGCTTTGATCGGATGTGCAGGCTATTCTGTACATAATATATATGAGTCGAAAAAGCCGACGGAAAAGGTAACGGTTGATTATTCGGCAATGACAACTTTGAGCCAGTCATTAGCTGGAAATAGTGACACAACAGCTGAATAGTATAAAATAAATCTAGAAAGAATAAGTGAACAGAAGCATTTTCTGTTCACTATTTTTTTGCCTTAAAATTATCTTAATTTCTTAAAAAGGGTTGAAAACAGCAAAAAAGTAGTTTACAATGGGTTCAAGTGGTAGAAAGTGGTGAAAAGTGGAACAAAGTGGTAGAAAAGTGGATGCTGCAGGATGAAAGCTAAAAACGTAGCTCTGAAAGCAAAGCCCGGTGTTATACCATTGGAAAAAGGAGAGTCCTATGTTGAAAGGAGAGTACAGTCATAATATTGATGCCAAAGGGCGTCTGATCATTCCGGCTAAGTTTCGTGACGATTTAGGGGAGCATTTCGTCATTACGAAGGGAATGGAGAATTGTCTGTATGTATACCCGGAAGCAGAATGGACCGCTTTTGAAGAAAAACTTAACGCATTACCAACCACCACTGATAAAAAAGCACGTGCGTTTGCGTATTTCTTTCAGGGAAGCGCAGCGGACGGTGACCTTGATAAGCAAGGCAGAACTCTAATCCCTTCTGTACTTCGTACATTTGCACATCTGGATAAGGAAGTTGTATTCATAGGCATGGGGAAGCGTGCTGAGATCTGGGATAAGGCAAGATGGGATGAAAAGAATGCTGAAGTGGAACTTAACATTGAAGATATTGCATCTGATATGGAAGAAAGCGGATTCAGTATCTAGAGGGAGAAGATATGGGATTCGAACACAAATCAGTATTACTGAATGAGACAATTGAAGGATTAAACATCAAGCCGGATGGCATCTATGTAGATGGAACGCTTGGTGGAGGCGGACATGCATATGAAGTATGCAGACGCCTTGGTGAAAAAGGGAGTATTATAGGAATAGACCAGGATGAGGCGGCAATAGAAGCTGCCAGTGTCCGATTAAAAGACTTCGGGGAGAAAGTCACAATAATCCGAAGCAATTATTGTGATATGAAGTCAAAGCTTCATGAACTGGGAATTGACAAGGTCGATGGAATTGTTCTTGATCTGGGCGTATCATCTTATCAGTTAGATACGGCAGAACGAGGATTTTCTTATCGTGAAGATGCACCTCTGGATATGAGAATGGACAGACGTCAGAAGATGACAGCCAGAGACATCGTCAATGACTACTCTGAGATGGATTTATACCGTGTGATCAGGGACTACGGGGAGGATAAGTTTGCAAAGAACATTGCCAAACATATCGTAGCAGCACGTGGTACAAATCCTATCGAGACTACGGGGCAGTTGACAGAGATTATCAGAGCCTCGATACCAATGAAATATCAGAAAAAGTCTGGGCATCCTGCAAAAAGGACGTTCCAGGCTATTCGAATTGAATTAAACAGGGAATTGGACGTATTAAAAAATTCTCTGGATGACATGATTGAAATATTGAACCCTGGTGGAAGGTTGTGTATTATCACATTCCATTCGCTGGAAGACCGGATTGTAAAGAGTGCATTTAAGAAAAATGAAAATCCATGTACGTGCCCTCCGGATTTTCCTGTGTGCGTATGTGGAAAAGTTTCCAAAGGGTGTGTTGTTACCAGAAAGCCGATTCTTCCAAGTGAGGAAGAATTAGAATATAACAGCCGTTCTAAAAGTGCAAAGCTCAGAATATTTGAGCGCCGTTAGAGATAGGACAGGATATATGAACAATTAGAAAGGAGTGGCGTAAATGGCAGCAAGAGAAAGTTATGCAAGCGATAGACGCCAGTCCGGCGGATATAGTTCTGCGCGTTCGAAAGCGGGACAGGCTTATATGTATGGCAATGTAGTTGCAAAACCGGAATATGAACCAAAAAAGAACCGATCATCCGTAAAAAGAAGAAAAAAAGTAAGCAGACAGGTACAGAAAAATAGAAATCGTGCACTTCATATGAATGCAGCGTACGTAGTGTTCCTTACAATTGCAGCAACAATTGTGTTGCTATTGTGCGTTAATTATGTACGATTACAGTCTGAATTAACAAAGCATTCAAAGAATGTAACTGCATTGCAGGAAGAGCTTGCAGATCTGAAAGAGGAGAATACGACAAAGTATAATGCGGTCGTAGATTCCGTAAATCTGGATGAGATCCGAGAAAAAGCAATTAATCAGTTGGGAATGACATATGCCACACCAGATCAGATCGTGGAATATGATAATCCGGCGTCTGATTATGTGAAACAGTATGAGAATATCCCGGAAAATGGTGTGCTTGCTCAGTCAGACAAGAATAAGAAATAGGTGGGATTATGGCAAGAAAGAAGACAAATTTCTTTAAGAAAAAAATTTCAGGCCTTATGCAGAAAAAGCTAGTAATGCTCTTTGGAGCGATTATACTAGCTTTTGTTTTCTTGATAGGGTGGATTACGTATATTAATGCTTCGAAGGGCGAAAAATATACGAAGGTTGTATTAGATCAGCAGCAGTATAATAATCGTACGATTCCATTTAAGCGTGGAGATATCGTAGACAGAAATGGCACAAAACTTGCAACGAGCGAAAGAGTATATAATGTAGTAGTAGATGCCAAGACAATTACCAGTAATAAAAAGTATATCAATCCGACGATAAAAGCCTTATCAAAATGTTTTGATTTAAAGAAAAAAGATGTAAGAAAGCAGATCAAAAAGAATCCGAACAGCAGATATCTTGTACTGAAAAAGGGAGTAAATTACGAAGCATATCAGAAGTTTGAGAAGATTACATCTGACACTGATAAAAATCCTAACGTACAGGGAGTCTGGATGGAAGAAGATTATACGAGAAAATATCCATATAAGACACTGGCAAGTGACGTGATCGGATTTACAACAAATGGAAATGTAGGAAGCAACGGAATAGAGGCTTCTTATAATTCGATTTTAAATGGTACGGATGGAAGAGAGTATGGATATCTGGATGAAGATTCGGGATATGAAAGAACGGTAAAAGAACCAGATAATGGAAGTACGGTTGTCTCAACGATCGACCTTCAGGTTCAGAGTATTGTAGAACAACATATACTTGAATTTAATGAAGAGCATAAAAATGAAGCAACACAGGGTGAAGGAAGTAAGAATACCGGTGTGATCGTTATGAATCCCCAGAATGGTGAGATACTGGCGGAAGCATCATATCCGAATTACGATCTGAACAATCCGAGAGATCTGACAAAATATTATACAGAAGAACAGCTGAAAAAAATGACGAATCAGGAAAAACTGGATACACTGAATGATCTCTGGAATAACTATTGTGTCAGCAATACGTATGAGCCGGGTTCGACATTCAAACCATTTACAATTTCCGCGGGACTTGAGACGGGGGTTCTTACAGGAAATGAAAATTATGTCTGTGGCGGTGTCATGCATGTCGGAGATCATGATATTCATTGCAGCAACCGTTCCGGACATGGACCGGAGAGTTTGAAGCAGGCTCTGGAAAATTCATGTAATGTGGCGTTAATGCAGATTGGTGCAAGTATAGGAACCGAGGAATTCTGCAGATATCAGAGGCTGTTCGGATTTGGCGAATATACAGGAATCGATCTGCCAGGAGAAGGAGAAACCAGCGGGCTGTTATATACACCGGCGACGATGGATCCGGCCAGTCTTGCGACGAACGCATTTGGTCAGAACTTTAATGTCACGATGACTCAGATGGCGGCGTCATTCTCTTCTCTGATCAATGGTGGTAACTATTATGAACCACATGTAGTAAAACAGATTCAGGATGATAATGGAAACGTTACAGAAAATAAGGATCCAGTACTGGTAAAGAAGACGATTTCAAAAGAAACAAGTGATATTATCAAAGATTATATGCTGGGTGTAGTAGAAGAAGGAACCGGAGCAAGTGCCGCAGTAGAAGGATATGCAGTTGGCGGTAAGACCGGTACGGCCGAAAAACTTCCTCGTGGTAATGGAAAATACCTGGTTTCATTTATCGGATATGCACCACAGGAGAATCCGCAGGTTATGGTGTATGTAGTTATTGACGAGCCGAATTCGGCTGTTCAGGCTAACAGTGGGTATGCAACACAGCTTGCGTCACAGATCATGACTGATATTTTCCCGTATCTTGGTATAGAGAAGAAAACGGATAGTGCTTCCAATACAGATACACAGACGACTCAGACAGCACAACAGTAAGTTATATGTTCATAACCCCATAAAAGTTTTCATATATTATTATGAAAATTTTTATGGGGATTTTTGTTATGAAAAATAAAACGTTTCATAAAAAGAAAATTCTGGTTGTTTTTCTGGCGGCGTTTATCCTGATTCTGTATCTGATCGGAAGACTGGTATATCTGATGGTATTTGATGCAGAGTACTATCAGCAGAAAGCAGAAGATCTGCATGAAAGGGAACGGGATATTAAGGCAGCAAGAGGTGAGATCATTGACAGAAATGGAACCGTACTTGCAACCAATCGGACGGTATGTACGATTTCTGTGATCCACAGCCAGATTGAAAATCCTGAAAAAGTAATCGAAAAATTGTCAGAGTTTCTGGAAATGGATGCAGACCAGGTTAGAAAAAAAGTAGAAAAGATTTCATCGATAGAAAGGATCCGGTCCAATGTAGATAAAAGAACAGGAGACAAAATCAGAAATCTTGGCCTGGCCGGTGTGAAGGTAGACGAGGACTTTAAACGTTATTATCCGTATAATGAGCTGGCATCTAAGGTGCTGGGATTTACAGGAGGGGATAATCAGGGAATTGTAGGACTGGAAGTAAAATATGAAAAGTACCTGAAGGGGATAAACGGAAAGATTCTGACAACAACGGATGCCAGGGGGATTGAACTGGATGGTGTGGCAGAGGACAGACTGGAACCGGAAGCAGGAAATACGTTGAGGATCAGCCTGGATTATACGATGCAGAAGTATGCACTACAGATGGCTGAAAAAGTGAGAACGGAGAAGCAGGCTGACAAAGTGGGAATTATACTTATGAATCCACAGAACGGAGAAATCTATGCAATGGTGAACGTTCCGGAATTTGATCTGAATCAGCCGTTTATGCTGAATAATGAAGAGACAGGTGAAAACCTGACGGATGAACAGAGACAGGATGCATTAAATCAGATGTGGAGAAATGGCTGTATTAATGATACCTATGAACCGGGAAGTACATTTAAAATTATTACGGCATCGGCAGGACTGGAAGAAGGAGCAGTGCATCTTACAGATCAGTTTAGCTGTCCGGGGTATAAAGTTGTGGAAGACAGGCGGATCCGCTGCCATAAAGTTGGGGGACATGGGGCGGAAAATTTTGTACAGGGGATACAAAATTCATGTAATCCGGTATTTATTGAAGTAGGATTAAGGATAGGAGTGGATCGTTTTTTTGATTATTTCAGACAGTTTGGGCTGATGGACCTGACCGGGGTAGATATACCGGGAGAAGCAGGAACGATTATGCATAAAAAAGAAAATGTAGGGCAGGTTGAACTTGCGACGATCAGTTTCGGACAGTCATTTCAGATTACACCGATCCAGCTTGCAACGACGGTGAGTGCACTGGTTAATGGAGGAAGAAGGGTGACTCCGCATTTTGGAATGGAAGTATTGAGTGCGGAAGGAAAAAAAGTGAAAACATTTCGATATAATGCAAAAAAGCATATTGTGTCTGAAAAAACATCACAGACAATGCGGGAACTTCTGGAGAGTGTAGTGGCAGAAGGGTCCGGAAAGAATGCATATGTAGAAGGATACAGGATCGGGGGAAAGACGGCAACTTCCCAGACACTTCCGAGAAGTGCCAACAAATATATATCATCTTTTGTAGGATTTGCACCGGCAGATGATCCGCAGATCCTTGGAATGTGTGTAATATATAATCCGCAGGGAGTCTATTACGGAGGAACCATTGCGGCACCGGTGATCGGAAAAATTTTTGAAAATATATTGCCGTATCTTGGCATTGAAAAACAGTAGGAAATGCAGTATACTAGGTAAAGTTAGAGATTAACTGAATAACAAAAGAATTAAAGAGGTGGATTATGGATTATAAAGTGTTTATTCCAGTATTGATTTCATTTGTATTAAGTGTGATTCTTGGTCCTCTTGTAATACCAGTACTTAGAAGACTGAAGATGGACCAGACGGAGAGAGAGGACGGTGTACAGTCTCATCTTAAGAAGACGGGAACTCCGACAATGGGAGGAGTAATGATCCTGCTGGCTGTTGTGATTACTTCAGTTATTTATATTGGTCGTTATCCAAAGATTATTCCGATTCTGTTTCTGACACTTGGTTTTGGACTGATCGGATTCCTGGATGATTATCTGAAAGTTGTGATGAAACGTTCTGACGGCTTATATCCAAAGCAGAAGATGGCTCTTCAAATCGTAGTGACTGCGATCTTTGCATTTTATATGGTTAAATTTGCAGGAGTTTCGCTTACGATGCTGATTCCATTTACAGGTGGAAAATATCTGGATATCGGATGGGTTGCGATTCCATTGATGTTCTTTGTTGTAATTGGAACTGTTAACGGTGTAAACTTTACAGATGGTCTGGATGGTCTGGCATCAAGTGTTACCGTACTTGTAGCAACATTTTTCACGGTGGTTGCGATCGGTACCAAAAGTGGAATTGAGCCAATTACCTGTGCGGTTGTAGGAGCACTTCTTGGGTTCCTGCTGTTTAATGTATATCCAGCCAGTGTATTTATGGGAGATACAGGTTCGCTGGCACTTGGAGGATTTGTTGCTTCAGCGGCATACATGCTTCAGATGCCAATCTTTATTATCATTGTTGGATTTATCTATCTGATAGAAGTATTATCGGTTATGATCCAGGTAACATATTTTAAAAAGACCGGCGGTAAGAGAATATTCAAAATGGCGCCGATACATCATCATTTTGAGCTGTGCGGATGGTCAGAGACGAGAGTTGTTGCAGTATTTTCTATTATTACAGCAATCTTATGTCTGATCGCTCTGATGGCTATGTAGGAGGATATCATGGAAGTAAAAGGTAAGAAAGTACTTGTGTTTGGTCTTGGAATCAGTGGAATCGGAGCAGGACAGATTCTTGAAAGACATGGTGCAGAAGTAATAATGTACGATGGAAACCAGAAACTGACAGAGGAAAAGATAAAAAAACAACTTGGAGAAGACAGCAGTGCCAAGATCGTGATCGGAGATTTTCCGGAAGAAGTTCTGGAAAAGCTTGATATGACAGTATTAAGTCCGGGTGTGCCGACGGATCTTCCTGTGATTGAAAAAATGCGTGAGCAGGGAATTACGGTAATTGGAGAAGTCGAGCTTGCATATCAGTTCGGTAAAGGTGATGTCCTTGCAATTACCGGTACAAATGGTAAAACAACCACAACGACACTTCTGGGAGAGATTATGAAGAACTATCAGGAAGATGTCTTCGTTGTGGGAAATATTGGAACACCATATACAACAGCAGTTGAGAAGATGACAGACAATACAATCACAGTTGCCGAGATGAGCAGTTTCCAGCTGGAGAGCATTGTGGATTTCAGACCTAGAGTAAGTGCAATCCTGAATTTCACACCGGATCATCTGAATCGCCATCATACGATGGAAGCATATGTCAATGCAAAGAAAAATATTGCAAAGAATCAGACAGAAGATGATTATTGCATTTTAAATTATGAGGACAGGCTTACAAGAGAATTTGGAGAAGAAATCAAAGCAAATGTTCTATATTTCAGCAGTCAGCGTAAACTAGAAGAGGGAATCTATCTCGAGGAAGGCAATATTATTTACAATTATGGCAGAGTAAAAGAAACAATCTGTCATGTGGATGAATTGCAGATCCTGGGAACGCATAATCATGAGAATGTTATGGCAGCATGTGCAATGGCAGCAGTTTATGGAGTGCCGGTAGATGTGATACGTGAAAGCGTCAAGGCATTTAAAGGAGTAGAGCATCGTATTGAATATGTAACAGAGAAAAAAGGTGTTACATATTACAATGATTCAAAGGGAACAAATCCGGATGCGGCGATCAAGGCAATTCAGGCAATGAAGCGCCCGACAGTATTGATCGGTGGAGGATATGATAAAGGATCTGAGTATACAGAATGGATTAACAGTTTTGACGGTAAAGTAAAAAAACTGATCCTTCTTGGGGATACAAAAGAGAAGATAGCAGCAGATGCAGAAAAATGTGGATTTAAAGACTATATGTTTGTAGATTCATTTGAGGAAGCAGTTCTTACTGCAGCAAAAATTGCAGAGTCAGGAGAGGCAGTTCTGCTTTCACCTGCATGTGCAAGCTGGGATATGTTCCCGAGTTATGAAGTACGTGGAGAGAAGTTCAAAGAAATTGTAAATTCCTTATAAGGAGAGGATGGCTTGGAACGATCGAAACAAAGAGCGTATGATTATGCTCTGGTCATCGTACTGGGGATTATTATTGTAACAGGGCTTGTGATTCTTTACAGCACAAGTGCATATAATGGGAAACTCAAATTTCAGGATTCGTTTTACTATCTGAAAAAACAGATATTTGCAACGCTTCTTGGAATAGCAGGTATGTGGATCATCGCCAGAGTGGATTATCATGTCTGGAAAAAATGGTCAGTACCGGGGTATCTGGTATCTGTTCTGCTGGGTATTGCGGTTCTTCTGATTGGTGATGAATATAACGGATCCAAAAGATGGTTATCTTTGGGTCCGTTTTCTTTTCAACCGTCGGAATTTGCAAAAGTTGCGGTTATATTGTTTTTGACGTACGTGATTATGCGAAATGTAAAAAGCATGGGGAAATTTACAACGGTCTGTAAAATAGTTGTAAGTGTTCTGCCGGTTGTAGGACTGGTAGGGGCAAGTAATCTAAGTACAGCAATCATTATTCTTGGAATAGCCGTAGTATTGGTATTTGTTGCAAGCCCAAAATATGGTCAGTTTGCATGGATGATATTTCTTGGCTGTGCATTTATGGGAATATTTCTTGCAATGGAAAGTTATCGTCTGGAACGTCTGCAGATATGGCGGCATCCGGAAAATTATGAAAAGGGTTATCAGACATTGCAAGGTCTGTATGCAATTGGTTCGGGAGGATTGTTTGGAAAAGGATTTGGAAGCAGTATTCAGAAATTGGGATTTGTGCCGGAAGCCCAGAATGATATGATTTTTTCTATCATATGTGAGGAATTAGGTCTGGTAGGCGCATCTTTTGTATTATTATTATTTTTAATCTTAATCTGGCGTTTTTTTGTGATAGCTTCACATGCACCGGATCTGGAGGGTGCATTGATTGCATCCGGGGCAATGGCACATATGATGATACAGGTAATCCTGAACATTGCGGTGGTGACGAATACGATCCCGAATACAGGAATAACACTTCCGTTTATCAGTTATGGAGGAACTTCGGTTATGTTCCTGCTTTTTGAAATGGGGCTTGTGCTGAATGTGTCATCTTTGGTAAAATAATATACATGTGGATGAGACACAAGAATGAAAGGAAGTATGAATGATATATGGGAAACCAGAATCAGAAAAGAGAAGGTACAAAAAAGAAAAGAAAAGATAAAAAGAAAAAACATCATGCATATGCCTTGATTGTTTTGATATTGGCGGCTGCCATTATAATCCTTGGAACTGTTTTGCTATTCTATATTCAGGAAGTGGAAGTAAGCGGTAATGAATACTGTGACAGTCAGGAAATAGTTGAATGTGTACAGAATGATAAACTGTCGAAGAATTCCCTGTATGTACTGGCAAAGTATTCGTTGGGCCAAGGAAAGAAGCCGGAGTGCCTGGATACATTGAAAGTCAGTATGAAAAATCCATGGACACTAAAAATTACCGTAAAAGAAAAGACAAGGGTAGGCTGTGTGAAATCGGGAAAAAAATACAGTTATTTTGATCAAACTGAGCTTGTAGTAAATGAAACTGAAGTGAAAGACAGCAAGATACCGGTTGTCAGTGGATTAAAAATAAAGAAAAATAAACTGTACAGCCAGATTAAAACGACAAATCAGACGAAATTTTCCGAAATAGTAGAAGCATGTGGGGAAAGCCAGAGGTATGGAATATACCCGGAAAAGATATATGTAAAGGATCAGCAGATCTATATGGATTTTGGAAACGTAAGAGCATGCCTTGGAAATCAAGTATCCGCAGAACAGATCGCTCAGATCAGACCAATCTTAAAAAAGCTGGGAGATAAAACGGGAATTTTGCATTTGGAGTCGTATTCTGAGAATAACACTACGATTACATTTGAAATGGAAGATATTTCACAAGAAAATTAAGAAAATTAGAGAAATTCTATTGATATTTTATACGAAAGTCTATATTATATACTATATATAGCAAACTGAGTTCATCTCACTTGCTCTATCAATGGGATGTATAATATATAATAAGGATAACAAAGGAGGAGAAACCCTTGCTAGAAATTAAAACAAACGAATCAGAAGCAGCGGCAAAGATTATTGTTGTTGGAGTAGGTGGAGGCGGTAATAACGCGGTAAACCGAATGATTGATGAGCAGATTGCCGGTGTTGAATTTATAGCGGTCAATACAGATAAACAGGCACTTCAGCTGTGTAAAGCTCCGACACTGATGCAGATCGGTGATAAGATTACCAAAGGTCTGGGAGCCGGTGCAAGACCGGAGATCGGTGAGAAAGCAGCAGAAGAAAGTGCAGAAGAAATATCAGCAGCACTGAAAGGTGCCGACATGGTATTCGTAACATGCGGTATGGGCGGTGGTACCGGAACAGGTGCTACACCAGTGATTGCACGTATTGCAAAAGAACAGGGAGCATTAACCGTAGGTGTTGTAACAAAACCGTTCCGTTTTGAGTCTAAGACACGTATGAACAATGCCCTTGCGGGAATTGAAAAATTAAAAGAAAGTGTGGATACGCTGATCGTAATTCCAAATGATAAACTGCTGGAGATTGTTGACAGACGCACAACAATGCCGGAAGCTTTAAAGAAAGCTGACGAAGTATTACAGCAGGGTATTCAGGGAATCACAGACCTGATCAATGTACCTTCACTGATCAACCTTGACTTCGCAGATGTACAGACTGTTATGACAGATAAAGGTATTGCCCATATCGGTATCGGTCAGGGACGCGGTGATGATAAGGCTCTGGAGGCTGTGAAACAGGCGGTTGCCAGTCCTCTTCTGGAGACAACGATTGCAGGAGCATCACATGTTATCATCAATGTATCCGGAGATATCACACTTATGGATGCAGCTGATGCGGCAGAATATGTACAGGAACTTGCAGGAGAAGATGCAAATATCATCTTTGGTGCTATGTACGATGATTCCAGAGCAGATGAAGCAACAATCACTGTAATTGCTACAGGACTTCACAATGTTGGAGGAAGTGCTTCAAAGTTAAAATCAAGACTGGAGAATCAGGGCAGATCTTCGGCTATGCCACATGGTCAGCAGGGACATGCATCCGCATATGAAAGACCGACACGTCAGAATAATACGATGTATACGCAGCAGCAGACTGTACGTACACAGCAGGCTGAACGTCCGGTTTCACCAAGACTTGATTTTGGAACAACAACACAGAGAGAAAATGGTGGAACAACTGCAAGAAGACCGATTGGTGGAACAACTCCTACATTGGATACACCAAGAACACCGACAAGTAAAGTGAAAGAGCAGTCAATCAAAATTCCGGATTTCTTTAAAAAATAACAATCACATAAAGAGTTATATTACTTAAAAAAGACAGAAGAACTGATGCACATGAATTTGAAATGTGCACAGTTCTTTCTTTTTTTCTTCTTTTCTTTCTTAAATGTTCTTTTGTTTACGAAAGCAGTCGAACGAAAACCGGCATATCATACATCATATGACAAAATCCTTTCTATAAAATCTATATAATGATACTTGTTTGAAACAACAAATCTATTTCTGTGCACGGAAAGAGAAAGAAGGCCTGATGTGTACTATGAATTATATGTAGATGTGTTCTTTTTGATGAACTTTACGATGGATACAATTCTTTTGGCTTTACTAAAGAAGGCATTGGCATGTCCGGTGAGATATGGCCGCATAATAGCGGGAGGCGTACTGGGAGCAGTATTGACCTGTGTTGTTGTGATATGGCCGTGTAAGACAACTTGGGCGAAATTTATAGTATTTCATGGCGTCATTAATGTATTGATGCTAAGAACCGGTCTGGGATTAAAATGGGGCCGGGAATTGTTCAGAGGATGGGTAATTTTATATATAGAGTCTTTTCTTTTAGGGGGAGTATTACAGTTTGCGGGACAGTATCTGCGGCAGGGAAGTGTATTCTTTGCATTGGCAGTCATCAGTTATTATGTGGTGTTGGGAATCTGGAAGATCATTTTATTGTTTTCGGAGAAAGGAAATCGTTACTGTGAAGTGGTGGTGTTTTTCGGAGAACGAAATTGTAGACTGAGAGCCCTTATAGATACAGGAAATACATTGAAGGATACAGTGAGTAAAGATCCGGTCAGTGTTATGGATCAGGCATCTGTAAAGAGATTGACAGAAGGAAAGCAACCGGAACGATTCAGATATATTCCATATCATTCCATCGGGAAAAAAGAGGGAGTTATGCCTGCATTTCGCATGGATAAGATACAGATCATACGGAATGGATACAGGATAAATGTAGAACATCCATTAGTGGCGGTATGTGAAGAAGAATTAGGGTCAGAAAATTATCAGATGATCATAAATCCAGATATATTGGCAGGAGGAAAGAAAAATGGTGATAAAAGTAGCAGTTCCACATCAGTTTAAATTGAAAGTAATTCCGGATTTGAAGACACTCTTTTTTGTGGACAGAAAAGACATTCATTACATAGGCGGATCGGATATTCTGCCTGCACCTTTAGAGGCGGCGGCAGAAAAGAAAGCAATCAAAGACCTTGGGACAGAAAAAGATGAAAATGCAAGGAAAATACTGATTGAACATAATTTGCGCCTGGTGGTATATATAGCAAAGAAATTTGACAATACAGGAGTGGGGGTAGAGGATCTGATATCCATAGGAACGATTGGTCTTATAAAAGCAATTAATACATTTAATCCTGATAAAAATATCAAACTTGCAACCTATGCATCCAGATGTATTGAAAATGAGATATTAATGTATTTGCGGAGAAATAATAAAACGAGAATGGAAGTATCGATAGATGAACCGCTGAATGTAGACTGGGATGGTAATGAGCTGTTGTTATCAGATATCCTGGGGACGGAAGAAGATGCGATTTATAAGGATTTAGAGAATGAAGCAGAAAAGAAGGTGCTCATCAGAGCTATTGGACGTCTGTCTGGAAGAGAGCAGATGATCATAAGAATGAGATTTGGACTTGGAACGGAGGATGGAGAAGAAAAGACTCAGAAAGAAGTAGCGGATATGCTGGGGATTTCCCAGTCCTATATATCCAGACTGGAGAAAAAGATTATGCAAAGATTGCGTCGGGAGATGGTGAAGTATTCATGAAAATATGATACAATAAAAAGAAAAAAGGGGTTGGTCATATGAGACTTAGCTTTTTTGGAGCAGCCCATGAAGTGACTGGAAGCTGCCATCTTCTTGAAGCGTGTGGAAAGAATATTCTGATTGACTGTGGAATGGAACAAGGACCGGATCTTTATGAGAATCAGGAACTTCCTGTTACATCGGGAGAGGTAGATTACATTCTTCTGACACATGCACATATCGATCATTCGGGAAATATTCCGTTATTGGTTAAAAAGGGATTTTCCGGAGAGATCATTACAACATTTGCAACGGCAGATTTGTGCGATATCATGTTGCGTGACAGTGCCCATATTCAGGAATTTGAGGCGGAATGGAGAAACCGGAAGGCAAGACGAAGCGGGGAACCGGAATACGAACCGATTTATACGGTTGCAGATGCAGATGCGGCGACCAAGCTTCTGGCACCTGTGGATTACGGTCAGAAGATTACATTGTGTGACGGAATAGAAGTCAGATTTAATGATGTAGGGCATCTTCTGGGATCCGCAAGTATTGAAGTGTGGGTAACAGAAGGAGAAGTTTCTAAAAAGATCGTATTTTCCGGAGATGTGGGTAACAAGAATCAACCGATCATCAAAGATCCGCAGCTGGTAAAAGAAGCAGATTATGTAGTGATCGAATCTACATATGGAGACCGGACACATGGAGAGGATATTCCGGATTATGTCGGCGAATTTACAAGAATTTTACGGGAAACATTCCAAAAAGGAGGCAATGTAGTAATCCCATCGTTTGCGGTAGGACGTACGCAGGAAATCCTGTATTTTATCAGAGAGATAAAAGAAAAGAATCTGCTTCCGGAATTCCCGGGATTTGAAGTGTATGTAGACAGTCCGCTGGCAATTGAAGCGACCAATGTGTTTAATAAAAATGTCAAAGGATGCTTTGATGAAGACGCAATGGCGCTTGTCAATCAGGGAATTAACCCATTGTTGTTCCAGGGACTCAAGACAACGATTACCAGTGATGAATCCAGACAGATTAATTTTGATACGAAACCTAAAGTAATCCTGTCTGCTTCCGGTATGTGTGAGGCCGGACGTATCAGGCATCACTTGAAACATAATCTGTGGCGGCCGGAATGTACCATCTGTTTTGTTGGATATCAGGCAGTGGGAACACTTGGAAGAAAGCTGATCGAAGGTGCACAGAGTGTGAAATTATTTGGTGAGAACATCACGGTCAACGCAAAGATAGAAGTGTTAAGGGGAATTAGCGGACATGCAGATATGAATGGACTGTTAGACTGGCTCGCAGGATTTGAAAAGGTACCGGACCGTGTGATGGTTGTACATGGTGAGGATACAGTGACGGATCATTTTGCTGCGCTTGTAGAAGAGCAATTTGGCTGCCCGGCATTTGCACCGTATTCAGGAGGTTCCGTAGATCTTGCGACAAATGAGATCATTACCATTGGTCAGAAGATTCCGAAGAAGGCAGAAGAAAAGCCGAATAAGATTAAAAGTGCATCTGCATTTAACCGTCTGGTGGCAGCAGCCAAACGTCTGTTAAATGTAGTATATAAGAACGAAGGAATTGCCAATAAAGATATGGCAAAATTTGAAACACAGATCCAAAATCTGGCAGACAAATGGGACAGATAACCGACGTCAGACCGGATGTCAAGGAGTAAAAGTTTTTTTAATTTCATAAGAATCCGCATAAGCCTGTGCGATATGGAGAATCATTTTACTAGAAACTGATAGAGAAGATTCTGACAGGAGGTTCGCAATGGCACAGGGAAAAGTAGAAATATGTGGTGTGAATACAGCAAAGCTTCCGATCCTGAATGAAAAGGAGAAGGAAGCTTTGTTTGTGCGTATTAAAGCGGGAGATCAGGAAGCGAAAGAAGAATATATCAAAGGTAATCTAAGACTTGTCTTAAGTGTAATAAGGAGGTTCAGTGCAAGTGGAGAGAATCCGGATGATCTGTTCCAGATTGGCTGTATTGGCCTTATTAAAGCAATCAATAATTTTAATACAGAATTAGAGGTAAAATTTTCCACTTATGCAGTACCTATGATTATCGGAGAAATCAGAAGGTACATGAGAGATAATAATTCCATAAGAGTCAGCCGGTCACTCAGAGACACTGCATACAAGGCAATTTATGCTAAGGAAAACTATATGAAGAAGAATCAGAAAGAGCCTACAGTACAGGAAATCGCTGAGGAGATCGGAATATCCAAAGAAGATATTGTATTTGCACTGGATGCAATCCAGGTACCTATGAGCCTTCAGGAACCAGTGTACAATGATGGAGGAGATGCACTCTATGTAATGGATCAGTTAAGTGATCAGACGAATAAAGAAGAACAGTGGATAGAAGATTTATCATTGGAAGAAGCAATGAAACATCTGGGAGAGAGGGAACGGTATATTATAAAGCTTCGGTTTTTTCAGGGAAAAACACAGATGGAGGTTGCAGATGAAATACAGATATCACAGGCTCAGGTGAGCAGACTTGAAAAGAATGCGTTGAAAACAATGCGCCAGTACCTTATCTAAGGGCTGGCGTATCGCTTTGTGTGTCATGTATATGACAAAAAAGTCTGATAGATTTTTTTAGTATTGCATTTTTGACAGTCTCATACTATGATATTTGCAGGAGGGATTTGTATAATGAAAGCTTGTATATTTGACCTAGATGGAACATTAACAAATACATTGGAATCTATGACATATTCTGTGAATCTGACACTGAAGGAGATGGGGCTCTCCCAGATCACAAAGGATCAGTGCAGAATGTTTGTCGGAAACGGAGCAAGAGTTCTGATCGAAGAATCTCTGAAAGTGTCGGGGGATCCTAAGGCTTCAAGAATTGAAGAAGGAATGAAAATTTACGGACGTATATTTGATCAGAATTGTACATATCATGTAACACTTTACGAGGGGATTCCGGAGATGTTAAAAGCATTGAAAGACAGAGGAATCCATCTGGCAGTCCTTTCGAATAAGCCGGACCGTCAGACGGTAAAGGTTGTAAAAGAAATCTTTGGAGATAACATTTTTGACTATGCACAGGGACAAAAAGACGGCATCCGCAGAAAACCAGAACCGGACGGAGTCTGGTATCTGATGGAGCAGATGCAGGTATCGAAAGAAGAATGTCTGTATATCGGAGATTCGGAAGTCGATGCGGCAACCGGAAAGAATGCAGGCCTTAAGACAATAGGTGTGCTGTGGGGATTCCGGGACAGGAAAACGTTAGAAACTGCGGGAGCAGATCATCTGATCGAAAGACCGGAAGAACTGTTGCAGTTTGTGTAATATTACGCTAAGGGAGGTTGAGATGTATGTACGAATATGATGAAGAATGTCTGAAGACCTTTATCCTGAACCAGGGACAGCTGTTTGACGAACCAGTTGCTGAGACTTTAGAAGAGGCTGAGGCTTTTCTGGAGGATTGTATGGCTTCTATCGTAGACAGCATTGAAGAAGTTAAAGAATTCCTGGATCAGGAGGGAATGGATATCAGCGGAATGTCTGATGAAGAGATCGAAGAGGCATCGGAAGTATTTGCACTTCCAGATGGACGTTATCTTATCGTTGAGGGTTAAGATCAGAACAAGAACAAAAGGGAGCAAAAGAAAAAGCCGCGACTACTTTGTAGTTTCGGCTTTTTTTAGTGCGTTTTCAATGGCCTGAACAATCAACTGGGAAGTATAAGGAGTATCGGAAGAATACTGTATATTCTCAAGAGACTGTTTTTTATAGACCTGTTCGGCAATATCTTCAATCGCCGGTTCGATAAAAGGGTACATGGTTGTGATGGAATCATTCAGATTCGTAAAACGGATTGAATTGATATGCGTTTCATCCACTGTGACCTCAACTTCTAAAGCAGTATTATTCAACGTAATATCGGAAGTGTAGATTCCGGGAGTGTAGATCTTCTTATCATTGGATCCGGAATAGTGTCCGGGACGGAACATGAATATCAAAAGCAGGATCAGAACAATGGCTAATACTGCAAAAATAACGGTATAGATGATTTCCTTCATGTGAAGTACAACAATTTTGGTTTTGGAACTCATAGCGAGACCTCCTGGTATTTTATTTCAAAGATTGTTTTATTTTCTATAATGTATGAAAAAAGTGGAAGGATTATTCATTTAATTTTTCCGTGACAAATGGAAAAGGTTCTTGTAGAATGGTAAAAGAAATGGAAGGTGAAGAATTATGTTTATTATTGCAGGACTTGGGAATCCTACACTTCAGTATGAAGGAACCAGACACAATGTAGGATTTGATGTCATAGATATGCTGGCGGACAGATATAATATTTCTGTAGATGGAAGAAAAGGAAGAGCGCTGGTCGGAAAGGGAATCATTGAGGGTCAGAAAGTGCTTCTGGTAAAACCGCAGACTTACATGAATCTCAGCGGGGAAAGCTTAAGAGAACTGGTCAATTATTATAAGATCGATGAAGAACATGAACTTCTGGTGATCTATGATGATATCAGTCTGGATGTGGGACAGCTAAGGATCCGTAAAAAAGGAAGTGCCGGAGGGCATAACGGAATCAAGAATATCATTGCCAATCTGGGAACGGATGTATTTCCGAGAATCAAGATCGGGGTAGGTGAGAAGCCGAAGAAATATGACCTGGCGGATTATGTGCTGGGACATTTTTCAAAAGAAGACCGTGAATTGATGGAAGAAGGTTATGACCGCGCAGACCATGCGGTAGGAATGATCTTAAATGGAGAGATCGAGGCTGCCATGAATCAGTATAACAGGAAAGTAAAGCCTAAGGAGGCATAAAAGATGCAGGGCTTAATCGGGCCGTTAAAAGAACTGGCAGAGTTTGAAGAACTCTGCAAGAATAAGAAAAAAGATGTGGGAATGATCCGTGTGTGCGGATGTGTGAATTCCCAGAAATCTCATATGATGTATGCACTTGGCGATGGCTGTAAATATAAAGTCATCGCCTGTTCCAGTGAGACAAAAGCAAAACAAATCTATGAAGAATACCGTTTCCTGGACAGTAATACGTATCTGTATCCGGCGAAAGATTTTCTCTTCTATCAGGCAGATATCCGAAGTAAAGAACTGGTAAAGCAGAGAATGGAAGGAATCCAGGCAGTGCTTTCGGGTGAACCGGTAACGGTTGTGACAAGCCTGGACGGCTTCATGGATCATCTGGCACCGAAGGAAAGTATTGCGGAAAAAGTACTTAAGATACAAAATGACAGCGTTCTCAAATTGGATGAGATGGCAGAGAAGCTTTCGGTTATAGGTTATGACCGGGAAGTGCAGGTGGAAGGACCTGGACAGTTTGCGGTACGTGGAGGAATCCTGGATATCTATCCGCTGACGGAAGAACTTCCGGTGCGTATCGAACTCTGGGGAGATGAGGTGGATTCCATCCGTACGTTTGATGTGGAGAGCCAGCGGTCGATCGAAAATCTGATGGATATTGTAATCTATCCGGCGGTAGAATTCCCACAGAATGGTGAGAAGGGTGTCTCGTTTCTGGATTATTTTCCACCGGAGGATACGATCCTTTTTCTGGATGAACCGGTACGTCTTGTGGAGCGTGGACAGAATATTGAAGATGAATTCATGGAAGCACAGAAGAAACGTCTGGAAAGCGGCTATGATTTGGAAGAGGAAGAAGCAAAAATCTTTCCGGTCACTGAGATCCTGAAAAAGATCAATTGTTACAGTAGTATCGGATTCTATGCACTGGAGATGAAATGCAAAGGACTGGAAGTGAGAGAGTCTTATGAGATCCAGGCGAAAAGTGTGAATCCGTATAATAACAGTTTTGAAATGCTGACACAGGATCTGAAACGGTTAAAAAGAAATGGATACAGGGTAATTCTGTTGTCAGGTTCCAGGACCCGTGCGAAGCGTCTGGCGGAAGATTTAAGAGATTATAATCTGAGCAGTTATTACAGTGAAGATCTGGACCGGGAAGTGAAGCCGGGAGAGATCATGACGGCATACGGATATATCGCAGAAGGTTATGAATATCCGATGCTCAAATTCACTGTGATCGCAGAGTCGGACATTTTCGGCAAACGGAAAAAGAAGAAAAAGAGAAAGACATATGAAGGCCGTAAGATCCAGAGCTTTTCGGAACTGAAACCGGGAGACTATGTGGTCCATGAGAATCATGGTGTCGGGGTCTATCAGGGGATCGAGAAGATCGTCGTAGACAAGATTTCGAAGGATTATATGAAGATTTCGTATGCACAGGGCGGAAATCTTTATATCCCGGCAACACAGCTGGATCTGATCCAGAAATATGCAAGTGCCGATGCCAAGAAACCGAAACTGAACAAGTTGGGAACGCAGGAATGGAACCGGACCAAGACAAAGGTGCGCGGTGCGGTAAAAGAGATTGCAAGGGATCTGGTGAAGCTGTATGCGGCGAGACAGGAACAGGATGGTTATGTCTATGGAGAAGATACTGTCTGGCAGCGGGAATTTGAAGAGATGTTCCCGTTTGAAGAGACAGAAGACCAGATGATGGCGATCGAGGCTGTGAAAAAAGATATGGAAAGCCACAAGATCATGGACCGTCTGGTCTGTGGCGATGTCGGATTCGGAAAAACAGAAGTTGCGATCCGTGCGGCATTCAAAGCAGTACAGGAGAGTAAACAGGTGGTCTATCTGGTTCCGACAACAATCCTTGCACAGCAGCATTACCGGACGTTCGTGCAGCGTATGAAAGACTTTCCGGTGCGGATCGATCTGATGTGCAGATTCCGCACGCCGGCGCAGCAGAAGAAGACAGTCGAGGATGCGAAAAAGGGGCTGGTAGATATTATCATCGGAACACACCGAGTGTTAAGTGAAGATATGAAATTCAAGGATCTCGGGCTTCTGATCATTGATGAAGAGCAGAGATTCGGAGTACAGCACAAAGAGAAGATCAAGAAATTAAAGGAAAATGTAGATGTACTGACGCTTACGGCAACTCCGATCCCGAGAACCCTTCATATGAGCCTAATCGGAATCCGTGACATGAGTGTGCTGGAAGAAGCGCCGAACGACCGTATGCCGATCCAGACGTATGTCATGGAATATAACGATGAGATGGTACGTGAGGCAATTGAACGGGAATGCGCAAGACAGGGACAGGTATATTATGTCTACAACCGCGTGGAAGATATTGATGAAGTGGCAGGACATGTGCAGAAACTGGTGCCGGATCTTACGGTTGCCTATGCACACGGACAGATGCGGGAACACGAACTGGAACGGATTATGTATGATTTCATTAATGGTGAGATTGATGTACTGGTATCTACAACGATCATAGAGACCGGACTGGATATTTCCAATGCGAATACGATGATCATCCACGATGCGGATCGTCTCGGCCTTTCACAGCTTTATCAGCTGCGTGGGCGTGTCGGACGCTCTAACCGCATGGCATATGCATTCCTTCTATACCGGAGAGACAAGATGTTAAAAGAAGTGGCTGAAAAGAGACTGGCGGCCATCCGCGAGTTTACGGATCTTGGTTCGGGATTCAAGATCGCAATGCGGGATCTTGAGATCCGCGGAGCAGGCAATCTTCTAGGAGCAGAACAGCATGGACATATGGAAGCAGTCGGATATGACCTTTACTGTAAGATGCTGAACGAGGCGGTGAAGCAGCTGAAAGGCGAGATGGAAGAAGAGGAGACATTTACAACGACGATGGATCTGAATGTGGATGCATTTATTCCGGCTTCGTATATTCCGAATGAATATCAGAAACTGGATGTTTATAAACGGATCGCTGCAATCGAGAACAGAGAAGAGATGGAAGATATGACAGAAGAACTGATCGACCGTTTCGGAGATATTCCGAAGAAAGTAGAAAAGCTTCTGGAAGTAGCGGCTCTGAAGGCGCAGGCACATCAGTTGTATGTAACGGCGGTCGAGCAGAAAGGCGAGGTTTACACATTTACCATGTATGAAAAAGCAAAAGTACATCCGGAGCGGATTCCGAAGCTGATTGAAGATTTTCGTGGCGAGCTGACGTTCAAAGCGGATGGGGTGCAGCCATGCTTTATCTATGAGAAGAAGAGAAGGAATCTGAAAGAGAAGCAGACAGACGCATTGGAAAGTACAAAAAATGTGTTAAATGGGTTGAAAAGATTGATAGGCGAAGAAAAAAGCGGTATAATTGACCCATTAAGCAAATAAAGGCAGGTTAGGATAAATGAAAAAAAGAGCATTAATATTAGCACTGGCAGGAATTATGGCAGCATCACTTATCGGATGTGGATCACTGAAGGACGATGCAGTAGTCGTAAAAGCAGGGGATGAAGAGATCACGGCAGGTGTTGCAAATTTCTATGCAAGATATACACAGGCTCAGTATGAAACATACTTTGCAAGCTATCTCGGCGGTGATGATATGTGGAGCAGAAATGCATCAGACGGCAAGACATATGAAGAGTCTATCAAGAAGACACTTCTGGATGATCTGAAGAATATGGCTCTTCTGGAAGAACATATGAAAGATTATGATGTGAAGCTTACAAAGGCCGATAAAAAAGCAATCAATGATGCAGCAAAAGAATTTGACAAAGCCAATTCACAGAAGAAAAAAGACAAGGTGTCCGGTTCTAAGGAAAATGTAAAACGTGTCATGACACTGATGGCGATCGAACAGAAAATGCGTGCGGCAATTGTAGCAGATGCGAATGTGAAAGTAACGGATGAAGAAGCGACACAGAAGCATATGCAGTATGTAGAATTTGATTATAGTACAACATCTGATTCTTCAAGCTCATCAGATACTACAGTATCCGAAGCGGAAAAGAAAAAAACCAAAGAGACGGCAGAGGCATTTGCCAAAGGTGCAAAGACAGCAGAAGATTTTGCTGCGTATGCAACGGAACAGGGAACAGAAGCCAAAGATGCCACGTTTGATTCGGATTCAGTAAGTCCGTCTAAGGAAGTCGTAAAAGCAGCAGACAAATTAGGAGAAGGCGAGACGACGGATGTGATCGAAGGTGACACTGCATGCTATGTGGCAAAAGTTACAAGCCTCAATGATAAAACGGCTACAGAGACTAAGAAACAGTCCATGATCACAGATAAACAGGATAAATACTATAAAAAAGTATTAAAGAAATGGAAAAAAGAAGAAAAGATTACAGTCCATAAAGGTAGCTGGAATAAGATTAGCTTTACAAAACTGAGTGTGAAAGCCAAAGACACAAGTACAACCGGAACAAACAGTACTTCTGGTAACTAAGAGGATTAAAATAATGGGCAGCATCCATCGGGTGCTGCCCATTATTTTGTGATCACTATGTGTTCGGAAGAAGCAGCAGGTGGCGGTTCTGTAGATACCATAGTATACAAGAAGAGCTGCCAGCGGCAGCTCTTGAAGATTTTATTTCATGAAAGTAGATACGATCTCGTTGACGAGCTTGCCGTCAGCTTTTCCCTTTACTTTAGGCATCAGGTTCTTCATGATCTTGCCTTTATCCTTTGCGGTAGGAGCATCCAGTCCCATCTCTGCAAGAACAGAAGCAACGACTTCTTTGATCTCTGCTTCATCCATCATCTTAGGAGCATACTGTTCCAGAACAGCCAGACGCTTGTTGCATTCTTCGATGATCTCTGTACGATCTGCAGGAGTCATATCCAGGGTCTCTTTTGTCTGCTTGATCTCTTTTAAGATTACCTGAGTCTCTTCTTCCGGTGTCAGGTCTTCGCGTTTGTCGATTGCTTTATTCTTAAGAGCTGCAAGCAGCATGGATAAAGTTTCCTTTGTGTCTTTGTCTTTGGCTTTCATGGCTTTGACCATATCAGCACGTACTTCATCAATTTTACTCATGATTCATTCCTCCTAATATTTTCTTCCAACTATTATACAAAACTATTGAAAAAATATCCAGTCTAATATCTGCATGAATAATTCCTTGCTGTTTTCAGCATACTAGCCATATGTTAGAAAATATGGAAAAAACAGAAAAATCAGGAGGAAGATAAATGCTATGAAGGCAACAGGAATCGTAAGAAGAATCGATGATCTGGGGCGTGTGGTCGTGCCAAAAGAGATCAGAAGGACACTGAGGATCAGGGAAGGCGATCCGCTGGAGATATTTACAGACAGAGAAGGTGAGATTATTCTGAAGAAATATTCACCGATCGGGGAACTGTCTGCATTTGCAAAGCAGTATGCGGAAAGTCTGTCGCAGGTTCTGGAATGCCTGGTGGGGATCTGTGATATGGATCAGGTAGTGGCAGCAGCGGGAAATGGAAAGAAAGAGATTCAGGATGAAGATATTACGGGAGAGCTTGGAGAATTTCTGAAAGAACGAAAAACACGGAATGCCAAAGCCGGGGAAAAAAGATATGTACCGATCGTGAGTGTATCAGAACCTTATAAACAGGAGGTGATCAGTCCGATTCTGTGTGCAGGTGATGTGATCGGTGCGGTTTTTCTGCTGAATCAGGAACGTACGGACAGATTCAAAGATACAGAGCTTTGTCTTGCGGAATATACGGCAAAGGTTCTGGGCAAACAGATGGAACAATAGGACGATTGTAAACAAAAATAAGCGCATAAATCAGATGCTTCCTTCATAATCTGTGATAGATGAGGAGGGAAAGCATGGGAAAAAAGGGACAAAATGAAGTGTGGATCATGTGGATACTGAAATCTCTTCTGGCAGCATATGTAGTGACCGGAATTCTTTTGATGATACTGGCAATGGCGCTGTATAAATTCGAACTTACGGAAGAAGCTGTGACAGCAGGGATCACAGCGGTCTATCTGCTCTCTACATTTGCCGGTGGACTTGTGGCGGGTAAACTTGCAAAGATCAGACGTTTCTTTTGGGGAATTGTACTTGGGATTCTGTACTTCGCATTTCTGTTACTGATTACATGGGGAATCTATCGTACATTTCACGGAAGTGGAACAGAGATTCTGATGACATTTGCGCTGTGTGCGGGAGGTGGTATGGCAGGCGGAATGATATCCTAAGAAAAAGATTGCGAAACCTATGTCGAAATGTTATAATAACGTAAGTTAAGCAATAGTAAGGAGGGATACGAACATGAAACATGTAAAATCATTGAATAAACCTATGAACAGCAATCTGAAAAAAAGCGGATGCGGCGAATGCCAGACATCATGCCAGTCAGCATGTAAGACATCCTGCACAGTAGGAAACCAGACTTGCGAACAGAGCAAATAATTTAAAAAGATATGGGATACTTGGGACAGCGGTCTTTAGGGTCCGCTGTTTCTTGTTGCCATGCATGTGACGAAAAGGTCCGGTGGACCTTTTTTAGTTGTCTGCGGAATTGTTTTTTGATTATTTGACAACATATGGTTTTTGACGGGTAGAAAGATAACGGGAAATTCCCGATATGAAATAAGAAAAATGAGAAAGGGGTACCAAAGGATATGATTCATCAGTACCGTAATAATGGATATAATATCGTTATGGACGTGTACAGCGGATCTGTACATGTGGTAGATGATGTCTGTTATGACGTGATCGCGGAAGTGAACAAGTCAGAAACAGAACCAACTGCCGAATCGTTAAAAGAAGCGGATGTAAAAGAAAAGCTTTTACAGACACTTGGAAACAAATATGAAACATCCGACATTGAAGATGCATTATCAGACGTGATCGAACTGACAGAAGGCGGTCAGTTATTTGTAAAAGATACATATGAATGCATGATCGAAGAAGTAAAGAAGAGAAAGACAGTTGTAAAGGCACTGTGCCTGCATATTGCACACGACTGTAACCTTGCTTGCAAATACTGTTTTGCAGAAGAAGGGGAATATCATGGAAGACGAGCACTTATGAGCTATGAAGTTGGTAAGAAAGCGCTGGACTTCCTGATCAAGAATTCTGGTAACCGCCGTAATCTGGAAGTAGATTTCTTCGGCGGGGAGCCTCTGATGAACTGGCAGGTGGTAAAAGATCTGGTAGCTTACGGAAGAGAGCAGGAGAAGATACATAATAAGCATTTCCGTTTTACGATCACAACGAACGGAGTGCTGTTAAATGATGAAATTCAGGAATTTGTAAATAAAGAAATGGACAATGTAGTGTTGAGCCTGGATGGACGTAAAGAGATCAATGATCAGATGCGTCCGTTTAGAAATGGAAAAGGAAGTTATGATCTGATCGTTCCGAAGTTCCAGAAACTTGCAGAAAGCAGAAATCAGGAAAAATATTACATTCGTGGTACATTTACAAGAAATAATCTGGATTTCTCCAATGATATCATGCATTTTGCAGACCTCGGATTCAAACAGATGTCGATTGAACCGGTTGTTGGAGATGAAAGTGATCCGTATGCGATCAGGGAGGAAGATATTCCTAAGATCATGGAGGAATATGATAAACTCGCCAAGATGATGATCGAACGCGAGAAAGAAGGAAAAGGCTTCAATTTCTTCCATTTTATGATAGATTTAAATGGTGGACCATGTGTGGCAAAACGTTTATCCGGTTGTGGATCCGGAACAGAGTATCTGGCTGTTACACCATGGGGAGACCTCTATCCATGTCATCAGTTTGTCGGACAGGATGATTTCCTGATGGGTAATGTGGATGATGGAATCGTGAAGCCGGAGATTGCTGATGATTTCAGAAGCTGCAATGTGTATTCCAAAGATAAATGCAGAAACTGCTTTGCAAAATTCTACTGCAGCGGCGGATGCATGGCAAACTCTTATAATTTCCATGGTACGATCCATGATACTTATGAGATTGGCTGTGAGATGCAAAGAAAACGTGTAGAGTGTGCGATTATGATGAAGGCAGCACTTGCAGATGAAGAATAATATTTCGAGAGGATGTGTAGGAGAACGATGAAGAAGTCAAAAAGCATACTGAGTCTGCTTCTGGCTGTAATTCTCATCGTCGGACTTGGATTTACTGTGATCACAGGAATTGGCAAATCTAAGTCCGGTGCGATGAAAAACATCAAACTTGGTCTGGATCTTGCCGGTGGTGTAAGTATTACCTATCAGGTAAAAGATAAGAATCCGACCAAAGAAGAGATGAGCGATACGATCTACAAACTGCAAAAGCGTGTAGAACAGTACAGTACAGAAGCAAGTGTATACCAGGAAGGAAATGACCGTATTAATATTGAGATCCCTGGTGTTACAGATGCCAATAAGATTCTGGATGAACTTGGAAAACCAGGTTCCCTTTCATTCCAGACAGCGGATGGAGAAACAGTTCTTACGGGAACAGATGTTAAGAGTGCGTCTGCAAAAACCGGTCAGGATGACATGGGGAATAAAGAATATTCTGTAGAGTTGAATCTGACCAAATCAGGTACCAGCAAATTTGCAACGGCAACGAAAGAAAATATCGGAAAACAGATTGCGATCATCTATGATGGTGAGACAATCTCAAGTCCGGTCGTACGGTCTGAGATCACAGGTGAACAGGCCTATATTACAGGCGACTTCACTTATGAAGAAGCAGATAATCTGGCATCTACGATCCGTATCGGTGGACTGAAACTTCAGCTTGAAGAGCTGCGTTCCAATGTAGTAGGAGCACAGCTTGGAGAACAGGCATTGAATACAAGTTTAAAAGCCGGTATTATTGGTCTGATCCTTGTATTCCTGTTCATGATCTTTGTATACAGACTTCCGGGACTGGCATCAAGCCTTGCGCTGGTCATCTATACAGAGATCGTACTTGTAATATTGAATGCGTTTGATGTAACGTTGACCCTTCCGGGTATTGCCGGTATCATTTTAAGTATTGGTATGGCAGTAGATGCGAATGTTATCATCTTTGCCCGTGTACGTGAAGAGATGGCAAGAGGAAGAAGTGTAAAAGTATCCTTGAAATCAGGATTCCAGAAAGCTATGTCAGCAATTGTTGATGGTAATGTGACAACACTGATCGCGGCTGCGGTTCTGTGGTTTAAAGGTTCCGGAACAGTCAAAGGATTTGCGCAGACTCTGGCAATCGGTATTGTGGTATCAATGTTTACAGCACTGGTGATTACACGTATGATCGTGTTTGCGTTCTATGGAATCGGAATCCGAAAAGAGAGTCTGTATTACCATAAGATGAAAGAAAGAAAGCCAATCAACTTCCTTGGCAAGAAGAAAGTGTTCTTCAGTATTTCTATTGCAATGATCCTTGCAGGATTCGTGGTTATGGGAGTACATTCTGCCCAGGGTAACGGGGCATTGGCTTACAGTCTGGATTTCAAGGGCGGAACATCTATGAATGTGAAGTTTGACAAAGATTATTCAATCGATGAGATTGATAAAGAGATCGTTCCTGTTGTAGAAAAAGTGACAGGAGATCATAATATCCAGACACAGAAAGTATCCGGAACAAAACAGGTAGTCATCAAGACAGTAACTTTAAGTCTGTCTGAACGTGAGAAAGTAAATAAGGCACTGGAAGATAATTTTGGTGTAAAAGAATCTGATATCACAGCGGAAAATATCAGTTCAACGATCAGTAATGAGATGCGTCAGGATGCAGTGATCGCAGTGATCGTGGCAACAATTTTCATGTTGCTTTATATCTGGTTCCGTTTCAAAGATGTACGTTTTGCTACAAGTGCGGTGCTGGCATTATTACATGATGTACTGGTTGTACTGGCATTCTATGCAGTATCCAGAATCTCAGTCGGAGGTACATTTATTGCTTGTATGCTGACGATTGTAGGTTATTCGATCAACGCGACGATCGTAATCTTTGACCGTATCCGTGAGGAACTTCCGCTTATGAAGAGAAATACAGATCTGTCAGAACTTGTAAATAAGTGTATTACACAGACACTGACAAGAAGTATTTATACTTCACTGACAACATTTATCATGGTTGCGGTACTGTTTATTATGGGTGTAAGTTCTATTCGTGAGTTTGCAGCACCTCTGATGGTAGGTATCGTCTGCGGTGGATATTCTTCTGTATGTGTTACAGGAGCACTGTGGTATGTAATGAAGACGAAAGTCGGCAAAAAAGCACAGCCAAAGAAAAAGAAAAAATAGATCATAAAATGATCCGGGAAGCAGTTATGCCTATTGACAGGGCATAACTGCTTTTTTTAAAATAGAAACATAATATTCTGACGGACAGATACAAAGGGGATAAAGATAAATGGAACGATGGGTTCTGCTGCGCAAAGGTGCAGATTTTGAAGCGATAGGAAAGAAATATCAGATTAGTCCGAGACTGGCATGCCTGATCCGCAACAGGGATGTGATCGGAGAAGAGGCAATCGAACGTTATCTGAATGGAACGATCAGTGATCTGTATGATGGGATGCTGATGAAAGATGCGGATAAGGCGATTGACATTTTGAAAGAAAAGATTGCAGAGGAGAAGAAAATCCGGGTGATCGGAGATTATGATATTGATGGTGTGAATGCGACGTATATTTTGCTGGAGGGGCTGGAACGTCTTGGGGCATATGTGGACAGTGATATTCCTGACCGCATAGGTGACGGATATGGTCTGAATCGGCATCTGATCGACCGGGCTTACGATGCCGGAATCGATACGATCATTACCTGTGATAATGGAATCGCAGCAGCAAATGAGATTGCATATGGCAAAGAACTGGGCATGACGATCATCGTAACGGATCATCATGAGATCCCGTTCGATGAAATAGACGGAGAAAAGATATACAGACTTCCACCAGCGGATGCAGTGATCGATCCGAAGCAGAAGGACTGTGTATATCCGTTCAAGGGACTCTGTGGCGCGGCGGTTGCATATAAACTGATGGAGGCGTTGTGGGAAAGCATGGGGAAAGATTCCACTGATCTGGATGATCTGATTGAAAATGTTGCAATCGCAACGGTCGGTGACGTGATGGATCTGGAGGATGAGAACCGGATCTTTGTCAAAGAAGGACTGCAGATGCTTAAGCGAACGAAGAATCCGGGACTGAAAGCACTGATAGAATGTACAGGAATTGATAAAGAAAGTCTGAATTCTTATCATATAGGGTTTGTTCTGGGCCCCTGTATCAACGCAAGCGGGAGGTTGGATACAGCAAAGCGGGCACTGAAACTTCTGCGGGTGCGTACACAGAAAGAAGCGGATATTCTTGCGGGTGATTTAAAAGCATTAAATGACAGCAGAAAGGATATGACCGAAGAAGCAGTAAAGCTTGCGAAAGAACAGGTGGAGACGACAGATTTATCCGACGACAGGGTACTGGTCATCTATCTGCCGGATTGTCATGAAAGTCTTGCGGGGATTGTTGCGGGAAGAATAAGGGAATGCTATTACAAACCGGTATTCGTACTGACGGATGCAGAGGATGGTGCGAAAGGATCCGGACGGTCGATCGACGGATATCATATGTATGAGGAACTGAATAAATGCAAAGATATCCTGACGAAGTTTGGCGGACACCGGCTGGCAGCAGGACTTTCTCTGGAGAAAGAGAATATCGCAGAATTCCGGAGAAGACTGAATGAGAACTGCACCCTGACGGAAGAAGAAATGAAAGAAAAAGTCACGATTGATATGGAGATGCCGTTTCTTTGTGTGACGGAAGAACTGGTGAAAGAGCTGGAACTTCTGGAACCATTCGGAAAAGGGAATACAAAGCCGATATTTGCCGCACGCGGAGTGACGCTTCTGGGAGCGAGAATACTTGGAAAGAACAGAAATGTACTGAAGATAAAGGCACAGGATGCAAACGGAAGTGTCATAGAAGCCATGCTGTTCCAGAATGTGGAAGGATTCTTAAAGAATATGGAAGAGACCTACGGGCGCATGGAGGTGGATGCTCTTTTACAAGGCAGAGGCGGTCATATAAAAATTGCGGTGACTTATTATCCTGATATCAATGAATATATGGGAAAGAGAACACCGCAGATTGTGATCACACATTACCGTTAAGCTGGTTTCTCTCGTTGCAGTGTGAAAACCATAGATTGAAAATCAGAACGAGTAATGGTATACTTAAAGTTGTATTTTAGACAGAAATGGAGAGAGTATCATGAAACCGATAGAAGAGTATGTAAGAAGTATTCCGGATTTTCCGGAATCGGGAATTATATTCAGAGACGTAACAAGCATCCTTCAGGATGCAGATGGATTACATCTGGCGATAGACCTGATGCAGGAAAAATTAAAAGACGTGGATTTTGATGTGGTTGTAGGACCGGAATCAAGAGGATTTATCTTTGGTGTACCGATCGCATATAATCTGCACAAGCCATTTATCCCAATCAGAAAAAAAGGAAAACTCCCATGCGAGACGGTTTCTGTTGAATATGAACTGGAGTATGGCACAGCCACGATCGAGATGCACAAAGATGCAATCAAGCCGGGACAGAAAGTGGTTATTATTGATGACCTGATTGCTACAGGCGGAACCAACGAGGCTATGGTGAAGATGATCGAAAGCCTTGGCGGAGAAGTGGTAAAAGCAGTATTTCTGATGGAACTTGCCGGGTTAAAAGGAAGAGAAAGATTAGAAGGATATGATGTGGACGCTGTGATCACATATCCTGGAAAATAAAAAGAGAAAAATCAAGGGAAGGAGGCGTTAATATGTCTGATAAGACAACCTATGAATCACTGGACAACCGGATCGCACCGGAAGCACTGACAGAAGATCACACGAAAGGGCTTGCAGTTGTAGACGGGCATGCGGTAAAATCTCAGGAAGATTATGAGGACCCGAACCGGTTATATGACATGTTAATTGCCCGTATCCGAAAGTATCATCCGTCCACAGATGTTTCTATGATTGAAAAGGCTTATAAGCTGGCGGTAAAGGCGCATGGAGATCAGCGCAGGAAATCCGGAGAACCATATATCATCCATCCTTTGTGGGTAGCGATCATTCTGGCTGATCTGGAGATGGATAAAGAGACGATTGCGGCAGGTATGCTGCATGATGTGGTAGAAGATACAAAGTTTACGGAAGAAGATATCCGGAGGGAATTTGGAGATGAGGTAGCACTTCTGGTAGATGGAGTTACCAAACTGGGAAGACTCTCTTATTCATCGGATAAACTGGAGGTACAGGCAGAAAACCTGCGTAAGATGTTCCTTGCCATGGCGAAGGATATCCGTGTGATCATTATCAAACTGGCAGACCGTCTGCATAATATGCGTACCTTGCAGTTCATGACGCCGGCAAAGCAGAAAGAAAAAGCGAAAGAGACGATGGACATCTATGCGCCGATCGCACAGCGTCTTGGTATATCTAAGATCAAGACGGAACTGGATGACCTGGCACTTAAGTATTCCCAGCCGGAGGTGTTCTATGACCTGGTGAACCAGATCAATGCAAGAAAGACAGAGAGGGAAGAATTCGTAGAGCAGATCGTAGAAGAAGTATCGACACATATGAAGAATGCGAATATCAAAGCAGAGGTCAACGGACGTGTCAAACATTTCTTCAGTATCTATAAGAAGATGGTGAATCAGGATAAGACGGTTGACCAGATCTATGATCTGTTTGCTGTGCGTATCATAGTAGAATCTGTAAAAGACTGTTATGCGGCGCTGGGTGTGATCCATGAGATGTATAAGCCGATTCCGGGACGTTTTAAAGACTATATTGCTATGCCGAAGCCGAATATGTACCAGTCACTGCATACGACACTGATGAGTTCGGTCGGACAGCCGTTCGAGATCCAGATCCGTACAGAAGAGATGCATAAGACAGCTGAATATGGTATCGCTGCACACTGGAAGTATAAAGAATCCAATGACGGTAAGAAGAGTGTGGAGGCACAGGAGGAAGAGAAGTTAAGCTGGCTGCGTCAGATCCTGGAGTGGCAGAGAGACATGTCGGATAACAGAGAATTCCTGAACCTGATCAAAGGAGATCTGGATCTGTTTGCAGAGGATGTCTATTGCTTTACTCCGCAGGGAGATGTAAAGAACCTGCCGAATGGTTCAACTCCGATCGATTTTGCTTATGCGATCCACAGTGCGGTCGGTAACAAGATGGTAGGAGCCAGAGTCAACGGAAAACTTGTTAACATTGATTATAAGATTCAGAATGGCGACAGAATCGAGATCCTGACATCCCAGAATTCCAAGGGACCAAGCCGTGACTGGCTGAATATTGTAAAGAGTACCCAGGCAAAGAATAAGATCAACCAATGGTTCAAGAAAGAGTTCAAGGAAAGCAATATCATCCGCGGTAAAGATATGATTGCGACGTACTGCAGAGCGAAAAGTATCAATGTTGCAAATATCATCCAGCCGAAATATCAGGAGATTGTTCAGAAAAAATACGGATTCAAAGACTGGGATTCTGTATTGGCGGCAATTGGACATGGCGGCTTAAAAGAAGGCCAGGTCGTGAATCGTCTTGTTGAAGAATATGGAAAAGATCACAGACAGGCAATTACCGATGAAGTTGTTCTGGAGAGAGTGGCAGAAGCAGCGAAGAATAAAGTACACATTGCCAAGTCAAAGAGTGGCATTGTTGTCAAGGGAATTGATGATATGGCAGTCCGTTTCTCCAGATGCTGTAACCCGGTACCGGGAGATGAGATCGTCGGATTTGTTACACGTGGAAGAGGACTTTCCATTCACCGAACGGACTGTATCAATATGATCCACCTGTCCGAATCGGAACGTGCAAGACTGATTCCTGCAGAGTGGGAGACCGAAGTGACGGAAAAATCCGGCGGTCAGTATCTTGCAGAGATCAAGATGTATGCGAATGACCAGCAGGGACTTCTGATGGAGATATCCCGAATCTTCACTGAGGGAAACGTAGATGTCAAATCTATGAATGTTCGTACCAGTAAGAAGGGAACGGCAACGATCGAGATGGGATTCATCGTTCACGGCCGTGAAGAATTGGAGCGCATCGTGAAGAAGCTGCAGCAGCTTTCCGGAATCATAGATATAGAAAGGGCAACAGGCTAAAAGTATGAAGATAGAAAAATACGTAGTGGGAATGATCGGTACCAATTGTTATCTGGTGATCAATGAAGAGACAAAGGATACGGTCATGGTTGACCCGGGAGCATATCCGGCAAAATTAAAGAATGCCGTGAAAGAGCAGGGACTGAAGCTGAAGGCTGTACTTCTGACACATGCACATTTTGACCATATTATGGGGCTTTCCGATGTGATGGAAGATATAAAAATTCCAGTATATGTGGAAGAAGCAGATCTACCGATGATGATGGACGGTGAAAGCAATCTGTCTTCTGGTTATATGCGCGGAGGATATCAGTTCGCAGATGCGGTTCCGGTCAGAGACGGACAGCAGCTTCAAATTGCAGGCTTTCAGTTCCGTGTGATCCATACACCGGGGCATACACCGGGCGGATGCTGCTATTATATGGAACAGGAAGATGTTCTTTTTAGCGGTGATACATTGTTCCGTACATCCGTCGGACGTTCGGACTTCCCAGGTGGAAGTGCATCAGCACTGGTCCGTTCTGTAAAAGAAAAGCTTTTGATATTACCGGAAGAGACGCATGTATATCCGGGGCATATGGAAGAGACGACGATTGGTTATGAAAAGCGTCATAATCCATTTGTATAATGAACGATAAGAAAAGACAGTGAAAGAAAACGGAATGGAGAAATAGAATGATTCAGATTATATGTAAAAGCGAGTCTTATACTTATAATGCGTATCATATATTAAAGGCTTTTTATCCGTCACAGGAAGTATCCTGTAAGACGGATGAAAAAGCCTCTAATTATGTAATGGTACATTTGCCGGATGACCGTGAAATTTCCGTGGGATTTGAGAACACCGTGGAAATTACTGACACAGCAGGTCGGGATGAAAGCACAGGGAAGATACAGGAAGATTCAGAGAAGGAGAGCCAGAAAAAAGAAAGAAAACGGCAGATTGATCTGAGCCTGTATGATCAGCTGGAAAGGATTACAGGAGAGCCGCTTGCGTGGGGAGTGCTTACGGGAGTGCGCCCGACCAAGCTTGCTATGCAGAAACTGGAAGCCGGATGGAAAAAAGAAGATTATATTAACTGGGCATGGGAAAGTGCGAGAGTGAGAGGAGAAAAAGCAGCTCTTGCATGGGAGATTGCCGAAAGAGAACAGAAAATTTTAAAAGAACTGGATTACGAGAACGGATATAGCCTGTATGTTGGAATCCCGTTCTGTCCATCGGTCTGTTCTTACTGTTCTTTCAGTTCCGGACCACTGGATCGCTGGAAAGAAAAAGTGGATGCATATGTGGATGCACTTTGCAAAGAGCTGGAATTTATCGCAGAACGCTCGAAAAACAAAAAATTAAATACGATCTACATCGGCGGAGGTACGCCGACAACGCTGACGGCAGAGCAGCTGGAACGGCTGATGAGCTGGATCGATGAGAAGTTTTCGAGAGAATACCTGCTGGAATATACAGTGGAAGCCGGAAGACCGGACAGCATTACAGAAGAGAAGTTGAAAGTCATAAAGAATCATGACATTACAAGAATTTCCATTAATCCACAGAGTATGCAGCAGAAGACGCTGGATGTGATTGGAAGAAAACATACCGTAGAAGAGATAAAAGAAGCCTATGCACTGGCCAGAAAGACTGGATTCGATAATATCAATATGGATATCATCGCAGGACTTCCGGGAGAAGATATTTCTGACATGGAAGATACACTGGCACAGATCGCACAGATGCATCCGGACAGTCTGACAGTGCATTCACTGGCGATCAAAAGAGCAGCCAGAATGGAGATGGAGGATTTGAACCGGGATGCGAAAGAGACGCATGAGATCCTTTCCGGCATGATCGAGAGGGCTGCAAAGGCAGCAAAAGAGATGGATCTTTTCCCGTATTATCTGTACAGACAGAAGAATATTGCGGGGAATTTTGAAAATGTTGGGTATGCAAAGGTTGACAAAGCCGGAATATACAATATACTTATTATGGAAGAAAAACAATCTATTATTGCCGCAGGAGCCGGAGCATCGACAAAGATTGTATTGAAGGATCCGATTCCTATGCCGGGCAGTAAAAAGAAGAAAATGACGCGTCTGATCCGTCAGGAGAATGTCAAGGCGGTAGATGCCTACATCGACAGGATCGACGAAATGATAGAACGCAAAGGAGAATGGTTATGGCATTAAAGAAGAAACCGGTTACCGGTATGAAAGACATGCTCCCACGTGAGATGGAGATCCGTGATTACCTGATCGGACTGATCAAAGAGACGTATAAAACATACGGATTCTGTTCCATCGAGACACCATGTGTGGAACATATCGAGAACCTGTGCAGCAAACAGGGCGGAGACAACGAGAAACTGATCTTCAAGATATTAAAAAGAGGAGAAAAACTGAAGATCGATACAGCAAAAGAAGAAAACGATCTGGTAGACGGAGGACTGCGTTATGATCTTACCGTACCGCTTGCCAGATATTATGCAAACCATTCGAATGAATTGCCGGCACCTTTTAAGGCATTGCAGATTGGTAATGTATGGAGAGCAGACCGTCCGCAGAAAGGACGTTTCAGACAGTTCATGCAGTGTGATATTGATATCTTAGGAGAGCCGGGAAATCTCGCAGAGATCGAACTGATCCTTGCAACGACAGCTATGCTTGGCAAATTAAGCTTCCAGAACTTTACGGTATGTATCAATGACCGTAATATCCTGAAAGCAATGGCGGCTTACAGTGGTTTCCGTGAGGATGATTATGATGAAGTCTTCATCATTCTGGATAAGATGGACAAGATCGGTGCAGAAGGTGTTGCGAAAGAATTAGAAGAGATGGGATATCTAAAGGAAAATGTAGAGACTTATCTTCAGTTATTTAAGGATGTAGCACCAGATGTAACAGGTATCCGTTTCCTGAAAGAAAAACTGGGCGACTGCTTAAGTGAAGAGACAGCAGACAGTATGGAAATGATCATTTCCAGTGTTGAGACCGCAAAAGAATGCGAATTCAATATCAAATTCGATCCGACACTTGTAAGAGGACAGTCTTACTATACAGGAACGATCTTTGAAGTGACGATGGATGATTTCGGCGGATCTGTAGCCGGAGGCGGCCGTTATGATAAGATGATCGGTAAATTCACCGGGCAGGATACACCTGCATGTGGATTCTCAATCGGATTCGAACGAATCGTCATGCTGCTTCTGGAAAATGGATATGAAGTTCCGACTATAAAAGAGAAGAAAGCATATCTGTTAGAGAAGAAGATGACAAAAGAAGGGCTTTTAAAGGTTATGTCACTTGCAAAGGCAGACCGTCAGGCAGGAAAACAGGTCCTGATCGTCAACATGAAGAAGAATAAAAAGTTCCAGAAAGAACAGCTTACTGAAGACGGTTATACAGAAATCGTGGACTGTTATGCAGATTCCGTGGAAAATTTATAAGATATATAGGAAACAATAAATTACGGCGTAAGGACGTCGGAAAAGGAGATAAAGAAACATGGCAGAATCAATGAAAGGGTTAAAAAGAACCCACAGATGTGCAGAATTATCTGCAGCCAATGTAGGAGAGAAAGTTACCATTATGGGATGGGTACAGAAAAACCGTAATAAGGGCGGTCTGGTATTCGTAGATGTCAGAGACCGTTCAGGTATTATCCAGGTGGTATTCGAAGAAGGAAAATGCGAAGCGGCACTGATTGAAAAGGCAGCTAAGCTTCGTGCAGAATATGTAGTAGCAATCGTAGGAACAGTAGCAAAACGTTCCGGTGCAGTGAATGATCATCTTGCAACAGGAGAGATAGAGGTGATTCCGGAAGAACTTCGTATTCTTTCTGAATCAGAGACACCGCCGTTCCACATCGAAGAGAATTCTAAAACAAAAGAAGAAGTACGTCTGAAATACAGATACCTGGATCTTAGAAGACCGGATCTGCAGCGCAATCTGATGATGAGAAGCAAGGTTGCAACTCTGACACGTCAGTTCCTTGCGGAAGAAGGATTTCTTGAGATTGAGACACCGGTTCTGATCAAAAGTACACCGGAAGGAGCAAGAGATTACCTCGTACCTAGCCGTATCCAGCAGGGACAGTTCTATGCGCTGCCACAGTCACCACAGTTATTCAAACAGTTACTGATGTGTTCAGGATATGACAGATATTTCCAGATCGCAAAATGCTTCCGTGACGAAGATTTACGTGCAGACCGTCAACCGGAATTCACACAGATCGATATGGAGTTATCTTTCGTGGATGTCGATGATGTAATCGAAGTAAATGAAAGACTGCTTGCCAAATTATTCAAAGAAGTACTGGGCGTGGAAGTATCTCTTCCAATCCAGAGAATGACATGGCAGGAAGCAATGGACCGCTTTGGTTCAGATAAGCCGGATATCCGTTTTGGTATGGAACTGACAAACGTAACAGATGTTGTAAAAGACTGTGAATTTGTAGTGTTCAAAAATGCGATCGAAAATGGTGGAACAGTTCGTGGTATCAACGCCAAAGGACAGGGCGGAATGGCTCGTAAGAAGATTGATAAACTGGTTGATTTTGCAAAAGATTATGGTGCAAAGGGACTTGCGTATATTGCAATTCATGAAGACGGAACAGTGAAATCCTCATTTGCCAAATTCATGACAGATGATGAAATGAAAGCTCTGATCGAAGCGATGGGCGGAGAGAACGGAGACTTGTTATTATTTGCTGCAGATAAGAATAAAGTTGTATGGGATACACTGGGAGCACTTCGTCTGGAACTCGCACGTCAGATGGAACTTCTTGACAAGAATGAATACAAATTCTTGTGGGTAACAGAATTCCCACTTCTCGAGTGGAGCGAAGAGCAGAACCGTTATACAGCTATGCACCATCCATTTACAATGCCAATGGAAGAAGATCTTCAGTATATTGACAGTGATCCGGGAAGAGTCCGTGCAAAAGCATACGATATCGTATTGAATGGTAACGAGATTGGTGGAGGAAGTGTCAGAATCTTTGATCAGGATATCCAGAGCAAGATGTTTGAAGTGCTTGGATTTACAGAAGAGCAGGCACAGGAGCAGTTTGGCTTCCTTCTGACAGCATTCAAGTATGGAGTGCCGCCGCACGCAGGACTTGCATATGGTCTGGATCGTCTGGTTATGCTGATGGCAAAACAGGACAGCATCCGTGATGTAATTGCATTCCCTAAAGTAAAAGATGCATCTGATCTTATGACAGAAGCACCGGGACATGTAGATGCAAAACAGTTGGAGGAACTCGGAATTGCGGTTATAGCAAAAGAAGAGAAAAAGGCAGAAGACAAAGAATAAAGTAAAAGCTATATAAAGTAAAAGATGCGGGAAAACCAAAGAGAAGGTTGCTCCCGCACCTTTTTTATTACTATGCGTTCGTAAGGAGCTGCCACTTGCCAAAGCATGCAGAAAAAGTTGTCGGAGTTTTCAAATTAAAAGAAAAATTCAAAAAATTAAAAAAAGCAGTTGACAATACCATATATATACGTTATACTGAATATCGTTCTGATGAACACAAAATAATAAAACATACTTGATGTGCGATAGTAGTACAGTTGGTAGTACGCCACCTTGCCAAGGTGGAGGTCGCGGGT
>PVMN01001129.1_pt1 | contig 42448 bp, 32 predicted proteins | sample 1853401 | NCBI WGS metagenome assembly PVMN01 (sample SAMN08533510, study PRJNA380276) | Human gut metagenome, whole genome shotgun sequencing project.
GCTGATGAATACGGGTGAAAAGCCGATCTTTTCCCAAAATGGCCTTGTGACTACCATTGCCTGGGGATTAGACGGCAAAGTCAATTACGCACTGGAAGGCTCTATTTTCGTTGCAGGTGCTGCCATCCAGTGGCTTCGTGATGAGTTAAAACTGATCGAGTCTGCACTGGACTGCGAATATATGGCCCAGAAAGTAAAAGATACCAATGGCTGCTATGTTGTACCGGCGTTTACAGGATTGGGAGCACCTCACTGGGATCAGTATGCACGGGGGACTATTGTAGGGATCACACGTGGTGTGAATAAATATCATATCATTCGTGCCACACTGGAATCCATTGCATACCAGGTTAATGATGTTTTGGAAGCTATGAAGGCTGATTCAGGTATTGAACTTGCTGCTCTTAAGGTTGACGGCGGTGCAAGTGCCAATGACTTTCTCATGCAGACACAGGCAGATATTAGTAATGCACCGGTGAACCGGCCAAGGTGTGTAGAGACCACAGCTATGGGTGCTGCGTATCTGGCAGGTCTTGCAGTTGGTTACTGGAGCAGCAGAGAAGATATTCTTAAGAACTGGGCGATGGATAAGGCCTTTCAGCCTCAGATCACAGATGCAGAGAGAGAAAAACGGATTCATGGCTGGAATAAGGCTGTAAAATATTCCTACGGATGGGCAAAAGAACTGTAACATAACACCAAAATAACAGATGACAAACTCTTGACGGAGGGGAAAAATACTGTTATACTATCAGTAGAACAGATATAACTTAACAGATAAAAAGAACATGGGGCTGCCGCAAACAAGGTTTTATTGTAGCGGCAGCCTCTGAAAGTTGGGGTGTTTATGGTACTAAAAATTGATTTTAACAGTGATGAAGCCATTTATATCCAGCTTCGCAACCAGATCATCATGGGAATCGCAACGGATATGATACGGGAAGGAGATACACTTCCTTCCGTGCGGCAGATGGCAGATCATATTGGCATCAATATGCATACAGTAAATAAAGCTTATTCCGTTCTGCGCCAGGAAGGTTTTGTCAAGCTGGACCGCAGAAAGGGCGCAGTGGTTTCTCTGGATGTAGATAAGATACAGGCCATTGAGGAGATGCGTCAGACTCTGGATGTGGTGCTGGCCTGCGGTATCTGCCGTGATGTCTCAAGAGAGGAAGCACATCAGCTGGTGGATGAGATCTATGACAGGTATACAAAGCGTGATATAGAGGCCCGGGAGGATTAATATGTTATGTGAGAAATGTAAGGTTCGGGAAGCGAATATTAAATATACCGAGATCATTAACGGAGTGAAAACAGAGCATAATTTCTGCTCGCACTGCGCGAAAGAAATGGATTTTGGACAGTATACGGCTTTGCTGGACGGGGAATTTCCTTTGGGAAAACTTTTGTCCGGACTTTTGGGATTGGAGGAAGATGAAGAAGAGACCGATGAACGTTTCCGGGTGGTTTGTCCTACCTGCGGTACCAGCTTTGATGATTTTGTTCAGAACAGTCGTTTCGGCTGTCCGGACTGTTATGGTGTGTTTGATCTGTTTATCAGCGACAAGATCAAACAGCTTCAGGGAAGCGAGAGCCATCGGGGGAAAATACCTAAGATCATGGCGGGAAAAGACAAAGAAGCCGTTGGAGACAGGAAAGAAAAAGTATCTCAGGATGTATTTAAGGAAGCAGAAAATAAAACAGATGAAGTAAGTACAGACAGACCGGACTGGTGGAAAGAGGCAGCAGACCTTGAAAAACAGCTGCAAGATGCTTTGAAGAAAGAAGATTATGAAATGGCTGCTGCGTGCAGAGATAAGATCAGGGCACTGAAAGCGGGAAAGGACGGTCATATATATGAGTAAATGGTATGAAGACACATTAAAAGAACCGTCCAATATCATATACAGCAGGATCCGTCTTGCAAGAAACTGGGATGAATATGTATTTCCTTCCCGCCTGGATGAAGCAGGCAGCAGAAAACTGGTAGATGGTTTAAGAGATGGTTTAAATGATCTGGGAGAAAAAACAGGCAGAAAGCTTGCTTACCGGCCATTGGAGACCATGGGACAGATGGAAAAGAAAGCCTTACGGGAACGGCGGATCTTAAACCGGTGTGCAGTGGAGAAAAACTGTGCGCAGGGACTGTATCTTTCAGAAGATGAGTCTGAGAGCATATTGCTGGGGGCAGATGACCATATCCGTCTGCAGCTTTTAGCTCCCGGACTGTGTCTGGAAAAACTGTGGCAGAAGGCAGATGGGATGGATGATGCCATAAATGAGCATTTTTCTTATGCTTATGATGAAAAATATGGATATCTGACTACATTTCCCACCAACATGGGAACGGGTCTTAAAGCATGCGTAGTGATCCATCTGCCTATGCTGTCTCAGCTAAAGAAATTTCAGAGCATTGTGGCAGATATGGGAAGACTGGGAACCTCCATACGGGGGATTTTCGGTGAAGGCAGTGAAAATGCAGGAAACATGTATGAACTGTCCAACCAGAGAACGTTGGGTCTTTCGGAAAAAGAGATCATAGAACTGGTAAATAAAGCAGCAGTCCAGTTAAACAGTCAGGAATTAAAAGTAAGAAAGGCGGCTTTAAACAGCAGAAGACTGGAACGGGAAGATGAGACGTATAAATCTTACGGTGTTTTAAAATATGCCCGGAAAATGGCAGAAAAAGATGCCAGAGTATTTATCGGACAGCTGATCGCAGGAGAAACAGATGGACTGATCGCCTTTGAAAAAGAAAGCAGCTTATACAGCCTTTTAGTAGGTATAAAACCGGCTAATTTAAATCTGTGGGTCAGCAGGCCTTTAGATAGAGAAGAGATGGACTGTGTAAGAGCAGCTTATATCAGGGAACATCTTCCGCAGATACGCAGCTGATCTTCCACAGAATGATATATGGATGTTCAGGTACAAAAAGATTCCGAGAGAACATATGGGACATAAGGAGGACAACAATGGAACGATATACACCACAGGCGAAGGAGGCCTTAAGCCTGGCAGTGGAAATGGCAGAAAGCCTGAACCACGGATATGTGGGAACAGAACATCTGCTGATTGGCCTTTTACAGGAAGGAACCGGCGTGGCAGCCAGGGTTTTAGAGGAAAACGGAGTTGAGGAGGCAAAGGTAGTAGAGCTGGTCAGTCAGCTGATCTCCCCCAATACTTCCGTACAAATGGCAGAAAATGCAGCCTATACCCCAAGAGCACGCCGTGTAATAGAAAACAGTTACAAAGAGGCAGTACGATTTAAGGCAGCGCAGATTGGTACAGAGCACATTCTCATTGCTATTTTAAGAGAGGGAGATTGTGTGGCCAGCCGTCTGCTTAATACCATGGGGATCAGCGTTCAGAAGCTTTATATTGATCTTCTGGCAGCAATGGGAGAAGATGCATCATCTGCCAGGGAAGAGATGCAAAACCGCAGCATGGGGAAAAGGGGCAGTTCTACACCGGCCCTTGACAGCTTCAGCCGCAATCTGACCCAGATGGCCTTAGATGGAAAACTGGATCCGGTGATCGGAAGAGAGCATGAGATCCAGAGAGTGATCCAGATCTTAAGCCGCCGTACGAAGAATAACCCCTGTCTGATTGGTGAGCCGGGAGTAGGAAAGACGGCAGTCGTAGAAGGACTGGCCCAGCGCATTGCAGCGGGGGATGTACCGGATACCATTGCCAATAAGAGAGTTATGACTCTTGATCTTTCCGGCATGGTGGCAGGTTCTAAGTACAGAGGTGAATTTGAAGAGCGTATTAAGAAAGTCATTGCAGAGGTAATAGAGTCCAGAGATGTACTGCTGTTCATTGATGAGATACACACCATTATCGGAGCAGGGGGAGCAGAAGGTGCTTTGGATGCTTCCAATATTTTAAAACCGTCACTGGCAAGAGGGGAGTTGCAGCTGATCGGCGCAACTACCATTGATGAATACAGAAAGTACATTGAAAAAGATGCGGCTTTGGAGCGCAGGTTCCAGCCGGTTACAGTAGAAGAACCGTCAGAGGAGGAATCCATAGCTATTTTAAAGGGCCTTCGCAGCCGTTATGAAGAACATCATAAGGTGGAGATCACCGATGAGGCTTTAGAGGCGGCGGTAAAGCTGTCTGCCCGTTATATCAACGACCGTTTCCTGCCAGATAAGGCAATCGATCTGATCGATGAGGCAGCGTCAAAAGTGCGTCTGCAAAATTATACCAAACCTGCCAAGATCAAGGACTATGAGGCGCAGATCGATGATCTGGAAGAGGAAAAAGAGACAGCTATCCGGGAAGAAGCTTATGAAAAAGCGGGCGACATTAAGAAGAAACAGGAAAAGTTAAAAGATAAGATCCGGCAGACCCTGGAAAAATGGGAAAAAGAGAAGGAAAACCGAAAACTGACAGTAGGGGAAAATGAAGTGGCAGATGTAGTAGCCGGATGGACCAAGATTCCGGTGAAAAAACTGGCAGAAGAAGAGTCCGAGCGGCTTAAGAACTTGGAGAATATTCTTCATGAAAGAGTGGTAGGCCAGGAAGAAGCAGTAACTGCTGTATCAAAAGCCATCCGAAGAGGCCGTATTGGATTAAAGGATCCTAAACGTCCTATTGGTTCTTTCTTATTCCTAGGGCCTACGGGTGTGGGAAAAACAGAGCTTTCAAAGGCGCTTGCAGAAGCTATGTTTGGTACAGAAAGCTCCCTGATCCGGGTTGACATGTCAGAATACATGGAAAAGCACAGTGTATCCAAGATGATCGGTTCACCGCCAGGATATGTTGGTTATGATGAGGGCGGTCAGCTTAGTGAAAAGGTGCGCAGGAATCCTTACAGCGTGATCCTTTTTGATGAGATTGAAAAGGCCCATCCTGATGTATTCAATATCCTGCTTCAGGTATTAGATGATGGGCATATCACAGATGCCCAGGGAAGAAAGATTGATTTTAAGAATACGATCATCATTATGACTTCCAATGCAGGTGCAGAGAATATCATTGCTCCGAAACGCTTGGGATTTGGTGTTGCTACGGACGCAAAGGCAGATCACGAGTTTATGAAAGGACGGGTTATGGAAGAAGTAAAACGCCTGTTCAAACCGGAATTTTTAAACCGTATTGATGAGATCATCGTTTTCCATCAGCTGACCAAGGAACACATGAAGGGTATTGCCGATATTATGTTAAAGGGCATTGAAAAGAGATGCAAAGAACAGTTAGGCATTGCACTTACCGTAAATGAAGCTGCAAAAGAGCTGCTTATTGATAAGGGGTATGATGAGAAATATGGTGCAAGACCGCTGCGCCGTACCATTCAGAGCATGTTAGAGGACAAGATGGCAGAGGAGATCTTAGACGGCAAGATCAGAAAGAGCACAGGTGTAGAAGTGGGCTGCGAAGAAGGAAAGCTTACTTTTACAGTAAAAAAGAGAGCAGCTGCCAGAAAGAAAAATGCAGCAGTAAAAGCTTAAAATATACTGGTTATTTTAAAGAAACTGTTGTATAATCGAAAATACCCCTTATGAAAGTTCCCGGGGAAACGGTGAGAACCGTAAAGTTTTAGCAGAATGCTGTACAAGAGAGTATATAACTAAGAAACAGGAGGATAAGAAGATGCCAGTCGTTGAAGAATTGATCCGCGCAGAGCAGGATGGCACCATCAGTTTTGGAAATTATAAGTTAGGACAGAAGTCAAAGAAGTCTGATTTTGAATATCAGGGTGATATTTATAAAGTAAAAACTTACAATGAGATCACAAAGCTGGAGCGCAACGAAATGTTTGTTTATGAATCTGTTCCAGGTACAGTGGCTGAACATTTTAGAGTAACGGATGACACCGTAGAATTTGAGGTAGAGGGCGATAAGGATGCCCAGATTACCGTACAGCTGGAAAATGATACCGATTATGAGGTATATGTAGACGGAGCTGCTGTTGGAAGCATGAAGACCAACATGAGCGGTAAATTAAGCGTCAGCGTTGAGCTGGAAGAAGGAACTTCTGTTAAAGTAAAAGCAGTAAAGAGAGCATAAATATGGCAAAAGCAAAGACAACTGCATTTTTCTGTAAAGAATGCGGATATGAATCATCCAAATGGCTGGGACAGTGTCCAGCCTGCCGGGCGTGGAACACACTGGTAGAAGAACCGGTAGCAAAAGCCACACCGGCTGCAGGAAAAGGACGGATGTCTGCTGAGAGAGGAGCGGGTATGGCTGCGGCTAAACCCGCTCTTCTTTCAGAGATACATCTGGAAAAGGAAGACAGGATCAGCACAGGTTTTAAGGAACTGGACCGGGTATTGGGAGATGGCATTGTAGCAGGTTCTCTGGTACTGGTAGGCGGCGATCCGGGCATTGGAAAATCCACACTGCTTCTGCAGGTGTGCCGCCATCTGGCTGCTGCAGGCCAGAAGGTTCTTTACATCTCAGGAGAAGAGTCTTTAAAGCAGATCAAAATGCGTGCAAACCGTATTGGAACAGTAACAGGAGAGCTGCGTTTTTTAAGTGAAACAAACCTGGAGCGCATTGAGGCAGTGATCGATCAGGAAAATCCCCAGATCGTAGTGATAGACTCCATTCAGACCATGTACCGGGAAGAGATCACATCTGCTCCGGGAAGTGTCAGTCAGGTGAGAGAATCTACGGGTATTCTTATGCAGATCGCCAAAAGCCGTGGAATTGCTGTTTTCGTAGTAGGCCATGTAACAAAAGAGGGTGTTGTGGCAGGCCCAAGGGTATTAGAGCATATGGTAGATACGGTTCTTTATTTCGAAGGAGACAGAAATGCAGTTTACCGTATTCTTCGCAGTGTAAAAAACCGGTTCGGATCTACCAATGAGATCGGTGTGTTTGAAATGGGAGAAGAGGGACTGGCAGAAGTGGAAAATCCTTCTGAATATATGTTAGAAGGACGGCCAAAAGAAGCTTCCGGTGCAGTTGTTTCCTGTTCTTTTGAAGGGACCCGGCCTATTTTGCTGGAAGTACAGGCTTTGGTGGCAGAGACTAATTTTGGTATGCCCAGAAGAACCGCTGCCGGTACGGATTATAACCGTGTGAATCTTTTAATGGCAGTGCTGGAAAAAAGGTGCCGCTATGAACTTTCCCGTCTGGATGCTTATGTAAATATTACTGGCGGTATGCGTATGAGCGAACCGGCACTGGATCTGGCCATTGTTATGGCGTTGATGTCCAGTTATAAGGACAGACCAGTAGATCCGGGCATGCTTATTTTCGGGGAGGTAGGACTTTCCGGGGAAGTACGTGGGATCTCCCAGGCGGCCCAGAGAGTAGCAGAAGCAGCTAAACTGGGATTTACTACCTGTGTACTGCCAAAAGTAAATATGGAAAAGATAAAGCCCATAGATGGGATCCGCATGATCGGCGTGTCCAATGTACGGGAAGCTATTGGGCTGCTGTGATAAAAATACCTGCGCCAGTTTGTGATATCTGGTGCAGGTATTTGTGCATGAAACAAGCTATACAAACAAAAAGAAAAGCTCAAAAGCCATACGACTTCTGAACTTCCTTCGGGTTGGGCTATTCTCTCAAATAGTCAGCAGGGGAAGAGGGGCTCGAACCCCCATCTACGGTTTTGGAGACCGCTGCTCTACCATTGAACTATTCCCCTTTGTTGTATTCTGTTTTGCGTTCCTCTGAACAGGTATTATAATATCACAATCGGTTGCTGGTGTCAACAACTATTTTTATTTTTTTCAAAGTTTTCTCAAAAAAAGTAATTGTATATTTTTTTCTGTTTATATATTTTTTTTGACAACAAAACTCAACAAAGGGGTCAGCTCTTTTTGAAATAGTCAAACTGGTTAAGAAGTACTGTAAGACGCAGGCCGATGATGTTGTCCAGATTAGAGAAACTGACATGTGTAAGGCTTTCTATTTTTGCAATTCTTGCATGAAGCGTATTTACATGTATAAATAGCTTTTCACTGGTAGATTTATAGGAAAGTTCATTGGAGAAAAAATATTCTAGGGTAGTGTAAAGCTCAGATGAGTGCTTTTTGTCATAATCCAAAATGGGCTTTAAGTAGGAACGGTATAGTTCATCCAGATAGGCTTCGTTGATATTGCCATTGCTGTCTGTAAACAGTTTGATAATACCTAATTCCTCGTACATTAAAAGTGAAGTGTGGTCCTGCCTGTGCCTTGCATAATTGATCGTAAAAGAAGCCTCATTGTAAGCAGCCCGCAGATCCCAGTAAGGATGAAGAGCACTGATCACCATAATAAAATAAGCTGAATCAAAATAGTTGGATAGAGCATCGCAAAGCTGTAATCCCAGTTCCTTAATGGATGGTATCTTATCGTCTGCCAGGATCACCCATTGCTCTTTATATAAAAATATAAGGAATTTATTATTGTACAGTTTTATATGTTTTAAATGGTTAATGAAACCAGTTAACAGATCAACATTGTTGAACAGATGTAGATCTTTTCGGCTGTTGATCAGGAGCAGGGAGTATTTTTCACTGATCTCCGCGTTTAAACTTAGACTGATCTGTTTTTTGCGGGAAGCATCACTGCGTGTCATATCAAGAAGATTTTCAAAAACAACACTTTTAAAATAGTAATTTGCTTTTTCAAATTCAGATGTAATGCTGTTTTTTAAAGAATAAATGGATTCAATGATCTCTAACCGGCAGATCAGTTCAGGAGGCAGAATGTCGGCAGAAGCTCTGTATTTAACGATCATATAAAATGATGAGGTGAATTTGGATATATGAGATGGAATGATGAAATACTGAAAATCTTTATGGATATGTTCATCATGGTATTTATATCCATTCATAGAAATACCATTAAAATTTTTACCTACTGAAATGCGGGAGGGGAGTGTGCTGACTCTCAATTCCTGAAGTTCGTCAGTCCAGTCATTATTATGAGAACCGTCCTGAATACGCAGATTATAATCAGCAAGTGCAAAAGTAAGCTGTGTCAGGTTATGTACGATCTCGCATAAACTGTTAGGTGTGTAATTATTGGATAAATAGTTTATAATAGAATTTTGAAAATTCTGGTTTTCTACAAGGTACTGCGTCTGGTTATTGATGACCAGATTTTGTATCAAAACGATCACATTACTCCAGGGAATATTGTCTTCAATAAAGATCAAGGGGATGTGATATTCTACAAGAAGGGATTTTTGCTCGTCTGTAATATATTTCTGGTAAAGCTTATGAGTGATGATGCCGGAAACTTTTTTCTGGTGCAGTGTATGAATAAAATGGGGAGTAAGACAGGTTCGCATAAAACGGCTTACGATCAGGATATCACCTTCACGCAGCCAGTTATCGATATCTTCCACATCCATGATGGTTGCACTTTTAATTACATTTTCAGCACCCTGGGCTGTTTTGATGGCATTACAATATAGCATTTGTGGAGTATTTAACAGATCCTGGATGGTAATTTCCTGAAAATCGTTATGAAATGTATATTTAAGAGAATTTTCTGTCATAAATGTATCCCTTTCTTTATGTATGATCATATATAGCGTTTCTTCAGCTTTTTATTATATCAGATATGAAGAAGAAAAAACAGAGAAATTAATTGGATTAAAGTACTAAAACAAAGCGGAAAATATGTATATATATACAATGGAAGAAACAAGGTACAAAGCATATACTACTTTCTGAAATGAGTTATCTTTAATGTTATATAGTATTTTTTTGTTGAATTTGATCGAGATAAGGGCAGGAGGAAGATACTTATGAGTACAAAAAGAGAGCCAGGGTACACTGGAAAAGAACTTTGTAAATTTTTAATACCATCTATATTGGGGACGATCATCTTTCTTCTTCCCATCCCCTGGCATGGCAATATGACCATACTGATAGGGATCATTACAGATGGTTTACAGACGGTCCTTTCTCCGGTGATCATGATGATCGTTGTTGCTGCCATTGTATCTTCTGCTGTATTTTCTTCAATTGCCAGATTTTTAAAGCCAGACTGGATCATGAAAAATGAAAGGTGGAAGTCTTTATTTACCTGCACAGATGCTTATTATGTATGCCGCATTCTGGGAGCGGTTTTTGCAGTTATGGTTTATTTTGATAAAGGGATACCGGTGATCATATCTTCAGAAACCGGTGGAACCATGTTAGGGCTTTTGAAAACGATCACAGTATGGTTTATTGCAGCATCTTTTCTGATCCCGCTGCTAATGGATTTTGGGATTATGGATTATGTGGGAACCATGCTTCGGAAAGTTACCAGATCTCTGTTTTGCCTCCCGGGAAGAGCTGCTGTAGATGTACTTGCTTCCTGGCTGGGGAGTAATACAGTTGGGGCAGTTCTTACGATCAAACAGTATGAAAGAGGCTATTATACTGCCAGAGAGACCATAGTGATCTCATGCTGCTTTTCAGCGGTTTCTCTTCCTTTCAGCCTGGTGATAGCAGCAATGCTTGGTGTAAGTGATCTCTTTGTTCCATTTTATCTGATCCTTACACTTACAGGTATTGTCAGTGCAGCCATCATGATACGTATTCCGCCATTAAAATGTTATCCGGATACATATTGTCCAGATGTGGGAAAACAGGCAAAAGAAGATGAGATCTCTGGTTATACCATGCATCAGTGGGCTTTAAAGACAGCTGTGGAAAAGGCGGCAAAGGGACCGGGAGTGAAACAGATATTGATCAGTGGTATGGACACTTTTCTGGGGATCGTACTTCAGACTGCACCTGTAGTAATGACTTTTGGTACAGTGGCATGTATTATTGCTAATTATACACCTGTTTTTAAATGGATCTCTTTTCCCTTTGGCTGCTATCTTCAGATATTGGGTATAGAGGACGCATTTTCCGTAGCACCAGCTGCTGTGATCGGATTTGTGGATATGTTTCTTCCAGCTGTGTTATTAGCAGGTGTAGAATCAGCAAAGACCCGGTTTATTCTTGGTGCGTTATCCCTGGTACAGATCGTTTATATCACAGAGATCGGTTCTATTTTGATCTCATCAAAAGTGCCGGTTAAATTTAAAGACCTTTGTTTTATATTTTTGGAGAAGACGATCATCGCATTGCCTTTGATCGTTCTTTTTACAAAATTGTGGGGTGTTTTTTAACTGGATCGTCCGACAAAAGCTTTATATGGCTGTTGCAGTAATGTGGCAGCCATTTTTTAATGCCTGAAGGACAGAAAACAGTCAGGGTAACAAAAAATAAATGCTGGTGGATAATACGAAAATCCGCCTGTCTGTTTGTGTGTTGGAACAATATATTTTTTAAGTTGCTTTTACTAGAATAAAAACACACAGGGAAACCAAAAGCAAAAAAGAGGAAAGAGAAGGTGAGTGAAAAATGGGAGAAAATCCTAAAAAAAAGAAAAAGAAAGGGCTTAATTCATATGTAGTAATATTTGCAGTGATCGCCCTGATGGCATTGCTTACATGGTTTGTACCAGGTGGTGAATATGATCTGGATGAATCTGGATATGCGATTGCAGGAACTTATCGGGAATTACCGGCGAATCCACAGGGATTATGGGATGTGATCACAGCACCTATTGTGGGTATGGTAGGAAATGGATCTGTTAGTGGAGCTATTTCCATTTCACTTTACATCATGTTATTCGGAAGCTTTTTGAAGATGATGGAAGTGACAGGTGTTATCGGTTTTGCCCTTACATCTGTAGCAAAAAAATTCAAGAAAAGTCCGTATATATTAATTACGATCCTTGTGTTTATACTGTCTTTTCTGGGCACATCTCAGGGGGCTTATGAAGAATGTGCCATTTATGTATCCTTATTCCTGCCTATCTTTTTGGCAATGGGAATGGATACGATCACAGTTGTTATGATCTCTGTATTTGGTACACAGATCGGTTGTGCGGCATCTGCTATTAATCCATTTTCCACAGGAATTGCATCTGATATAGCAGGAATTTCTTTTGGAGATGGTATTATACCACGTTTGATCCTTTTCTTTGTATTATCAGGGGTTGTTGCAGCGCTGATCAGTCTATATGCCAAAAAAGTCCAGACACATCCGGAGCTGTCAGTACAGTATTACCGTCGGGATAAGGATATGGAAGCGTATGCCGGTTCAGAAGAAAAGGATGGGGCGGCAGCAGCTGAATCAGTCAAGAACATGAAAGGCCTGGTGATCCTGTTTATACTGACTTTCGTTATCATGCTTCTGGCTTTGTTTCCGTGGACTTCGCTGAATGAGCATTTTACATTTTTTGCTTCTATTACAAATTGGATCAATACAACTCCGATCATCAGTACTGTGGTCGGAAGTGATGTAGTAGCTTTTGGAGACTGGTATTTTACAGAACTGACTGCGTTGATGATGGTAATGTGTCTGATCGCTGGCTTTATGGCTGGTTATGATCTGGATAAGATCATTAATATTATCATTAAAGGTGCAGCAGAATTAGTATCCACTGCATTGATCGTTCCTATGGCCAGAGGCATCCAGGTTATCATGACATCTGGAAATATCACATCTACGATCCTTCATGCAACAGAAGTAACATTAGGATCTTTGCCTGTAGTTGTATTTGTGATCCTTGCATTTATCATTTATCTCATTTTTGCCTGCTTCCTGCCAAGCTCAACGGGTCTGGCTGGAGCAACCATCTCTGTTATGGTACCGCTTGGCACATTTGCAGGGGTTCCACCGTATGTCATGATCATTATTTATAATTTTGCACTTGGCATTGCAAAGATGTTTACACCAACTTCTATTGCAGTTATGACCTGTACCCAGTATGCAAATATCGACTATGCTTCATGGATCAAAGCAGCCTGGAAACCGTTGGTAGTAATATTCCTGGTATGTCTGGCATTTGCATTAGGATTGACCCTGATGGGATAAAATAAATGGAGAAAGAGGCAATAACATGAAGGTATTGATCTCAGATTACGCAGAACTTTTAATGCCTACCCATGATCTGGAGATCCAGAATTTAAAAAATGGATTAGGCGAAGAATGTGAAGTTGAAGTATATGAATATACAGACGAACACCGGACAGAGTTTTATGAAAAGCTGGCCCAGGCAGATGCTCTTCTTACCGGATTTATCAAGATAGATGCAGAGGCGATGGAACATGCTCCGAAATTAAAGGTGATCTCTATTAATGCTACCGGCTACGATAAAGTGGATCTGGCAGAAGCGAACCGACGTCATATAGGGGTATGCCCTGTAGGAGAATACTGTACTATAGATGTTGCAGAACATACGATCTGTGTCATGCTGGCTATGGTGAAAAATCTGAAACATTATATGCATGCCCTTGAAAGAGACTACAACTGGGATTATCAACTTGTAGCACCTAATAAACGTATTAAAAACATGACGTTAGGCATTTTTGGACTGGGAAAGATCGGAACAGCGGTAGCACTGCGTGCGCAGGCGCTGGGGATGAAAGTAATGGCATATGATATCAGCAAAAGTCCTACTTATGCAGAAGATTTTGGCGTAAAACTGGTGGATGATCCACAGGAAATCTATGATGAGGCAGATGTGATCACCAATCACATGAATCTTACAGAGAAAAACAGGGATTTCTTTAATCTTGAAACATTTAAGAAGATGAAGAAGCATCCTTATTTCTTAAATGCAGGAAGAGGGGCTTCTGTTGTGGAAGAAGACCTGAAAACAGCTTTAGACACAGGACTGATAAAAGGTGCAGCTTTGGATACGATCCGAGATGAGAAACCGGAACACATTGGCAAAAATCCATTGTTGGGAAGAGATGATGTGATCATTACTCCTCATACAGCCTTTTATTCCACTTCCTCTATAGAAGATCTGGAAAAAACATCAACAAGAAACATTGTTTATTATCTGACAGGAAATACAGATAAGGTATTTAAATTAGTTACCAAGTGGTAAAAACACATTATTACATTAGGTGATTGATAAATGCTTTTATCAATTCCTGTGGATAACTTTCCCCTATATAAGGAGAAAAAACTGGTCAGTATTCAGAATTATTTCTGAATTGACATAGATCATCAGTTTTTGGGCGTATTTTAATAAGCCCAAATAAGTATTATGAAAATTGAATATTTTTTCAGGCAACTAAAGGTTTCAGGCTTCGAATGTATTGTGGACAATTCATTGCGTTCGCAACGATTACAGTTAACTGGCTGGCGATACCAGCGAGAAAGACATCTGCTTTTGTGTTGGTATGGTTTCTTGTCTTTCTTCCGGCAATGCACATGTTGATTTTAAAATGATTGATGGCACGATCTACAATCGTTCTTATTTTGTAGGTGCGGTTCCATTCATCAGAATCGTGCTGGATACTGGGAAACATGCGTAAATCCATGTTTTCGTAGGTGTAAGTTGTTCTTCCCCTCTTGGCAGTACTGCAGGGATTCTTGCAATCACAGATCCAGCCTTTATCGTAGCGCATTTTCGGACAGATCCATTTGATGCGGTCTGAACGTCCCTTTTCTTTGGTAACACCGCAGTATTTCATATCCAGGGAAGGATCGTTTGGACAGGTAGGATAACCATAGGCGTTGTAGCCAACTTTTTTCAAAGGGCTTTCGTTTCTGGGATTGTATGGAATCAAAGCTTTTGAAAAATGAAAGTCATTCATTAAGATTCCATAGAGAGAGGCAGAATCGAAAGCAGAGTCACCAAGAAATGTATCCGGATGGAAATCAGGGTGCACAGAGAAAAAGTCTTTTAAAACAGGGACTAATGCAGAGGCATCGCCAACAGATTTATCTTCATCAGGAGAATCGTTTTTCTTTTCCATAATAAGATCCGGATGGGAAGTTTTGAAGGCTTCATCATCAACAAAAACGATATGGCGGACGATGCGAAGTCCATTGGTAAGAATGGCGAATTTATCCGCATAGCAGAAATGCCCGTTGATATACATTTGTTTGGCGTCAGGGCAGGAAGCAGCCTGTGAAGAAGGCATAAGCCCATAAGCCATCTTGTATGGATCAATGTCCGGCTTATCCTTATAAAAGGCCTTAAGTCTTTTGATCAGTGCATTCAAGGTTTTTGGATTATTTTCTGCAACGTAAAGTTCAATGCCTGATGTATCAAAAGTGAGCATTTGAGCAAGAGAAGAATCAATCATCTGGCAAATGGGTTCGGTATAATCAACCATGCGCTGGAACATGCGTTCAATGTAAGGCTCAAAATCGTGTTTGAAACGAGACAATAAAGAAACATCAGGGACCTTAGTGAAACCGCAGAAATCTCTTAACTCTTTGCATAAATGTAAAAACAGCAGGAGCAGGGAATCTGTAGGAATGGAAAAAATCTTTTGAAGGATAAAAGCGGTGAGAAAGCCATGTAGAGGATACACCCGGTTCCGGCCAATGGAACGATAAAAAGAGAAATGAAACTCTGGCGGAATAAAATCATTCAGCTCAAAGTGATCTGCCAGAAGCTGGAAGAAAGCGGGGGAATCGTTCGTCAGTTTGATTTGACAGTCTGAAAAAATGTCGTTTAAAGAAATCTGATGATATTTAGCAGCCATAAATTTTCTCCTCTCTTGTGTGTGAATGCGTTGGTGTGGTTACCTGTATTTTATCACGAGAGGAGAGAAGATTTATATAAATGAAGCAATAAAACCCAGTAAAATCAAGGGTTTGTGGCATTTGTAAAACGCCTACATTATTACATATAAAGGAGAAACAAAAATGGCAATTTCATTAAAAGGAAGAAACTTTTTTGCACTGGAGGATTTTACACCAGAAGAGATCCGGTATCTGCTTGATCTGGCAATCCAGCTGAAAAAAGAAAGCAAGGAGCACATCAAACATCAGGATTATATTGGAGAGGATTTCCTTTTGCTGTTTGAAATGAACTCCACCAGAACCAGATGTGCATTTGAAACTTCTGCTAACGATCTGGGAATGGGAACTACTTTCCTGTCTAACTCTCATTTTGGAAAAACAGAGACTATTAAAGACTCTATGCGGGTATTCAGTGAAATGTACAGTGCGATCGGTTATCGTGGTGCAAAGCACAGCACGCTGTTAGAAATGGCAAAGGACAGTACAATCCCAATCATCAATGGATATACAGACCATCAGCACCCGACTCAGATGCTGGCAGATGCCATGACTTTAGATGAGGTTTGGGGACGCGAAAATTACAAAGGGAAAACCTTATGTTTTATTGGAAGAGGCGGTGCTGTAAACTCCTTCTCATATGGTGTTATGTGTGCTATGTTAGGTATGAACTTTACCTATATCACATCTTATATGGGAATGGATGAAGCATTAGATGGTCTGACTGCTGCTGAGAGAACTGCTTTCCGTCAGTATGTTCCAGAAGGAGTTGTTTCTCCTAACTGGGATACCAAGATGGATGCAAGAAAGAGAAAAATTGTAGAAGACCTATTCAAAAAATACAGCCCTGAATGCAAGTTCATTGAAACTAATGATATTAATGCAATTAAAGGAGTGGATGTTATCACTACTGAAAACTGGGGATTCTTTACAGATCCTGTTGAAACATGGCTCCCGGGTATTGTACGCTTCCGTCCATATCAGGTAAACAGGGAACTTCTGGAGAGGACAGAAAATCCAGATTGTATCGTTATCCATATGCTGCCATCTACACATAATATGGATCATTCATCTGGCCAGAAACTGTTATCTGTTGTAGAAGATCCAGAACTGCGTGAGTTCTTAAAGGGTGGAATGGAAGTGACAGATGAGGTATTTGAACAGAATGCAAAGTATATTTTCCAGGAAGCAGGAAATAGAAAACACACGATCAAGGCTGTTATCAAAGCAGTTTTAGGGGAAAGATAAGACGTATTTAACATCTTTTGAAATCAATATCAGAAAGAACAGGAGGAGCAAGACTTATGGATATTTTAAAATACAGGGGATTAGATTATAGTGATTTTCGTGTGCCTGGTGAATTTGAACCTCAGGAAGCTGTTATTTTAGGCTGGCCGGAGATGGCAGAGTGCATTAAAGGATACAGCCTTCATAAAGCATTTGCCCAGCTGATCAAGATCATTGTTGAACAGGCAGAAGGTGTGACTGTATATGTAAACTGCCCGGATCATAAGAGAGTGGAAAGCTGCAAAAAAGCGTTAGCAGAAGAAGAGGTAGATATTGATAAAGTAGTGATCACTACCTATCCAGATGGAAGCAACTGGACCAGAGATTACGGTCCTGATATCATGGTAGATGATAAAGGCCACCGCCTTCTTGCAAACCCAAGATTTAACATGTATGGCCAGAGTACCATTGACAGTGTAACTTCTACTTTATGCGCAAAATTTGCACCTCATCTGGCTTTGGAACTGGGATGCCGGGATTTTATAAACTCCACTTTGATCACTGAAGGTGGAGATAAGGAATTTAATGGCAATGGTGTCCTTATGGCATTAAGGGATACAGAAGTAAATAAGCGTAATCCGCATATGTCTACCGAAGAGGTGGAAGCAGAACTAAAGCGCCTGTTTAACTTAAAGAAAGTACTTTGGCTTGAAAAAGGTGTATTTGATGATGAATTAACTACATCTGGTGTTCTGGATTATGTGGATGGAGAGCCGGTTTACCGTTCTTCTTCAGCAAATGGACATACAGATGAATTTGCAAGATTCGTTGGAAAAAATAAGATCCTGCTTACTGAAATTACAGAGGAAGAAGCTGCAAAACTGAATTCCCACAGGATCACCAAGGAACGCTGCGATGCAGCTTATGAAGTACTGAAAAATGCAACAGATGCAGAGGGAAATCCATTTGAGATCATCCGCATGCCTGCACCGGAGCCATTTTATGTATATTCTAAACCAGGAGATTGGATCAATGATACATGGTCCTGCCGCTACGGAGAAGGAAATGCATTTTTAGATGATGGAACTCCGATGCCGACAGGAGATATGATCATGCAGCCGGCATTAAGCTATATCAATTTCCTTATTTTAAATAATATTGTTATTGCACAGAACTATTGGGAAGAAGGACGCCCTGAGAGTATCAGAGAGAAGGACAAGCAAGCTGTTGAGATCCTTCAGAAGATATTCCCAGACAGAAAGATCGTACCATTTGTAAGTACAGCTCTTAATATCCGCGGCGGTGGTGTTCACTGTGCTACCAAGAACATACCAAAGGCTGAGAAATGATCCGGAAGAGGTGAAGAAATGCCAAAAATAGTAATTGCATTAGGTGGTAATGCGCTTCAGTCTGGAAAAAGTGAACCAACTGCACAAAGGCAGCTGGAAGTGGTCAGATACACCTGCGAAAAATTGGCGGATATCAGTGCAAGGGGCTACGAAATGAGCATTGTTCACGGGAATGGTCCTCAGGTGGGAAGAATTCTGCTTGCCTCGGAAACAGCGAAAGAAGTAACCCCTGCAATGCCCTTTGATGTATGTGGCGCCATGAGCCAGGGATATATAGGATATCATATCCAGCAGGCATTGAAATATGCCCTGAACATACGCAACCGTCATTGTCCTGTTGTGACTGTTGCAACTCAGATCGTAGTTGATAAGGAAGACAAAGCGTTTGAAAACCCGACAAAACCTATTGGTCCTTTTTATACAGAGAAAGAATCAAAAGAGCTTACGCTTGAAAAGGGATATACAATGAAAGAAGATGCCGGAAGAGGATGGAGAAGAGTTGTTCCTTCTCCTATCCCCAGAAGGATCGTAGAAATTGATGCGATTAAAAATCTTTGGAAATCAACTATTGTGATATCCTGTGGCGGTGGTGGCATTCCTGTGATCGAAAACCCAGATGGGACACTGGAAGGTGTAGCTGCTGTTATTGATAAGGATTTTGCGGCGGAGCTTTTAGCAGAAGAAGTGGATGCAGATATCCTGATGATACTTACAGAAGTGGAAAAGGTTGCTGTTAACTGGGGAAAACCAGATCAAAAAGATCTTGATCATATGAGTTTGAAGGAAGCTGCCAAATATGTGGAAGAGAAGCAGTTTGCTCCTGGAAGCATGCTTCCGAAAGTACAGGCATGCATGAAATTCGTCCGTCAGAATCCCCAGAAAAAAGCAATCATAACCAGCCTTGATAAGGCTTTGGATGCTCTGGAAGGAAAAACAGGTACACAGATCACATTTGCTTGATATCTATAGTAAATACGGTTCTTAGGAAATAAAACCTAAGAGCCGTATTTTTTGTGCAGGGTTAAATGATGAAATTTCACCAGGTTTATGCTATACTAGAACAACGTTTAAAAAATATGTGTTCTGTTGGTTTTTTAATGTTGTACTAGAAGGAGAAATATACATATATGAATAAAAAAGAATGCAACGAGATAAAAAAACTTTTTACCCCGGCAAATTGTGCGATCAGCCGGATCTGCGGCTGCTATGTAGACTCAGAAAAAAACAAAAAAACGGAATTAAAAGAGGCTTTTCTGTCTCTTCCGGAGGAAGAAGCCTTTAAGTATTTTACCATTTTCAGAAATGGCCTTTCCGGTACCATTGGAAAGAACCTGTTAAATATGGAATTTCCGCTTCATGCCGAAGAAGAAGGGGGTACACAGAACTTTCTTTTGAAGCTGCGTGACAGCGAGTTAAAAGATGACGGCCTGATCGAAGAATTTTATGACCGCATTATTGCCAACTTTGATTATGCAGAAAATTACTATATTATCCTGATCCACTGTGCCTATGATATCCCTGCAAAGGCTACAGATGGTTCTGAAATGTTTGACGCATCGGATTATGTTTATGAATTTATCCAGTGTACGATCTGCCCTGTAAAGCTTTCAAAAGCAGGTCTGTGTTATAATTCCATGACCAATGCCATTGAAAATAGGATCCGTGACTGGCTGGTAGAGGCACCTGTGACCAGTTTCTTATTCCCGGCTTTTAACGATCGCAATACAGATCTTCACAGCCTTCTTCTTTATGCAAAGAACGGAGAACAGCTGCCAGATACGCTGATCGATGAAGTGTTAGGCTGTCATACTCCTATGTCTGCCAAAAGCCAGAAGGAAACATTCCAGGCGATTGTAGAAGAAACTTTGGGCGATAACTGTGATTTTGAGACAGTAAAGAGCATCCATGAAAATTTAAGTGAACTGGCAGAGGAGACAAAGGATGAGCCGGTACAGCCTGTATTAAATAAGACCCAGTTAAAGCAGCTTCTGGAAAATAATGGAGCTGATCCGGAAAAACTCCAGGAATTTGACAGCCGTTATGTAGATGTAGAGGACGCTCCGGAGACCAGTTTTGCAGTTTCTAATGTAGTAAATACAAAAAGCTTTGAGATCAAGACCCCGGATGTGACCATTAAGGTGGCACCAGATAAAACATATCTGGTAGAGAACCGTATGATCGATGGCAGGCCCTGTCTTGTGATTGCCATTAATGAACATGTGGAGATCAATGGGATTTCTGTGCTTCCAGTGCCGTTAAAGGATCGAAAAGGGGCAGCAGAAGCCGGCCTGGATGCGCAGGAAGAAAGTGCACCCTGGGGTGAAGAGACAAAACCTGTAAATATTTCTGCAGATGATACAGATGAAGTACGCCCTGTAGCTACAGGCATCCGTTCTGTGGAAGATATCTGATCATGTTTGCAGGGGCTGCCGGGAAGCAGAGGTGCCTTTGTTGGTTTGGACTATTTCCTTCTATAAGTTTTTGATATAATCTGGACAAAATTACCAATAGTTGTTATAATGACTATGTTGTTCTGTGAAAAATAAAACAGGACATATAATGGCGACTACTTCATTGACTAGAAGAAAAAAACATACGAGCGGAAGGAAGAGAGTACAAATGAGTCGGACAATTAAAGCGGGATGTGTATATCGTCAGTATTCCAAGGATGGAATGCCGATCGCAGATTATAAAAGTTCAAGATTAGCCCATGAAGCTACAGGGGTTTCTTTAGGTTCTATTGCCAGAGCAGCCCATGGCGAACGGAAAACAGGAGGCGGATATCTTTGGAGAGTGGTTCCTGAAGATCTTCCATGGGAACCGATCCAGGTAGACTTAAGCAGCAAGATCGGATATCATGATAAGAGACCGCTGATCCAGCTGACATTAGATGGTCAGGTAGTGGCAGAATATTTGTCTATTGCTCATGCCAGCCGCGCATTGAATATCAGCCGCAGAAGCATTTCCTGTGCTATCACAGGAGCACAGAAGACTGCTGGCGGATATAAATGGGTGGAAAAGGAAACAAAGGAAAAACAGGAAGAAAAAGCCTGAAATCCTGAAATAAGAAGATAAGAAATACGATAAAATCGTGCAAAATTAAATAAAAATATACTTGTCTGCAGCAAGAACAATTCAGGTGGTTTCCATAAAAACTGGAAGCCACCTTTCTTTTGTGCACAAAAACAGATACAATGAAGAAATAAACTACAGCAGTTTACATAAATTTTAAGAAAAACAGGCATAATTGAGCATAAGGAATAAAATTTGACATTGAAAAATAATCGTGATATATATATTCCAACGTTCAGAAAGACCTGAACGATAAGCACTTTAACCGGGAAATTTCCAGGCAAAAAAAGGAGTTTTAAATGATGAAAGAAAAGAAGATCATGCTGCCATCTGTAGAGGAAGCAAAACATTTTGTAGCAGAGGCATCAAAGTGTGACTTTGACATTGACGTATTCTATAATCGCGTCACAATTGATGCAAAATCCATTCTGGGTGTTTTAAGTCTTGACCTTGCACGGGTTCTGACAGTCCAGATGAACGGAGATAATGAAGAATTTGAAGAATATCTGGATACTTTAGCGCCTGCTAAAGCTGTGAATGCAGCTTAATGGAAAAATGTAAAACTTCACAGTGAAAATGACAATGAGGCAGAGATGCGAACGTAAGTTTGCATTTCTGCCTCTGTTATGTTATTCTGAGAGTAATAGTGTATGTCCTTTTGGAGTCTTTCAGGTACAGAAAGATTCTGAGAGAACATCTGTGATACAGGAGGAGACACATTTGGAAACGATCCGTATTTCTGTTCGGAATCTGGTAGAATTTGTTATGAGATCCGGGGATCTGGACAACCGCAGGAGCCAGGGGGCGAAGAAAGAGGCGATGCAGGCGGGAAGCAGGCTGCACAGGAAGATACAAAAACGTATGGGAGTTGATTACCGGGCAGAAGTGGTGCTGAAGCATCTGGTAAGAGAAGATGAGTTTTCTATTTTGTTGGAAGGCCGGGCAGACGGCATTATAACAGAGGCGGCGGGAGTCACCATAGATGAGATTAAATGCATCTATATGGATGTGGAACGTTTAGAAGAACCGGATCCGGTCCATATGGCCCAGGCTTTGTGTTATGCCTATATATACGCCTGCGATAATGGTCTGGACAGTATTGGGATCCAGCTTACTTATTGTAATATAGAAACAGAGCAGATCCGCCGTTTTAAGGAAGCAAAGTCCTTTGAAGATCTGGAGATCTGGTTTCAGGGACTGATCCACGAATATGTTAAATGGGCCAGATATCTTTATCATCACAGTATTCGCAGAACAGAATGTTTAAAGGAGCTGAAATTCCCTTATGAATACAGGGAAGGGCAGAAAGAACTGGCTGTTTCAGTATACAAAAGTATTGCCAGAGGAAGAAATCTCTATATCCAGGCGCCTACAGGGATCGGAAAGACCTTATCCTGCGTATTTCCCAGTTTAAAAGCTATAGGAGAAGGACTGGGAGATAAATTATTCTATCTGACTGCCAAGACCATTACCCGAAGTGTGGCTGAGGAGACATTTGCTCTGCTCAGAGAAAGAGAACACCTGTATTTCAGTACGGTAACTATTACTGCAAAAGAAAAGCTGTGTGTGCTGGAAAAGCCAGACTGCAATCCGGAAAGCTGTCCCAGAGCAAAGGGACATTTTGACCGGGTCAATGATGCTGTTTATGAGATGATACAGGAGGAACAGGGAATCACCAGAGAGAAGATATTGGACTGTGCAGAAAAGCATCAGGTGTGCCCTTTTGAACTGTGCCTGGATATCAGCAGTTTTGTAGATGGCATTATTTGTGATTATAATTATGTATTTGATCCCAATGTGCGTCTGAAGCGGTATTTTGCAGAAGGAGAAGAAAAAGGTGACTATATTTTTCTGGTGGATGAGGCTCATAACCTGATTTCAAGGGCCAGAGAAATGTATAGCGCAGCTCTCATAAAAGAAGAGTTTTTAAATGTTAAAAAGATCGTAAAAGGGCTGCCTCAGGCGGCGAAAACAGTCCAGCTTCTGGACCGGTGCAACCGGCGTTTTTTAAACATGAAACGCATAGGCGATGAGGAGCTTTTGCCGGAGGAACAGGAGAAAGAGCTGGCTTATGAAGCAGGTTTTCGCACGGTCCTTGGGGAGTCATATCGTATGGTTTCAGATATAAAACTGTTATCACTGGAACTGATGGGACTCTTTGGGGAGATGGAAGTATTTTTAAATGAAAATAATGAATTTGAAGACAGGGAAACCGTTCTTGACCTGTATTTTAAGATCCGGGATTTTCTTTATGTCAGTGACCGTGTGGATGAGAATTACAAAATTTACAGCCGACTGCTGCCAGATCATTCTTTTATGGTAAAACTTATGTGTGTTAATCCATCGGGCTGTTTACATGAGTGTCTGGACCGTGGGGTCAGTACGGTGTTTTTCTCTGCTACATTGCTTCCTATACGCTATTATAAGGAACTTTTAAGCGGCAGTCAGGAAGAATATGCAGTCTATGCAAAGTCGCCTTTTAAGGCAGAGAATCGTCTGGTACTGGCAGCTTCAGATGTCAGCAGCCGTTACAGCAGACGTGGAAAAAGTCAGTATGAGCGCATCAGTGATTATATAGAGTCTATAATAAAAGGAAGGACAGGTAATTATATCCTGTTTTTTCCGTCCTATCAGTTTATGGAGGCAGTGCAGGAGATTCTTGAAAAACGGCAGACAGAAGGCAGTCTGGGATTCCGTTTTATGGCCCAGTCGTCCCATATGAGCGAAGAAGAACGTGAGGAATTTCTTTTGCGGTTTGAAGAAGAACCAAAAGAGTCATTTGCAGGTCTGTGTGTTATGGGAGGTATTTTTTCGGAAGGGATCGATCTGAAAGAAGAACGGCTGATCGGGGCTATTATCATTGGAACCGGACTTCCACAGGTAAATCCGGAACAGGAAATATTAAAAGAATACTTTGATGAAAGAGGAGAAGTGGGATTTGACTATGCCTATCAGTATCCAGGCATGAATAAAGTTATGCAGGCAGCAGGCCGGGTCATCCGCACAGTCAGGGATAAAGGCGTGATCGCTCTTTTGGATGACCGTTTTCTACTGCCAGAGTATGTGGCATTATTTCCCAGAGAATGGGAAAGCTACACGGTAGTCAACCGCTTTAACGTAAAGCAGGCGGTAGATGATTTTTGGAAAGGGTTTAAAGCATGTCCATAAATTGTTTGGCAGCCTGGGATACAGGAATGCTTTCATTGTAGGCTACCACCATCTGACGGGAAGGAAGCTTTTCAGCCAGATCCAGGATAAAAAGATCTTTATCATTGGCCGGGATGCAGAAATCCGGTACAAAGGCAATGCCAAGACCGATGCGGGCCAGATCGATGAGCAGGTCATTGCTGGAAAGCTCGATCTCCGGAGCCAGGTCTAAATGACTTTTCTGGAAGATCTGGTGAAGAAATTCGCTGGTAGTGCTTTTGCGGTCCAGCATCATGATCGGATACTGCAGCAGTTCTTCTAAAGTCAGTTCCTTGCCTTCCAAATCAAAAGCCTGACGATTGGCTACAAATACATCATGGAAGTCATTAATGACTCTTGTGTGCAGGTTTCCGGCCAAAGCAGAGTTGGGATAATTGGCAACAATAAAGTCAGTCTGACCATTTTCCAGTGCTTTGGCACATTCAATGGAAGTATGATTCACTACTTTAATATGAATATTTGGGTACTCTTTGTGAAACTGATTTAAATAGGGCACCAGATAGTAGCGGCAGATGGTGTCACTGGCACCGATGCGCAGCTGACCGCCATTTAAGGTATGGGATTCTAACAGCTGGTTTTCTCCTTTCTGGATCAGGTTCATGGCTGGTTCAATATGCTTTAGTAAGATCTCACCTTCTGGGGTCAGCTGTACTTTTTTTGTGCTGCGGATGAACAGAGGCTGGTTCAGCTTCTTTTCAAGAACTTTAATGGACTGGCTTACGGCAGACTGGGAGATAAAAAGCTGTTTGGAAGCTTCCGAAAAGCTGAGAGTAACAGCTACATGATAAAATACCTTATATAATTCATAATTAATATCCATTATTAAGTCCTCCTTATAATTGTACTTATTTTATCACGGAGAAGTCAGGTTTGTAAAGATGTTACTATACTAGTGTACTGTATCACTCACATTTCGCATTATGACTTGCCTGAATTTCCATCTGCTGTGTTGTCGTCAATCGACGATGCCACCGCATCGCCTCATTCCTCCGCCTTGCAGATTGAAAATTCATTCTGCGTCATTCTGCTGAAAGTGAATGATACAGTACACTGGGAATAAAACTTGACTAAAATAATGGGATGGATTATCTTTATAACAGTGAAAAGGCGACGGTCAGGACCGGATGCCGATGTAAAAGAACAGGAGAAATGATATCGTATGGAAGTAAACTTTTATGAAATGTATTTAGAGGAAATGGCTCTGATTCCTGTATTAGAGGCGGAAGAAGAAAAACAGGTACTGATTCTTGCGGCAGCGGGAGATAAGGATGCTAAGAAGCGCCTGGTAGAAGGCTCTCTGGCAAAAGTAGCTCAAATGGTAAAAGAATATGAAGGAAGAGAGCTTCCTATGTCTGATGTGATTCAGGAGGCCAATGTAGCCCTTACAGCAGCAGCTGCTGCTTATGATGGAAGCCAGCAGTGGCAGGAATTTTTAGAAGAAGAGATCCGTCAGGCAGTGGAAGCGGCCTTAGAGGAGCAAAAAACAGAAGCCCAGATCGAAGAGAATATGACAGCAAGGGTAAATGTACTCCAGACAGTATCCCAGGTTATGGCCAAAGAACTGGGAAGAGAGGCAACCGTAGCGGAATTGGCTGAAAAGATGAAAATGACAGAAGAAGAAGTAAAAGATATCATGAAGCTGGCCTTAGATGCTATTACTGTAAATGGCGAGGGCGCAGTGTCAGAAGAAGAACAGAAAGAGGAAGAATAAAAGATGAGATTATACATCATACGCCATGGCCAGACAGACTGGAATATAGAAAAAAAGATCCAGGGCAGACAGGATATTCCTTTAAATGAACGTGGCAGATATCAGGCAGACTGTCTTTCTAAGGCAATGAAAAACCGACCTGTTACTGCAGTATTTTCCAGTCCTCAGATCCGGGCGATGGAAACAGCTGAAGCGGTGGCTGCATCTTCTGGTGCACCGGTGATTCCGGTAAAAAATCTTATGGAGATCAATTATGGTTCCTGGGAAGGAAAGACGGAAGAGGAGCTTCTAAAGGAAGACAGAACGTTATATGAAGCCTGGTGGTCCCATCCGGCAGAAACAGCGCCGCCAGAAGGTGAGAGTATCAGTCAGGTCAATGAGCGATGCCGCCAGGCCTGGAAAGAGATCAGACCTCAGCTTGCAGGAGATGCAGCAATTGTGGCTCACGGTGGCTTGCTGGCTCATTTCTTGGAGCAGCTGTTAGGCAGCGAAAGCCCGGCAGCATCTACAGTTGCACATAATGCAAGTATTACAACGGTTGAATATGAGCCGGAGACAGATCGTTTTATGCTGGTGGAATTTGATAATTACCGGCATTTACTGTAAAGCAGCAGTATCAGGCTATGTATTATTAAGATCAAAAAAACAGGACCCCGCAGATATTTCTCTGCAGGGTCCTGTTTTTGAAAATGGGTTTGGCTGTTTTAAACATTTTCAATCAATTTTTGATACCGGATTGTTCCGCACTATGTGCTCTTACAATCTTAAAAACATTCATAATTCGTTACAGTTCAGCCTTGCGAAGATTTAGGGTCAAAAGTACGTTGAAAGCTTGCTTTTATAAGTACTTTTGGCGCTAAATCTTCATAAGGCAGACGCCCAAAGCTTCTTGTCCGCTGCAAGCGGGCAAGAAGATGCAAGGCTGAACTGTAACCATAATTCGCTCATTTTTCTATGAAAAATGGCTGCTTATTCCTGTTTTTGGCGGGTCCCAAGGTCAAAAATCCTCTTGCAAGCAAGCTTGTATCGGATTTCAGATCTTTTGACCCTGGTATCATATTATATCAATCCTCCAAATTGAAGGAAGAGAGGAGCGAAAACTAAAGATACAATAGTCATCAGCTTGATCAGGATGTTGATAGAAGGACCTGAGGTATCTTTGAATGGATCACCTACTGTATCGCCTACAACAGCAGCCTTATGGGCTGTACTTCCTTTGCCGCCGTGATTGCCTTCTTCAATGTATTTCTTAGCATTATCCCATGCACCGCCGGAGTTGGACATAAAAATGGCCATAAGTACACCAGTTAAAAGAGCGCCGGTTAAAAGTCCGCCTAAAGCATCCGGGCCAAGGATCAGGCCTACTGCGATAGGAGCAAGGACTGCCATAAGACCTGGAAGGAACATTTCTTTTAAGGCTGCGTTGGTGGAAATTGAAACGCAGGAAGCATAATCAGGACGAGAGGTACCTTTTAAGATGCCTGCATCAGCATGGAACTGACGGCGGACTTCTTCGATCATCTCATGAGCTGCCTTGGATACAGATTCCATGGTCATGGCAGAGAACAGGAAGGTAAGCATACCGCCAATAAATAAACCTACGATAACATGAGCATTTAAAATATCAATGGTCTTTAACTGAACAGCTTCTGCATAAGAAACGAAGAGAGCCAGAGCAGTTAAAGCAGCAGAGCCAATGGCAAAGCCTTTTCCGATAGCAGCAGTAGTGTTGCCTACAGAATCTAACTTGTCTGTGATCTCACGGACGGATTCATCCAGACCGGACATCTCAGCAATACCGCCTGCATTATCGGCGATAGGACCGTATGCGTCAATGGCAACCGTAATGCCTGTGGTAGAAAGCATACCAACAGCAGCAAGGGCGATGCCGTAAAGTCCCATTAAACGGTTAGCGATCAGGATACCGGCAGAAACCAACAGGATCGGAAGTGCAGTGGACTGCATACCAACAGCAATACCGCTGATAATAGTAGTAGCGGAACCGGTTTCAGACTGTTTTGCGATCTTTTTTACAAAACGGTAATCACCGGAAGTATAGACTTCAGTGATCGCACCAATAAGAACACCTACAAAAAGTCCGGCGATCACAGTGAAAGCTGCTAAGTAGTTGCCGAAGAAAGCACGACTTAATACCAAGGAACAGATCACAACCAGGGCAGTTGCGCTGTATTCGCCGGTTTTTAATGCTTTGTGAGGATCTGCATTTCCAATGGCTTTTACCAGAGCAGAACCGATCATGGAAGCGATGATGCCTGCTGCGGAAAGCAGAAGCGGGAAAAGAATACCGGCTTCCTCATAAAAAACAACACCAAGAGTCAGAGCGGAGATCAGAGAACCTACATAAGATTCAAACAGGTCAGCACCCATACCGGCAACGTCACCAACGTTATCGCCTACATTGTCAGCAATAACAGCCGGGTTTCGCGGATCATCTTCAGGGATACCAGCTTCTACCTTGCCTACCAGGTCAGCGCCTACATCAGCTGCCTTAGTATAAATACCGCCTCCAACACGGGCAAACAGTGCGATGGAAGAAGCACCTAAACTGAAGCCGGAAAGAACAGATACATCACCAGTAATGATATAAAGAGTTCCTACGCCTAAAAGGCCAAGGCCGACAACGGCCATACCCATAACGCTTCCGCCGGAAAATGCCAGAGCCAGGGCACGTTTCATTCCCTGGGTGCGGGCAGCATTGGCAGTACGGCAGTTAGCACGGATCGCAGCACTCATTCCCAGATAGCCGGCAGCAGTAGAGAAAATGCTTCCGGTAAGGAAACATACAGCGGTTACCCAGTTGTGTGTACCCACACCGATGACAACAAATAATACAGCAACAAAAATGACCAGAATACGGTATTCAGAAGTGAGGAATGCTCTTGCTCCTTCTGCGATGGCGTCTGCGATCTCACGCATTCTGTCAGTGCCCGGATCCTGTTTGATCACGTAGGACTTTAAGAAAATGGCAAACAGCAGGCCTGCCAGTCCTACGACCGGGACTAAAAATAATAGTTCTTTCATAATACCCTCCTAATAAATATACGTTTGTTTAAAATGTAGATAACACCCTGAAACGATTGTAGCAAATATGGCAAAAATTATCAACAAAAATTTTGCGAAAACCTAAAAAAATTTGCATTATAAAAATGCTTGCCAATCATACATTCCTGTATTACAATTAAATGCGTAAGTGTAAGCGCTTACAAATATACCATTGGAATTATTGGATATTTGATCTTGCGGTATATATATAAATGGGAGGTATTTCATATGAATGGTGTAAAAGGCAATGTGATCGTAGGACAGTCCGGTGGTCCTACAGCGGTAATTAATTCAAGCCTTGCAGGAGTATTTAAAACAGCAAAAGACAGAGGTGCAAATAAGGTATACGGTATGCTCCATGGCATCCAGGGACTTTTGCAGGAACGTTATGTGGACTTAGATGACCATATTAAAAATGATCTGGATATTGAACTTTTAAAGAGAACACCTTCCGCTTACTTAGGATCCTGTCGTTTTAAACTTCCGGATATTTCACAGGACAGAGAGATCTATGACAAGATCTTTGATATTTTAAATAAACTTGAGATTGAGTATTTCTTCTATATCGGAGGAAATGACTCCATGGATACCATTAAGAAACTTTCTGATTACTCCCTGTTAAATGGAAGCAATATCCGGTTTATGGGTGTGCCAAAGACCATTGATAATGATCTGGCTGCTACGGATCACACACCTGGCTACGGAAGTGCAGCAAAATACATTGGTTCTATTACAAAAGAAGTGATTCGTGACGGACTGGTATATGACCAGCAGAATGTGACGATCTTAGAGATCATGGGACGAAATGCCGGATGGCTGACAGGTGCCGCAGCCTTAGCAAAATGTGAGGATTGCGAAGGCCCGGATATGATCTTTTTGCCTGAGGTTACTTTTGATGTGGATGAGTTTATGAAGAAAGTAGCCAAGCTTCATGAGAAGAAAAAATCCGTAGTAGTAGCAGTATCCGAAGGTGTAAAGACAGCAGATGGCAAATATGTTTGTGAGCTGACAGATGGTATTGATTTTGTAGATGCTTTTGGTCATAAACAGCTGACAGGAACAGCACGTTTCCTGGCAGAGAAGATCAACCGTGAAGTAGGCTGCAAGACCAGAGCCATTGAATTTAATTCTCTTCAAAGATGTGCTTCCCATATCGTATCCAGAGTGGATATTACAGAGGCTTATCAGGTAGGCGGCGCTGCCGTAAAGGAAGCGTTTGAGGGCGAGACCGGCAAGATGATCATCTTAAAGAGAGTTTCTGATGATCCGTATATCTGTGTTACGGATATTTATGATGTGCACAAGATAGCAAATGTAGAGAAGAAGGTTCCGAGAAACTGGATCAATGAAGCAGGCGATTATGTAACAGAAGAATTTGTAAACTACATCCGCCCGCTGATTCAGGCAGAGCTGACTCCGATCATGACAGATGGACTTCCAAGACATTTGTATTATACAGATGTAGAGAAAAAATAAGAGAATAAGATCTAAGGATGTGCTGGTGCATATTCCAGATATACATGGGAGAGGCTGTTGAAAAATACAGCCTCTCATATTAGTTAGGATGAAAATATTCACGCTGCAAATTTTTCATGCATCAGTTTTTCAAATTCTTCACAGCACATAGGCCGGTAGTACAGAAATCCCTGTATTTCAGAACAGCCTTCTTCTTTCAGAAAATCTGCGATCTCCGGTGTTTCTACTCCTTCACATACGATCAGTTTATTCATCCGCTTCAGCATATGAAAGATCTCCTGCAATACAATCCGGGCATTTTCTGTCAGTGAATCCCCTAAAAACTTCCGATCAATCTTTACTTCATCAAACAACAGGTTTTTTAACGTATTTAAAGAAGAGTACCCAGAACCGAAATCATCCATGGAGATATAGATCTGGTGCTGCTTAAAGCTGCGGATCACCTGATTGACAGCTTCCTGGTTGTTTACGTAGGCTGATTCCGTGATCTCAAATGTAAGAAGAGAAGGCGGTATGTGGTAAGCATTGATCAGTTCCCAGACTTCCTGGATAAATACCTGAGGCTGTTCAAAATGAAGGGGTGAAACATTCAGAGAAAAGCGAAAACCTTCTGGAAGGGGCACAGAAAGGTTCTGGATCCAGGAAAAAGTCTTTTCATAAATATAGTAATCCAGATCAATGATAAAACCATTTTGCTCAAAAAGCGGGATATAGACGTCAGGTGTCCATAAAAGTTTGCCGCCACGTATCCAGCGTACCAAAGCTTCTGCGCTGGTGATCTGTCCTGTTGCAGACTGAACCTTTGGCTGAAAATAAATCTGAAATTCCTGATCATTCAGAGCCTGGTGGAAAGAGTGAAGAATCTCTGCCTGCATTTTTTCCTGGTGATCGATCTCATCGGAATAAATGCATGTGTGGGAGATCATTTTCTTTGCCATGCGCCTGGCTATGTTGGAGCAGGATATAACTGCTTCAGGGGTCTGCGCTTCATCCTGCATCAGACAGATGCCGGAATTGGTGCGGAAAAAGCTAACCTGGTAAGTATCACGGATACGGCTGCAGATCTTATGGTCTAAAGCCTGCACCTGTTCTGAAAGCTCTTTTGGTGTAGCTTCCTTCATATCTGCGATGGTGATAATGATTTAACCGCGTATCCATCTGCTTTAGGTCATCTGGAGCTGTATGTTCTTTAATTCATAATTAATGATACAGCTTTTTATGTTCGTAAACCGGTTCGCTGGTCAGCTGAACACCCAGTTTCTTAAAGGTCTTGATATCTACATTAGAGAGCATGACAGAGGTGTGTACCTGGCAGCCCCGCAGTTTTGGCAGCTGAGCAAGAGCTTTCTTTGCAGTCTCGTCTGTAGCAGCACTCATGGACAGGGCAATCAGGACTTCATCTGTATGAAGACGAGGGTTCTTGCTGCCAAGATAACCGGTTTTTAATACCTGGATCGGTTCGATAGCAGAAGGTGCGATCAGGTGTGCATCATCAGGAATATCTCCTAAAACCTTGATGGCATTTAAAAGAACAGCAGCAGAAGCGCCTAACAGGTCGCTGGTTTTTCCGGTGACGATCCTTCCATCTTCTAATTCCATGGCAGCAACAGGGCATGAAAGTTCTTCTGCGCGCTTTAAACAAGGTCCTACAACATGTCTTGTTTCAGGAGTGATCTTTGCCTGGTTCATTAACAGTTTTAACTTATAAACTTCATCAGAATTGTCATCCTCTTTTGCAAGGCGGTTTAATGCCTGATAGTAGCGGCGAATGATCTCCTGTTTGGAAGCCTCACAGCATACTTCGTCATCGCAGATACAGAAACCTGCCATATTGACACCCATGTCAGTAGGAGATTTGTAAGGACTGGATCCATAGATACCTTCAAAAATAGCATTTAATACCGGGAAGATATCTACATCGCGGTTATAGTTGACAGTAGTCTTTCCATAAGCTTCCAGATGGAAAGGATCGATCATATTAACATCATTTAAGTCGGCAGTAGCAGCTTCGTAAGCCAGGTTTACCGGATGCTTTAATGGAAGGTTCCAGATTGGGAAAGTCTCAAACTTTGCATATCCGGCTTTGATTCCCCGCTTGTTTTCGTGGTAAAGCTGGGATAAGCAGGTAGCCATTTTACCGCTTCCTGGTCCAGGAGCTGTGATGACAACCAATGGTCTGGAAGTTTCGATATAGTCATTTTTACCGTAACCGTCATCACTTACGATCAGAGGGATATTGCTTGGGTATCCTTCGATGCAGTAGTGGCGGTATACACGGATGCCCATATGCTCTAACTTCATCTTAAACTGGTCGGCGCCGCTCTGTCCGCTGTACTGGGTAATGACTACACTTCCTACATAAAGACCTTTTCCCTGGAATTCCTGGATCAGACGGAGCACATCTACATCGTAGGTGATGCCCAGATCGTGGCGTACTTTGCTTTTTTCAATATCAGCCGCGCTGATAACAATGACTACTTCAGCCTGATCAGCAAGCTGCAGCAGCATACGCAGTTTGCTGTCTGGTGCAAATCCCGGAAGGACCCTGGATGCATGGTAATCATCAAAAAGTTTACCGCCAAATTCCAGATACAGTTTGTCACCGAACTGTCCGATCCGCTCTTTTATGTGCTCTGACTGCATGGAAAGGTATTTGTTGTTGTCGAATCCGATTTTCATGTTCTTGTATCTCCTGCTATGATTTCTCTTATTTAAACACGTACATTTGCGCATTTCCTTTAGTATATCATAATTTTATATGCCATACCAGAACTTTTAAAAGTTATGGTAAAAAGTCTACAGAATACTTATAAGCACTATATATAAGAATAATTAAATATATTAATTTTACTAATTTATATAACGTGTGCTATGATAGAAACAAAAGTGAAACAGGCAGCCGGGAATAGGAAGCAGCATTCCGGCACGTAATGAAGCTATGAGCTATGAAACACAGGAGGTCTGTAATGAGCGTAAGACGAATTTTTGTAGAGAAAAAGCCTGATTATGCAGTAAAAGCAGGAGAGCTGAGAGAAGAACTGGAAAATTATCTTGGCATTACCGGAGTGAAGAGTGTACGGGTACTGATCCGTTATGATATTGAAAATCTTTCAGAAGATACCTATAAGAAGGCACTGGGAACCATTTTCTCAGAGCCGCCTGTAGATGAAGTCTATGAGGAAGAATTTCCAAAGAATCCGGGAGATCTGGTGTTCTCTGTTGAGTATCTGCCGGGACAGTTTGACCAGAGAGCTGATTCAGCCATGCAGTGTGTAAAGCTTTTAAAAGAAGATGAGGAGCCGGTGATCCGCACAGCAACTACCTATGTGATCACAGCGCCGCTGACTCTGGCTCAGGAAGAAGCGATCCGTTATTTCTGCATCAATCCGGTAGACAGCCGTCAGGCAGAGGAAGACAAGCCAAAGACGCTGGTAACAGAATTTGATATTCCGGAAGATATTAAGAGTTTTGAAGGGTTTGCAAAAGCTTCTGAAGAAGAGTTAAAGGCATTATATGATACTTTAAATCTTGCAATGACATTCAAAGACTTCCTATATATACAGCAGTATTATGCAGGAGAAGAGCACCGTGACCCAACAGTAACAGAGATCCGTGTTCTGGATACCTACTGGTCTGACCATTGCCGTCATACTACTTTCTCCACAGAACTTAAAAATGTGACTTTCACAGAAGGCGAATACAAAAAGCCCATCGAAGATACTTATAAGAAATATCTGGCTGACCGTGCCGAGATCTATAAAGACCGCAAAGATAAATATGTGTGTCTGATGGATCTGGCTCTTATGGCTATGAAGAAGCTGCGCAGTGAAGGCAAGTTAGAGGATCAGGAAGAGTCTGACGAGATCAATGCCTGCAGTATCGTAGTCCCTGTGGAAATCGACGGAAAGACAGAAGAGTGGCTTGTAAACTTTAAAAATGAGACCCACAATCACCCAACGGAGATCGAACCTTTCGGCGGCGCGGCTACCTGCTTAGGCGGTGCTATCCGTGACCCGTTATCCGGCCGTACTTATGTATATCAGGCAATGCGTGTGACTGGTGCAGCAGATCCTACAAAGCCATTAAATGAAACCTTAAAGGGCAAACTGCCTCAGAGAAAGATCGTTACCAGTGCAGCTGCAGGATATTCCTCCTACGGCAACCAGATCGGTCTGGCAACCGGTTATGTAAAGGAATTGTACCATCCGGGATATGTAGCAAAGAGAATGGAGATCGGTGCTGTTATGGGCGCTGCTCCAAGAAAATATGTAAAGCGTTTAACTTCTGATCCGGGGGATATCATTATCCTTTTAGGCGGACGTACCGGCCGTGACGGTATTGGCGGTGCTACCGGTTCTTCCAAGGTACATACGACAGCTTCCATTGAAGTATGCGGCGCAGAGGTTCAGAAGGGAAATGCGCCTACAGAGCGTAAGATCCAGAGAATGTTCCGCCGTCCGGAAGTAAGTTCTATTATTAAGAAGTGCAATGACTTTGGTGCAGGTGGTGTATCAGTTGCCATCGGTGAACTGGCAGCCGGTCTTCAGATCGACTTAGACAAGGTGCCGAAGAAATATGCAGGTCTTGACGGTACTGAGATCGCTATTTCTGAGTCTCAGGAGCGTATGGCAGTTGTGGTTGATCCTGCAGATGTAGAGAAATTCTTAGGCTATGCAGCAGAAGAGAACCTGGAAGCAGTTACTGTAGCGGTTGTAACAGAAAATCCAAGACTGGTAATGAACTGGAGAGGAAAGACCATTGTAGATATCAGCCGTGCGTTCCTTGATACAAACGGTGCTCATCAGGAAGCAGATGTTACTTTAGAAGTTCCGGCACATGAGGGAAATCTCTTTGATAAGAAAGAAGTTGGCAATGTAAAAGAGAAATGGCTGAACATGCTGTCTGATTTAAATGTTTGCTCACAGAAGGGCCTGGTAGAGCGTTTCGACGGTTCTATTGGCGCAGGTTCTGTATTTATGCCATTTGGCGGTAAATACCAGCTGACAGAAACACAGTCCATGGTAGCAAAACTTCCTGTACTGGAAGGACATACCGATACAGTTACCATGATGAGCTATGGATTTGATCCATATCTTTCCAGCTGGAGCCCATATCATGGCGCTGTTTATGCAGTGATCTCATCTGTGGCAAAGATCGTGGCAGCAGGCGGAGATTATAAGAAGATCCGTTTCACTTTCCAGGAATATTTCCGCAGAATGAGCAGTGACCCAACCAGATGGAGCCAGCCATTTGCAGCACTTTTAGGTGCTTACAGTGCACAGATGGGCTTTGGACTTCCGTCTATCGGCGGTAAGGACAGTATGTCCGGTACTTTTGATGATGAGCATGGTGAGATCAATGTACCGCCTACACTGGTTTCTTTTGCAGTAGATGTAAACAGCTACAAGAATATTATTACTCCTGAATTTAAGAAAGCAGGAAGCAAGATCGTAGAGTTTAAGATCGCCCGCGACGGATATGATCTTCCGGATTATGCACAGATCATGGACGGATATGGAAAGCTGTTTGAAGATATTAAGGCTGGAAAGATCCTTTCTGCTTATGCAGTAGAAGGAAGAGGCGCTGCAGAGGCTGTGAGCAAGATGGCATTCGGCAATAAGATGGGCGTTAAGATCGAGCATAATGTAGATCCAAGAGATTTCTTTGGCGCAGGCTGGGGCAACATTGTCTGCGAAGTGGCAGAAGGAAAAGTGGGAGAACTTTCCATCCCTTATACAGTACTTGGTGAAGTAACAGATAAGGCAGTGTTTGAATACGGAAACACCACCATTACCATGGAAGAGGCTCTTGCAAGCTGGACAAAGACTTTAGAGGACGTATTCCCAACTGTTACAGGAAAAGAAAAGACCGGAGAAGCTGCAAAAGTGGAAGAGAAGCTTTATAATACAGATTCCATTTATATCTGCGATCATAAGCTGGCTCAGCCGGAAGTATTTATCCCTGTATTCCCGGGAACCAACTGCGAATACGACAGCACAAAGGCTTTTGAACGGGCAGGCGCAAAGGTAGTGACAAAGGTATTTAAGAACTTAAGTGCACAGGATATTCGTGAATCTGTAGAAGAGTATAAAAAAGAGATCGCAAAGGCACAGATCGTTATGTTCCCAGGAGGTTTCTCTGCTGGTGACGAACCGGACGGTTCCGCTAAATTCTTTGCAACCGTATTCCGCAATGCAGTGATCAAAGAAGAAGTGGAAAAACTGTTAAATGAGCGTGACGGTCTGATGCTTGGTATCTGCAACGGTTTCCAGGCTTTGATCAAGCTGGGACTGGTTCCAGAAGGCAAGATCACGGAACAGAAACCAGATTCACCGACACTGGCTATGAATACCATTGGACGCCACATTTCCAAGATGGTCTATACGAAAGTAGTGACCAATAAATCCCCATGGCTGGCAGGAGCGAAACTTGGCGGTGTATACTGCAACCCGGCTTCCCATGGTGAGGGACGTTTCGTAGCAGATGAAGCATGGCTCCATCGTCTGATCGCAAACGGACAGGTAGCTACCCAGTATGTAGATGATAAGGGTAATGTGACTATGGATGAATACTGGAATCCAAACGGATCTTATATGGCCATTGAAGGTATTACAAGCCCGGATGGACGTAGCCTTGGAAAGATGGCTCACTCCGAACGAAGAGGAGATGCCGTTGCCATGAATATTTATGGTGAGCAGGATATGAAGATCTTTGAGTCTGGCGTAAACTATTTTAAATAAATCTTTGCAAGGCCGAACTGTAACAAGCAAATAGCAGACCATAGGCAAAATGACCATACATAATGCACAATAAATTGTGAAATACTGCCTTTGAAATTATGCACAATAAATAGTAAAATTAAGATGTAAACAAAAACAGTTTCATTTTAAAAGGACGGTAGCATATATGAAAAGAATTCAGGCAGCATGTATTTCACAGATCCTTCATTTCCGGTTGAAAGAAGGAGAAACAGGAGAGTATGCCATAAGAGCTGTGAAAGAAGAAGTAAAGCGGTATAAGGAAGGCTTAGACCGCGGCCATACAAAATATAAGATCCTTTCAGAAGAAGAGCAGCCAGATGGCTCTGTGATCATTGAGATCAAGAAACAGTACAACACAGCTCCTGTTGGAGCATATCTGGATTGATCAGATAGGTAAAAGCATATGGGATCCCGGAATACGGCAGGTAAAAAGTCTGTTCGTTTTCCGGGATTTTTTGGTAATCAACCGCCTTGCAAATATCCATGATCATGCCTTATAATGGGGCAGAAAAAAACAATGGAGGTACATTTATGTTAAAATACAGAACCGCCCATATCACCGATCTTCCTGCCATGATGAAAATGGTAAATGAAGCAAAAGAAGGCTTTCGCTCAAGAAACATTGACCAGTGGCAAAAAGGCGAACCCAATGAGCAGGGACTCACTGAAGCCATTAAAAAGGACCTGGTACATGTTCTGGAAGAAAGCAACGAAGTTTTAGCCATGGTCACTGTTGTGGCCGGCCCTGAAGCCGATTATGCGGTTATCGATGGTGTCTGGTTAAATGATGAACCATATTTTGCTTTTCACAGAGTCTGCGTATCTGAGGCACACAAAGGCAAAGGACTGGCTGGAAGCATTTTTGCTTATTCTGAAGCACTGGCAAAAGAAAAAGGTGTCAAAAACATACGTATTGACACCCATCCGGACAATCTTTCCATGCAGAGAGCATTAGCCAAAAATGGTTATACCTTCTGCGGAAAGATCACTTTATGCTCTGGAAGCGAAGCCGGAGATCCCCGTTTTGCCTACCAGAAAGTTTTAAATTAAATCACACATTATACCCCGCTGAAAGCACTGTAGCCGCCGTCTACAGGCAGTACGATACCGTTTACAAAGCCGGATGCATCATCACTTGCTAAAAATAGTGCCGCACCGATCAGCTCCTCTGGATTGCCAAAACGTCCCATAGGTGTTCCGGCAATGATGTCTCCGGCTCTGTCTGTATAAGAGCCGTCTTTGTTGAACAGAAGGTCATGATTCTGCTCTGCTGCATAAAATCCTGGTACAATGGCATTGCAGCGGATGCCGCTTTCTCCGAAATGGACAGCCAGCCACTGGGTCAGGCTCTGGACAGCACTTTTAGCATTGGAATAAGCCATAACTTTGGAAAGCGGAAGGATAGAAGAAACAGAGGCGATATTGATAATACTTCCCTTTCTCTTTTCTACCATATCTCTGGTAAATACCTGGATCGGCAGTAAGGTTCCAAGATAATTTAAGTCCATTACGTTTCTTACATTCTCTTCCTTTAAATCCCAGAAAGAATAATCATCTGCCTGCTTTTCCTTTTTCAGCATCTTTACAGAAGCAATGGCTCCCGGCTGATTTCCACCAGCACCATTGATCAGGATGTCACAGCTTCCAAGGTCAGCCTTGATCTGCTCATATGTTTTAACCAGTTCTTCTTTATCCAGTACATTGCAGCTGTAGCCTTTTACAACCACTTCTTTGTTGTATTCCGTTTTTGCGTTTCCTGTCAGTGTTTCACTCATCTTTGCCAGCTTTTCCTTGCTGCGGCCAATAATAGCAACCTTTGCTCCATTGACAGCCAGACCATATGCCATAGCTGAACAAAGTGTGCCGCTTCCTCCTGTTACGATAGCTGTTTTTCCCATAAGATCCACATTAAAAGGTACCTTCATTTTTTAACCCCTTTCCGTGCCTTTTGCACCCTGTTTTCTGCCGTTTGTTGTAGATACCAGTTCAATCAGTATACCGGTATACCGAGCCTTATAACATATATATAATATAGATTTTGGGTTCCGTCAAGGGCAGTCTTGCGTTTTTTATACGCCGGAATTATAATAATGATGTGAGTGTCAAAAGTAAATTTTGCCACTCACTGATGTAACCGGATTGCTCCATTGCTATGCAATTCCCGCAATCCTCGAACACCTCAAACTCCCATAAAATGGCGTGTTCACACCATTTTATTTCGTTTTCGGTGTTCGGCGTGTCAATAAGTATAAATTGCTTATTTGTGCGAGCACAAACGCAATTTATACTTTTGACACTTACATCATAATAATGAAAAACTCGGACGTATTTTGGGTACATCCGGCGGAAAGGAAGCAGAAGAGATGACTACAAAACTTACAAGAGAACAGGGACTGGAATTACTGAAAAAGTATAATAAAGAGCCATTCCATATTTTACATGGACTGACCGTCGAAGGTACTATGAAGTGGTTTGCAAAAGAACTGGGATATGGTGATGAAGCCGATTTCTGGGCAATGGCAGGACTTCTTCATGATATTGACTTTGAAATGTATCCGGAACAGCATTGTATCAAGGCCCCGGAGCTGTTGAGAGAAGCAGGAGTGGAAGAAGAACTGATCCATGCAATCTGCAGCCATGGATATGGTATTGCCTGTGATGTGAAGCCGGAGCATGAGATGGAAAAAGTACTGTTTGCGGTAGATGAGCTTACAGGACTGATCGGTGCAGCAGCAAAGATGCGACCGTCCCGCAGTGTTATGGATATGGAAGTTTCCAGCCTTAAGAAGAAATTTAAAGATAAAAAGTTTGCTGCCGGATGTTCCAGAGATGTGATCCGTGAAGGTGCGGAAAATTTAGGCTGGACATTGGAAGAACTGATGGAAAAAACGATCCTGGCTATGCGTTCCTGCGAAGAGTCTGTAAATAAGGAAATGGAAGGCTGAGAGTACATTAATAAGAGAACATCTGATAAAAGACAGAATAGCCCCGAAAGTATGCCGTACAAAGACATTTGTCCTTGTACGGCAAATTTTTACCTTTAAAACTATTGACAGAGTGGGAAAAGTAAGGTATCATTTGCACTTGTAACGCACTTAAAAGGGCTTGGGAAAAAACCTGCTAAAAAGAGTGTGTTTTACTAAGATTTAAGGAGATAAAGATCATGAAGAAAGTGGTTAAGTTCGGAGGCAGTTCACTTGCAAATGCAAAGCAGTTTAAAAAAGTGGCTGACATCATTAAAGCGGATAAATCCAGAAGATATGTAGTTCCGTCTGCACCAGGCAAGCGCAATGATAAGGACGAGAAAGTAACCGATATGCTGTATGCATGCTATGATGCTGTGACAGAAGGACGTTCTTACAAGAAGATCCTTGACAAGATCAAAGAAAGATACAATGAGATCATTGATGGACTGGATCTGAACCTGAACCTGGATCATGAATTTGATAAAATAGAAGAAAATTTCCTGGCACAGGCAGGAAGAGACTATGCAGCTTCCAGAGGTGAGTACTTAAATGGTATCCTGATGGCAAACTATCTGGGATATGAATTTATTGACGCTGCAGAGGTTATTTTCTTTGATGACAATGGCAATTTTGAAGCAGATATTACAGATAAAGAGCTTTCTGAACGTTTAGAGCATGTAGAGAGAGCTGTTATCCCTGGATTTTACGGATCCCGTCATGATGGTACTGTAAAGACTTTCTCCAGAGGCGGCTCTGATGTGACCGGTTCTATTGTTGCAAAGGCGATCCACGCAGACCTGTATGAAAACTGGACTGATGTTTCCGGATTTTTAGTAGCAGATCCACGTATCATCAAGGATCCTGAGGTGATCGAGACCATTACTTATAAAGAACTTCGTGAACTGGCTTATATGGGTGCAAGCGTTCTTCATGAAGATGCTATTTTCCCGGTACGTAAAGAAGGTATCCCAATCAATATCCGCAACACTAACCGCCCGGATGACAAGGGAACTTTGATCGTAGAGACTACCTGCCGCAAGCCACGTCATACCATTACCGGTATCGCTGGTAAGAAGGGCTTCTGTTCTATTAACATTGAAAAGGCAATGATGAACTCTGAGGTCGGTTTTGGGAGAAAAGTTTTAAGTGTATTTGAAAAATACGGTATCAGCTTTGAACATATGCCTTCTGGTATTGATACCATGACTATTTTCGTTCATCAGTCTGAATTTGAAGCTTATGAGCAGTCTGTTGTAGCAGGCATTCACAGAGCGGTTGAGCCAGATACCGTAGAACTGGAATCTGACCTGGCGCTGATTGCAGTAGTAGGAAGAGGCATGCGCTCTAACAGAGGCACTGCAGGTCGTATCTTCTCCGCGCTGGCACATGCAAGAGTCAATGTAAAGATGATTGATCAGGGATCCAGTGAGTGGAATATCATCATTGGTGTTAAGAATTCTGATTTTGAGACTGCTATTAAGGCAATTTATGATATTTTTATCACAGTAGATTTATAAAACAGGATAGAGTATAATGTAATAGAAAAGCAGGGAGAGCTTCTGGAAATAGGAGTTTTTCCTGCTTTTTTGAAAAGCGCAGTTGGACTGTCTATTTACTTTGTATCATAGTTATGCCAATAATTATATCTATCAGGATCGGCCGGGTAGGACAATATGCAGGAAGAGGATATAGGCAACTCATAGTAGATAATTATATTGCGATTTTGTTCAGAAGGGTCCGAAAGAGCCCCGCCATGTATAAACGCATTCACGGCAATTTTCTGGACCTTTTGTTCCGCCGCCAATTAGACAGGGCTCCGGCCAACTCACACGCTTCGCGTGTTCAGGCAACGCCTCCGCCCTGTCCGCTATGCTCACAAAAGGTCCAAAATTGCCTACCGAATGCTTATTATACATGGCGGGGCTCTTTCTACTTTATTGGACATGTTAAAAACGGTGTACGCACTCGAATGGTGGTTGGCTTACATAAAAAACGAACAGAATATTTAATCCACTCACTCAAGGGAATCTGGTCTGGACTAACAGAACGCTTGTTCACTTAATGATTTAATCCACTCACTCAAGGGAATCTGTCTGTTTACTGCTTTATTAGGCAGAAG
>PVMN01001202.1_pt1 | contig 40006 bp, 36 predicted proteins | sample 1853401 | NCBI WGS metagenome assembly PVMN01 (sample SAMN08533510, study PRJNA380276) | Human gut metagenome, whole genome shotgun sequencing project.
CCGTGGGAGGTTGGTCGTGGAGGGGGAATCCGGCCGGAATGAATTGCTGCGGGGACCGTTTGCACTCTTCGGAGTGCGCATCAGTGCTAAGCTCGTAAGGAACCTCGCTAAGCACCGGCGTCCTCACCTGCCTAATTATCCTCCGCCTCTGTTTTAGGTATCCCAAGATAAGGCAATATATTTTCAAATATGCTCCCCACGACAGGAGCCGCTATCGTGCCGCCGTAGTAAATTCCTTCCGGTTCGTCGATCGTGATGAGCGCTATTACCTGGGGATCGTCGGCCGGGGCAAAGCCCACAAATGATGAAATGTATTTCTTCAGGCTTCTGGGAAGCTTTTCCGATGTAGCCGTTTTTCCGCCGATTCTGTACCCCTCTATTTTCGCATTCTTTCCGCTTCCCTCGGAAACTACCTGCTCCAGTATATAACGCATCGTGCTGCTGGTCTCCTCCGACAGGATTCTGTCTCCTAAAGGAAATTCAAAATTGTGGACAGAACCTGTCTGCGGACTCACCGACTTCACAGCCAGGTGCGGAGTCACCCTGTTTCCCCCATTGATAACGGAGGATGCCGTGGTAATGAGCTGCAGCGGTGTAATCTGGAAAGACTGGCCGAATGATACGGTTGCCAGCTCCACCAGCCCCATATTTTCCTTTTTATGCATAATGGTGGCTGCCTCGCCCGGCAGATCGATTCCCGTCTTTCCGAGCAGGCCGAACTGGGCAAAGTATTTATAGTAATTATCTACTCCCAGCCTCTGCCCTACATCGATCAGCACCGGATTGCAGGAATTCATCATTCCCTGAAGGAATGTTTCACCTCCGTGCCCTCCCACTTTATGGCAGCGTATTTTTCTGTCTTCCACAACCCGGAAGCCGGGACAGGAAAAATTATCGGTCAGCTTTACTACCCCGGCCTCCAGACCGGCCGCAGCCGTCACGATTTTAAACGTGGAGCCCGGCTCATACGTGTCATTAATGCATTTATTTCTCCACATCTGGTTTAAAAGATCCTGGGAAGTCTTGCCGTCTCCGTCCGCCGCAATGCCGGGTATCAGTGTAAACGGTTCATTTAAATTGAATTCCGGCACATTTACCATCGCGAGTATTTCGCCGTTTTTCGGATTCATGACAACGACCGATACGCTGTTGGCCTGTTTTTTCTCCATTACCTGGTAAGCGGCCTGCTCCGCATATTTCTGGATATTGACGTCCAGGGTGACGACCAGGTCATTGCCCGCCACCGGCTCAATCCGGTCCTCGGCCGCATTCTCTATCTCTACCCCGGCCGCATTCGAAAGCGTCAGTATTTTTCCGTCCTGGCCTTTCAGATATTTCTCATACTGAACCTCCAGCCCGATGATACCCTGGTTGTCTCCTCCGGTGAAACCAAGCACTCTGGACGCAAGACTGTCATAAGGATAGTACCGCTTATAGTCCTCATCGACCTTAACGCCGGCAAGTCCCTGTGCACGAATCTTGTCTCCTTCTTTCTTGTCCACATTTGTCTTTATAATCTCACGCGCAGAATATTTTTCCACCTTTTTTCTGACCGTATCCTCCGGCACTCCCAGTTCCCCGGAAAGTATCCGGATGACGCTTTCCGGATCCTCAATCTGGTTATGGACCACCGATATGGTACAGACTGTCCGGTTGTCGGCAATCACCACACCGTTCCGATCCAGAATCCGTCCTCTGGCCGCTTTAATCGTCCTCTCCCTCTGATGCAGATCCTCAGCCATCTCACTGTAATAGTCCGCTTTATAAATCATAAGGAAGAACAGCCTTCCTGTCAGCCCGGCCATGCACAGGCATAACATGATACATACGAACGCTATTCTTCCTCTGTGATGTGTCTGATTTCTGTTCATGCGGTACCTTTATGCTTTCGTTGGTACAGTATATTAAAAAATCAGAATTTTATTCTTGTTACAACCCACGCTCGGTTTATTATCGAAGTGCGGCTGCATCCTATGCGGACACGTGGTTGACCTCATGGCAGTGGGGGATACCGGCTTCTCTCCGCCCACCGCTGCCGTTAAATTTGTTTGGGCAATTCATCTCACCACCTTAGAGGATGGGAAAATCCTTGCTAATATTTGTTGAACATTATTCCCGGCTGCCTTCTGAAGACTCGGTCATACCTCCCCCGGTGCTTTCAGCCGCATTGGTGCTTTCAGGCATTCCCGGGCTCTCCTGCGGTGCGGTTAAACCTCCCGGCATGCTGTCGGGATAATTGTAATCTTCTTCCCCCGAATCAATAAACTCATCATCAAATGACGCCCAAGTCTCCGTCGGGGCCTCTGATTCTCCGCCTTCTCCCGCGCCCTCCTGTCCTTCCTGGCTCTCTGAAGGGTCGCCGGATGTGATGCCCTCTTCTCTTCCCGCCAGATCTTCGTCTTCCTGCAGACCTGTTTCCGTATCCGGGAATACATTCATATACGGAAGGATTTCCGCCATGATTTTAGCCGAAATCTCACTGGCAAATCTGGAATGGGCCTGTTCCTCACCCGGAAGGTTCGGTGTGTCCAAAACCACGTAAACGAGAACCTGCGGATCGTAAGCCGGCGCATAGCCGATAAACGATACCAGATAATTTTTGGCTTCTCTCGGCTGCTTCTGAGCCGTTCCCGTCTTTCCTGCCACCTGATATCCTGCCACGGCCGCGGCCCCTGCCGTACCTCCGTCGCCGGAAACAGTCTGATAGAGCGCATTGTTAATATAGTTCGATGTATTTTCCGAAACCGTCTCTCTTACCAGTTTCGGCTCATTCTTCTTGACGACGGCGCCCTGGTCATTTAAGATTCTTCTCACAACATGCGGCTCATAGTAAGAGCCTCCGTTGATCAGGGAACAATAGCCGGCCGCCATCTGTATCATTGTACAGTTATAATTCTGTCCGAAGGCATTCGTTGCCAAATCGACCGGTCCCATATTATCCGCCCTGTATACGAGGCCGGATGTATCAGCTTCACCCGGAAGGTCAATGCCTGTCTTGGAACCGAAGCCAAAAATGCTCTGGTATTTTGTAAACTTCTCTTTTCCTTCCAGACGCACAATATTCATCATAACGATATTGCATGATTTCATAAGCCCCTGCGTGACGGTAAGAGGCCCGTGACCGCTTCTGGCCACACAGCGGATCGTCCATCTGTCGTCCATTTTCTGCCTGCCGCCGCATTCAAAGGTCTCATATCCCGTGATGGCTCCTTCTTCTATCGCACCGGCCACGGTAAATGCCTTCTGCGGGGATCCCGGCTCAAAGGTATCACTGACGCAGAAATTACGCCACATTTTATACCAGGCGTCGGCCTTTGTCTTTTCATCCATGGCAGCCTGTTCTTCCTGGGTATAATATCGGTCCATATTATAAGGATCATTTAAATCATAGCGGATGTTCGTATCCATCGCAAGAATCTCCGCCGTATTGGGATCCATAACGATAACGGCTGCCACTTTACTTCCAATGCCCGCCTGCCATTCGTCAATATATTTCTGACAGATTTTCTGGATATTCGCATCAATTGTCAGTTCCAGCGTTTCTCCGTTCTTAGCCGGCTTCACCACTCTCTCCAGATTGGAATCGTCATTGAGATATCCGTACTCTCTGCCGTTCACGCCGTTCAGGACGCTGTTGTAATACTGCTCAACTCCGCCGGAGGCATTGCCGTCCTTCATTGCAAAGCCGATCACGTTGCAGGCCAGTTCCTTATATGGGTATACCCTCTTGTACTCATCTTCAAACCATACGCCGGTGATTCGTCTCTTGCCGCCCTCATCGACCGGCAGTTTCTTATACTCGGCATTCTTCTCCTGCTTGTAATTTTCAAACAGCTCCTTCTGCTCCGCCGTCATCTGTTTTTCATAAACGACATAATAGCTGTCTTTCCTGTCATTGATCAGCTTGCGCAGCTCTTCACGGTCATAGCCGAAGCACTCGTTAAGCGCATCCAGCGTCGCTTCCAGATATTCGTAGTTTTCATCATTTTCCAATATCTGTTTCGGATCGATAATCAGGTTATACACTTTCTCACTGATAGCCAGATACGTTCCGTTTCTGTCTACAATGTTCCCCCGCTTAAAGGGGATCGTTCTGCTCTCATAATCCTGATGGCTTAAAACGATCTGATTATAGTCTTCCCCTTTGTTTTTTACAATATTATAAAGCACCAATACCAATGCAAACAAAGCCAGCGTAATTACCAAAACGGTAATCGCCAGCTTTTCCTGCATGTACTTTCGAAAGGGCTGTTTGTTATTAGTGTTTTGGGATGTCCTCATACTGTCTTACATACTCACTTTCCGTTTTATTATACAAAAGAATCTGATTCTTGTTGGCATATACCATGCCAAGTTCTTCTGTAGCGACCTTAAATACATGGTCTAAATCAACGTAAGTGTCAATTCTTGTCTGAAGGGCATCATTTTCAGATTTTAAATGTTCCAGTTTCAGTTCCAGCGTTTCTATATTATTGATTCTTGATGTAATCGAAGCTTGTATATGCAGGTAATTCATACATAAAAACAGCGTAATGACTGCTGCTATGGTCAGAGCAAACACATACGGACCGTCCATATAGAGAGCTTTGTCCCTGTTCCTCCGTACAACATGGCTGCGTTTATAGTCGTCCTGTACCCTGCGCTCCGGCTTTGTCTGTGGTGTAGTTCTATTTACTTTTCTCACGGTATTGCCGTCTACATACGTTCCGGCATATTCAGGATGTCTTCTTCTGGCAGCCATAGGTCTTTACCTCCTACTCTTTTCAAACACTCTCAGCTTTGCGCTTTTGGAACGCTTATTTTCTGAAAGTTCTTCCTCTGACGGTAAAATCGGCTTGCGTGTCACCACACGGCCTTTACTCTTTTTTCCGCACATGCACACGGGGAAGTCGGGCGGGCAGGTACATGGATTTTCATTGATTCTGAAGCGGTTCTTGACAATCCGGTCTTCCAGCGAATGGAAGGTGATAATGGAAAGTCTGCCCCCGGGAGCCAGAAGATCCGTCATCTTGTCGATGGAATTTTCCAGAACCTCCAGTTCCTTGTTCAGTTCGATCCGAATCGCCTGAAATGTCCGCTTGGCCGGGTGGCCTCCCGTGGCTCTCACCTTGGCGGGAATCGCGGCTTTTATAATTTCAATCAATTCTCCTGTTGTCTCAATCTCTTTTTCCTGACGTGCCCTGACAATGTGCTTGGCAATATTCTTAGCGAACCGGTCTTCCCCATAATTTTTGATAATATGGAACAGCTCTGATTCACTGTAGGTATTTACAATATCTTTTGCGGTCATTTCATTTCTCTGATCCATCCTCATATCGAGCGGGGCGTCATCCTCTCTGTAGGTGAATCCCCGTTCAGCCGTATCAAGCTGATAGGAGGAAACTCCCAAATCCAGATAAATCCCGTCGACCTGACTGATTCCCAGCTCTTTCAAGACCTCATCGATATTCTCATAGTTGCTTCTTACAATCGTTACTTTATCTCCAAATTCTTTCAGACGTTCCGATGCGGCCGCTATGGCGTCGGCATCCTGATCGATTCCGATAAACCTTCCCTTATCTCCCAGTCTCCGGCATACCTCGCTGGCATGTCCGCCTCCACCCAGGGTTCCGTCCACATAAATCCCGTCCGGCTTTATGTCAAGGCTTTCGATTGTCTCATCTAAAAGTACTGATTTGTGTCCAAATATCATATTCCAAGGCCTTCCATGTTCTCTGCTATTTCGTCCATGTCGTCATAGACATTCTTCTCGGTCCAGGTTGCTTTATTCCAAATCTCGATCCGGCTTCCCACACCAACCAGAACCACTTCCTTCTCCAGGCACGCAAACTCCCTGAGTACGGCCGGAAGGAGTATCCTTCCCTGCTTGTCCACCTCACAGGCAGAAGCTCCGGCCAGAAAAAAACGTGAGAACTTTCTGGCATTCGTATTGGTAAGCGGCAGTGACTGGAGCTTTTCTTCAAAGTTTTTCCACTCAGAATTATCATACACAAAGAGACAGCCATCCAACCCCTTTGTCACGACAAATTCGTCTCCAAGCTGTTCCCTGAATTTGGAGGGGACAATCAGCCTCCCCTTCGCATCGATTGTATGATTGTATTCACCCATGAACATAGCAATCACCTGTCATCCAATTTGCTCCACTAAGCTTCCACGCGGAACCATTTAATACCACTTTCTACCACTTTCCACCACTTTGTATTCTAATTCTAGTACATCTGTAAGGAAATAGCAAGAAATATTTATTAAAATGTACAGAAAAAAAGATGGTAAGATCTGGAAATCTTACCACCTTTTTTAACGACTCTACATATGTAATTTTCTTAGCAATCAGCTACAACATATTGATTCAGCAGCTGATCAAGCTCCACACTGCATTGATAAATGATACCATACTCCTCCTTTTTATCAATGCTTCTATTCAACCGTTCTCTTGCATGTTCAATTTTACTGATCAATTCTTCTCTCGCGTTTGCCATATCCTACTCTCCTTTTGTTGTTGCTGTCTTCAGTTGTGGCGCTGTCAGAGGATATATTGTATTGTAAAACGTTTGCACAAACCGGTATTCCAGACCCTCAATCCAGGAATACAGCCTTAAAATAAGATATCCGATGTCAGCAACCGAAGCAACATTTACAAACAATAATGTTTGTAAATGCCTCCCCGGTGTATCTTCATTTTAAGTCCTTATTCCCTAAAAATCAAACAAATTCGGCCGATAATATTCGACAAAAAGTGACGCATCTCCCTTATTTATTATCCGATCCCCTTATAAATAATACCCAGAACAAACACGATAATTGTAAGCGGTACGTAGATTCCGCAGGCAATTTTCCCAAACAGGGAAGGCATTGATTTCGTTCTGCCCTGCTCCAGTTCCTTTCGTATTTCTTTGTAACCAAGCACATAATAAACGGAAACCGCTCCCAATACCGCTCCAAAAGGAACCACGAGGATTGTGATAAAATCCATCCATTTTCCCACGGAGGGTTCCGCTTCCAGGAAGACTCCGACCACAAAGCAGATAATTCCGCAAAGCAGAACGGCCAGCTTTCGCGGAACTTCAAACCGGTGCTGGATACTTTCAATTACCGCTTCAAACATATTAATTAAAGAAGTAATCCCGGCAAAAACCACGGACAGGAAGAATATGACGGCAAATATCTGGCCCATCGGCATCTGGCCGAAAATCTTCGGAATCGTGATAAACATTAAGGAAGGACCGGCTGCCGGCTCAATTCCAAAAGCAAATACCGCAGGCATAATGGCAAGGGCGGAAAGGAGAGCCGCCACCGTGTCAAATAACGCCGTACGCATCGACGAACCTACAATATCTGCCTTCTTATTCAGATAAGAACCATAGACAATCATTCCTGAACCGGTGATGGACAGGGAGAAGAATGCCTGTCCCATGGCCATAACCCAGGTATTTACGTCCAACAGCCTTTCCCACTTTGGCACAAAAAGAAAATTGTACCCGTCTGAAGCTCCCGGCAGGAAGAATACGCGGACCGCCAGGACGGTAAACAGAACAAAGAAAACAGGCATCATCACACGGTTAGCCCGCTCAATCTGGGTAACGGAACCTGTAACCAGGATAATTACGGTGATTAGAACCACCGCCAGGTGCCAGGGCAGGCTGCCGAAGCTTCCTGTGGCCTGTGCGAAATAAGCGGCCGAATCCTCTGTAAGAATAGCACCCGTCAGGGAACCTCCCAGGGAGCGGAGCACCCAGCCGATTATAATCGAATAACCGATCGCAATACCCAGGGAACCCATAAGGGGAATCCATCCAAGAAAACGTCCGACGGCGCCTTTGCCTCTGTGGGCCCAGCAAAGCTCATAAGACCCAAGGGTTCCTGTCTTTGCCTTTCTTCCGATGGCAAACTCCGCCGACAGGCCGGTCAGGCCGAACAGGCAGATAAAAAAGAGATAAGGGACCAGGAATGCCGCCCCTCCGAACTGGCCCAGACGATATGGGAACATCCATATGTTGCCAAGGCCCACCGCAGAACCCACACAGGCCAGAATAAAGCCGAGTGAACTGCTGAAATTTCCATTTTTGTGACTCATGTAATAACCCTCCTCATAGATAGTGGTGAAAAGTCCCTGAAGCCAAAACCACGAAGGAACCTTTTCATCGCCCGCATACATGCGTCTTTAGCCCTCCCGCCTGGATTCACATGCATGCTATGCCGCTTTAAACGGCAAAATCAGTTCTATCATAATATATACTGCGGATAAAAGCAACCCGGGATGGAGATTTAATTGAGAATAGAGGACGCATCCGGAACGGATCGGGGCCGGTGCGGTGAGGTTGGTTTTTCTGGGTCTTCCGCCCTCCTGTTATAGATTGTCTCCAGTCTCAAAGGGGAGATAACCTTGTCGCTGCCAATATGGATGCGTTGAGCGGCCGTACCGGCAGCGTCCTCACCTGCCTAATTAAATATTTTCTCTTCCTTTTCCGTTCATTCTATGGTATTCTATTCAAGTACGTCCAAATGTAAAAGCTCTAATGAACTTAATAAGCAGTATTATGCTTATCAATAATAGAAAGGAAGTTTTTATTATGAAATTAGGTATTGTAGGCCTGCCCAACGTGGGTAAAAGTACTCTCTTCAATTCCCTGACAAAAGCCGGTGCGGAATCTGCCAATTACCCGTTCTGTACTATCGATCCCAATGTAGGTGTTGTTCCGGTACCCGATTACCGTCTCGGAAAGCTCTCCGCTCTCTATAATTCCGAAAAGATTACCCCGGCCGTAATTGAATTTGTTGATATTGCCGGACTCGTGAAGGGAGCTTCCAAAGGCGAGGGCCTCGGCAATCAGTTCCTCTCCAATATCCGTGAGGTGGATGCCATTGTCCATGTTGTCCGCTGTTTTGAAGATCCCAATGTAATTCATGTGGACGGCAGCGTGGATCCGCTCCGTGATATCGAAACAATCAATCTCGAGCTGATTTTCTCCGATATGGAGATTCTGGAAAGACGGATTGCTAAGACAAACAAAAGCCTGATGGGCAATAAAGCGCTTGCAAAGGAGCTTGATATCTTAAAGGCGCTTTACGCTCATCTGGAGGACGGCAAACTGGCAAAGAGCTTTGAGACGGAGGATGAGGACGAGCTTGCTTTCATCAATTCCCTGAATCTGCTCACATGGAAACCAGTAATCTTTGCCGCCAATGTATGCGAAGAGGATCTCTCCGATGACGGCGCAAGTAATGAATATGTTGCCCGGGTACGTAACTTTGCATCTGAGACAGGCAGCGAAGTATTTGTTATCTGCGCACAGATTGAGCAGGAAATTGCCGAACTCGATGAAGAAGAGAAAAAGATGTTTTTAGAGGATCTCGGTCTTACCGAGTCAGGCCTCGAAAAACTGATTGCGGCCAGCTACCGTCTTTTAGGCCTTATCAGCTATCTGACGGCCGGGCCTCAGGAGACACGGGCCTGGACAATTAAAGTGGGGACAAAAGCTCCGCAGGCCGCCGGAAAAATCCATTCCGACTTTGAGAGGGGATTTATTAAGGCAGAGGTTGTCAACTACCAGGATCTTCTGGACTGCGGGACCTACCCGGCCGCCAAGGAAAAGGGCCTGGTGCGTATGGAAGGAAAAGAATACATTGTCAAGGACGGCGATGTAATCCTGTTCCGGTTTAATGTATAAACGATAACCTGCACGTTCCTCGCACAGGTCGCCGCCATCAATTATAAAATGGTGCCGGATTCATGTCAGCTTTAACATGAATCCGGCACCATTTTCAGCTGCTGTGTCAAACGCCCCCTTAATCTGCAATTAACAGGACAACTTAACCGACCTTTCCCATTCTTGCATAAAAAGCCGGATTCCGTAATAGATTGTAATAAACAAATCCGGAGGGCTTTTTTATGAGCTCTAAAACAAAAATAGTAGTGCTGCGCATGAAGGAAATCATTTACACCGCCATCTTTATCGGTTTGGGGATCCTTCTGATAACGCTATTCCTTATCATGTTCCATCCGAAAAAGGACGCCGCCCAGACCGCTTCCGACAGCGTACAGTACATACCGGGAGTATACACAGCCTCCCTCGTTCTTGGCAGCCAGAATGTCAATGTGGAAGTAGCCGTAGATGCCGATCACATCAATTCTATCAGCTTCTCCCCTCTCAGTGATTCAGTCGCCACCATGTATCCTCTGATGGCCCCCTCTATCACCCAGCTTTCCGACCAGATCTGTCAGACGCAGTCACTGGAAAACCTCTCCTATCCCGAGGGCAGCCAGTACACTTCTCAGGCTCTGGTAGGCGCGATTCGTACGGCACTGGGCAAAGCCACGGCAAACTGATGCGTAAAATCCGTACCATAATATACGGGCGGGAACAGGGACAGAAAATTCCATCTATCGGCGGAATTTTCTGTCCCTGTTTTATCTGTCCGATTTTTAACACAGTCTTACGGTTCTGCCGATTTTCATTGTATTTTTATTAATACAATGAGATAATGATCAATATTCCGGATAATCGGGAAGCGGCTGCAGATACATATCATGGATTCAGCCGCATATTGTCCGGAATAATTGAATCATTTTATTAACTGCGAAATACAAACGGGGGAATTATTATGAACGAAACGGGGAATTCATTCATTACAATCGATTTGGCAAAGATTAAATCGAACATGGAAAAAATCAGAAATTACGTGGGACCGGATGTGGAGATTATGCCCGTCCTGAAAGCAAACGCCTGCGGCCACGGCCTGATCCGTACCAGTGACTGGCTGGTTAAGGAATGCGGGATTAAAAGACTGGCTGTCGCCCAGGTACGCGAAGCCGAACAACTGCGCAGGGCCGGCAGTCAGGCGGAAATCATGGTACTCGGGGGCGTACCGGTAAACAACCTGCCTTATGCGGTTCAGGAGAATCTCATTCTGCCCGTCTTCCGCACCCAGGATGCCGCTTTGCTGTCCGCTCTCGCTCAGGAAAACGGAAGGACTGCCCGTGTCCATATAAAAATTGATACCGGGCTTGGCCGGATCGGTGTGGAAAAGGGCGAGCAGCTCGAAGAGCTTCTGGATGGTATCTTACCTCTGAAAGGCCTGGAAATAGAGGGAGTGTTTACCCACTTTGGGGAAGCCGAGGTCACAGACCCGGAGTTCACCGAGATTCAGATCAGCCGTTTTGAGGAAGCCCTTGGACAAATCCGGGCGCGGGGGATTCAGCCGCGTTATATCCATGCCACCAACACTCCCTCTACCGTACGGTTTAAAAAAGCCCATTACAATATGATACGTACAGGCCTTTTGTGGCTGGGATACGATCCCTGCCTCGATGAAGATAACAGACTGGGTCTCGAAACCGTTCTGGAATGGAAAACCTTTCTGACAAATAAAAAATACGTTTTGTCAGGCAGAAGCATGGGGTATTGGAGAAGCTTCACTGCCAAGCGTGATACGGTTGTCGGTATCGCCTGTTTTGGATACGGGGACGGCTATCTGGAAGATTTGGGCAAAAAAGGAGGATACGTTTTAATACATGGAAAGCGGGCTCCTATTATCTCCGTCTGCATGGATCAGACATTTCTCGATATCACCGACATACCCGATGCCGAAATCGGCGATACGGTAACTCTGATAGGTCATGACGGCAGTGAGAAGATTGATGCTTTTGATATGGAAAAGCTTACGGAAAACTCCTATGTTGTCTACCTCTGCAATATCAGCGAACGCCCGGTGAGAATATACAGAGACTGACAATGATCCGCCTTCGACGCTTGCCTGCACGCTCCGCGCACAGGTCACCGTCATCAATTAAAGAGAGTCCGGTAATCCGGACTCTCAAACCAGGTATCTCCCTATTTATAGAATGAGCTGCTGTTGCTTCTATTTGTCTCTTTACTCAGGATTCGACTATCCGCTCAGTTCCGGCTTATTCAGGCCCGTTCAGAAGGCACTGTTTAACCGCACTCAGAAATCCTCCTGCATAAATGCTGACGGAGGCCACTGCATCCGATGCATAACCTGTCTCCTGCAAAAGACCTTCTTCCGACTGGTTTTCTATCAGATATTCGGCCAGCATATCGGCCTGCTCAAACCACAGCGGCCCATTTTCGGTCATCACGTATTGGCCGTCCTCCGAAAGTTTTCTCTTTCCCGTCCCCTCCTTATCCACTGCGTCCCACTGAAGGGCTGTTATCTTATGATCCTTAACGCTCATCGTAATCTGATCACAGAAACCATTTTCGTCCGCCTGACCGCTCTTCCAGTTGTATGAGCCGTCGGCCGCCCCTGCCAGAAGCTCATCCAGGCTTGTATGGGAAGTATCACCGCCGGCAATAAGAAGACACTTTTTCAGGCAGTCGATAAAACCGCCGATATGGATGCTGACAGTAGAAACCGCATCCGATGTTCCGCTGTCATTCATCAGCCCTTTCGTCGTCTGGTTCTCCGTCACATACCGTGCGAGCTGATCAGCCTGTTCATACCACAGCGGCCCGCTTTCCGTCATAGTATACTGGCCGCCAGCAGACATTTCTCTTTTACCGGTTCCGTCTTCCTGCACCGCATCCCACGTAAGAGCCGTGATCTTATTATCCTTCACTTCGATGTCAATCCGGTTATAAAATCCATTCTCGTCCGGCTCCGGTTCCCGGTAAGTATAAGAGCCGTCGGCAATTGTCTTTAAAAGCTCGTCCACTTCAGGAAGCGCTTTCTGGGCGTTTACCTGTGCAATTTCCTGTTCAATAATCGCCGCCAGCTCCGTCCCCTCTTTCACGGCTTCCCGCACGCATGCACCCATGGCCGTCTTTACCGCATTGCTGGTCATCGTGGCGCCCGATATGCTGTCCACACTGTGAGACTGGTTTGCCCAGATATCTTTCGAGAGCCGTACTGCAGCCGACTTGCCAATCTCCGGCGTTTCATCCGGCGCCTCTACTTTCACATCTTCTATTCCATACTCCGAGAATTTTGCCTTCACTGTGATCGGTCCGCCGTATCCTCTGGCGCTTCCTTCATATGTTCCCGCATTATAAATAGGAACATCCGACACAGGGAGGTTCCGCCCTGCTATGGATTTATAGAGAGGACCTGAGAACGCAATCAGCCCTCCTGCCAATATAATCATAATTCCTGTCCCGGCCAGTATTCCCGCCAGGTTACCTGTTTCTCTCTTCTTCATGTGTCCTTGAATCCTTTCCTTTTTCATCGGCTGGTGTTTCTGATACATAATAGTGCCAGACCTCAAACATTTTGCTTTTAGTCTGGCACTGTGTTACTCTTTTTATACTTCTCTCATCCTATATCTCATCCTGATAAATATCGGATGACAGCGGATGATACTGCTCCATGGAAATTTTAAATGACGGCGAATTCTCCACTGCGTTCATGAACGCAGGAACATCATCATCAAAATCATACGTCCACAATGTCTCTTCCAGACTGTTCAAAGTCTCATCCGGCATGTAAAGCAGGTCCAGATGTATCTGTTCAATATAATCATATTCTCCATCCACCTCAATGGTAAACTGCCTGACCATTGAAAGGAAAAATCTGTCACCGTCCGGTAAATCATAAATTCCTGCTTCAAAAAGCAGACTGTCATCCGCACATTCAAAGGAGAGCCCGGCAAACCTTCTGAATGCCTCCCATCCCGTCTTTAAATCCGGTTCTTTTGGGTTAAAACCGCTCTCTTTCAGAACAGCCCTGAATATTCCAAGAGCGTCTGAGGTTTTCAATCGTTTCGGTGTCTTCGTCATGTTTCATTCTCCTTTTCCCTCTCCCATTGCACCATGTCGGCAAGTGTTACCTTGTCTATGACACCGTTAACAGCATCATCAACCATGGTCCACAGCTTAAGCGCCGTGCATCCCGGCGCCCGGCTGCATGTATTGCCTCTGCCATCCATCCGGGTATCCACACACGCTACCGGCGCCATGCTTCCTTCGGTCAGTCTCAGAATCATTCCGACCGTATATTCCTGCGGTTTTCCGGCCAGGCAGTATCCCCCCTGGGCTCCTCTGACACTATTGACATATCCGGCTTTCTTTAAAACCGATACTATCTGCTCAAGATACTTTTCCGATATCTCCTGTCTGAGCGAAATATCTTTAATCCTGACCACCTCATCCCCCTGCAATGCCAAATCCAGCATCATTCGAAGCGCATACCTGCCTTTTGTCGATACTTTCATTTCCAGCTACACCCCTTTATATTTTATTCTTCAAACAGCGGAGTGGAGAAATACCGGTCACCCGAATCAGGCAGCAGGACGACGATCCGCTTTCCCCTGTTCTCCGCTCTGGCCGCCAGCTCCACTGCCGCTGTCAGAGCCGCGCCGGATGAAATACCGGTAAGGATTCCTTCTGTCACGGCAAACTTTCTCGAAGCCGCAAAAGCGTCCTCATCCTTTACCTGAATCACTTCGTCATAAATATCCTGCGCCAGGATTTCCGGGATAAATCCGGCTCCTATCCCCTGAATCTTATGAGCTCCGGCTCTGCCCTCCGACAGAATCGGACTCCCGGCCGGTTCCACCGCTACCACTTTAATCCGGGGGTTTCGCTCCCTGAGGTATTGGCCCACACCGGTGATTGTGCCACCTGTACCGATACCTGCCACAAAGATATCGACCGCTCCGTCCGTATCTTCCCAAATCTCCGGTCCGGTCGTCTTCCTGTGGACAGCAGGATTGGCTGCATTGGTGAACTGCCCCAGAATGACGGAACCTTCGATATTTTGTTTTAATTCCTCCGCCTTCTCTATAGCTCCTTTCATACCTTTAGAGCCATCGGTCAAGACCAGTTTTGCTCCATATGCCCTCAGAAGCTTTCTTCTCTCTATACTCATAGTCTCAGGGAGAGTAAATACCGCCTTGTATCCCTTGGCCGCAGCCACTGAGGCCAGACCGATACCCGTATTGCCGGAAGTCGGTTCGATAATGGTCGCTCCCTTTTTCAGAATTCCGCTCTTCTCGGCGTCCTCAATCATGGACAGCGCCACCCGATCCTTTACCGACCCCGCCGGGTTCAGATATTCCAGCTTAGCCAGAAGAACCACATCCGCTATTCCTTGGCTCTCCGCATAATTAGACGCCTCCAGAAGAGGTGTCCTTCCAATCAGCTGTGCTGCGCTTTTCTTAATATCCGCCATATTTTTCCTCCTTTTGATTCTGCAATTTATATCATAGTAAATCTATAGGTTTTATATGATTTTATCATATCGGAAAAATTTGTCAAGATTTATCTGCTGCATTTAGCGCAGCCGCGATAAAACGATACTCTTCGCGTTCCGAACACGGGCCGCCACCTTCAACGCAAAAGCCAGGGCAGCATGCCCTGGCTTTTAAGCTCTTCTCCCGTTACCGAAACGATAACCTGCATGCTCCGCGCACAGGTCACCGCCATCAATAAAAGGAAAGAAATAATATTCATCCGGGTAATCCGGTGTTTAAACGATAACTTTGACTGGGCACTTCGCCGCGCACTTGCCGCAGTTCGTACACTTCTCATAATCAATTACCGCCAGGTTGTTATCCATATGGATGGCATCATCCTCACACTGCTTGATGCAGAGTGTACAGCCGATACATCCGTTATCGCATTTAGCCTTGACAGCCGGTCCCTTTTCATGGGAATTACACTGTACAAGATGTTCCGCCTTGTATGGCACCAATTCAACAAGGTGCTGCGGGCAGGCGTCCACACATTTGCCGCAGGCAACGCATTTCTCTTTATCTACCACCGCAATGCCGTCCACCACATGAATGGCGTCAAACTGACAGGCAGTTACACAGGAACCAAATCCCATACATCCGAAGGAGCAGGCTTTATCGCCGGAACCCGGAACAACGGCTGCCATCTTGCAGTCTTTGATACCAAAATAATTATACTGTGATTTTGCCTTGTCGCAGGTGCCCTTACATTTTACGAAAGCCACCATCTTCTCACTGCTGCCGGCTTCCACGCCCATAATGGCTGCAATTTTCTCAGCACAGGGAGCGCCTCCGACCGGGCAGGCGTCAACAGGAGCAGTACCCTCGGCAATGGCCTTTGCAAGGCCGTCGCAACCCGGGAAGCCGCAGCCGCCGCAGTTGTTGCCCGGGAGTTCTTCTCTGACAAGGATTTCTTTCTCATCTACTTCTACTTTAAATTTCTCGCTGGCAACGCCAAGCAGCACACCGATGATAATACCGGTAGCGCCGACGATAATTGCCGCAATAATAATTCCAGTTATATTCATCCTTCGTCTCCTCCTTTAAATTAATCCGGAAAATCCGAAAAATGCAATTGACATGAGACCTGCGGTAATTAACGTAATCGGGGATCCCTGGAAGTTATATGGCACGTCATTGTATTCAATGCGCTCGCGCACGCCTGCCAGAAGTACGATAGCGATCGTAAATCCGACCGCGATACCAACACCGTTGACAACGCTCTCTACAAAGTTGTATGTCTTCTGTACGTTTGTTAATGCAACACCGAGAACAGCACAGTTTGTCGTGATCAGCGGAAGGTATACGCCCAGAGACTGATACAGGGAAACCATGTTTTTCTTCAGGAACATTTCTACAAACTGTACTAAAGCCGCAATAACCAGAATGAACACGATTGTCTGAAGATACTCCATACCGAAGCGCACCAGAATGTGATCATAGATTAAGCTTGCCACTGCAGATGCAATCGTAATTACGAAGATTACGGCCGCACCCATGCCTGCTGATGTCTCTACCCTCTTGGATACGCCAAGGAAGGGGCAGATACCGAGGAACTGGCTTAATACAACGTTATTTACCAGGGCTGAACCGATGGCAATTAATAGTAATTCTTTCATCTATCCATTCCTCCTATTCTGTTTTCTCGGGTTCTTTCGCCGCTTCAGCTTCTGCCTTTGCTTTCGCTTCCTCGGCCGCCTTCTTTGCTGCAAGTGCTTTTTCAGCCGCCGCTTTCTTGGCTGCCGCCTCTCTGGCCGCTTCCTCGGCCGCTTTCTCAGCCAGCTTCAGATGGTTGTCGGCACATGAGGAACCTGCACAGCTTGCGCAGTTGCCGCCGCATGCCAGGTTGGACTGCGGTACGGAACCATTTGTTGCGGAAGGGGCTTTAAACTTATTCTGGAGTGCAGTCAGAATCGCAAGCACGAAGAATGCACCCGGAGCAAGGATAAAGATTGAGATATGGAAATCCTCCGGAATAATCTGTTTTCCGAAGAATGCTCCGCCACCCAGGAACTCACGGAAAATACCGATGAGCGTCAGGGCGATGGTAAATCCAAGTCCCATGCCGATTCCGTCGAAAAGCGAGGAAACAGCGTCATTCTTGGAAGCATAAGACTCGGCGCGGCCAAGGATGATACAGTTTACTACGATCAGCGGAATGTAGATACCCAGTGATGAATAGAGGGAAGGCACATACCCCTGCATCAGCAGCTGGACAATGGTTACAAGGCTGGCTACGATAACGATAAAAGCCGGAATCCTGACACGATCCGGGATAATCTTACGCAGCGCCGAAATAATTAAGTTTGAAAAGACAAGAACGGCTGTTGTGGAAAGCCCCATGCCCAGACCGTTGACAGCAGAAGTCGTAACTGCCAGTGTCGGACACATACCTAACATTAACACGAAGGTAGGGTTTTCTTTGAAAATGCCGTTTGATATACGTTCTACATATTTGTTCATATTTCCCACCTCCTGTTAGTTTATGAAATTCTGTTTGCAGTACAAAGCGGCATTAACCGCATTCGTCACTGCGTTGGATGTAATCGTTGCACCGCTGATCGCATTGATCTCGGCGTCGCCCGCATTGCCGCCCTTGACAACAGTAAGCTCGGAAGCCGATTTGCCGTCATACTGGGTCCTGAACGGGTCCTCTTTCGCCTTAAGACCGAGGCCGGGCGTATCGCTGATCTCGCGGAAGCCGATGGAAGTAATGCTTCCGTCGTCCTTGATTCCGACGGAGATAGATACTTTACCGCCGTAGCTGTCATTCGAATAGGAGTTGATTACATAGCCCAAATCGCTGCCAGCATCATCCTTTGCAACCATTACCGTCTCAACGCCCACACCGCCGAAATCCGATGCGGCAAGCTCCGTGTTGCATGCCTCCAGGTCAATGTCTGAAGTCTCTTCAAAAGATGACGCCTCCGGGAATACTCCCCTGTATGTCTTGTTGTTTGCTTCAATTGTGGCCTGTTCAATCGGGCCTTTTGTCACTTCATATACGCCGCCCAGTGCAATACCGGAAATCAGGGTGATTGCAAAAAGGATAAAGGCGTCTTTCATAAATCCGGATTTACCTGCCATTATTTCTTACCTCCCTTTTTTCCAAATGCGGTCGGAAGGGTGAACTTCTCGATTAACGGAACCAGGATGTTACAGAAGATAATCGCGTAGGATACTCCCTCCGCAGAACCTCCGAAGATACGGAAGAGACCGAATACAATCTGTCCCTTTGGTGTGATCGGGCTCGTAACATAATCTGTCGCCATAAAGAAAGCGCCGAAGATTAAGCCGCCGCCGCAAAGATGGGCCAGGATGTAGCTTACGTCAAATCCGCTGTAAATAGCCGCAAAAATAGCAACCGTAGCAATATATGTAAGCGGGATGCGCAGTGTGATTACTTTTCTGAATACCAGATAAGCCGCACCGATTAACAGTGCAATCACGGAAACCTCACCGATGGTTCCGGGAATCCGTCCGATAAACATAGCGGTCACATCCACCTGCTCTCCTGCCTTTAACATGGCCATCGGTGTTGCGCTGGCTACTGCGTCGGAGAAAGGCTCTGTAAATGTGGTCATCTTTCCTGCAAAGGAAATAAGCAGGAAGCATCTTGCTGCCAGAGCCGGGTTCATCCAGTTCTGTCCAAGGCCGCCGTACATCTGTTTTACAATGATGATGGCGAATACGCCGCCCAGGCACGGCATCCAGACAGGAATCTGGGGCGGCATGTTGAGCGCGAGAATCATACCGGTTACAACGGCGCTGCCGTCATAAACAGTGATTGGTTTTTTCATCAGTTTTTCAAAAATATACTCGGAAAGCACGCATGATACCACTGTTGCAATCAGAACAAGAAGTGCGTGCATACCGAACTGCCATACACCGTAAATTGACGCAGGGAGCATTGCGATTGCCACGTCAAACATGATTGCCTGGGTGGTGTGGCTGCTCCTTACGTGAGGTGATGACGATACGTTAAATAATTTTCCCATTTCTTCACACCTCCTACTTTCTGCGGCTGGCCGCCACTGCTTTGCGCAGCTCTTTGAATGCCTGTGTCAGCGGTCTCTTGGCCGGGCAGGTATATGCACAGCAGCCGCATTCCACGCACTCCATCCCGTCCAGCTTCTGGAATTTCTCCATATCATGGCGCTCTGCGGCGTCCATCATCATCTGCGGCACAAGGTGCTCCGGACATACGTCCACGCACTTGCCGCAGCGGATACACGGAGTCGGCTCCATCGCTGCAACCTGGTCTTTTGTGAATGTAGTAAGTGCGGAAGATGTCTTGGCAACCGGGAAGTCAAGGCTGAATAAAGCCTGGCCCATCATCGGTCCGCCGGAAATCATCTTCTCCGGTTCTTGTTTAAATCCGCCTGCTGCCTCTAACAGCCTCTTGTAGTTCGTTCCAAGCCTTACCTGGAAGTTCTGGGGATTTGCCACTGCATCGCCCGTCACTGTGATAATCTTCCGCAGCAGCGGCGTGGTATTGCAGACAGCATCATAAATAGCAGCCACAGTGTCAATGTTGTCTACAACACAGCCTGCGTCTGCCGGCAGCATGGAGGAATTGATCTCTCTTCCCGTTACGGCGTAAATCAGCGTACGCTCGCCTCCCTGCGGATACTTGGTGAGAAGCGGACATACCTCAATTCTCGGCTCGTCCTTCACCATCTCCGTCAGCTTCTTGATCGCTTCCGGTTTGTTATTCTCTATGCCTATGATTCCCTTGGCATTGTCGAACAACTGAAGGATCACTTTCAGTCCGCCGATAATCTGTTCCGGACGTTCCATCATCACACGGTAGTCGCTGGTCAGGTAAGGCTCACACTCTGCGCCGTTCACAATTACGTGATCAATGGCAGCCTCATCCTTTGGCGTCAGCTTCACATGCGTTGGGAAGCCGGCTCCGCCCAGGCCGACGATACCGGCCTCTTTAATAATATTTCTGATCTCTTCTTTTGAAAGCTTCGTGTAATCCCTCGCATTACCAAAACCTTCAATCGCATTTTCTTCCCCATCGTTCTCTACGATGATAGACTGTACCATTGCGCCATTCGCCACCAGCCTTGGTTCGATCCCCTTTACCGTACCGGAAACAGAACTTAATACGTTGGCGGAAATGAAGCCTCCTGCTTCTGCTATAATCTGACCCTTAAGCACCTGATCGCCTTTGGCAACCAGTGGTTTTGCAGGAGCGCCAATATGCTGGGACAGCGGATATACCATCTCCTCGCCCTTCTCAGGAACGATGAACTGGATTGGTTTATCCTCAGACAGTTCTTTTCCTTCATAAGGATGAATGCCGCCTATAAATGTAGCCAAACCCATCAAATAAACCCTCTTTCTCTAGTTTGATTTTCGCACCCTGGATGTGAATTTTTTGTCATATTTTCGTGAATTTTTTATCAGTTCCAGGGTTAAAAGCTATCGCGTATAGTATATCATAGGAAAAAGTTTTTAACAATTGGAAACTTTAAGATAATCGACCGAATTTTGTATAAAAATTAATACAAAATTTATTTTTTTTGTAAGGTCTTTCATACAGAAACGACAAAAAAAGCTGCCATAAATTTACCACAGCAGCCCTTTCTTCGTATTTTAATTTAACAATTATTTCCACCTTTTCTACTCCTGCGCCACAGGAAACCCCACTTTTGACAGGGCGTCGGAAATTTTCCCCGCCTGCCTGACATCCGCCTCAAACCCCTCGTTAATTACATTGTGTATTTTTAAGTAGGTGCGCAGCTCCTCCTCACTGAAAACCGAAAGCTGCTTAAGCTTTCTTCTGCCGCACTCCTCATCCACGGCGGCATGGGCTTTATAGATTCTCCAGCCGTAATCCGTCAGAAACAGGTTGTACTCCCTGTTGTTGTCTTTATTGCGTTTCTGGAACACAAGCCCCTTCTTCCTCAGCTTCCTGATAATCTGGGAGCTGGCGCTGGGAGTTTTGTTCATCCCGGCCGACAGTTCCGAGGAAGTAATCCCAGGCGCGATCCCAATCCGTTCAATCGTGTAGGATTCCACCTGGTATAAAATACTGTCCCCGTATTCATGGGGCATTTCGTCGTAGGCTGCCATCAGACGGCAGCTTTTCTCCAGGCCGTCCATAATCTGAAGATACAGCTCTTCTTTTACCAATTGTTCTGACATGTTTCCTACCCCCGCTGTTTAAATAGGTAAAAAGACGGACTGCGTTTTGCACACTCCTCTTTCACAAGCTTCGCACCGGCAAGGATATGGGAATCCCTCAGTTCCACCCTCCCCCGCCGGTCCGGCCTCTCGTATTTCTGTTCTTAAACGAAGGATCTAGGAGCCATATTTTCATTGCGGCCCCTCCGCCTTCCCAGTCCGCTTCCATACTGAGCCTGTCTGCAAAAAGATAATGGCCGCCGTCGGAAAAGAGACCGTGTTCCCTGCCTGCATGAATCACTGCGCACCCTCCTGCCTCCAGCCAAAGCTCCAGTGTTTCAACGCTTTGCGACACCTCCATCTCCAGGTTAAACCGCTTTGCTGCGGCTCTTCCAAGCCGGTTCATATCGGTGCCGTAATAATTGGCTCCGGCCCGGATAGAAAGATTTATACACGCTTCCACGGAAAGCCTCTCTCCCGTCAGGAACTCCACCATCATGCAGACGCAGCACAGGCCGCAGCCGGCCCTGGCCACGCTGGGATACGGCTCCCTCAGAACGTCTCCCGGATTCAGGGTCGTAGGATATGGTACGTCCGCATAGGCAAGCTGGTTTATGTATGTGACGGACGGGCGGCTCATACCGCCTCCTGAGCCTTAAGGCTTCCCTCTGCAATCTCCCTCCAGTAATGGCAGGCAACCGAGTGGCCGTTCCCGGCGTCCGCCAACCGGGGACTTGACGTGGAGCACCGTTCCTGCGCATAAATACAGCGGCTGCAAAAACGGCATTTTTATATCACCGTGTATCGGATTTGTCAAGATATTTTCTGTGTATTTTGATGATTATCGATAATATTTATTTAATAGTTCAACAAAGCACACGACATCTGACTATTAGCCGCATCTTCAGCCTGTACAACTACCGTGATAGATCCGGAATTCTCTTCCAACAACGATGTCTGCAGATATCTGTACGCTCCGCGCACAGGTCACCGCCATCAAAAAAAGACAAGAGGAAAGCAGAAGCTTTTTCCTCTTGTCGGTAATTTATACTATTAAATTAATTATTTATGCAAAGAATTTAGACCAGTAGCCCTGTACGAAGATATAAAGCACAACGACCGGAATGATATAGGATACATAAACCCTGGCCCATACCGGGAATTTGATGCCCTTTCCTTCATTGGCCTCTCCAAGGAAATTCTTAAAGCCCCAGCCGTAACGGCTTGTACAAAACAGCAGGTAAACGAGGCTTCCCAGGGGAAGCAGATTGTTGCTGACTATAAAGTCTTCCAGGTCAAGGATCGTAGAGCCCGGTCCGAAAGGTGTCACATTACTCCAGACATTGAATCCCAGAACACAGGGAAGGGATAAAAGGGTTACGGCTATCATATTTACAACAACCGCCTTTTTCACGCTGCAGCCCGTGAGATCCGTTGCAAAGGAAACGATATTCTGGAATACGGCAATCACCGTAGACGCCGCCGCAAACGACATAAACAGGAAGAACAGGGTTCCCCAGAATCTTCCGCCGGGCATATTATTAAACACATTGGGAAGCGTGATAAATATCAGGCTCGGTCCCTGTCCCGGTTCAATATTATAAGCGAAGCAGGCCGGAAAAATGATCAGGCCGGCCATAAAAGCCACAAAGGTGTCAAGAATTGTAACATTGATGGCTTCGCCCGTCAGTCTTCTCTCTTTGCCGATATAACTGCCGAAGATTGCAAGGGCTCCGATCCCGATGCTCAGCGTAAAGAAGGACTGCCCCAGGGCGGCAAATACCACCTCTCCGATTCCAGTCTCTTTTATCTTGTTAAAATCAGGTTTTAAATAGAATTCAAGGCCCGGACGGCTTCCCTCCATCCGTACGGAGTTAATTGCCAGCACAACCATTAACACCAGAAGGCTGACCATCATCAGCTTTGTTATTTTCTCAACGCCGCCCTGAAGTCCCATCGCACAGACGGAAAAGCAGAATACGACACAGAGAACCATGAAACCGATCATCAATGAAGGATTGGACAGCATCGCATTAAACTCTCCCGCCACTCCGTCCGCATCCAGGCCGGCAAAATCACCTGCCGCCATTTTGACAAAGTACAGGAACAGCCATCCTGCTACCGTTGTATAAAACATCATCAGAATGTAGTTGCCTGCCATTGCAAACCACTTCTCAAAATGCCATTTGCTTCCCTTCGGCTCCAATACGTCGAATGAAAGCGCCGCGCTCTTCTGGCTGGCTCTTCCCACCGCAAATTCCATAACGATAATCGGAAGTCCCAAAAGCACAAGGAAGACTGCATAAATCAGAACAAAGGCTGCTCCGCCGTACTGTCCAACTATGTACGGGAACCGCCAGACATTTCCAAGACCGATGGCACAGCCTGCGGAAATCAGAATAAAACCAAGACGTGATGAAAATTTCTCTCTGCCCATTACCATTCTCCTTTATAAATATACATATCCCTAGCGTGTCTGAAAATCGCTTTCCGTCAAATATGCCGCGAAGCGGGGCGTGCAGATGACGAATTTTAAGACATACTCTAGCTAGTTTACTATATATTTCAATAAAAGACAAGGTTTTACTTCCGCAGAAATAATACCCAACCCAATCCCGTCCGCTGTACCGGCGGCGTCCTCATATGCTTAACTGGCCCCCCGGTGTTTTACAGGATATCCTTCCGGTACTCCTCGAGTTCCCTGATATACATCTCACCAATATAACTGATCGGTATTTTTTTCTTTTTAATATATCCTATATGCATCACATCCTCTGTCCTTAATGGTACGGCCGTATATTCATTACCGTTCAGTTCCCGGCAGATAATACCGGAGCAGAGTGTATAGCCGTTCAGCCCCACCATCAGATTCAGGAGCGTGGCCCGATCATCCGCCTTGATGATCCGCTTATATTCCCGGGTGCTGAATACTTCCTCGGCAAAATAGAATGAATTCTGTTCCCCCTGTTCAAAGGAGAGGCAGGGATATTCCTCCAGTTCCTCGAAATATATTTCCGTCCTGCCGGCAAGGGGATGGTTTTTCCACAGATAGACAAAAATGCCGCAGGTAAACATCTCATGGAACTCCAGTTCATTGTCTTTCAGCACTTTTTCCAGGGCTTTTCTGTTAAAATCGTTTAGGTAAATAATCCCCAGCTCACTTTTCTGGCGTTTCACATTGTCCACTACTTCAAACGTTTTCGTCTCGTGGACGGCAAATTCGTACTCGTCCATGCCGAATTTCCCGGCAAGCCGTATAAACGCCTCCACGGCAAAGGTATAGTGCTGCATGGAGACGCTGAATTTCTTTTTAAAAGCTTTCCGCTCTATATACCGCGCTTCCATAAGACGGTACTGTTCCAGAATTTGTCTTGCATAGCTCAGGAACTCTTCCCCCTCAGCCGTAAGTTCAATCCCCCTGTTGGAACGGCGGAACAGGGTAAGGCCTATCTCCCCCTCCAGCTCCCTGACGGAATTGGAGAGGCTGGGCTGTGAGAGATACAGGGCATCGGCAGCGCGGCGCATGGATTTCTGCTCCGCAACTGCCACTATATATTTAAGCTGCTGTAATGTCATACCGGGTACGATCCTTTCTGCGGATTTTTTCTCTCCCAATTATATAATGCCCGGCGCCTGTTTTACAAGCGCTCTTTCAGACACGCTATGATTCAAGGTAGCTTTTCCCCGGATTCAGTATGCCCTTCCCGTCAAAGGATTGTTTAATCATTCTCATCAATTCCAGCACCTCCGTCGACGAGGCATGTTCAAAATACCGCTTTTTTGCCAGCCCGATCCCATGCTCCCCCGATATAAGCCCTCCCAGTTCTTCTGCTTTGCTGTAGATGCGCGCCAGGACGGCAGAAAGCTCTGTTTCCCATCTTTCCTGTGGGATATCACCCCTGACTACACAGAGATGGACGTTCCCGTCCCCGGCATGACCGAAGCTTACCATCCCGATTCCCGTCTCCTTCTGCAGTCCGGAGCAGAAGGTTACAAATTCTTCAATCCGGTCGATCGGCACGACTACATCCACCGGCTCCTGGATGCTGACTGCCTCCACGGCCTTTACCAGAGCCCCGCGGATTTTCCAGACACGCTTTGCAAGCTCCGGTTCATCCAGAACCAGAAAACCGGACGCGCCAGACCGGCGCAGTACTGTTTCAGCCTTTTTAAGGTCCTCTTCCACCCCCGTCCGGCTCCCGTCAAAGGTCAGAATCAGGTAACAGGCTGCGTCACAGGGCGGAAACTTCTCCCCGGTAAACTCCTCTCCGAGCCTTACCACATCCTTTTCCACAAACTCAACCGCCGTAGGCGCCGTCCCGGAGGCTGACAGGGTATGCACACTTGCGATCCCCTCTCTCAGCGTCCGAAAGGGAACCAGGGCTGAAACGGAATACTCCGGCTTTGGAAGCAGCCGCAGTATACATTTTGTAATAACCGCCAGCGTCCCCTCGGAACCGATTAACAGATTTGTGAGGCTCAGTCCCGAGCTGTCCTTTCTGTTTCTGCTGCCCACCGTAATCACAGTGCCGTCCGCCTTCACAAGTTCCAGCCCCATCACGTAATCTCTGGTCACTCCGTATTTTACCGCCCGCATTCCTCCGGCATTAGTACTGATATTTCCTCCTATTGTGGACTGCTTCTCTCCCGGATCCGGGGGATAAAAATATCCTTTTTCCTCCACATAACTCTGAAAATCGGCCAGCAAAACCCCTGGCTCCACGGTCGCGGTAAATGTATCCGGATCAAACTCCAGAATGCGGTTCATTCTGGACAGGTCAAGGACAATGCCGCCGTCCGGCACCGTGGCTCCGGTCAGGTTTGTTCCTGCTCCCCGCGGTGTGACCGGCAGTTCATTCTCCCATGCAGAACGCATAATAAAACTAACCTCCGCGGCCGACTCCGGAAATACGACGAGAGCTGCTGCGCCCTTCCTTCTGCCCATGGCGTCGCTCAAATATTTCCCATCTATTTTATCTGATAAAATCTGATCGCTTCTCAGCTTCTTTTTCAAATACGCCCTGATTGTATCCGTCCGGACCTCCGTACGTATGTCCGGGGCGGCCTCCCTGTCTCTGCCTGTTCCAATGCTGAGTTTATCATTCATTCTCATATCTATCTCCCTCTCTCTGTCCGTCGCTGCGGCCAAAGGCCGGTTCAGTCCTTAACGCCGGTCAAGCGCTGCAGCCAGCCGGTCGCCGAAAGCCTGCCCGAGCTGGACGGCTGCCATCAGTACCAGAACCGTAAGCACCATTACCCCTGTTTCAAAACGGTAGTAACCATACTGGATTGCCAGATTGCCGATGCCTCCGCCTCCGACCAGACCTGCCATTGCAGAGTAACTAATCAGGCTGACAAATGTCACGGTAACAGCCCTGACCAGGCCAGGCGCCGCTTCCGTCAGTAGCACGCGGCGGACAATCAGCCAAAATCCGGCGCCGGAGCCTGCCGCGGCTTCCAGGACCCCCTGATCCACCTCCCTCAATGCACCTTCCACCAGCCTTGCCTGAAAAGCAACTGCAGCTATCGAAAGAGGTACGGACGCTGCCAGCGGACCGATTTTTGTTCCGACCAGCGCCTTCGCAAGGGGCAGACAGAATACCATCAGTATCACAAAGGGGATCGACCGGATTACATTGACGACGGCTCCCGATACGGCATTAACAAACCTGTTTCTGAAAAAAAGCGGACTGGAAGTCAGAAACAGGACAAACCCAAGCAGGAGTCCGAACACGGCCGAGACGGCCATGGAAATCGCCATCATCTGCAGAGTTTCAATCAGCGCTTTGGGAAACTCCCTGCCCAATATCTCAAATCCCGACTGTATCATAACCATACCTCCTGTCCTTCAAAACGGCGCGCTTTTCCACCTTGGCATACCGCCTCATATAGGCGGCCGCTTTTTCCTTCTCCTCCCTCTCTCCCTCCATCGATATAACTATCACGCCGTAAGGGCGGCGGCAGATATATTCGATTTTTCCGCCCAGAATACTGACGGATACCTGAAACTGTTTCGCCATATTGTTAAGAAGCGGTTCATAAGCCTCTTTCCCTGAATAGGAAACGGTAAAAATTTCCCGCTCCCCGGTCAGCAGCTCTTCCGGAACCGACAGTTCGAAGGATTTACTGACCAACTGCTTTGTAACCTCTTCTTTCGGAGCGGTAAAAAGCTCATAGGTATCACCGGCCTCTATGATCCTGCCGTTCTCCATCACAGCCATGCGGTCAAAGAGCTGCCTGGCCACCTCCATCTGGTGCGTGATAAATAGAATCGTAAGAGGATACGTTTCCTTAATCCGCTTCAGGACCTCAATCACCTCAGCCGTATTTTCCGGGTCCAGGGCGCTGGTTGCCTCATCACAGAGCAAAATCTCCGGCCGGTTGGCCAGCGCTCTGGCAATGGCCACTCTCTGCTTCTGCCCACCCGAAAGCTCCGCCGGGTAGGCATGGAGCTTTTCGGACAATCCCACCAGGGCCAGCAGTTCCTTTGTCCTTTCCTCTGTCTTCCTGCCGGATACCCCGGCAGCCAGAAGCGCAAATTCTATATTCCGGCCCACATCGGCATTCATGATAAGATTAAAATGCTGAAATATCATCCCTATTTTCAGCCGTTCCTCTCTGAGGGCCCGGCCCTTTAATCCTGTAATCTCCCTGCCGTCAATCCTTATGCTTCCCGAATCCGTCCTCTGAAGCCGGTTGACAGTGCGCACAAGCGTGCTTTTTCCAGCGCCGGAAGGTCCGACTATCCCGAAGAATTCTCCTGTTTCCACAGTCAGGGTGACATCCGACACCGCATGAAATTTCTTCCCCCTGTTTTGAAATGTAACGGATACATGGTCAAATTCTATCATTTTTCCTCCCACCACTGCGGCCTGTCGAAACCGTCATAAAAGCTGTCCTCCGTGATTGCCCGGCTGAATGCGTCTGACTCCACCGCTTCCTTTAACAGGCTTCCGATACTGCCTTCACCCTCTTTTTCATCCGCCCTGACGGCAATCACGTTTTTCATTTCTTCCTGCAAACGCTCCACAGCCAGCGCTTTCCGGTAATCCATTCCGGCTGCAATCGCATAATTGCCGGGAATCAGGCCGATTGCCACGCTGTCCAGGCTTCTGGAAATCTGAGCCGCATCCATTGTCACAAATTCCAGTTTTTTCGGGTTTTCAAGGATATCGGCTGTCCCCGCTTTCGTCTCGTCAATGTCATTGCTGATGGATATAACGCCGCAGTCTCTTAAAAACCGCAGCGCCCTGGCCAGATTCACCGCATCGGCCGGAAGCGCTACCCGGTCTCCTTCATTCAGTTCAGAAAGCTCGGAGCGGGTATCGGAAAAGATCCCCATTCCCAGTGTCGGCACATTGATTACGGAAACTATATCTACCTGGTTATCTTTTGCAAACTGATCCAGATACGCCTGGTGCTGCATCAGGTTTGCATCGATTTCCCCCTCCGCCAGAGCCATATCGGGCTGGACATAGTCGGTAAATTCCACTATTTCCGTCTTATATCCCTTCTCCTCCAGATAGGGAGCGACTGCTTTTGTGAACATATCTCCGTACGGGCCGGCGCAAACGCCTATTTTCAAAGTCGTCTGCCCATCCCTCTCCTCTGCCTTTTGTACTCCTGTTTCTCCTGCGCATCCGGCTGCCAGAAGCGCCATTGCCAATATAACCCCTGCTGCCGCCAGCCAGTTCTTTTTTAATACGCCCTTCTTAAATGTGTTTCTCTTAACCGTGTTATTCTTCCATGTGATCTTTTTCATCCTGTCCTCCTTACCGCTCCTGCAATAGAAGCCTGCTGGTTACTGTTCACAGAACAGCGTTTTTCAGCGGGTCCGCGAATAGTAACGCCTGCTGTTATTGTTGGAGCCTATTATACAAAAAGAGGCGGCTTCTGCATAATACGAATTAAAAAACGGGCGTGATAGTCAAAAACTATCACACCCGCCGTTACCGTATTGTAACTGCTGATACTTACTGCAGTATTTATATTTCCATACCTTTACATCGGTCCGAAATGAATCGCCTGGGCAATAATCAGCATTACCGTACCGGTTCCCATCCAGATAAAGAACAGCTTCCACATGAATTTCATCCATCTGTCGTAAGGAATATTCGCAGCACTGATAATTCCCATCAGGGCTGTGGAGGTCGGAAGCACATAGTTGCAGAATCCGTCTCCGAAGTTGAAAGCAAGCACTGCAGTCTGTCTTGTAATTCCCAGCAGATCCGCAAGCGGTGTCATAATCGGCATAACGGCTGCCGCCTGTCCGCTACCTGATGTAAGGAATACGTTGATAACCGTATTGGCAATCAGCATTGCCGGGGCCTGGAGAACCGCCGGAACCATGTTCAGTCCGCCGGCCAGCGCATGAACAACCGTATCAATAATATTGCCTGATTTCATGATGCTGGAAATTGCGCTTGCCATACCGATGATAAAGGCTGCGCCCAGCATCTTTTTACATCCGGTCAGGAAATCCTTGGAGATTTTGGACGGGCCGAAGCCTGCAATCGCACCTTCCACCACGGCCAGGCCTAAGAAGATAGCGGCCGTCTCTTCCATGTCCCAGTCCATCTTGATACCGCCGTACACAATGGCGACAAGGGATGCAAAGAAGGCGAACATAATCAATACTTTTCTGAAATCCATGGTGCCGAAGGTTTCAAGGTCGGCATTTTCTTTAAATTCACTGGTCTGATCCAGATCATACATCGGGCTGTATTCCGGATTTTTATGTACCTTCATCGCATAACGGATCAGGTAGATATTGGTCACAACATAGAATACCGCAAAACAGACGAAACGGTATGCGACACCGGAATAAAGCGGAAGCTCCGCAATCTTCTGGGCTACAATCGTCGTGTTGATATTTAACGGGCCTGTGGAAAAACCTACGGCTCCGCCCAGAAGGATGATGGCCGCACCGGTAATGGAATCAAGCCCCATGGCCATTGCCAGCATTACCATAATCGGCGCAAAGGCTATGAACAGGTTCACCCCCTGTGTCGTACAGATAAGGGCAAATACAAGAGTCAGGATCGGTATGAAAATATATAACTTCCCGGAAAATCTCTTCGCAAGCTTTGCAACTATTGCGTGAAGAGCGCCTGTCTCTGTTACCATATGGAACGCTCCGCCGGCAAAAAGGATAACCAGCATCAGATCAATCTTTCCGATAAACGCTTTGACGATAAAAAGCGGAATCAGGAACGGATTCACCGGTGTCCTGTCTACATAGCTAAACTGCGTCGGATCAATTACCTTAATCCCTTCCGCATTTTCAAATCTCACATACTCTCCTGCCGGGATAATCCATGTCAGGACTACTGCCGCAAGAATAATGATACCGATAATGACAAAGGTATGCGGCATTTTAAATGGTTTTTTTGTTTTTTCACTCACGTTTGTATCCCCCTATTTCATCCTCATCTCATCAGCCATCCTGTCGGCAAATTCCTGTTTCACTGCTTTCAGCAGTTCCGGCCGCATCACAAGATCCAGGGCCGCTCCGGCCAGAATCTTCGCACCGTAAGAAATCGCGTCATGTGCTTCTTTGCTCTTCCCGGCATCCACGTAATCCTGTGAATGGGAGGCTGCATCTTCTTTTACAAAGGCAACCCTGATACAGGAACCCGGTACGCGGTGCATGATATTGCCAAAATCAGTGGAGCCTGTCTTCTCTCTGGCGGGACGGATTCTGGGCGCCTCCACCTGAGAGGCATTATCCATCAGAATATCATTCAGCGCCAGGCACGGAATTTTGCTGTCAATTCCCTTTTCCTCAATTATCTCCACTTCCGTCTCCGTCATCATCGCAGCGCCTTTTAACACCTTCTGGAACCGTTCAATCACCGTATCGAGATAATTGCGGCTGTAGGAACGGACATAGAAGCTGGCCTCCGCGACAGCCGGAACAATATTTGCCGGTGTGCCGCCACAGTTCACAATGGTATAGTGCATCTTTACATCGTCCGCAACATGTTCCCGTAAAAATTCCACTCCCTGACAGGCCATAATCAGTCCGTCCAGGGCGCTTCTTCCCTTCTCTGGTTTTACCGCCGCATGGGCGCTTACGCCGTGGAAGACAACCTTGAACCTGGAAAGGGCCAGGCTCTTCACATCCACCTGGGTTGCACCGCTGCCGTGCATCATCAGAGCCACATCCAGCTCTTCAAATGTACATCCGTTTTTCAGCATCATGATTTTGCCGCTGACACTCTCTTCCGCCGGAGTGCCGTATACCGTCACTGTATAATTCCCGTCTGCCTCCGAATTTTTGAGCGCCGCTGCCGCTGCCAGAATGGACGGCCCCTGAAGCTGGTGCCCGCAGGCATGGCCGATTTCAGGAAGCGCGTCATATTCGCAGAGCAGGCCGATGTTTGGGCCGCCGTTCCCATGATGATAGATTGCCCGGAATGCCGTTTCCACCCCCGCTACACCGCGCTCCACTGCAAAACCTTCCTGTTCCAACCAGTCTGTCAGCAGTGCGAACGCATGGTACTCATTCAGCCCCAGCTCAGGATGGTCGAAAATATCATCAGACATAGCTGCCATCTGTGGGGCAACCGCATCTATGTACCGGAACATTTTCTCTTTTTCCTTCAGCATAAAAATACCTCCTTCAATCTGATACATTCAGTATATCGGACTTTGGAGGTATTTGTATAATTTATAGTTTTTATTATTTGTATTAGGAAAATATATATTCCTTCCCCTGCTCACTGATAAGCTCTATAAAACGCTGCATGTACTCCGGCACAAACATCCCCTGCCGGTAACCGGCCACAAACGCCGTTTTCCTTGGAGATTCACCCATTGTATAGTAATTCACCTTTTTCCGGTACTTCATATTTCCCGCATAGCTTTCCCTGTTAAAGCTGATTCCCAGCCCTTCCGCCGTCATCTGAATGGCCGTCTCAATATTCCGGATCACCTGGATTTTCCCGGGATGTACGCCTGCATCCTTCAGGGCCGCATCGACATCGGCGCGGATGCTCTGGTTGGGATTCTGAAGAATCAGGTTTTCTCCCTCCAGCCAGTTGAGATCCAGGTTTCTGTAGCGGGAACCCTCCACATATACGGCCTTCTCATTGAGCGGATGGATCTGGGGAACGGCAATTAATAGCTCCTCCTCAAACAAAACCTGGTACTCCATATCTTTTCTGACAGAAGCCGAATTCATCAGCACCAGGTCCAGTTCATACCGCTCCAGCATCTGGCTGATCTCCCACATATTGCCCTCCCGGATTACCACCTCAATGCCGGGATATTCGGAGGCAAATTTAAAGAGAACCGGGGGAAGGAGCCATGTTTCACGGCGCAGCTGCACTCCGACCCGTATTTTCCCCCTCTTGTTATCCCGTATCTCAGCCATGGCCTCGTCGAATTCCTTTTTAAGCTCCAGCATCTTTCTGGCTTTTTCCACGTAAAGCTCCCCGGCCGGCGTCAGGACAAACCGTTTGCCCGCCCTCTCAAAAAGCTTCGTGCCAAGCGACTTTTCCAGATTATTGATATAGATACTGAGGGCCGGCTGTGAAATATACAGCCTGTCCGCTGCCTTCGTGATATTGCCGCATTCGGCCAGTACGCATACATAAGTTTGTTCTTTCAGATTCATGCCGCATCTTCCTTTCCCGTTCCGCTTAAATCCCATTATAGCACAGAAGATGTTTTTATAAAACTTATATATTTTTTATTATTATTTTATTTTTTATATAGATATGCCATTCTCAATTACTGCTCCCGCCAGGTTTATATCGGTGACCAGCACATTGATTAACCCGGCACGTACCGCCCCCAGGACGGCCGGCGCTTTATGCCTGCCCAGAGCCGCGCCGATCGAGAATTCCGTTCTGCGGACGGCCGCAAGAGAGGCGCCTGTTACTTTCCGGTTCAGAGGAAAGCAATCCGTATTGCCGTCAGCGTCAAATAAATATCCGCAGCAGCTGCCCGCTGCCTCCCGTTCCCTATCCTCAGGCTCCTGGTATTCCTTCCATATCTTACTGTTCTTCAGCAGGCTGGAGGTCGCACTGACTCCGCTCAGCAGAACCTTCATCTGTTCCGTCCGCTTCACTGCCTCCCTTATGACCGGCTGTCTCATAAATACTTCGCGGTCTTCCTCGCCGGCAGCGTAGACCGGCATATGAAAAAGGCTGACATCCGCTTGATACAGGCCGGCCACCTTCCAGGCGAGTCTCTGGGTATCAAGCTCCGGATTCATCAAACCGGCGCTTCCCGTCAGCGAGACGATATGAACCGGCAGCATTCTGTCTGCTTCCATTCTGCCGGCTATCGTGGCTATCGTTTTCCCCCAGGCTATTCCCAGCGTCATGCCCGGCTCCAGTAATGATTTTACCAGCCCGGCTCCCGCTTTTCCCAGTCCGGCCAGAGTCTCTTCATGGGTAAGACGGCTGTTATCTATCACCACTGCGTGCTTCATTCCCAGACGTTCCCTCAGCTCCTTCTCCAGTCCGCCGTCCCGCTTCACAGGCGTATGGATTTTGATTTCCACAATTCCCCGGCGGGCTGCCTCCTGAATATACTGCGCCACCTTAAACCGGCTGATTCCGAATCGTTCTCCTATCTCCGTCTGATTTCTTCCTTCCATATAATAAAGCCTAGCCATCTCAGCCATCTGCTCGCTCTGAAATTCCGTATTCATTCTATTCGCTCCTATCCGGTCTTTGCAGCCGTTTTCCGGCAGAAACGGCTGTACCCTAATCCATTTTAACAAATGTGAAATATTTTCACATTTGTTGACTTTGTCTTACCGCCATGTTACCATATTCTTAAAAGAATGGCAAGTACACAAAAAACGCATCCGAAAAGGAAGGTAAAATTTATGGTTAAAGAGCTTCTAACCCCCGGAAAGATAGGGGAAACCACATTAAAAAACCGGGTTATATTTCCCTCGATGTGCAATTACTACTGCGATGCCAAGGGGTTCGTAACAGAACAGTTAAAAGAGTATGTCAGAGCCAGGGCCAGGGGAGGCGCGGCTATGATTATTATGCCGGGGAGCCCCCATGGAACGCCGGGCCCGGCCCGGCCCGCGCTGTCCTCCCCCCTATACCTGGACGGCTGGAAAAGCCTGGCAGGTATCTGCCATTCGTACGGATGCAGGCTTTTTGTACAGATACATCCTGCTAATGCCCAGGCAGAACGGGATCCCGCACTGCTGCTGCCGGATAACATGGAAAAGGACTATATTCTCAAATTGACGGAGAGCTACACGCGCTGCGCCCTTGCCGCAAAAGAGGCGGGGCTTGACGGAGTGGAACTGCACGGCGCTCATGCCCATGAAATCGCTCAATTCCTTTCTCCCTATTATAATCACCGGACGGATGAATACGGGGTAGATTATCTGGGACGCAGCAAGCTCTACCGTGATATTGTCTCGTCCATAAAACAAGCCTGCGGCAGGGAATTTCCGGTAATCTGCCGCATCAGCTCCAGTGAACGGATTCCAGGCAGGCAGGGGCGCGGCATTGAGGAAACAGTAAAGATCGCTCCCCTTCTGGAAGCCGCCGGAGCCGATGCCATCCATGTTTCCATCGGAATGCCGCTCTCAGAGCAATATATCTCCGCCCCGATGGATGTACCGGATGCCTTTAACCGCGGGGAAATTGCATGTGTCAAGCGCGCCGTCCGGATCCCGGTCATCGCAGTTGGCCGTATCAATTCACCGGAGCTGGCCGAAGAACTCCTGAGGGATGGGACGGCCGATTTTACCGCAGTCGGACGGGGACTGCTGGCTGATCCCGATTTTGTTAATAAGATAACTGCCAAAGAACCCATCTGCCGGTGTCTCGGCTGCAACCAGGGCTGCCGCAAATCCATCACCAAGAAGGCCATCTTCTGTGTACAGAACCCATTTACGGGCAGGGAAGCGTCTCTCCATCCCACATACGAGGAAGGGCTTGAAAACAGGCGGATTCTGATAATCGGAGCCGGCCCTGCCGGGCTTGAAGCCGCCAGGATTTTCGCCATGCGCGGCGCCCGTCCGGTTATCTGGGAAAAGGAACACATTCCGGGCGGCCTGATCAACCTCGCCAAGCAGCCTCCTCATAAAGATGCGATGGAACGAATCATTTCCTTCCGCCTGGAAATGCTGCAAAAGGCAGGTATTCCTATTCTTCTGAATCAGGAGGCAGCCCCGGAAAATATATCGGAGTTTCATCCAGATCTCATTATTCTGGCCTGCGGCAGTTCTCCTTCCGTTCCGCAGATTCCCGGACTCTGCCTTCCGGACGGACAGCCAAAAGAGAACATTTATCCTGCGGACCGTCTCTTCCGGGACCCGGCGCTCCGGGTGAAACTCCAAACAGACGGACTTCCCGTTGCCGTTCTCGGCGGAGGCCTGATCGGTACGGAAGCAGCCGAGACTCTCTCTTTGCTTGGCCTTCCTGTCACCGTTTTTGAGCTTGGCTCTGAAATTGCAAAGGATTTGAATAAAAACCGGCGCTATTTTGTCATGGAACGTCTAAGGATGGGACGGGTCAGCCTGTTAACCGGTGTACGGGTTACAAATGTCTGCCTGCCCTGCGTCACCTGCCGGAAAGGCGGGAAGGAGCTGGACTTCGACGGTTTTGGTACGATACTTTATGCACTGGGAAGACAAAATTTAAGCTCCCGCCGTTTAGAGGAAAACGTAAAAAAAGCCGTCCCGTATGTCCCAATACTCTCCATAGGAGATGCGAGACAGCCGGGAATGGCTATGGACGCGATTGCAGACGCCGCCTTGACGGCCGCAAACTTTCATTTTTAATATAAATTTAATTTCACAGAAAGTGCAGGAAACGGCATTTTTTGCCGTTTCTGTGCATCGCGGAGCGTGTTACTGTTCGCGGAGCTGCGCTTTTTCAGCAGGGCCGTGAATAGTAACGCTTTCTGTCAGCTTATCGCTTCGGAACCAATATTATAACTCCACTCTCCATCTGAATACACTGCCGTTATATCAGACAGGTAATAGGCTCCCGTACCACTTCTGTACTTTTTGGCATTACACTTAACCGTATCGCCCTCAGAAGAAATCTCCTCGATCGTAACCAGGAGCCCGTTTTCAATTCCTTTCTCCCGATCCAGAATCCCGGCTTCTGCCAGTTCCTCTGCCGTCGCCTGTGAGCCGAAAACACCGAAACTGCTTCCGCCCATATAGGCAAGCCCCTCTTTCTCTGCCGCCGTCAGGGAAGAAACACCGGTAAAATCAAAGTAGCATTCCCCGATCCCGTCATTTAAACCGGAATCCTTCTCGGCCAGCTCTTTGATAATCTGCTGGTAAAGGAGCAGTTCCCTGCTGCCGGTCCGGCCCGTCAGCCTCAATCTGTCATAAGAAAACTGCCCCGGATAGCTCTCCTGTACCATCCCGTTCCATGTAAGCTACACGATCATGCCCGGTTCCAAATCCGACACCTGAATCGCATTCCCTTCTTCATCCTCCAGCACCGGGCCATGGCCTGCAGTATAAAGTCCGTATGCCGTATCGACGGCGCTTACCAGAAGGTATTTCTCCTTCACCTCGAGAATTTCAAACTGCCTGCCGTTCTGGGAATATGACGGCCCGTCCGCATCCCCGTTCTCCGGCTCAGTCTCTCCATCCCCGCTTACCGTCTGCGTTTCATTCTGTACTCCGGCCGCCGTACCGGCCGTTTCATTCACCGTACCTCCGGCCGCCCCGCTGCTGCCGCAGCCGTACAGAAATACCATACAGCCTAACAGGATGCAGCCCAGGCTTTTTCTCACTGACGAACTTATCATAATTATCCTCCTCACATCGTTATCTAAGTACCCACATTATACCAGAGGCAGCGCGGGGATGTATTACCTTTCATTTAATGTTTTATTACAACTATTACCGCATATGGAGTCACTGCTTACAGACGTTCCGGGAACAGTTATCCGGTGGATCAATAACTGCCCGTACATGCCGGGTATATCCCAGCCTGCACGGGCAGTATATTTCCTGTAAATGCAAAGACCTGACTGAACAGTTACTTATCTGCTCTCTTCCACAAATCTTCTGATATTGGAAGCATTGACATATTTCTTCACTTCTCCGTCTCGTCCCACCTGGACCAGAGTTGGCGCCTGCATTATGCCAAAGCGGTCGGAAAGCTCCGGATTCTCCTCCGCATCCACTACCTCATACTCCCTGTCCTTTAAAAATTCCTTTGCCATGCGGCAATTGGGACAGGTTTTTGTGGTAAAGAGGTAAATTCCCTCTTTGGCGCCGCTCTCAGCCCGGTCTGCGCTTTTCTCCGGCTCCAGGACAAACGTTGTTCCGTTTTTGAGAACGGAGCGTGTGATATCGTAAGACTTTCTGTCTTTATATTCCTGTGTCTTGCCTTCGTTCCAGTTCTGTACCGGACGGTAGTAACCGGTAATACGGCTGTATACCTCCGCCTTTCTGCCGCAGACAGGACAGGTAAAATGCTCCCCTATCAGATAGCCGTGATCCTGGCAGATAGAGTAGGTCGGCGACAATGTATAGTACGGAAGTTTGTAATTCTCGGCAATCGTCCTCACCAGCTTGGATGCCGATTTCCAGTCGGGCAGCTTTTCTCCGAGGAATGCATGGAATACCGTTCCGGAGGTATAGAGAGTCTGGATTTCATCCTGCACGTCGAGCGCATCGAAAATATCTGTCGTATATCCCACCGGAAGATGGGAGCTGTTGGTATAATACGGCGTTTCTCCCGGTTCACCTGCCGTAATAATGTCCGGGTAACGCTTTCTGTCATGCTTCGCCAGACGGTAGGAGGTTGACTCAGCCGGTGTTGCCTCCAGATTGTAAAGATCTCCGTAAAGCTCCTGGTAATCGGCCAGGCGCTCCCTCATATGGTTCAGCACATCCTTCGTAAAAGTCTGTGTCTCCTCATGGGTCATGTCCTTCCGCAGCCATCTCGCATTGAGTCCGGCTTCGTTCATGCCCAATAAGCCGATAGTGGAAAAATGGTTGACAAAGGTGCCCAGGTACTGTTTGGTATATGGATAAAGCCCGTTGTCAAGCAGCTTGGTGATAACTTCCCTTTTAATTCTCAGGGAGCGGGCCGCAATGTCCATCATATGGTCGAGGCGTCTGTAGAAGTCCTCCTCATTTACCGCCAGATAGGCAATTCTCGGCATATTGATTGTGACGACGCCGACGGAACCGGTACTCTCTCCTGAGCCGAAGAAACCGCCTGTCTTTTTGCGGAGCTCGCGCAGATCCAGCCTCAGACGGCAGCACATGCTCCTGACATCACTGGGCTGCATATCGCTGTTGATATAATTGGAAAAATAAGGCGTTCCGTATTTTGACGTCATCTCAAACAGGAGACGGTTATTCTCCGTATCGGACCAGTCAAAATCCTTGGTGATGGAATAAGTCGGTATCGGATACTGGAACCCGCGCCCGTTGGCATCTCCCTCGACCATCGTCTCAATAAATGCCTTATTGATCATATCCATCTCCGGCTTGCAGTCCTTATATTTGAAATCCACCTCTTTGCCGCCGACAATGGCGTTCATCTCCGCCATATCCTCCGGTACGGTCCAGTCCAGAGTGATATTGGAGAACGGCGCCTGGGTTCCCCAGCGGCTCGGGGTGTTAACGCCGTAGATAAATGACTCAATACATTTCTTTACGGCATCATATGATAAATTATCTACTTTTACGAAAGGTGCAAGGTATGTATCAAAAGAGGAAAATGCCTGCGCTCCAGCCCACTCGTTCTGCATGATTCCCAGGAAGTTTACCATCTGGTTGCAAAGTACGGAAAGGTGTTTGGCCGGTGAGGAAGTAATCTTACCCGGAATGCCGCCCAGGCCCTCCGTCAGAAGCTGCTTTAATGACCAGCCTGCACAGTAACCCGTCAGCATGGACAGATCGTGCAGATGGATATCCGCTTCCCTGTGTGCCTCCGCTATCTCATGATCGTATATTTCAGAGAGCCAGTAGTTGGCGGTTACCGCCCCTGAATTGCTTAAAATAAGACCTCCCACAGAATAGGTAACGGTGGAGTTCTCCTTTACCCGCCAGTCCTCCACCTGGACATAGCTGTTCACAACATCCTTATAATCCAGGATCGTCGCTTTCATGTTACGGATTTTTTCTCTCTGCTTTCTATATAGAATATAAGCCTTGGCAACTTCCGTATAGCCTGTCTGTTCCAGCACATGCTCCACACTGTCCTGGATCTGCTCCACGCTGACTTTCCCATCCGTCATTTTGGATTGAAAATCGGCTGTTACGCGGAGAGACAGCAGTTCCAGGATCTCCTGGTTGTAGTCATTCTTCGTCGCCTTAAAGGCCTTCTTAATTGCATTGGTAATCTTTCCCAGATTAAAGTCCGCCACTTCTCCGTCACGCTTTATCACGCTGATCATGTTCCTTACTCCTTTCATTCCCATCCTCACTAGGGTTCGTATCCAATTATAGCAGATGGCATAATAAAACACAATATCTGGTTTCATAATATTTAGAATACCAGATATTGTAGTATAATGGTTCGGATGGGGGAGATTTAGTTAAGCAGGTGAGGACGCCGCCGGAACGGCCAGCGGACGGGGTGGTGGGGTGTGTATATGAGTCTTTCGTCCCGGGGGAGATTGTCGTGGTTTGGGGCTGCGGGCGAAGATAAAGTCTGCGGAGCACGCTCCCGCTCTGTGAAATGCATCGCGCTGCTAAGCTCGACAGGA
>PVMN01001241.1_pt1 | contig 38787 bp, 32 predicted proteins | sample 1853401 | NCBI WGS metagenome assembly PVMN01 (sample SAMN08533510, study PRJNA380276) | Human gut metagenome, whole genome shotgun sequencing project.
CTTATGCTTTGCCCTATCGGGCAATCGAACGAGAAGCCCCCACTTCAAGCGTTAGTTAAGTGGGGGGAGCATGTCACAATCCAGAGTCCAATATTGTAAAAAGTGTGACTGAAATTGTAATAGAAATGTAATAAGAAGTTGTGCTATACTGTAATCAAGTTAAAAAACGTCTGAAAACAGACAGAGTAAATAAGGGTCAAAAGGAGAAGCTCTATGAAGAAAACAGGAAAGCTATGGGTAGCACTTATTACAGCACTCAGTCTTGCTATGCCGATGAATGTATGGGCAGACACAAAGATCAGCAGCATTTCCCTGAAGATCGATTCTTCCATTGAAGCAGGGGACAGCAATAATGACGTGGATGTAACTACTTCCTCAAGATATTGCAGCGTGGATGATGTAGAAGTTACAAATGAGCCTTCAGATGAATGGAAGAGCGGTGCCAGACCGAAGATCAAGGTTACATTATCTTCAGACGGAGATGCTTATTTTGGAACAGGTATTACAAAAAGTGATATTTCCGTCAGCGGAAATGATGCCAGTGTTACGTCTGTCAGCCGTTCTGGTAAATATGAGCTGACTGTCAGCCTCACACTGGAAAAGCTAGATCGGGATTCCAGCGATTATGACCTGGATGTAACAGGGTTAAGCTGGGATGATTATGACGGCACTGCAAGCTGGGAAGAGCCGGAAGATGCAAAGAAATATGAGGTACGTCTTTACAGAGATGGCAGTACGGTTTCTTCTATAGTCACTACTTCTGACACCAGTTATAACTTTGCCAGCTATTTTACAAAAAGCGGTGATTACACCTTTAAAGTGCGGGCCATTTATAATTCATCCAATAAGGGTGATTGGGAAGAGTCTGATGAGTTAAGTGTTTCTTCCAGTGAAGCAAAAGATATCCGGGATAATGGAAAATCTTCCAGCAACACACCATCCAACACAGTAAACGATGACGGCGGCCCTGGAGATACAAACAGCAGCAAGGGCGCATGGCTTAAAAATGACGTAGGCTGGTGGTATTGCAACGCAGACCGCAGCTATCCAGTCAACCAGTGGCAGTATATTGATAATTACTGGTATTTCTTTAATGCTTCCGGCTATATGGTAACAGGCTGGGTACAGTGGAAGAATGTATGGTATTATTGTTCTGACTCCGGCGCGATGCTCACCAATACCCGCACACCAGACGGATATTATGTAGATGGAAACGGAGCATGGATCCAGTAAAGCGCTGCTAAATTAAATAACACGGTAATTGTAATGGCAGAGTGATAGACTTAGAGTTTTTCACTCTGCTTTCTTATATACAAATAGTGAAAAAGGATTGCTGTTTACCCAAAATTATTTTATACTGATAAACGTAGAAAAAAATATATAAATGCTTAGAGGTAAATATATGAATCCGGCTTTGGAAAACTATGTGGCAGTTGCGAATATGATAGCAGATACCTTTGGAAATCACTGCGAGGTTATTTTGCATGATTTTTCTATTCCCCAGAATTCAGTGGTGTATACAAGAAATAATGTGGTGACGAACCGACAGGTGGGAGAGAGTTTTACGGAATATTTTGTAAAAGAAGTTCTGTTGTCCAGAAAGTTTAAGGATGACGTTTCTTCGAATTATATTATGAAAGGCGCTGACGGTCAGACCATTAAGTCCTCTACGGTTTTGATACGTGATCAGGCAGAAAAGGTAATCGGCTCTCTTTGCGTAAATATAGATATTTCCTGCATGAAGGAGCTGATGGAAAAATTTACTTCTATGATGGGGCTTGAGGAACCGGAAGAAGAGGAGGAAAAGGATACGGGGGAAGAAGTAGCCGTTTTGCCTAATATCCAGGAGATTGTAGACGATATTATTGAGCATACCATTGGGAACCAGAATATAGAAGGAATGTCACGGGATCAGAAGATTGACCAGATCCGTTTTATGAATGAGAAAGGCCTTTTTCTGATCAAAGGAGCAGCTGATAAAGTGGCTGAGCGGATGAATATTTCAAAAGTAACAGTGTATAGTTATCTGGATGAGATCCGAAAGGCAAGATAGTCTGTTTTGGATAAATGAAAAAATACTCCTTGAATAAAAAAATCTACAAACATCTGGATAAAAGCGGAAAAAAGAAAGAAAAATTATAAAATATCGCCATAACATAGAAAAAATCTTGACATAACATAGAAAAAGATATATATCATAAATATACATAGAAAAAAATCTACAAAACAAGGTGCAGGAGGAAATAAGTTATGGCAGAAGTAAGATCAGTGGCAACAAAATATTCCGTGCGTGATGGAGGTCATTACACTCCGGGAATGATCCATAATGGAACTTTATATATTTCCGGTCAATTATCCATTGATCCTGAAACAGGAAAAGTTCCGAAAGGTGGATTCAAAGCAGAAGCAAGACAGGCATTAGCCAATCTGAAGATGGTTTTAGATGCGGCTGGAGTTGATAAATCGGCGGTTCTCCAGTGCAGAGTGTATATTCCGGATGTTGCGTACTGGCCGCAGCTAAACGAAGAATATGCGGCCTTTTTTGGAGAACATAAGCCAGCGCGTATTGTAGTTCCGTCTAATAATCTTTATAATGGCTGTCTGTGTGAGATTGAAGCTGTAGCAGCCTGCGATTGATCGTAGTTCATTCATTTTTTTATGAGAAGATGTTATAATAGCTATCAGAATAAAGCGAAGATACCGGTTCTGATAGCTATTTTGTGTTGGGGAGGGATGATAGAAAAAGGAGAGTTTGTATATGAAAAAGATTGCTGTGATCGGTTATGGAGCCCTTGGAAAAATTTTTGTGAAAGCAGCACAGGAAAAACTGCAGGATTTATATGAAATAGAGGGAGTTTTTGTCCGCAAAGCCATTGACAGAAAAGAAATTACCCATTCTGGGCTTAAGGCCTATGATTCAGTAGAGGAATTATTAGAAGGAAATGCTGAGTACGTGATTGAGATTGCAAGCGGACAGGCAGTAGAAGAAGATGGACTCAGGATTTTAAACGCAGGAAAGAACCTGATTATTACATCTGTTGGAGCGCTGGCAGATGAAAAATTGATGGAAGAATTAAGGGAAGCAGCCCAAAAAGCCGATAAGAAAGTAATGGTAGCTTCCGGGGCAGTTGGGGGATTTGATCTTTTAAGAACCTTCCAGTTAATGGGAAATAATAAAGCGAAAATTGAAAATTTTAAAGCGCCGTCCAGTTTAAAAGGTGCTCCCTATTTAGAGAAAAATCCTTTGTCAGAAGAACAGACACAGAAAATATTTACAGGAAACGCAAAGAAAGCCATTGAAGGCTTTCCTAAAAATGTAAATGTAGCAGTGGCTTCTGCCATTGCCAGTGTGGGTACAGAGGATATGCTGGTGGAGATCACAAGCTGTCCGGGAGAAAAAAATAGTATACACCGGATCACCACAGAAAATAACCTGGGAAAAGCAGTGATCGAGATTACCTCAAAACCGGATCCTGAGAATCCAAGGTCCAGTATTATAACAGCGTGGAGTATTGTGGCCTTGTTGGAAAACCTTGCAGGATATATTCAGTTTTTTTAACCCGATTTTTTCATGGTGATGTTTTGCAGTGGGAAAAAACAGGATAGAGGAGAGAGAAAAATGACATTACAGCAACTAAGATATGTAGTGGAAACAGAGGAATGCGGTTCGATCAGTGACGCGGCAGAGAGACTGTTTATCGCACAGCCCAGCCTTTCAAAATCTATTCGCCTGCTGGAAGAAGAACTGGGATTTGCTTTATTTGTCCGTGACAGGAAGGGAGTGCAGGCAACCCCACAGGGAATGGAATTTTTGTGCTACGCAAAAAGGGTATTGGAACAAAGCGACCGGTTAGAAGCCCGTTTTGGAAGATCCCAGGAAAAAGGTGCCTATTATACAAAAAGGATCCATATATCTTCCCAGCCGGTTTACCGGGCGACGGAAGCATTTTCTGCTGTTTTAAAAGAATATGGAGGGGCAGAATATAATTTTACCCTTACCTGTGATCCTCTTTTGCAGGTGATCGAAAATGTATTATCAAGGAAAAGCGAGTTAGGAGTGATTTATTTTTATAGTGATGACTGGAAAATGCTTGAAAAAATATTTCGGGAGAATGAACTGGAATACATACCTGCTTATGAAACGGTTCCTGTTGCATGGATGTGGGAAAATCATCCTCTTTCCCAAAAGAAGAGCGTGACAGCAGATGAGATTAGCCGGTGGCCGGTGATCAGTTACGAAGCACTTTCGCCTGGAACTGCTATATTATCCGGAAATATTGATTTTGGGCATACCTTTTCTAAAAATATCTATTTGTCATCGAATTCAGATATTGCCTGTATTTTGGAAAGCGTAATGGGAATTTACATTTCCGGAAAAGATTTTCTGAAGAAAGAAAAAGGCATTGTGACAGTTCCTGTTTCTGAAGCAGGGAAAATAGAAGTGGGGATCATTAAATATAAAAATACATATCGCTCCAGCCTGGGAAGTCTGTTTATTGAAGAAATGAAGCAGATACAGAACAGGCGGAATGAAGGGGATGCCGCAGATCAGATCTCTATACGGAATGCCAGAATGGATGAATTGCCGTATATCATGGATATATTTGATTATGCAAAAAAATTCATGGCAGATACAGGAAATCCCTTTCAGTGGGATGAGCTATATCCTTCAGTGAAAGATATAGAAGAAGATATAAAACGAAATGAACTCTATGTTTGCGTGCAAAATGGAAAGATCGAAGCGGTATTTGCCGCAACCTCGGGAAAAACGATTGGTTATGATCATTTGATCGAAGGTTCCTGGATCAGGGATGAAGGAGAATATTTTACCATACACCGTCTGGCAAGCTGGGGGACACAACGGGGAATGGCGAACCGGTGTATTGCCTGGTGTGAGAAAAAGTGCCATGATCTGAGGGCAGATACCCATGAAGATAATAAGATCATCCAGCATATATTTGAAAAAAATGGATTTAAAAAATGCGGAAAGGCGATTATTTTTGACGGTTCAGAACGGATTGCCTATCAGAAGATTATAGAGTGAATAAAAGAGGTGAAGGGAGTTATATATGCTTTTGTATAGCTAAAAGCTATAGAAAAGCATATTTTTTTGATAATTTTCTTGGAATATCATAAGAGTTAAAATAAAGATACAAATTTGACAGGCCGGTCAATGAAACAACGATTATATTCGTAATATGACACAGGAGGTATCATGGATATGGATAAAAAGCTTACGCAGGATGAAATTCTTGAAACTAAGGGACGTTGGCCGATCTTTGTGAAATTCTGTATGATTCTTATTGTTTTCAGTGCTGTGGGGGAACTGATCGGAACTTTAAAGATACCCATTGGACCAGGGAATCTGATCATTATGCCAATGGTGTGGGCAATGGTATTGGTTGTACTTATTACGCCTGACGCGTTGGGAAGAAAGATTGAGGCATTAAAAAGTATTTGTGGGGAAGAAGAAGTAGAGCTGGCAAAGCAGGCAATGGGCTTTTCTCTTCTTATCCTGGGAGTAAAGCTGGGAACAGCAGCTGGTCCTAATGTGAAAAGTCTGATTGAAGCTGGACCGGCCCTGATATTGCAGGAATTTGGTAATCTGGGAACGATGATCCTTGGACTGCCTATTGCCATCGCTTTAGGAATGAAAAGAGAGGCTGTGGGAGCTACTGTAAGTATCTGCCGTGAACCTACTCTGGGTCTGATCAATAATATTTACGGTCCTGATTCACAAGAAGCAATGGGAACAATGGGAACTTATATGGTAGGTAATCTGTTTGGAACGATTTTCTTTGGCCTTCTTGGTTCCCTTGGTGTATTAACAGGGATTCATCCATATGCTCTGGCTATGGCCTGCGGTATTGGTTCCGGTTCTATGATGACAGCAGCATCTACTGCATTGGCGGAAACGGTTCCGGCTATGTCTGACCAGATCCTTGCTTATGCTGCGACATCGAATATTTTTTCTAATGTAGATGGAATGTATGTGGAATTATTTATTGCGATTCCAATGGCTAATTTCATTTATAACAGGTTGTGCAAAAATAAGAAAAAATAAAAAATAGAAAAAGCATAAGAAAAACGGATACAGGAGGAATGGTTATGAATATGGCTCAGAGATTTGTAAATTATTTTAAAATTTTGCTGCTTTGCTGTCTGGCAGTTCTAACGACCCAGCTTGTAAATAAGAAAGGCGATATTGATCTTGGAAGTACGGTTATAGGATTGCTTATGGTTACAGTTGTCTGTCTGGCAGCACTTTTGATCGGTGAAGTAAAAGCCTTAAAGAAAATACCGCCTTTTGCCTGGGCATCCCTTATCAGTCTGGTGCTTACAACTCCCTGGTGCCCTTTAAGTGAGCTGGTATTAAAATATACGGGAAATGTTTCTACCGGGCAGATCGGAACCGTGATCCTGGTTGTCGCAGGTGTTTCCATTGGAACAAGGCTGGCAGATGTAAAACGTTTAAGCTGGAAGATCGTTCTGGTCAGTATTTTTGTATTCTGCGGAACTTTCTTTGGATCAGCGCTGATTGCAGAAGTTATTTTGAAGATGAAAGGCTTAATCTAGGAATAATCTGACAAGTGAGGTATAGAGAGAATGGAAAAAGAAGAGTGGAAAGCAGCCGTGATCAAGGCGGCAGACCAGCTTAGAGAAGAAATCCTGGCGATGGGAGAAGAGATATACAAACATCCTGAAACGGGATATCGAGAATTTCATACAACGGAACTGGTTGCAGATAAATTAGAAAAATTAGGGCTTAAAGTTGAACGGAATATTGCCTATACCGGCTGCAAAGCAGTTTCCGAAAAAAAGAAGAATGGACCAACCATCGCAGTGCTTGGAGAACTGGATAGTCTGATCTGTATGGCTCATCCAGATTGCAATCCGGAAAATGGATATATGCATGCCTGCGGACATAATATACAGGTCAGTGTAATGTATGGAGTGGCGGCAGCTATGACCCGGTGCGGCGTATTGGACCAGCTGGGCGGCAATATAGAGTTTATGGCAGTTCCTGCTGAGGAATATATAGAGTTGGACTATCGTTCCCGCCTGAAAAAAGAAGGAAAGATTCAATATTTTTCAGGAAAAGCAGAAGCCATTCGAAAAGGCGCCTTTGATGATGTAGATATGGCAGTTATGGCTCACAATTATCCTATCAGTGAACAGGGGTATAAATGTTCTCCTGCCAGTGCCTGGAACGGATTCATTGGAAAACAGGTCAGATTTATCGGAAAACAGGCACATGCAGGGGGTGCTCCTTGGGATGGCATTAATGCTCTTAACATGGCCAACCTTGCTATGACGGGAATGCATTTTCAGAGAGAAACGTTCCATGATGATGATAAGGTGCGGATCCATGGCATCATCACAAAAGGCGGAGAAGTAGTAAATTCTGTACCAGATGATGTAGAAATGGAATTAACCGTCCGGGCCAGAAATATAAAAGCTTTGCAGGATGCAAATGAAAAGGTAAACAGATCGATTAAAGGGGCTGCCATTGCCATTGGAGGATCAGCGGTTGTGGAAGATACACCGGGACAGATGCCTTTAAAATACAACAAAGGTTTGGCAGATGCTTATACAGAAAATGCACGTTTGTTTTACAAGGAAGAAGAAATTCTTCCCTATCTTGACACAACGGCTTCTACAGATATGGGTGATGTTTCTTTGTTGATGCCAGTACTGCACAGCTTATCAAGCGGTATTAAAGGTGGCTTGCATTCCAAGGAATATTGTATTATAGATAAGGAAGACGCGTATATTACCCCCATAAAGATATTCTGCTGCATGCTGATCGATCTGTTGTGGGATCAAGCACAGGAAGCAGAAAACATTTTAAAGGAGTATAAACCGGATCTGACAAAGGAGCAGTACCTGGAAATGATGGATTCCATGGAAAAAACCATCTGTTATGGGACGGAAAATATAGAATAAAATTTGGCAGGGAGATTTTTATGAAATACACAGAATTAGATACGCCATCTTTATTGATTGACCAGGATATTATGATGGCTAATATTGGAAAAATGCAGAAATATGCAGATGTCCAGGGAGTGGCTTTGCGGCCTCACACAAAGACACATAAGGCACCTTATCTGGCCAAACTTCAAAGGGACGCAGGCTGTAAAGGCATTACAGTTGCGAAAATTGGAGAAGCAGAGGTTATGGCAGAAAATGGCTTGGATGATATTTTTATTGCCAATGAACCTGTAGGTGACATGAAATTAAAGCGGATCTTAAAATTAATGGAAACAAAACAGATTTCCTTTGGCGTAGACTGTCCGGAACATGTAGAGGCGGCAGACCGCGTTTTTGCAGGAAGCGGGAAACATGCACAGGTCGTTGTGGAGATCGAAGTAGGCGAAAACAGATCCGGTATTATTGAAGAAAGCCGTTTTATGGAGCTTCTTGACAGCATCCAGAAGGCAGAAAATGTAGACTTTCTGGGAGTTTTCTCTCATGAAGGACATTGCTACTATGCAGAAAATATGGAAGACTGCAGAGAAAAGTTTATTGTCAGCCAGAAACGTACCCTTCATTTTGCACAACTGGCAAAGGATAGGGGAATGGAGTGCAAACGTGTCAGTATAGGAAGTACCCCAAGCCTTTTGTATCATTTTGAACTTCTTCCTGGAATTACAGAGTTCAGGCCTGGAACTTATATCCTTATGGACGCGTCTATGGCAAATGTGCTGGGGAATCTGGGAGACTGTGCGGCCACTATTCTGGCAACTGTGATGAGCAAACCTACAGATGAGAGGGTGATCCTGGATGTAGGGGCAAAGGGACTGACTGCCCAGGAAAGAACCGTTGGAATTACCCAAACTCCTGGAAAGGGAACCATCCTGGAATATTCGGATGTTCATATATTTGACGTTTATGATGAACATGCTATTATTTATAATAAGAAGTTCCATGACACGGTAAAGATCGGTGACACGGTACGGATCGTTCCGGTACATATCTGCCCGGCCAACAATCTGTATGACAAAGCATATCTGATCAAAGGCGGCGAAGTAGTGGGAGAATATCCGATCCTTTGCAGAGGAAAACTTCAGTGATATTGAAAATGCGAAATTCGCAGGAAAATGACGGGAGAAAAGAAAATGAAGATCGCGCTGATCCAAATGGGGGCACAGCCTAAAAAAGAAGATAGCCTGGCGATTGCCCGAAAATATATAAAAAAAGCAGCTGATGAAAACGCAGATATTGCAGTTTTGCCGGAAATGTTCAACTGTCCATACCAGACGGATAATTTTCCTGTTTATGCGGAATTTGAAGGCGGAGAATGCTGGCAGAGATTATCGGAGTACGCGGCAGAAAATAAAATCTATTTAGTTGGCGGAAGTATGCCGGAAAAAGACGAACAGGGACATGTATACAACACCTGCTATGTATTTGACCGTAATGGCGGGCAGATAGGAAAACATAGAAAGGTCCATTTATTTGATATTGCAGTTAAGGGCGGACAGTGTTTTAAAGAATCAGATACTTTAACAGCTGGAAACAGTATTTATGTATTTGATACAGAATTTGGCCGTTTCGGACTGGAAATCTGTTACGATATCCGCTTTCCGGAATTTGCAAGGCTGACTGCGTTAGAAGGAGCGAAAATAATCTTTGTGCCGGCTGCGTTTAATATGACTACCGGTCCGGCACACTGGGAACTCACGTTCCGGGCAAGAGCGCTGGATAATCAGGTGTTTATGGTGGGCTGTTCCCAGGCAAGACAGGCGGAAGGCTATATTTCCTATGGAAATTCCATTATCACTTCCCCATGGGGAGAAGTGATCGGGAAAATGGATGAAAAAGAAGGAATGTTGATCCAGGAGATAGATTTAAAGCGTGTGGATGAAATAAGGGAGCAGCTTCCGCTGATCAAACAGAGAAGAACGGACATTTATTCTCTGGTAAAGAATCCCCATACGATATAGCTTATTGTGAGTCCATCTAACTTTCAGGCGGACAGCAGCTGTCCCGTTCCACCATATGATGAGGAACCAGGATCTTTGTTGCAGGAAGGTCCGGATCTTCAATATGGTTGATCATCTGGGAGGCGGCTTCGGCACCCAGTTGGAAAGAATTGATATCCACAGAAGTAAGCTGGGGAGAAGTCAGCCTTGCAAATAGTGAGTTGTTAAAGGAGATAATAGAAAGGTCACCGGGAATGGAAAGCCCCATTTCCAGACAGACACGTTCTAACGTTACAGCTAAAATATCATCACTGACCACTACAGCGGTAGGACGGTCTTTTAAGGAGAGAAGACAGCGTAAAGGTGCGCTGTCTTTTTCTGATGCTGTGATCACTTCTGCACAGTAGTCAGCTCTTGGAAGGATACCGTGGTTTAAAAGCGCAGTCTGGTAGCCGCTTTTTCGGTCTGCCGAGAAGATCATGGAAGTATCGCTTCCAATGTAGCCGATTTTTCTGTGTCCCATCTGATACAGATATTCGGTAGCTTCCTGAGCGGCCAAAAGATTGTCATTATCAATGTAAATGGTCTGGTTTGCATGGGCATATGCTTTTCCTACCAGTACATAGAGAAAGCCTTCATTGTAGAGAAAATCAGCGATGGGGTCGTTCTGACGGGAATAGAGCACAATAAAACCATCCACCTGTCCGCTGCGGGCCATGGTCTTGATCACCTGAAGGATCTCTTCTTCACTTTCGCCGGTGATCACAGTATTAATGTACTGTCTTTTATTGCACAACTGACTGATCCCACGGATGGCTTCCAGATAAAAGGGATTTTCATAAACTTCTTTTTCGGAAACAGGCAGAATGATCCCGATCGTCCGGGAATTCTGGGATGCAAGATTGCGGGCCTGGAAATTTGGCTCATATCCTAATTGCGCCATGGCACGGCGCACTTTTTCTTTTGTTTCTTCACTGATGGATGGATTATTTTTGCAGGTTCTGGATACAGTGGAAGGAGATACACCAGCCAGGGATGCCACATCTTTTATAGTAACTGCCATATGTTAAACCTCCGAAAATACGTCATGTAAATAATAAATATGTTATACCTATCTTAAAATAGATGAATGGAATTGTCAATAATATTTGCATTAAATTGCATAGATTTGCACAGAGAATTGCATAAACGACAGCAAAAGAACGGACAGGGAAGAATCTGGGATACTGGCAGCAGAAAGAAGGTGTACCTTAAGGCTGAAACGAGAATATGTTGTGAAATTGCATAAAATAGACAAGGCTTAATTGTGCAAAAAATAGAAAATGTAAAAACAAGGAAAAACACTCTTGCAAATCTGGTTCAATCAGACTATATTTAATGCAAACGGTTGTGCAAAATTGCAAGAAACATAAATCAAGGGTATAAGCAAAAGCAGACCGTTTTTGCAAATGCTTCCGGGCAAAAAAATCCGGAAGTATTTCATGCTAATAGCTAGTAACGAGTAAAAGGGAGGCTGCGATTTATGAGTGAAGACAAAAAGAGCAAGAAACTGTTGATCTTATCACCCCTCACAGGTAAGGTCATGCCGCTTGAAGATGTGCCGGATCCTGTATTTTCACAGAAGATTATTGGAGATGGTGTTGCGGTTTTTCCATCGGAGGGTAGGATTGTAAGTCCGGTGGATGGACAGGTAGTATCTGTGGCAGATACAGGTCATGCATATGGCCTGAAAACAGAGGACGGATTAGAGATCCTGATCCATGTGGGTCTTGAAACAGTTTCGTTAAAAGGGGAGTGTTTTAACGTATATGTAAAACCAGGTGATCAGGTGAAAGCGGGAGATAAGCTGGCAGAAGTGGATCTTGGATTTCTGGCAGAGAAAAATATCAGCCCTGTCACACCGGTGCTGATCTGCGGCGGAATGGAAGGAAAGAAACTGATAAAAGACGGGGGAGAGATGGCGCAGGCCGGAAAAAGTGTTCTTTTAACAGTGGAAGAAGAGGCTGATGCAGAAGAAAGTTTCTCCAAAGATGGAGAAGGCATAGCAGCAAAAGCAGAGAAAGAAACAAAATCAAAAGAAGCAGAAGCGGATGTGGCTAAGGTGGATACACCGAAGGAAAACCGCAAAAAGATGTCCATTAATTTTGACTTTTTACAAAAACTGGGAAAAGTACTGATGGCAGTGATCGCAGTTATCCCGGCAGCAGGCCTTATGATCAGCCTTGGAAAGATCGTACAGATGGCCGGTGCGGATATGAGTATGATCTTCACTGTGGGAAGCACCATGGAGAGCATTGGCTGGGCGATCATCAATAACCTGCATATCCTGTTTGCAGTGGCTATCGGCGGTTCCTGGGCGAAGGAACGTGCAGGCGGTGCTTTTGCAGCTGTGATCGCATTTATACTGATCAATGTGATCACAGGTTCTGTTTTTGGTGTTACAGCAGATATGCTTTCTGATCCGGCTGCAGTAACTCACACTCTGTTTGGAAAGGAAATCCTTGTAAATGGCTATTTCACCTCTGTTTTAGGAGCTCCGGCTTTGAATATGGGTGTGTTTGTAGGTATCATATCCGGTTTTGTAGGCGGAATTGTTTATAATAAGTATTATAATTACAGGAAACTTCCAGATGCACTGGCTTTCTTTAATGGAAAGCGCTTCGTACCTTTGGTGGTGATCTTATGGTCAGTGATCATTTCTGCAGTGCTGGCAGTTGTATGGCCGGCAATCCAGGGCGGGATCAATGCATTTGGCCTGTGGATCGCAGGTTCTTCTTCTACATCACCGATCCTGGCACCTTTTATTTATGGTACATTAGAGCGTCTGCTGCTTCCATTTGGTCTGCATCATATGCTGACGATCCCGATGAATTATACTTCATTTGGCGGTACTTATGAGATCATGACCGGTGTAAATGCAGGAAGCAAAGTATTTGGACAGGATCCTTTGTGGCTTGCATGGGCCAATGATCTGATCAATTATAAAAATGCCGGAGATATGGCAGCTTATACCAATCTGCTTACAACGGTTACTCCGGCCCGTTTTAAAGTAGGCCAGATGATCGGTGCTACCGGACTGATCTCCGGTATTGCCCTCGCTATGTATAAAAGAGTAGATCCGGATAAAAAAGAACAATATAAATCCATGTTTATATCTACTGTGCTGGCAGTATTTTTAACAGGTGTAACAGAGCCTTTGGAATTTATGTTCATGTTCTGTGCTATCCCGCTGTATCTGGTATATGCAGTCCTTCAGGGATGTGCATTTGCAATGGCAGGCATCATTCATCTGCGCCTTCATTCCTTTGGAAACCTGGAGTTTTTCACCCGTATTCCTATGTCCATAAAAGCAGGACTGACAGGAGATCTGATCAACTTTGTGATCTGCGTAGTGGCATTTTTTGTGATCGGGTATGTTGTAGCTTACTTTATGATCGGAAAATTCCATTTTGCAACACCAGGACGTCTGGGCAATTATACAGATGATGGAGCAGAAGAGAAGAAAGAGACATCTGAGGGAAAAGAAAAAGGGGATTCCCAGGCAGAACGTATTATCACACTTTTAGGCGGAAGAGAGAACATTGTGCTGGTAGATGCATGTATGACCAGATTGCGTGTAACTGTAAAAGATGTAGATAAAGTAGCAGATCTGCCTGAATGGAAAGCAGAAGGCGCTTTGGGACTTTTAAAGAAAGACAATGGTATCCAGGCAGTTTACGGGCCAAAAGCCGATGTATTAAAGTCAGATATCAATGATGTACTGTAGAAAGGCTGCAAAATGAAGATTCTTACGTTAAATACACATAGTCTGGCAGAAGAAGATGCTTTGAGGAAAATGGAGATCTTTGCAGAAACGGTTGAAAAAGAACAGCCGGAGATCATGGCATTTCAGGAAGTAAACCAGACAATGACAGAAGAAAGGAAAGCAGATAGCAGTGTTTGCGGCTATCTGCCTGTACAGGGATATGAAAACCGGCTGCGCTGTGACAACTATGGGGCAGCTCTGGCAGAAAAATTAAAAGAAAATGGCAGTTTTTATTACTGGACCTGGGTTCCGGTGAAGGTAGGATATGACCGGTATGACGAAGGACTGGCGCTGTTTTCTAAAAGCCCGATCCTTTCCGCTTTTGTATTTAATATAAGTGCTTCCGATGATTATCATAACTGGAAGACCAGAAAGGCGCTGGGGATCCGGACTGCAAAGGGATGTTTTTTCACTGTGCATATGGGCTGGTGGAAGGATGAAGAGGAGCCTTTTAAAGCACAGTGGGAAACATTTCTGAAGGAAGTAAAAGCTCATCAGAAAGAGACAGGTGAGTCCCTGTGGGTCATGGGAGATTTCAACAGTCTTGCTTCTGTAAGGGGAGAGGGCTACGATCTTGTAAGACAAAGTGGTTTTTATGATACCTGGCAGCTGGCAGAGAAAAAGGATGACGGGTATACGGCACCGGCAAAGATCGATGGCTGGAAAGAGGCAGAAGGTGAAATTTCAAAACAGGGAATGAGAATTGATTACGTCTGGCATTGGGGAGATATTGATATAGAAGAATCCCGGGTTTTATTTAACGGGAAGAAAGAACCGGTAGTGTCTGATCACTATGCAGTGATGATTTCTGTGAAAGATCAGGAAAACAAAAGCCGGGAAAGAGGAGTGTAAATACGTGAACAGAGCATCAGGAATACTTTTATCCATTTCCAGTCTGCCGTCTAAGTATGGTATTGGCTGTTTTTCAAAAAGCGCTTATGATTTTGCAGACTGGTTAAAAGGAGCGGGGCAGAGTTACTGGCAGATCCTTCCGTTAGGACCCACCAGTTATGGAGATTCCCCTTATCAGTCCTTTTCCACTTATGCAGGAAATCCCTATTTTATCAGTCTGGAAGATCTGATCGAAGAAGGGGTTCTTACAGAAAAAGAGTGTGAAAAACTGGAAACAGGATCAGAAGAAGGAACCATTGATTATAAGCATTTGTACGAAGAGCGATATCCGGTTTTGCGAAAAGCCTATGAGCGGAGCAATATCAGTGAAAATCCGGATTATCAGCAGTTTCTTTCGGAAAATGACTGGTGGCTTTCTGACTATGCTTTGTTTATGGCAGTAAAAGACCGTTTTGAAGGAAAACCATGGACAGAGTGGGCTGAAGATATCCGCCTTCGTTATGGATATGCAATGGACTATTACCGCAGGGAATTATATTTTGATATTGAATTTCAAAAATATCTGCAGTTTACATTTTATAAACAATGGAATAAATTAAAGGCCTATGTTAACAGTCTGGGGATCCGTATGATCGGGGATATTCCTATTTATGTGGCTATGGACAGCGCAGATGCCTGGGCCAATCCGTCTTTGTTCCAGTTAGATGAGAAAAATATGCCCTGTGCAGTGGCAGGCTGTCCGCCGGATGGTTTTTCTGCTACGGGCCAGCTCTGGGGAAATCCGCTTTACCGCTGGGAGTACCACAGACAGACGGGATATGAGTGGTGGTTAAAACGTCTTTCTCATTGTTTTAAGCTGTATGATGCAGTGCGCATTGATCATTTCCGTGGTTTTGACCAGTATTACTCCATTCCTTATGGAGCAGAAACCGCAGCCAATGGGCACTGGGAACAGGGACCTGGGATCGATCTGTTTAACCGGGTAAGACAGGTTTTGGGAGAGAAAGAAGTGATCGCAGAGGATCTTGGCTATGTTACAGATTCCGTACGAAAACTGGTTCATGACAGTGGCTTTCCGGGAATGAAGGTGCTGGAATTTGCCTTTGACTCCAGGGATTCCGGGTGCGCCAGTGATTATCTGCCTCACAATTATCCGGAAAATTCTGTGGCGTATACAGGAACTCATGATAATGAAACATTAGCCGGCTGGTTTGACAGTATTACAAAAGAAGAGCAGAAAATGGTACGTGATTATCTCTGCGATCATTACACTCCGAAAAAGTACTTATATAAATCTTTAAACAGTCTGGTCATGCGTTCCAAGGCAGCTCTTTGTGTGATCCCTATGCAGGATTATCTGGGATTGGATAATCATTATCGTATGAATAAGCCTTCTACAGTAGGTGAAAACTGGAAGTGGCGCCTGAAAAAGGGAGAACTGACAGAAGAACTAAAAGCTGAGATTTGGGGTATGACCCGCAGATATGGAAGGCTAAATGGCTGATCGTTTGTTTTTTAACGGAAACATAAGCTATTGAGAAAGAAAATCACTTGCATTGTTTTTCGCATATGCGTATAATAAGAGCAGAAACAGCCCGAATGAGCTGTTTCTGCTATGTTTGTATATCAAAAACGCATGAATCGTGCGCTTTTTTTGATTAATATGTCAATGTTAAAAAAATCACAAGATGAGGAGAACGCCAATGAGAGGAGTAGAAACCCGTATTCAGGAGATCCGCCACAGAATTTTCAGAGAAGTAGCCCGTATGGCTTATCATACCGAATGGCCGGTGGACAAGCGTATTGAAGAGCTTCCATATAAGATCATTCCAGGAGAAGTAGGAAACTTCCGTAATGATGTATTCTTAGAGAGAGCCATCGTAGGAGAGAGACTGCGTCTGGCAATGGGACTTCCATGCCGCAATGCATCTGAGCATGCACCGGTTTCTGATAATATTGAGGCAGCAGACAGAGCAGAGACTTATTACACCCCGCCTCTGATCAACGTAATTAAATTTGCATGTAATGCCTGCAGAGAGAAAAGAGTCCATGTAACCGACGGATGTCAGGGATGTTTAGCTCATCCTTGCGTAGAGGTCTGTCCAAAGGGAGCAGTTACCCTGGATCGTACTACAGGACGTTCTTTCATTGATGAAGATAAGTGTATTAAGTGCGGTAAATGTGCAACTGTATGTTCCTACAATGCCATCATCGTTCAGCAGAGACCATGTGCAGCAGCCTGTGGTATGGATGCCATTTCATCTGATGAAAACGGCAAGGCAGATATTGATTATGATAAGTGCGTATCCTGTGGTCAGTGTCTTGTAAACTGCCCGTTTGGCGCTATTGCAGATAAATCCCAGATCTTCCAGACCATTCGTGCCATCCAGTCCGGTGAGCGTGTTTATGCGGCAGTAGCACCTGCATTTGTAGGCCAGTTCGGACCAAAGGTAACTCCTGGAAAACTTCGTGCAGCTATGAAGAGGCTGGGCTTTGCCGATGTATTTGAAGTAGCTATCGGTGCTGACCTTTGTGCAGCCCAGGAAGCACAGGATTTCCTGGAGGAAGTACCGGAGAAGCTTCCATTTATGGCAACTTCCTGCTGTCCAGCATGGTCTGTTATGGCGAAAAAAGTATTCCCGAAATACGCAAACTGCATCTCCATGGCACTGACTCCTATGACTCTGACTGCAAGACTGATCAAAAAGCAGCATGAGTCTGCAAAGGTAGTATTTATCGGACCGTGCGCAGCTAAGAAGCTGGAGGCAATGCGTACCAGCATCCGCAGTGATGTAGATTTCGTATTGACTTTTGAGGAAATGGCCGGAATCTTTGATGCAAAGCATGTTGATATTGAAAATATTGAAGAAGATCCAAATGGTGTCAATGATGCGTCTGCAGACGGAAGAAACTTTGCTGTTGCAGGCGGTGTAGCAGCTTCTGTTAAGGATGTTTTAAAAGAACTGAAACCGGATATGGAAGTTAAGATCGCTAATGCAGAAGGCTTAAAAGAGTGCCGCCAGCTGTTAAAGCTTGCAACTCTTGGCAAATATGACGGATACCTGTTAGAAGGAATGGCATGTCCAGGCGGCTGTGTAGCCGGTGCAGGAACCATGCAGCCTGTTAAGAAGTCCCAGGCGGCAGTTAATATTTATGCTTCCAAGGCAAAACATAAGAACTGTAATGAGACAGAATATGTAAAAGAGCTTGATAAACTGGTGGATTAGTAGTTGTTTTAAATTCCATTTTCCAGTATAATAATAAGTGATTTTGGTAACTCAAAACACTGTTTTCCTGATGGTGATGAAAGAAATCCTATAAATGGGCTTTGATTATCAGAAGGGAACAGTGTTTTTTGTGTACTGGGAAATTCCGTTGGAATATCCTGGTACACCAATGGGCACATTCTTTTTAGTTTTGCTATAGGCAGTGCCTGGAGCGGAAAGACTCCAGATGGGGAAGAAGTATACAGATGACAGATAAAAAACAGACGATACTGATCGTGGATGATTCGGAGATGAACAGGGACATACTGACAGAGATGTTGGGAAGTGCCTATGAGATCATGGAAGCAGAGGATGGTCTGGAAGCGGTGGATATTCTGCAAAGACGTATGACAGATATTGACCTGATCCTGCTTGATATTATGATGCCGGGTATGGACGGTTTTGAAGTGCTGAAATTTATGAAGCGCAGTCAGCTGACAGAAGTGATACCGGTTATTATGATATCTTCAGAAAGTTCATCTTCCTATATTGAAAAGGCTTATGAACTGGGGGCTGCAGATTACATTAACCGCCCCTTTAATGCAGCGATCGTAAGCCGACGGGTCATTAATACGCTGATGCTGTATGCAAAGCAGAAGCGTCTGGTGCAGATGGTAGCTGACCAGGTGTATGAAAGAGAAAAAAACAATGATATGATGGTAAATATCCTGAGTCATATCGTTGAGTTCAGAAATGGAGAAAGCGGTCAGCATATCCGCCACATCCATGTTGTAACAGAGATCATGCTTCAGCATCTCCAGCGGAAAACTTCCAAATATCCGATGAATCAGGAAGATATCGTCAGGATCGCTACTGCGTCAGCGATTCATGATATAGGAAAGATCAGTATTCCGGGTGCTATTTTAAATAAGCCTGGAAAGCTGACAGATGAAGAATATGCTGTTATGAAGACGCATTCAATGGTGGGAGCGGAGATGTTGGATGCATTGGCAGAATACAAAGATACGCCTTTTGTACAGACTGCTTATGAGATCTGCCGCTGGCATCATGAACGCTATGATGGAAGAGGCTATCCTGACGGCTTAAAGGGAGAAGAGATACCTATCTCTGCCCAGGTAGTTTCTGTTGCGGATGTATATGATGCACTTACCAGTGAACGGTGCTATAAAAAGGCATTTTCCCACGAAAAAGCCATTGAAATGATCGTAAACGGAGAGTGCGGCCAGTTTAATCCGCTGCTTATGGAATGCTTTAAAGAAGCTTCAGATGAGATACATGAGAAACTTTTCCAGAATCCAACGGGAAAGACCAGTGACAAACAGCTTTACAGTGTGGTTGAAGAGATTTTAGAGCACAGAGAGATCGGAGAGAGTACGTATTATGGCAATCATCTGGAACGCAGCCAGGAGAGGACCGCATTTTTTAATACCTGGAGCAATGAGCTGCGCTTTGATTATAACAGCAGCACAGGAATGCTTTATTTTTCTGACTGGGGAGCTTCCATTTTAGGATTGCCCAAAAGCAATATTGATCTGGAAAAAGAGAAATATCTTTTAAAAGCAGTTGCAGATATTGATCCATTAATACAAAAGGTCAGAGAAAAAGGACCGGAAGACGGTGCTTTTTTTACGGATGTAGACGTACATGGTCCGGAAGGAATCGTGACGTATCATCTGATCGCTAAATCCCTTTGGACGAAAGATGAAAAACCCTGCTACATGGGAACGGTAGGAGTTGCTGTGCTGAAAGGTGGAAAAATTCTGGTGGGGGGGGGGCAACAATGAATCAAAAAGAATTAGACGAAATGGTCGCCCAGTTAAATAAAATATTTGATATTGTCCAGCTTGTAGATGTGGATAAGACAAAGGTAGTTATGCCAGAACAGCCTCATGCCTGTTATGCAGTGTGGAAACGGAATAACCGCTGTGCCAACTGTATCTCAGCCAGAGTTGTATCTCAGAAGAGACAGCTTACAAAGATCGAATTCGTAGATACAGATATTTATCTTCTGATCTCACAATATGTCCAGGTAGATGGAAAGGAATATGCGCTGGAAATGGTCAGCCGCCTGCAGGATGAGCTGATGCTGGGTGCATATGGCCGCAGTGAACTGATCGACCGCATTGAACAGTACAATAACCGGGTTTGCAGAGATCCTCTTTCTAAGGCCTATAATCGTCAGTATTATGAAGACCAGGTATGCCATATGGGACATATGGAAGGCGTGGTCATGATCGATGCAGACGGTTTTAAACAGATCAATGACGCATATGGTCACCAGGTAGGTGATAAAGTATTAAGCGCATATGCCAGAGCGATCTTTTCGGTTGTGCGCAGTACAGATGTTTTAATACGGTATGGCGGAGATGAATTTATCCTTTTAATGCCCCATGTGCCAAAAGAAACATTTGTTCAGAGGCTTGACATGATCCGCCAGGCTGTGTATGCTACGAAAGTGGAGGGATATCCTCAGATCCAGTTATCTGTAAGTGTAGGAGGCGCTTATGGAGTAACCACAGTTGAGGAGGCCATTGCAGCGGCAGATAAAGAAATGTATAAAGCGAAAAAGACGAAAAACAGTGTATCTGTCTACGAAGGAGGAACACAGTTATGAATTTAAAAGAGTGCTATGATAAAATGGGAGCTGATTTTGAAGATGTATTATCCAGGTTAAGAAGTGAGGTGCTGGTACGCAAGTTTGCTTTAAAATTTCTGGATGATGACAGTTACGGAAATTTAAAAGAGGCAATGTCAAATGGAAACGCACAGGAAGCGTTCCGGGGCGCACATACTTTAAAAGGGGTTGCCCAGAATCTGGGATTTGGACCTCTTTATAAGGCAGCAGCAAAGGTGACGGAGGTTTTAAGACCATCGGAAGCAAGCTGTGGTGGCATGGAAAAGGCAGCCCAGTTAATGCCTGCAGTAGATGAAGAATATGCACGCACCATAGCTGCCATTAAAGAATTGCAGTAAAAAGCTGTGTGTCAGTTATCATGTAGATAATGGTAGTTTTACCGTAAATTTAGATCCAAGGTCCGGCTGGCTGGTCACCTCAATGGTGCCGCCGCAGAGGCTGAGGATCTTTTTTACTAAAGCCAGTCCCAGTCCATTGCCTTCCATGCTGCGGCTGCCTTCAGCCTGATAGAATTTGTCAAATATATGTTTCTGTACTTCTTCACTCATTCCAATGCCATTATCGGCAATTTCTACAGATATATAAGGATCATTTTGTTCCATTTTCACAGAAAACATACCACCTGCAGGAGTAAATTTAATCCCGTTTGAGATCAGATTGGTCCATATCTGAAAGATCAGATCTTCATTTCCGTAGTAAAAGATTTCCGGAAGATCCAGGTCAATGTCCATCTTTTTTGCAGACCAGAGAGGTTCTAAAGAAAGGACAGCCTGGCGGATCTGCTCATCTAAGGAAAAGTTTCTTTTCTCAGAGATGATCGATTGGTTTTCCAGTTTTGACAACTTTAAAATATTTCCTGTAAGCGTAGAAAGCTGTCTGGAATTTTTTAAGATCTGCTGGGCATAAAGACGATTTTGTCCGTCAGCAGTGTCGGCAGCTAAAAGAGCAGCGTAGCCTTCAATAGCGGACAGCGGAGTTTTTATCTCATGGGATACGTTCTGGATAAAGTCAGACTGCAAAGTCTCTATAGAGTTTAATTCCTGTACCATTTTGTTGAAATTTAAGTTCATTTCCCGTACTTCCCACCAAATGGCCTTTTCTTTTAAGCGCACATCAAAATTTCCGGCAGATACCTGAGCCAGAGCACGGATCAGGTTCTGGATCGGACGAAAAAAGTGGTGGGAAATGACCATGGTGATGCAGACAGAGATCAGCACAGAACTAATGGTGTTGGTAAGAAAGGGAAACCAGCCCATAGGCGGATGATCCGGGCTTAAGATCCCGGTACGGAATAAACACCAGGTAATACCGGAAAAAATAAAAAAGCCTAAAACCTGCACTGTGATAATGAGGCTGATAAAAATCCCCCATAATTTCAGATCTTTCATTCTTTCATCACCGCCTTATATCCAAGTCCACGAACTGTTATGATCTCAAAATCCGGATTATGTTCAAAACGCCTGCGCAGCCGGTTGATATGTACGTAAATGGTCTGAAGATCTGACTCACTGTTGCGGCCCCAGATCTCGTCCATCAGCTGCATGCGGGTGAAGATCTTATTAGGGTAGGAGATCAGCTTAAACAGCAGGAAAAATTCTTTTTGCGGAAGCATCTGGGAATTTTCGCTTTCTTTTACAGTCAGCACATTAAATCCTTCTTTTTCCAGCACAATGCGGTACAGCTGGAGCAGAGAATCTTCGTCTTCTATTACGAGAATAGTCAATATCTGCATAGTAGTCCATTGATACTAAACAGGTAGAATCTGCGAAAAATACCATGGATTCTGCTGCATTAGCATTGCGTCAGGCACAGGAAGAGCTTTCCCGCCAGCAGCTTTTATATGCAGGCGGCGGACTTTCTGAGCAGCAGTACAGTCAGTATCAGAATGCAGTTTCCAGTGCCCAGTTAAGCTATGACCAGGCAAAATATAATTATGAAACACAGCTGGAATACAGCCAGATCACAGCCCCCATTGAAGGCCTGGTAGAGATCTGCAATGTGGAAAATTATGATAATGTATCCCAGAGCAATCTGATCTTTGTTATTTCCGGTCAGGGAAGCAGAGTGGTTTCTTTCTCCGCTACAGAGCGCATCAGAGGCTATCTGAAAGAGGGAGATACCATTGACGTAGAAAAAGATGGCCAGACTTATGAAGGTTCTGTCTATGAGGTAAGCACCATGGCGGATGAGACCACAGGGCTTTATAAGGTAAAGGCTTCCGTGGATGCAGATGTGGTCCTTCCTACCGGATCAGAGGTAAAACTGTATGTTACCTCTGAAAAGGCAGAGGGAGTTATGACCATTCCTGTAGATGCGGTTTATTATGAAAATGGTGTACCTTATGTGTATACATACGCAGATGGAAAAGTATGGCAGAAATTGATTGAAGAGGGGATTTTTGACTCAGAAATCCTGGAAGTAAAGTCCGGGCTTACTATGGATGATATGGTTGTTACTACATGGAGCTCTGAATTGTATGACGGAGCAGAAGTAAGACTGAAGGGCGAAAGCACACAGGCAAATGGAGTGGTTGATGAAAGCGGGATGCCTGCAGGCGGAGAGAAAGGCAATGAATCAGGTGGAAAAGAAATACCTGTGACGGAAAGCAAGGCACAGTAAGGAGGACAGTATAATGAATGGTTTAACAAGATTTGTCCTTAAGCGGCCGATTACAACTTTAATGGCAGTGCTCTGCCTGATCGTATTTGGTTACACCTCTGTAACCAGTATGAGCCTGGAAAACATACCGGATATGGAAATGCCGGTACTTATGGTTATGACTACCTATTCGGGAGCAAGCCCTGAGGACGTAAATGAAATTGTTACAAAGCCCATTGAAGACCAGGTGGGGACTTTAAGCGGTTTGAAGTCGATTACATCTAATTCCAGTGAAGGCAGTTCTATGGTCATGCTGGAATATGAGTATGGCACAGATACAGATGAGGCATATGACGATCTGAAAAAGAAGGTAGATCTGGTAAAAAACAGTCTTCCGGACAGTGCAAGTGATCCGACGATCATAGAAATGGATATGAACTCCATGCCATGTGTGACTTTGTCTGTTGATAATGTCTCACAGGAAAATCTTTATTCCTATGTAGAAGACAAGATCCAGCCGGAGTTTGAAAAGATTGCTCAGGTAGCGGAAGTAAGCGTTAGGGGCGGTTCTGATGAATACGTGAAGGTCCAGATCATTCCGGAAAAGTTAAGTCAGTATAAAATGACTATGGTTTCTGTTGCGTCGGATATTGCAGCAGCGGATATTTCTTATCCATCCGGTGATACCCAGGTAGGAATCTTAAAGCTTTCTGTTTCCACACGTACTACGTATGATACGGTAGATCTGTTAAAAGAGATCCCGCTGACCAGTGCAGACGGAAGTACCGTTTATCTGGAAGATGTGGCGGATGTATACACCACAAAAGAGGAAAATGAAGGTATCGCCCGTTATAACGGAAATGATACTGTATCTATTTCTATTACCAAGCAGCAGAGTGAAACAGCAGTTTCTGTTTCCAATGCAGTGAAGAAGACCATTGCAAATCTGGAAAGAGCAGATGAGAATTTACATATCATCACAGTCCGTGATGATGCAGACAGTATTATAAGCTCTTTAAAGGATGTGGCTCAGACGCTGGTACTGGCGATCATTATTTCCATGGTCATCATCTGGCTGTTCTTTGGTGACTTAAAAGCATCCCTGATCGTAGGAACTTCGATTCCGATCTCTATTTTGTCGGCTTTGATTCTGATGAGCTTTATGGGATTTACTTTAAATACCATTACCATGAGTGCGCTGACTCTTGGTGTTGGTATGATGGTAGATAACTCTATCGTTGTCCTGGAAAGCTGTTTCCGCATGACAGCAAAAAGAAAAGGCGGATTTGTAGAATATATGCAGGATGCTTTGGAAGGTACCAGCCTGGTATGGGAATCTGTTCTTGGAGGTACGGCTACCACTTGCGTTGTATTCCTTCCGCTGGCATTTTTGCAGGGCATGACAGGACAGATGTTTAAACCCTTAGGTTTTACCATTGTATTCTGTATGGCAGCATCCCTGATCTCATCCATTACCATTGTACCGCTGTGCTATATGGCTTATAAACCAACAGAAAAGCTGTCAGCGCCCCTTTCCAGACCTGTTAAGAGGCTGCAGACGGGATACAGAAAGTTGATGAGTACCCTTCTGTACAAGTCAAAGACAGTTATGCTTACATCCATTGCACTTCTGGTCCTGGCACTTTTTATTGGAAAATCCCTGAAAATGGAGTTAATGGCTTCTGATGATGAAGGAGAGATCACAGTAACCGTTGAAACAAGGCCGGGGATTCGGACAGAAAAGGTTGATGAGATATTAAAACAGGTAGAAGCTATTATCAGTCAGGATGAGAATCTGGATTCCTATATGACTTCTTACGGAAGATCCCGAAGAGGAAGTAATTCTGCAACTGTTACCGGCTATCTGAAGGATGACCGTACCATGGCAACTGCAGATGTAGCGGCAAAATGGCAGCAGGAGCTTTCTGATATAACAAACTGTGATATTACGGCAGAAGCAGGTTCCTCCATGAGTATGATGTCTGCTACCAGACAGAGTTATGAAGTGATCTTAAAGGGAACAGACTACGATGAAGTAAAAGAAGTGACCAATTCTATTGTGGAAGAGTTAAAAACAAGGGATGATGTAACAAAGATCCATTCGGATGTGGAAAACTCATCTCCTGTTGTAGAAGTAAGAGTAGATGCTTTAAAGGCAAAATCAGCAGGTCTTACACCATCCCAGATCGCATCGGCTGTAAGCAACTGTATTGATGGTGTAAAAGCAACAACGATCCAGGTGGATGGGGAAGATATTGATGTAAAAGTACAGTATGCAGAAGAAGAGTACAAGAGCATTGATCAGGTTCGGGGCATTGTTCTTGCTACAGGAAAGGGCGGATCTGTAGCTTTGTCTGATGTGGCAGATGTAAAATTTGTAGACAGCCCTTCTACTGTAGCAAGAGATAATAAGGAATATAAGGTAACGATTACGGCAGAATACACGGATAAGGCATCACAGAGTACGCGAAACCAGATCCAGGAGGAAGTAGTAAAGCCTCATCTGACCAGTACCGTAAGTATTGGCTTAAACTCCAGAGATCAGTCCAGAAATGAAGAATTTTCATCTCTGTTTAAAGCCCTTGCCATTGCTGTATTTTTGATCTTTGTTGTAATGGCAGCACAGTTTGAGTCTATTAAATTCTCCGGAATGGTCATGACAACGATCCCGTTCAGTTTGATCGGCGCATTTGGACTGTTATGGCTTACAGACTGCTCTATCAGTATGGTATCTTTGATCGGTTTTCTGATGCTGATCGGTACGGTTGTAAATAATGGTATTCTGTTTGTAGATACAGCAAACCAGTACCGGGCGACTATGGAACGGGATACAGCGCTGATCGAGGCAGGCGCTACCCGTATCCGCCCGATCCTGATGACCACACTGACCACCGTTGTTTCCATGATCCCTATGGCATTCAGCGCAAGCACGACCCAGAGCCTTGCAGTAGTAGATATTGGCGGTCTGACTGCGTCTACCATTCTTTGCCTGTTAATGCTTCCTGTATATTACCGCCTGATGAGCGGCAAGGAAAAACCGGGAGATCTGGAAGCACCGGTGAAGAAGAGAAAGCGTACCAGGGAAAATCTTCTTGGAAAGATAAAAGGGTTATTTGCAGGATCCATAAGGCGCAGCAAAAAGGATTGATGAAAGGGAGAAAGAAGGATGACTATGAAAAACGGCAGACCTGGCGTGTTTTGCAGGCCATTTAGCCGTCTGGCTGCAGTCGTTTTAACAATGACTGCGGCTGCAGGGACTATGCCGGCTTATAACGTGTATGGGGCAAGTCCTGACTTTGCAAGGACCGAAGAGGAATGGGCGAAGTTAAAGGATAATGTGATCGAATACGATGAACTGGAAGCCCTGATCCATGAGTATAATGCCACTGTGCAGAACAATCAGTATACTTACCAGAAATTCCGTCAGGATTATGGAGATACCAATGAAGAAGTGGCCCAGGAATATTATAAACTGGCCCAGGATTATTATAATGATATGTCCGGGGATGATACGGCTTCCTCCCGTATGTCAGACCTGAATCTTCAGATCCAGGGAGATAATATGCAAAAACAGGGAGATGAGACTTTAGAGGACAGTAAAATTTATCTTCTTACTTACGAGCAGGCAGAAAAGAACCTGGCTGTTACAGCTCAGTCAGATATGATCTCTTATTATGAGGATCTGATCCAGAAGGAACAGGCAGAGGCAACTTTGGAAGAAGCAAAAGAAAACTTGTCTCTGGCACAGACAAAACTGGCTGCGGGAACCATTACCCAGCTGGATCTTCTGACTGCACAGGAAAATGTGCAGACCGCCCAGAACAGTCTTACCCAGCTGGAAAATACCATTAAAAACTTAAAAGAGAATTTCCAGGTGCTTTTAGGCTGGAGTTATAATGATTCTCCACAGATCGGCAATCTGCCGGAAGTGGATGAAAATGAGATCCAGTCAATGAATCCGGATACAGATCTGGCACAGGCCATCGAGAATAATTATGCCTTAAAGATCAATGAGCGGAAACTGGAAAATGCAAAAAATGAAACAGTTAAAAAGCAGCTGACTGCAGCAATCGCCAATAATAAAAAACAGATCGGAGTTTCTTTATCCAGCGCTTATAATAAGGTACTTTCTGCCAGACTGTCTTTACAGCAGGCACAGACGAAAGCCCGGTTGGAACAGACCAATCTTTCTAATGCAGCTTTAAAGCTAGCAGCAGGAATGATGACTCAAAATGATTATGATTCTCAGCAGAGAAGCACAGAAAACAGTGAAAATGAGGTAAAAACCGCCCAGATCTCGTTGTTAAGCGCAGTGGAAAATTATAAATGGGCAGTAAAAGGTCTGGCAGCAGCCCAGTAGAAAGGAGGCGGCTTGTATGTTTTTAAATATAAAGGATGGGAAAAAATGGAAACTGCAGGCGGCGAAAGTCTTACATACAGGGGGGCTGTGTGTGGTTCTGACGGGAACAGGTGCAGGTGTGACTGGAACTTTGGGGCAGGTACCGGGATACCTGGGATTTATGACAGCTTATGGGGACGAATTTGCTGACCGGCCGGAAGCGACAGAAGGAAGTTCCAGTATACAGGTGGGAAATGCAGATGGTTCTGACTCAGAAAAAGAGGATACAAAAGGCTCTGATACGGTTTTGTGGATGGGACAGGTGGAAACGGATGAAGAAAAACTAAATGATAACCTGCTGGAGTACAGCGAATTGTATACACTGATCTCACGGTATAATCCCACAGTTGAGCAGTCACTGGCCAGTTTTAACCAGTCTCTGGAAACTTACGCAGATGCATGGGCAGACCTGAAATTTGGCCAGGAAAGCGCTGCTACAGACCGTCAGAATGCCAAAAGAGACGGAGATACGGAAAATTATGCCTATTATCGTCAGGAAGAAGCTGTTTATAAGAATGCATCCACCATGTATAAAAAAATGTATGACAGCATGAAAAAAAGCAGCGATAAAAGTATACGCAGCATGACCCGCCAGCTGACCGCAGCAGCCCAGTCCCTGATGATGTCTTATGAGACTTTAAGCCTTCAGAAGAGTACTGTAGAAAAACAGGTAGAGGTATATGAGAAGGCTTTAAATCTGGAAAAGACAAAGCAGACAGCGGGCTTGTCCACAGCTTCAGACGTACTGGAAAAGGAAAATCAGCTGTTAAGTGCAAAAAGCAGCCTTTCTTCTTTGGAAGAAAGCTTAAGCAGCACTTACAGCAGCCTTTGCCTGATAGTTGGAAGAGATGCGGACAGCGGCCTTGTGATCGGTGAGATCCCGGCAGCAGATCTTTCAAGGGCGGATGCCATGGATCTGGAAGCAGATACAAAAAAGGCCATTGGAAATAACAGTGCTCTTATCAGCAGCCGTGGTACGAAGGCAACTTCCACAGCGGCTAAAAACAACCGAAATGCTTCTGTGGAAGAAGGAGAACAGAACCTGACTATTCAGATGAAGCAGCTTTATGAGGATGTATTGCTGAAAAAAAGCGAACTTCTGACAGCACAGATCGCGTTCCAGAAAGCCCAGGGACAGAAACAGAATGCAGATGTTAAATACAACGCAGGTTTGTTAAACCAGGAAGAGTATCTTACAGAAGAAATGAATTATATTTCCCAGACAGCAAGTTATAAAGCAGCAGATCTGGCATTTACCCAGGCAGCAGATACGTACGGCTGGGCGGTAATGGGAATCACCCAGTAGAGGCCTAAGACGGCAGGCAGACAAGGCGTGGAACAGCTGCGGCGTTGAACTTAAGAAAGATTTATGTTAAAATGCAGGCATATGTAATTGGAATGCCTGCATTTTTTATGGGGAAAATACCTTTGGATCATGCAGAAAAAGGAGGAAACTGTTTTATGATACGTCTCATGCTTGTTGGAAAGCGTATCTACGATAAATTTTCAGAAGATGAGATGACGGTGTATGCAGCCCAGGTCTCTTTTTTTGTGATCCTTTCTTTTGTGCCGTTTCTGATGCTGCTTCTTACAGCAGTTCAGATGATCCCTGGGATCTCAAAGGCAGATTTTCTGGAGATCACCATGGATATTATCCCTTCTGACTACAAATCACTGGCTTTTCGTATGGTCAATGACTTAATGCTAAAATCCCCGGCTACGATGATCTCTGCAACTGCCATAACTGCCCTGTGGTCTGCAGGACGAGGCATGTTCAGCGTTGCAAGAGGCTTAAACAGGGTCAATGGAGGCGGAAAGAAACACTGGTATGTGTTTAACCGTCTGATCTGCTGCGGCTACACCGTTCTTTTTGCAGCAGTCTGCATCATGTCCATGGGCCTTCTGGTATTTGGACGAACGCTTCAGAAATTTATACAGATCCATTTTCCTTTTATTGCGCCTTTAACCGGCTATGTGATCCAGATGCGCCAGCTGTGGGGCTTTGGAATCCTTTTTATTTTCTTCCTGGGTATTTATTGCCTGGTGCCGGATCAAAAGGAATCTGCCAGAGCATCACTGCCGGGAGCTTTATTTTCCACAGCGGGATGGATGCTCTTTTCATTTGCATTTTCTCTGTATTTTAAATATGCAGGTGGGAAAAACTATTCTTATATGTACGGCAGCCTTGCAGCGATCGCCTTATCTTTTTTGTGGCTTTATATCTGTATGTGCATCCTGTTTATGGGAGCGGAGCTCAACTGGTTTTGGGATGAGATATAAATGAACAGTAACTGAGAATTTGCTAGTGTACTGTATCATTCACTTTCAGCAAAATGACGCAGAATGAATTTTCAATCTGCAAGGCGGAGGAATGATACAGTACACTAGTTTTTTCCTTTGTTCTGTGCGAAATATTCTGGGAAAAACTGGAAAAATTCCCTGGATACCCGGCTGACCATGCCGTGTTTTCTGGCGATCAGGGCAATCCGGCTGATAACGCCTTTGTCTGAAAGGGGAATCTTTAAAAGGTCAGGACTTCCTGAATTTGCCATGGAGGCAGGAACCAGGGATATTCCGGCACCGCACTGGGCCCAGGTCATACTGGTCCTGGCATCATCGTTAATACACAGATAATCAGGGGCAGACCCTGGAAAACAGTGGCTGATAAAAGGTTCCCATCTGCGGTAAACAATAAGGGGACAGGACGCCAGAGAAGCCACAGATATAGAAGCGGCTGCAGGATCAGGGAAAAATTCCGGTTTTCCCACTGCCATCATAGGTTCTTCCTCTAAGAAATGACATTGATAGGATTCTGCAGGCAAAGGTGTTCTGACCACAGCAACTTCAATGAGACCAGAATTTAACCGATCCATCAGTTCATAAGTATTTCCCTCACTGATGCGCAGGGTTACTTCAGGATGCAGGCAGACAAAAGAGGAGAGGGCACGGATCAGCCGTGGAGTCTGCACAGAAGAGATCATGCCCAGATGTAAGGGACCTTTTAGTCCCTGTCCCATCTGCTGCAGTTCATCAGAAACAGTAGTAGTAAGATGCAGGATGTGCAGGGCTTTTTCATAAAAAATCTTTCCTGCTTCTGTGAGAAAAATACTCCTGGAACCACGTTCAAAAAGAACGACACCCAGTTCATCTTCCAACAGCTTCATCTGTGCGCTTAAGGGTGGCTGGGAGATATGCAGGGATTTGGCTGCAGCTGAGATATTCCCTTCATTTACAATAGCGACAAAGTATTCCATCTGCTTCAGGTTCATAAAAGCACCTCATACATATGATTAACATATGGTTTCTATATTAAATCAATATTTTAAATATACATTTTCATGTGCTATAATACCAGATAGTTAAATAAAATACAATATTTTAGGAGAAATGCATTATGAAGCGATTGCTCAGTTACATGTGTGCCTACAAAAAGGAGAGCATACTGGGGCCGCTGTTTAAGATGCTGGAGGCCAGCTTTGAGCTGTTTGTGCCTTTAGTAGTGGCAAGTATGGTAGACGTAGGTATTGCAAACAGAAGTGTATCTTATGTGGTGCGTATGGGAGGTCTTCTTTTGCTTCTTGCAGTCATTGGACTGACCTGTTCCCTGACAGCCCAGTACTTTGCGGCTAAGGCGGCGACAGGAACAGCGACTGCACTGCGCAACAACCTGTTTTCTCATATTGGTACCTTATCTTATACGGAAATAGATACCATAGGAACATCTACACTGATCACACGTATGACCAGTGATATCAACCAGGTGCAAAACGGCATTAATATGACACTGCGTCTGCTGCTGCGTTCACCCTTTGTAGTATTTGGAGCCATGATCATGGCATTTACCGTAGATGCTCATACAGCCATGGTGTTTGCTGTGACGATCCCGGTACTGTGTGTTGTGGTGTTCGGCATTATGCTCATAAGCATGCCGCTGTATCAGTCAGTACAGAAGCAGCTGGATAAAGTACTTTTAACTACGAGAGAAAATCTCATGGGCGTGCGCGTGATCCGTGCCTTTAACCGTCAGGCAAATGAGAGAGAAAAGTTTGAAGAAGAAAACGGCAGTCTGGTAAAACTGCAGGTATTTGTAGGAAAGATATCTGCTTTGTTAAATCCGGTTACCTATGTGATCATCAATATCGCTACGGTATCAGTGATCTGGGTAGGCGCAAAAAGAGTGGATGCCGGTATGATCAGCCAGGGTAAAGTGATCGCTCTTGTAAACTATATGTCCCAGATCTTAGTGGAGCTGATCAAAATGGCAAACCTGATCATACTGATCTCCAAGGCAGTAGCCTGCATGAGACGTGTGGACAGTGTATTTGCAATTGAAAGCAGTATTGAGGAAAAAACTCATGAGAATAAAACTCAGGATGTAAAAGAAAAGAAGCAGGAGATCAGTGCTGAAACTGCAAAAGTGGAATTTGATCATGTAGACTTTACCTATGCAGGAGCCAAATCCGATTCTCTTACCGATATTTCCTTTAAAGCAATGAAAGGACAGACCATTGGTGTTATCGGTGGTACAGGTTCCGGTAAATCCACATTGGTAAATCTGATCCCCAGATTTTACGATGTAAGAGAAGGAAAGGTTCTTATAGATGGAGAAGATGTAAGAGATCTGCCTCTTACAGAATTAAGACATACCATTGGTGTAGTACCTCAGAGGGCAGTTCTTTTTAAGGGAACGCTCCGTGATAACATGCGCTGGGGCAAAGAAAGTGCCACAGATGAAGAAATCTGGCATGCACTGGATGTTGCTCAGGCAAGAGATTTCATTGAAGCTAAGGGTGAAGGACTTGATCTGGTGATTGATCAGGGCGGTCATAATTTATCTGGTGGTCAGCGCCAGCGTCTTACCATAGCAAGAGCCCTGGTAAGAGATCCTCAGATTTTGATCATGGACGACAGTGCTTCTGCACTTGACTTTGCAACAGATGCAAGACTGAGAAAGGCGATCCGGGAAAATACAAAGGATATGACTGTATTTATTGTTTCTCAGAGAGCTACGACCATCCGCAATGCAGATACCATTCTGGTGCTGGATGATGGAAAACTGGCAGGTATGGGCAGTCATAAACAGCTTCTGAAAGAATGCGATGTTTACAGAGAAATCTGTCTGTCACAGCTGTCAAAAGAGGAGGTGGAACGGGATGAGCAGTAAAAAGCCAAAAATGAGCAGAGATAAGAGTATTGAGACATTAAAAAGAGTCCTTGATTATATTGCGGCTTATAAATGGGCAGTATGCCTGTCCCTTCTGTTAGCACTTGTAACAGTTGCATTTACCCTTTATATCCCGATTCTTACAGGTAAAGCAGTAGATGAGATCGTAAGTCAGGGAAATGTAGATTTTGCGGCCCTGATGAATATTATTAAAAAGGTCATAATGGCAATGGCGGTTACAGCCATCAGCCAGTGGCTTATGAACCATATCAACAACATTATCACTTACAGAGTAGTAAAGGATATCCGTACCAAAGCCTTTGGACATCTGGAGATCCTTCCTTTAAGCTATATTGATTCCCATCCTTCAGGCGACATCATAAGCCGTATTATTGCAGACATCGACCAATTTTCAGAAGGTCTGCTGATGGGCTTTACTCAGTTTTTTACAGGTCTGATGACTATTTTAGGAACCTTGCTTTTTATGGTTTCTATTAACCCGCTGATCACGTTGGTGGTTGTGGTTTTAACACCGATCTCTCTGTTTGTTGCAAGTTTTATTGCAAAAAAGACCTACGTTATGTTTAAACACCAGTCTGAAACAAGAGGTGAGCTGACTACACTGACAGATGAAATGCTTGGAAACATGAAGGTTGTTCAGGCCTTTGGCTATCAGAGTGAGGCCCAGGAACGTTTTGAGAAGATCAATAATAAGCTGGCCGGCTACAGCCTGCGGGCCACCTTCTTCTCATCCATTACCAATCCGGCCACCCGTTTTGTAAACAGTCTGGTTTATGCAGCAGTTGGCATTACCGGTGCTTATGCTGCCATTCGCGGTTTTATGACAGTTGGACAGCTTACCAGCTTTTTAAGCTATGCAAATCAGTATACGAAGCCGTTTAATGAGATTTCCGGCGTTGTAACAGAACTTCAGAATGCGCTTGCTTCAGCAGCCAGAGTATTTGAACTGATCGATGAAAAAACGATCCTTCAGGATAAGGAAGATGCAGAAGTCCTTAAAGACGTAAAGGGACAGGTAGAGATTGAACATGTAAACTTCTCTTATATACCGGAAAAGCCTCTGATTGAAGATCTGAACCTTTCTGTAAAGCCAGGCGAGAGAGTGGCAATTGTAGGACCTACCGGCTGCGGAAAAACGACGGTCATCAATCTGCTTATGCGTTTTTATGATGTTAATTCCGGCTCTATTAAGGTAGATGGAAAAGATATCCGCGATGTCACAAGAAAGAGCCTTCGTACCAGTTATGGAATGGTGCTTCAAGAGACCTGGTTAAAATCTGGTACGATCCGTGAGAACATCGCCTACGGAAGACCGGAAGCTACAGAGGATGAGATCATAAATGCAGCGAAGGAAGCACATGCACACAGCTTTATCATGCGAATGCCTCAGGGGTATGATACAGTGATCGGCGAGGACGGTGGAAACCTGTCCCAGGGCCAGAAACAGCTTTTGTGTATTGCCAGAGTTATGCTCTGCCTGCCGCCAATGCTGATCTTAGATGAGGCAACCTCCTCTATTGATACCCGTACAGAGATCCGTGTACAGAAAGCCTTTGCAAAAATGATGGAAGGAAGGACCAGTTTTATAGTAGCGCACCGTCTTTCTACTATCCGTGAGGCAGACATGATCCTTGTGATGCGAGATGGGCATATTGTTGAAAAAGGAAAGCATGAAGAACTTCTTGCAAAGAATGGATTTTATGCTGAAATTTACAACAGCCAGTTTGCTGCTGTTGGATAAAAGAAGCGTTAAACTTATAAAGTCAGTCCCTTTTTGAGAAAATAGGGGCTGACTTTTTGCTGTACTCTTTGTATAATAAAGTCTAAATGATGATCATCATATAGATGACAGCCAAGAAGGAGGAATTTTTAATTATGGAAACCGATCCACAACCGGCCAGTATTTTCACACAGCTTTTTATTCTGCTGGTGCTTACTCTTGTAAGAGGGTATTTTGCAGGGGCAGAGATGGCTGTGGCTTCTGTAAACAAAAATAAGATCCACAGGTTAAAGGAACAGGGAAACAAAAAAGCAGCCCTGGTCGAGCACCTGATGGAAGAATCAACAGCGTTTTTATCTGCGATCCAATTAGTCATTACACTGATAGGTTTTTTCTCCAGTGCTGTTGCAGCAACAGGGATCGGGGAAATGCTGGCCGTGAAGATGAATGGATGGGGTGTCCCCTGCGGTAAAATTGCGGCAGTGGTTATTGTTGCCCTTGTCCTTGTTTATGTGAATCTGGTATTTGGGGAACTGATCCCTAAACGGATGGCTGTGCAGAATGCGGAGAAATTCAGTTTATCCTGCATTGGACTGGTATATGTTATATCCTGTGGGGTTAAACCTTTTGTAGGGCTTTTAAATGTATCTACCAGTGTGATCTTAAAACTTTTAGGCATGCACCATGAAAATCTGGAAACAGATGTTTCAGAGGAAGAAATCAAATCTCTTCTGGAAACAGGAAGTGAGACAGGTGTATTTAACGAGATCGAGAAAGAGATGATCACTTCTATTTTCTCATTTGATGATAAAAAAGCCAAAGAAGTTATGGTGCCAAGACAGGATATGGTAGCGATTGATATTGATGAATCAGTGGATTCTTATTTGGATGATATTTTACAGTCCATGCATTCTAAAATTCCAGTGTACCAGGAAGATATTGACAATATCATTGGCATCCTTTCAACTAAGGCACTGACCATTGAGGCCAGAAAAAAGTCATTTGAAAATCTGGATATCCGTTCTCTTTTAACACCTGCTTATTTTGTTCCGGAAAACAGGCGTACAGACGCCCTGTTCAGGGAAATGCAGCAGAAGAAAGAAAAACTGGCAGTGCTGATCGATGAATACGGCGGTGTATCCGGCATGGTCACATTAGAGGATCTGATCGAGGTGATCGTAGGTGATATCCACGAAGAATATGAAGAGGTTGAACCGGAAGTTATTGAACTGGAACCGGGGCATATATACAGCCTTTCCGGCAGTATTGCACTTTCAGATCTGGAAGAAAAATTTCATTTGAATATAGACAGTGTGTATGATACTTTATCCGGTTATCTTATAGAAGTTCTGGGCTATATTCCTTCAGAAAAGGAACTCCCTCTTACTGTGCCCACCGCGGAAGCCGATTATGAGATCCTGAAAATGGAAGACCGTGTGATCGGCCGCGTGAAAATGACCCTGAAAGAGGTGCAGACCTGGGAAAATGGGGATAATTGAAAACAGGAAAATAAGTTCCTCTGGATTTTTGCTTAGCAGAAATTCAGGGGAACTTCTTTATGCCTGCTGTTTGGAGTGCCTTTGCCGCCGCTTTACTTATCTTCAAAAGTTGAAGATATTTTACAAGATTTATTTCCATTAGCGAAGTAGAATAATAGGCGGAAAGGACGGTGAACAGCATGGGAAATAAAAAGGCAATCGGACATGCGGAAATCGACCGCAATTATTTGGGCATTGCCGTTTGTGGTGCGAAAAAGAAAGTGAATAAACTAACAGGAAGTATGGCACTGCTTCGATAAACAAAAACAAAGGAAAGAAAAATTGCCCAACGGATATGAAAAATTTGTCTCGATCAGTTAAAAATATATGGCTATGTAGCAATTGCTTACCTTCTAGCCGGAAAATGAACAGTGATAAAGTCAAAGCACCAACGAAAAGAGAGATATTTTTCCGGAGGTGCTTTTTGGTTATGTCTTAGAAGAATTATAACAAATTTTTTATACAGATGCTTAAACCTGAGTAAATTCCTACTGGAATATCGGAATCAAATGTATACATAACAGGTGCTACGTCATCCTCATAATAGTAAACAACGACACGTTCTTTAATTGGATCAACAATCCAATATTCCCGTACACCATTCTGGGAGTATATTCCGTTTTTGATTCCATAGTCAAGTTTGCGGCTGGACGGGGAAACAACCTCAAAGATCAGATCAGGAGCGCCACAGCAGCCACGATCAGTCAGCTTATTAGGATCACAAATTACGGAAATGTCAGGTTCTACCCAGTCCTTATCATCGGCATCAAGATTCACAGCAAATGGAGAGGGGTAAACTTCACAGTTTCCGTTATGATCTGCAATGTAGTTCCCTATGATTCGGCAAATGGAAGCAATAATTTTTTGATGAATCCGACTAGGTGGAGCCATATCATAAAATTTTCCATCAATCAGTTCAGCACGTTCACCTTCTGGAAGATTCCAGTAGTCTTTTGATGTATAATGATTGCTTTGCAGTAATGGCATAAGTTATGTTCCTTTCTGTAGCATTTATATCTATATTATAGGCGACAAATAAAGTGAAAGCAAGGTATAAAAAGATATTAATGCGAACATATGTTTGATTTATAATAAAAATACAAACAAAAAAAGAACCGATGCTGCCAACACCGGTTCAAAAAAGATCAGTACTACCAACACCGAGCAGTTAAACTGTACAGACGAATCTGTCCTATGTTCACACAAGCCATAGTATAGAAGAAATTTACTTCAAAGTATAGGGGGATTCCCCAACAGTTTTACAAGTTAGTTACTATATATCAAAGAGCATTGAATTGCAGAAATTTTGTAGTTTCAAATTCGCAGAACTTATGATATAATGATAAGCTGTATCAAACTCTTTATGCTTACACAGCAGAAAGGAGTTGATTTTACAGGCAAAGATTTAGAGAGTGGAGGATAGGCGAACTGACAAAAAACTTGGCTTATGATGCAGCATTATTTAAGTTATGTGATAAAGCTGATATTCGTAGATTCTCGATGCATGTATTAAGACACACAATGGCTACAAGGTGTATTGAAGGAAATATGCATCCTAAAACTTTGCAAGTAATATTAGGGCATTTTAATGTAGGAATCACCATGAATCTATATGTTCATGTGACAGAAGATGAAAAGCAAAAAGAAATGGGTATCATTTCTGATGCACTGAATGTTGACTAAAATTGATACACTAATTGGTACACCAATTTATACAAGGTGGCTGAAAAGCCCATAAAATAAAGGTTTTTAGGAAAGGAAAAAATATTATGAAATTAGGTATCGTAGGACTTCCAAACGTAGGAAAAAGTACTCTGTTTAACTCTCTGACCAAGGCCGGAGCAGAATCAGCAAACTATCCATTCTGTACCATCGACCCAAACGTAGGTGTTGTACCGGTTCCAGATGAGCGTTTAAACAAGCTGACTGAAATGTACAATTCTGAAAAGACTACCCCGGCAGTGATCGAGTTTGTAGACATCGCAGGTCTGGTAAAAGGAGCTTCCAAGGGTGAAGGTCTTGGAAACCAGTTCTTATCTAATATCCGTGAGGTAGATGCTATTGTTCATGTAGTACGCTGCTTTGATGATCCAAATGTTATTCACGTAGACGGAAGTGTAGATCCTGTAAGAGATATTGAAACCATCAACTTAGAGCTGATCTTTTCTGATATTGAGATCCTGGAACGCCGCATTGCAAAGCAGTCCAAGGGTGCTTTCAATAATAAAGACCTTGCAAAAGAAGTAGAGCTGTTAAAGGCGATCAAGGCACATCTGGAAGATGGAAAGCTGGCACGCAGCTTTGAAGTGGAAGACGAGGATGACAGAGAATTTATCAATTCCCTGAATCTGCTGACCTGGAAGCCGGTTATTTTTGCTGCAAATGTAGCTGAAGATGATCTTGCAGATGATGGTGCTTCCAACCACTATGTACAGGAAGTACGTGAGTATGCAAAAGCAAATGACTGCGAAGTATTCGTGATCTGTGCTGAGATCGAACAGGAGATCGCAGAACTGGATGATGATGAGAAGCAGATGTTTTTAGACGATTTAGGATTAAAGGAATCCGGCCTTGAAAAGCTGATCGCAGCAAGCTACCGTATTTTAGGTTTGATGAGCTATTTAACAGCAGGTCCTCAGGAATCCAGAGCATGGACGATCAAGGTAGGAACGAAAGCTCCTCAGGCAGCTGGAAAGATCCACAGTGATTTTGAACGTGGCTTCATCCGCGCAGAAGTAGTGAGCTATGATGATCTGATGGCATGCGGAAGCATGAATGCAGCAAAGGAGAAAGGTCTGGTTCGCTCTGAAGGTAAGGAATATGTGATGAAGGACGGAGATGTTGTACTGTTCCGTTTTAATGTATAATGATTGCTATATAGTCGTGAAAGGTCCGAAAGCCA
>PVMN01001420.1_pt1 | contig 33793 bp, 34 predicted proteins | sample 1853401 | NCBI WGS metagenome assembly PVMN01 (sample SAMN08533510, study PRJNA380276) | Human gut metagenome, whole genome shotgun sequencing project.
ATCAACGAGGCGCTGTTTGCTTTTGACCAGAGCCTGATCGGAGCATAAGGACAAAAGTGTCCTTTTTTATGTCTTGGGCAGGATGCTTTTTGGGATAAGAATATTCCACAGCCGTCTGCCAGTGTTTCCATACTATAAATTCTTAAAATCAGCCAATCTCTGGTTTTCCAAAAACAGATGAATCAGATATTTCTCAGCTTCCGTAAACATCTGCCCTTTCCTGAAAAAGATGGTCTGGGAGATTTCCAGGTCCGGTTTTAGCTTAAAACAGATGATGGGCGGAGTACTGCGTTCCGGAGGCAGGAAGCCGACGGCTCTTGTGTTGGCGATGAAGTGGGCGGCCATATCCAGGCGGCTGCACTGCATCAGAATGTTGGGGTGGATGCCGGCATAAGTAAAATAGCTGTCGATGATCGCTCTCACAAAAGTGTCCTTGTTCATGGTGATGAACATCTCATCCTTAAACAGGGTTAAATCCACGTACCTCCCTTCCATTTCTTCCAGATGATACTGGCGGATAACCGGATTGTCCCGGGATACGGCGAGGCAGAGGGCGGACTTGGGGCGGGTGATGATGTTGTCAAATAAGGGGTTGTTGTTTACAGAACCGGACCAGGCCAAGTCGATGGTGCCGTCTAAAAGTTTCTTCTCCAGAAACATGACATTGCCTTCCACCAGTTTCAGGGAGAAGAATGGATATTTCTGGTGAAAGGCAGGAAAAATGTCCATCAGATTCTGCTGTCCCCCAGCCACGGTAACGCCGAGATTGATGCGGCCGTGGGAGGAATCGGCAAGGCCGCTCATGATATGGTTGAGTTCGTGGTACTGGTTTAAAATCTGCTGGGCTTTTTCCAGGTACACTTTTCCGGCATAGGTGGGAATCAGCCTGCCCGGCAGCCTGGTAAAAAGCTGGACGCCCAGTTCCTTTTCCAGGTTAAGCAGGCTGTAATTCAGTGCGGAACGTGTGATATAGAGTTTTTCTGCGGCATGGGTGATGTTCTGTTCCTTTGCTATGGTGACGATATAATTGAGCTGTTTAAAATCCATAGGGCTCCGCCTTTCTATAGGTGTGAATTTAACAATACAGTAACGCCAAAATAAAAGAACTTCAATGATACTACATAATATATTATACTGAAAATCACAGGAAATCAAAAACAATTTTTGTAGAAATGGAGTAAAAGTATGAATGAATATTTTTCTTATCCGGATAAAATCCGGATTGACAGGGCGGTGTTTTACAAAATTGCTCCCATCCCCCTGGATGTGCCCTTCAAAGATGGGACCGGGAATGTGAGAAATGCCAGCCTGTTCGGCTCCTGGATGAAAATATATGATGAGGACGGAGTTTGCGGACAGGGGCCATGTACGCCGCTGATGCTGAATTTTTTTGTGCCCATGCTTCTTAAAGAAGAGGCGAAGACCGTGGACGGCTGGAGAGAGTATTTTTACTGGCAGATACGGAATTTTGGATATCAGAGCGCACATGTCAGTGAAATGGGCTCCTTGGATATGATCCTGCTGGATCTGCTGGCCAACCGGGCGGGAAAGCCTCTGCATCGGTTTTTGGGAGCGGATCGGGACTGGTGCAGGGTTTACAAAGGCGGCGGTTCCGTGCTTTTATCGGATGAAGAACTGATTGAGGATCTGGTCCGTTTTAAATCAGAGGGCTATCATCAGACAAAATTCAAGATCGGATATGGCACGGACTGGGGGAAAGATATCCGGAGACTGGAAAAAGCCCGGATTGCCCTGGGAGAAGAATTTGGGATCGCCGTGGATGCAAATCAAGCCTGGGACGTGGAAACCGCATTCGCATTTTCTAAGGAAGCGGCGGCTTATCATGTGTCCTGGATTGAAGAACCGGTTCACGCCTATGATATGGCGGGGCTGAAACAGTTGAGGGATAAACTTGATGAGGCCGGAATCGCAATGTCCGTGGCCATGGGAGAATCGGTGAGAAGCTATCACACCTTTGCAGGATATGCGGAGCATGGGGTGGACCATCTGCAGCCGGGAAATACCAGAATGTACTGTATTGGCGAAAACATGAAGGTGTGGGAGCTGGCAAAAGAAAAAGGGGCTATGCTCTCATCAGGCGGCTTCACCTTCCAGAATGTGGTGATGGGAACCCTTTACGGAGAAGAAGCCATGATCGAATACCATCAGCCGATTATGGAAGTCCTGGTACCTTATTTCAGCGTGGTTTCGGAGGTGAAGGACGGTAAATTCTATCTGCCTGATGTTCCGGGACTGCCGGTACAGATGGATTTTGAAAAGCTGGAAAGAGACGGGCTGTTGGAAGAAATCATAATACGGAACAGAAAAAAGAATGAAAAATAAAAAGAGGAGAAAGCTCCATTAGGGGAGAAATCTTCGTCAGGGGTGTCAGACGCTGTGCCAGGTGATCCATCGGCCAGCAGCTGGCCCTGCGGTACGGTCCAGCTCTATGTGCCTGCGGCGGCAGGCGGCGGAAGCGACATGATCGCTAGAGTATTTGCCCAGGCCATGTCTGAGGAGACTGGAGGGAATTTTGTAGTAGTCAATGATGCCACCGGAGGCGGAAGCGTGGCAGCCTGCCCGGTGATCTCTTCCGTGGCGGTGAAAATGGGGCCATGGGAATATTTCGCGCTGGGCCTTCTGGCAATCACACTGGTGGTCAGCCTGTCGAGAGGGAAGATGCTTAAAGGATTTATCGGCGCGGCAATCGGCCTTCTGAGCACACAGATCGGATATGCCCCGATTTCCTCAACACCCCGGTTTACTTTTGGCTCTTATTACCTGTCGGGCGGATTTAACATGGTCTGCGTTCTGACCGGACTTTTCGCAGGCTGCATGATCATGCACGATTATGCGAAAGGGGAGACCGGAATCAGCGGTACGTTCCAGGGAAATATCGGAAGATTTCATTTTCCACTCAAAGATATGAAAGACAATGTGGTAAATGGGGTCCGTTCGTTCCTGATCGGGCTTGGAATCGGTTTTCTGCCGGGAATGGGGGCTGCCCTTTCCAATGTGGTGGCTTACTCTGTGGCGAAAAACAGTTCAAAACATCCGGAGGAGTTCGGCAAAGGCTGTGTGGACGGAATCATCGCCCCTGAGGTGGCCAACAATGCATCTGTGGGGGGAGCAATCATCCCCATGATTGCTCTTGGAATTCCAGGAGACGGGACGACAGCCCTTCTATTGGGAGGACTGACGATCCACGGGATTGAAGCGGGACCGCTGATGCAGAAAAACTATCCGGTGTTTGTTTACATGATATTCATGGCTATGGCTTTTACGGCCCTGGGGCTGTGGATGGGGTATGCCGGGATACCGGCGACACCGTTTATTCTGAGCTATGTGCTGGGCGGAACCCTGGAGACGAATTTCAGGAAAGCAATCAGCTTTGCCAGGGGAGACGTATTCATGTTCTTTAAGCGGCCGGTTTCCTGCATTCTGCTGCTGATTGTGGTGTTCTCGGTTTTGCGGCCGTACATCCAGCCGTTGTTTCAGAAAAAAGAAGTGTTTAAAAGAGGCAAAAATGACAGTCGGAAATAACTTTTTCCGGCGATGTGGTATTGCACATGAGCCATATATAGGTACGACAGAAACAGATCCGCCTGGTGCAGAAATACATCAGGCGGGTCTGTTTTCAGTACGGTAAAATATTCCTGAATTATTTTTCAGGTCAGAGATTTCATTGTTCAAGACGGCTATTTTTTGATCTGTTTCCTTTTTCATGGTGTCCAGACGATCCAGGACTTTCACAAATTCATCATATAAACTTTGCTCATAATGTCCGCTTGCCATAGCCGTTTCCTCCTCAACAGTAATAAAAACATCATAACATAAAACCGTTATAAATACGAATCTCCTTAAAATAGGGACTGGCAAAATGACGGGGGATAACAGCCATGTTTCAAGTGAAATTTTTTCTTCCTATCCACAAAACTGACTGAAAAAAAGTTGCTCAGTGTACCTTGAGAAAAAAACATTTGGTTATTGATTCTGGAGTCAACTGAGAAAGAAAAAAGAGAAGGAACTGTGGATAAGTCCTTCTCTAAAAAAGTAAAATTTCTCTGTTTTTCATATATAGATCAGCTGCATGGCTGAACTGTAACGAATTTTTTTGAAGCCGGGGTGATGATTCACTCCGGCGTTTTCTTTGGCAGGAACTGCCGTTAAAGCATCCGGAACGGGCGCAAGACGTCCGGTGGACGTCTGTTTTGCGCCGACCGGAGTGGAACGGAGACTTCCCCAACAAGCAGGGCTTTCGTGTCACAAAAGCCCTGCTTGCAGAAGACTTGGAATTTGAATTTTACGGAATGAGCAGTAAGTGCAGCAGGAAGAAGAAAATAGACAGAGCGGTTGATGATGGAATGTCCGGTGCAGTGTGGGTGTAATGCTCATGTTGCATCGGGCCTTTTTTGTGAAAATAATTTTTAATAATGTTGATTTTCAACTGCTCTTAACTCAAATATTGCATCTTAACTCAAAAAGAGTTATAATACAGAAAAAGAGTTAAGATTGCAGGTGATGACATGGAATATCTCGATAAAGTTCTGGGAGTCAAGGTTACCTATGAGGATGTAGAGTTTAAGCATTTGCCCAATTTTATAGCCACAAGGTATCGCTTACAGATGGTGTCTATGAATGACCAGAAGATGATTTTTCTTTATCCTAAGACAGAACTGGAGCAGATTGAAGTGCTGAAAAAGCATATTGCTCGGATACAGAATAATGAGAACTTGCCTATTGTGCTGGTGCTAAAAGAACTTAGCTTTCGCCAGAAAGAATATTTGATTCGTGAGAAGATTCCGTTTATTGTAGATGGAAAGCAAATTTATTTGCCCTTTATGGCGGTGTATTTGCAGGAACGGTGCAGTGCCGAAAAAAAGCCACGAGAAGAAATGCTTCCATCGGCGCAGATGCTTCTACTGTATTTCATTTATGGAGGCGCACAAGAATTATCCACAAGTCAAGCTGCGAAGGACTTGGAACTGACACCTACTTCTATATCAAGGGCATCGAGACAACTTGAAGAAATGGGATTGTTGCATATCAGGAAAGTAGGTGTGCAGCGGATTTTGCACTCTGAGGATTCTCCGAAAATACTGTTCCAAAAAGCAGGAAATAAGTTGCTGAATCCAAGAAAACAGACGGTTTACATTCCGATAGAATTGGTGGGAACAGAGCTGTTGGAAAGTGGATATTCGGCATTGGCAGAGTATTCCATGCTGAACACACCGAATGTCAGATGTTATGCGGCAGAAAGAATCTCTCAATGGAAAGATGTTATGACCAATAGCTTGCAGAATTCGCAGGTGCAAGTGGCCGTAGAGATGTGGAGATATAATCCACGAAAATTATCCACACGAAATACTGTAGACGAGCTTTCTTTGGCATTGACATTGAGAGAAGATGCAGATGAACGGGTTGAAGAAGCAGTAGAAGAAATGTTGAATGAACTGTGGAGGAAGATAGATGGTTACAGGAATTGATAGCTTTAAGGAATGGTTCAAGGGCAGTGAAGAACAATATGCTATCATTGGAGGAACAGCGTGTGACATTCTGATGACGGAAGAAGGTTTGGATTTCCGAGCAACAAAGGACATTGACCTTGTTCTGATTATAGAAGCAGTTGACGTAAATTTCGGAAAGAAATTCTGGGAATATGTAAAACAGGCGGGATATGAGCATTGCAACAAAAGTTCGGGAGTACCGCAGTTTTATCGGTTTAGTCACCCAATTACAAATCAATATCCTGCGATGATTGAACTTTTTACTCGAAAACTGGACGCTATTCAGCTTCCAGAAGATGCAGTTTTAACGCCGTTGCCGATGGACGAAGATATTTCGAGTCTGTCTGCTATTCTTTTAGACAATGATTACTACGAATTTTTAAAGCAGGGAAAAGTTGTCGTTGATGGAGTGACTGTCTTGGATGCGGCATATTTGATTCCATTTAAGGCAAAAGCGTGGATGGATTTGACAGATCGTAAGGCTGCAGGAGAACACGTTGATAGCAAAAATATCAAGAAACATAAGAATGATGTTTTCCGCCTGACGGAGTTGATTGATCCCACCGCCAAGGTAGTGGCTCCCCAAGGAGTTTATGCCGATATTCAAGAGTTTGTCCTGCGTATGAAAAATGAAAACGTGGATATTAAACAGTTGGGGTTGGTTGGCAGAACAAAGGAGAAGATTCTGGAAGAATTAAAAGCAATGTATGAGACACTTTAATATAGATATTTGAACAGACAAGGGCATGTCAGCAAGGATTCGATTGACTTGACCCAATAACAATCAGAAAATAAAAACAGAATAGAATCATCTTTGATGCCTCGTTGGGAAACCAACGGGGTATTTTTTTGCCCTAATCCGGCTGCACAGTGCACTGGAAAAGTCAAAACGAACCGTAGGTAGTCCTGCAAGGACAACCAAAGGGCGCCTACGAGGCCAACGCGAAACCGGAGGATTCTTGTTAAACTTATCTTGTAAGGACGAAAGTCCGGATGTCCCTTGAAAACTGAATACTCATTCTTCAGGTACATTCCTGTTTGGTCGAGCCTTCGACTGCACGCCATGAAGCCCATCGGGGCGATAGCGGTTTCGCAGAAGCAAATGCCGGATTGCAACCGGCGGCGGTGTTAAAGTTAGACAGGGACAATGATACTTCCGTAATTCGCGGTCCGGCCATAAGGAAGGCGGGATGGTTAAATTCCAATGGAGCAGTGAAGCACACTGCCGCCTGTGAGAAATCCTACATCTCTGGGGTGATAAGAAAAAGTACAGAGAAACCATATTTTCAGAAAGCACTGCCGGGTGCTGTATCAGCATGATACCTGGCAGGCTTTATCCATATCAGTGTATGGAGATTGGAGACAACAGCAAATGAAAGAAAACTGGGTTTATCGGCGAGGTGATTTATATCTCGCCAATCTCGGTGTTCCGGTTGGATCAAAGCAGGGCGGTGTTCGTCCTGTTGTGGTTCTTCAGAATGATGTCGGCAATTATTATGCGCCGACGATCACGATTGCTCCGCTGACATCGAAAATTGAGAAGAAGCGAAAGCAGCCAACGCATTTCTTTCTCCGTAAAGCAAAGGGACTGGCAAAACCTTCTATGGTATTGGCAGAACAGCTTGACACCTGCGACAAGATATGCGTGATTCGCTATCTTGGGCGGGTAAGTAAGGGGCAGATGCGTGGGATTGATGAAGCTGTAAGGATTCAGCTTGGATATTACATTCCGGAACAGGCAGAGAAAAAAAGACAGGGCAAATGCCGAAAGGATGGCGAAGAAGGCGATGGATAAACTGATTACAAGGAAGGAAGCAGCCAGTATACTGGGAATCAGCGTAAAAACACTGGATGCTGCAAGAACAGACGGTTTGATCTCCTATGTTCAGTATGTGGAAAACGGCTGCGTTTATTTCACAGAAGTGGGGATTCAAGAGTACATTGCAAAATGTACGCACCGTGCAAAACCGATGGAACGTGCTGCGACATATCGCAAACCTCGAAGCTTTCGGCGGTGAAAATCGACATCGTTGAGTATGGACGATGAATCCGCAATAATGAAAGCATCAACAGGATTGGAGGTAATGATATGGCGGCAAGAAGAATGATGCTTCCCGATTATGGTACGGTGAGTATGAAGGGAACGCAGTATTATCGAACCCGTGTAACAGATCAGCAGGGGCGGCGAGTTTCCTTATATGCAAGGACGAGAGAGGAACTGTATCAGAAGGAACAGGAAGCGATCCAGCAGATTGAGAACAAGACGTATCGCCGGAGTACACCCACGGTGGAAGAGTATTGCGAGAAATGGCTGCTGATGCAGTCGGCACAGATCAGGATGACAACGCTGATTGACTATACATCGAAGGTGAAGAACTACATCATCAAGCCCTTGGGCGATATGCATATGGGAGATGTAACAGCAGATGACATTCGCCTGGCACTGCTGGCGGCATCGAAAAAGTCGGCATCTGTGTACAAATCCGTGAATGTTATATATAAGTGTATTTTCACGGCAGCAATGGAGAGTAAAATCATTGATGAGAATCCGACCATCTATCTGAAGAAGAATGTGGGCGGGATTCCACAGAAGGATCGCCTCCCACTTACGGATGAGCAGGTGGATAAGCTGTTGGATGCCATTTACGGCTTGCCGCCGTATGTGTTTGTGATGCTGGGGCTGTACGCAGGATTGCGGAGAGAAGAAATCCTCGGACTTCAATGGGATTCGGTGTATCTGGATTGTGAGGCTCCGTACCTTACCGTTCGGAGAGCCTGGCATACGGAGCATAATCGTCCGGTGATTCTGACAGAGCTGAAAACAAAGGCAGCGCATCGGAATGTCCCTCTGCCGGACAATCTTCTGGAATGCCTGAAAGAGGCGAAGAAGACATCGACATCAGATTATGTGGTTGCAAACCGGGATGGAGACCCTTTGTCCTATACGCAGTTTAAAAGGTTATGGCAATATATCGTAACCCGTACAACCAAGGAACGCTGCTATTACCGCTATGAAGATGGCAAGAGGGTAAAGCATACGGTGAAGCCGGTTCTGGGGCAAAAGGCAGCACACAATGGAAATGTGGTTTACAGTCTGGACTTTGAGGTGACTCCGCATCAGCTGCGGCACACCTACATTACGAATCTGATTCATGCTTCGGTTGATCCGAAGACAGTTCAGTATCTTGCCGGTCATGAAAGCAGCAAGATCACCATGGATATTTACGCCAAGGTGAAATATAATCGCCCAGAGCAGCTCGCAGGAGTGCTGGAAGATGCTTTTGCATCGTGGGATTAAGAGTAAATCAGAAAAAACTTGGGGCAGGGATGGTCAAAAATCCCTGCCCTTTTTACATACATTCGACATCCTTGAAGGAAGTGCTGTACGCCATGATAATAAAAGTGACAACACGCAATGTATGAAGATAGAGGAGGAGAACACATGGCTAAAGGAAAAAAGCGTCCTGTTGAACTTCCGGAATACGGAACAGTGATGATGAAAGGGGTACAGTATTACCGTACCCGGATTACAGATGCGGACGGAAAGAGAGTGGCGATTTATGGGCTGACACGCGAAGAATTGTATGACCGGGTGGAAGATGCCCAGAAGAAAATCGCGGAAGTGGTTTTCCACAGAGAGAATCCGACCGTGGAGGAGTATTGCGAAAAATGGCTGCTGATGCGGTCAGGAACGGTAAGAACCAATACGTTGGAAGGATATGCGCGAATGGTGAATCGGTACATCGTGGGTCCGATTGGACAGATGTATATGGATGAGGTGACCACTGATGACCTGCGGCTGCTGATGGTTCCGCTATCAAAAGGTTCTTCCGGAATGTATGGTCAGCTCAATATGCTGATTAAGAACATTTTTAATTCGGCAGAAGAGAGCAAGGTGATCAAAGAGAATCCATCCAAAACGATTTGCGCAAGAGGCGGAAAGCCTGCGAAACGGCGAGAGGCTTTGACGGATGAACAGACTGCCATTTTGCTGGATAGCATTCGTGAGCTTCCGCCGTATGTCTTCGTGATGATCGGCTTGTACGCGGGATTGCGTAGAGAAGAGATTCTTGGGTTGAAATGGGACTGCGTATTCCTGGATGAAAAAACGCCGTACATTTCGGTAAGGCGTGCATGGCATGTGGAAGGCGGTGAGCCGGTAGTCAACGCGCTGTTGAAGACACCGGCAGCAAAACGAGATGTTCCGATTCCAAAATGCCTGGTAGCCTGTCTCAAGGAAGAAAGGGATAAATCAGAATCGGAATATGTGATCTCGAATTCGAAGGGAACTGTTTTGACGGAAACACAGTTTGTGAGGGTCTGGAAGTACATAACAGTCCGTTCTACCGCAGAACGCTGTTATTACACCTATGTAAATGGACAGTCCATCAAGCATAGAATCAAGCCAAGGCTTGGTGAGCATCAGCCGAACAATCCCAAGCTGGTGTATACGATGGACTTCAAGGTGACTCCGCACATGCTGCGGCACACCTACATCACTAATCTGATTTACAAAGGTGTTGATCCTAAGACGGTGCAGTATCTGGCAGGCCATGAGAACAGCAAAACGACTATGGACATTTATGCGAAAGTCAAGTATAATAAACCTGAGGAATTAAGCAGCGTTGTGAATGCTGCATTCGGGCTGCGTTAAAATGCACCAAAAATTTCGCGATTTCGTGGGTTTACCTATGGGTTTACTGAGAGAGGGAAGCCCGAAAACCCGCATGAATACTGGACTTTTTGGACCAAGGATAGGTGAGTACGGCCTCAAAGCCGCTCGTCGCGCACCTCAGTTCAGCAAACGATAATCCGTATTTGCAGAATATTCAAAAGCCCGGAAGCTTTGGCTTCCCGGGCTTTTGTTGTTATACCGGGCAGTATTTTACTGTACCGGCTTATTTTATCAGAAGGGAATTTATTTCATGGCAAAAGAAAGGGATGGGTTTAAAAGCCGGACCGGTTTCGTGCTGGCGTGCATTGGTTCGGCGGTTGGCATGGGAAATATCTGGCGTTTCCCGTACATTGTTTCAGACTGGGGCGGAATGACATTTCTGCTTCCTTATCTGATGTTTGTGATTCTGATCGCGTCTACCGGTGTGATTGAGGAGATGGCGCTGGGACGCGCGGCCAAGAGCGGGCCCATTAAGGCCTTCGGTATGTGCACGGAGCTTCGCACCGGAAAGAAACGGACCGGCGAACTGATCGGCATGATTCCGGTTCTGGGTTCCATGGCGCTGGCAATCGGCTATACGGTAGTGGTGGGATGGATCTTCAAGTATGCGTTTCTGGCACTCAGTGGAAATTTGTATACGCTGGGGCAGGACATGGGGGCAATTGGTGGCCTCTTTGACAGTACTGCCACCAGCTTCGGTAACAACAGCTGGCTGGTGATTACGGTTCTCGTGACTGCTGTCATCATGGCATTTGGCATTGCTGGCGGAATAGAGAAAGCCAACAAGGTGATGATGCCGCTTTTGTTTGTGCTGTTTCTGGGCTTGGGTGTATACATCTTTACGCTGCCTGGCTCGGAAAATGGATATCATTATATTTTTACCATCAACCCGGAGGGGCTGAAAGACGTACGCCTCTGGATCTACGCGTTTGGCCAGGCGTTCTTCTCCCTGTCCATTGCGGGCAATGGAACGGTAATTTACGGCTCTTACTTGAGTGATTCCGAGGATATTGTTGGTTCTGCGCGGAATGTAGCGTTTTTTGATACGCTGGCCGCATTGTTGGCTGCCTTTGTCATTATTCCGGGTATGGCGGCAGGTGGTGCAGAACTTTCTTCCGGTGGTCCGGGCCTGATGTTCATTTACCTTCTGAATGTATTTAACGGCATGCCGGGCGGTAAGATCTGCGGTATGATTTTTTATGTCTGCGTGTTGTTTGCGGGCATGAGCTCTCTGGTGAATCTTTATGAGGCTCCCGTGGAGACGCTGCAGGAACGTCTGGGGTTGAAGCGTCCGACTGCGGTGGCTGTGATTGCGGCCACAGGCTGCGGTGCGGCGCTGTTCATTCAGGGTATTGTGTCTGGCTGGATGGATGTGGTATCCATCTATATCTGTCCGCTGGGGGCCATGCTCGCCGGTATCATGTTCTTCTGGGTTGCCGGAAAGGACTTCGCGGTCGATGCAGTGAACCGTGGAAGAGAAAAGAAAATCGGGAATTGGTTTATTCCCCTTGGAAAGTATGTGCTGGTACCAGCCGCATTTGTGGCACTAGTGGCAGGTGCGCTGATGGGTGGAATCGGCTAAAGTATATAAAAAACCGTTTTTGCAATTCTTTGCAAGGACGGTTTTTTGTGCTATAATAAAATTTACACAACTTCTGCAAAAAGAGGGAAGTAATCAGAAAAAAGAATAAAAAGGAGCTGTCTTACATGTCACAGGTAGTGGATCGCTTTTTACATTTGTATACAGAGGGCTATGAGGGATTTTTCCATCTGGATCATTTTACCGGAGACGTAGAAACTTCTGTACTGAAGTATCTGATCCGCGATCACGACATGGAAAAATTTGAAAAGAAAAAAGAGCAGATGCGCCAGATCGCGGCGTTCCTGAATCAGAAATACGGAGAGGGTACAGTAGGGATTGAGATTCGGGATTCCTACTTCAATATGAAGGAGAAGATCCAGCCACATATGCAGCTGATCGACCGGGTATGCAGCGCCATGAAAGAACTGGATGTGGAGCCGGTCATCTGCCCAATCCGCGGAGGCACCGATGGCGCGCGCCTTTCCTATGAGGGCCTTCTGTGTCCGAATCTGTGCACCGGAGGAGCAAATTTCCATGGAAAGTATGAGTTTATTTCCATCCAGTCCATGGAGAAAATTGTGGAGCTGCTTGTAAAACTAATGACAGCGTCACAAGCATAAAATGGAACGGCTGGCAGAAGCAGCCTGCAAAGAAGAACAGGACAGTAAGAAACAGAAAAGAGATAAGGATTATGAGAGAAAAACTGACAAAATCTGACGTAGAAAAAATTCAGGCAGAGATTGATCACCGGAAGCTGGTAGTCCGGCCTGAGTGTCTGGAAGCAGTAAAGGAAGCCAGAGCCCAGGGAGATTTAAGTGAGAATTTTGAGTATTATGCGGCCAAGAAAGATAAAAACCAGAATGAAAGCCGGATCCGTTATCTGGAGAACATGCTGAAAAACGCAATCGTGATCTCAGATGCGTCGAAGTCTGATGAGGTGGGCCTGAACAAGGCAGTTACCCTTTATATGGAAGACGATGACGAAGAAGAAACTTATAAACTGGTAACCAGTATCCGGGGCAATTCCATGCACAACATGGTCAGCATCGAGTCTCCGCTTGGAAAAGCAATCCTGCGGCATAAAGTAGGGGACCGGGTGGAAATCACTACCGATAATGGATTCAGCTATTTTGCGGTGATCCGTAAAATTGAGGATATTGGAGATGAAGATGATACGATCCGCAAGTTCTGATGGGGATAGAATAAAACGGACAGATCATAAAGCCGGTGTATCCGGAATATGGAGTATGAAACAAGGATTTATCTATGAAAGGAAACGACAATTGTTCTATCAGTAACATTTATCGTCTTGATGGGCGGGTGCCGGTTGGAAAAGCAATCCCGTTTGGCCTGCATCATCTTCCTGGTATCTGCGGCTGAGACCATCGGCGATACATCTGCCATGGTTTCCGGCGGCCTGAACCGGGAAATCACCGGAGAAGAGATCCAGGGTTCCCTGGCATGTGACGGATATTCCTCCGCAATGTCTTCTCTGTTTGGATGCCCTCCGCTGACTTCCTTCTCCCAGAACGTCGGTCTGGTTGCCATGACCAAGGTGGTAAACCGCTTTACCATCATGATGTTTGGCACCATTCTGAGCCTGGTTCTTCCAAAAGATATGGAAATCCAGAAAATCGGATAATTACAGGGCCGACTTTTTATAAAAATGTAATACAAACTCCATAAAGTGATGTACATAAGGTTTTAAGATATAATTCTTATGGTACACCAGATACAGGCTGCGGCTGTCTGCAACCACCGGAAGATCAAAAACAAGAAGTTTCTGATCGGATCCGGGGCTGCAGGCGGCCGCTTTTGATATGACGGAAATGCCAAGCCCGTTGGCAACCAGATTCTTGATGGATTCCTGGTCGTTTAAGCGGGCAGTGACATTCAGGGAGCTTTCCGGGATGTGCAGGTTTTCCAGAAGCTCGTAGACAAACTTGCGGCTTCCGCTGCCTTCTTCCCGCAGAATCAGGGGTTCTGATCTTAAGATTGTGTCGATGGATGTACCGGAGGATTTTAGCTGTTCAAAATACGCATTTTTCGGTGTGATGAGTACCATCTGGTCCTGGTAAAAGGGCTCGAAGCAGAAACGCTCATCCTCACAGGTCATGCCCACCAGACCGAGATTAAAGCTGCCTTCCAGAATCTTATCCAGGATGCCCTGACTGTCACTCTGATGGATGTTGAAATAGGTTTCCGGGCACTGCTTTTTATAGGCCGGAAGAAGCTCTGGCAGCAGATAGGTGGATGGAATGGTGGAAGTTCCCAGATGGATGACGTTCCGGCTTTCGTTGATCCAGCTTTCAATCAGATGATTTTTCAGGCTCAGGATACTTACGGCACATTCATAAAACTCCTGCCCGCGTGGTGTCAGCTCAATGCTTTTTGTGGTGCGTACCAGCAGGCAGGACTGAAACTCCTCCTCCAGCTGGCGGATGTGGGTACTGATGGTGGGCTGGGAGATGAAAAGCTTCTCCGATGCCCTGGTAAAGCTGCCGTAGTCGACTACGGCCACGAAGGATTGCAGTTGCTTGAATTCCATAAACTCTCCTTTGTAAAAATCAGATCCAGCCGCCGTCCAGTCCGATGACCTGACCGGTTAAATAAGAACCCTTATAGCCCAGGTGATAGACAAAGTCAGCAACCTCCTCCGCGCGTCCCAGACGTCCGGCAGGGATTTCCTCCACCAGCTGAATGAGTTCATCTTCCTCCAGCCACTGGTTCATCTCGGTGTCGATGGCACCGCAGGCTACAGCATTTACCTGAATGTTGCTGGGTGCAAGTTCTTTGGCAAGGGCTTTGGTGAAGGCGTTGATGCCGCCTTTGGTTGCGGAATAGGCCACCTCGCAGGAAGCGCCTACACAGCCCCAGACAGAGGAAATGTTCACAATCTTTCCGTGTCCGGCCGGAAGCATGAGCGGAATGGCCAGCTTGCAGCAGTTAAAGACAGAGGTCAGGTTGGTGCGCAGAATGCGGTCCCAGTCCTCCGGTGACATATCCTGCAGCAGGCCGATGTAGTCGATGCCTGCGTTGTTGACCAGAACATCCAGCGAGCCGAACTGCTTGCGGATCATGGAAAACAGCTGCTCACAGACTGCCATGTCTCCCATGTCGCCCAGAAATGCGGCGCAGGTTACCTGATAACTTTCGATTTCTTTTTTGGTCTGCATCAGCTCCTGCTCCCGGTGGGCGCAGTTGATGATGACGTTATAGCCTTTCTTGGCAAATTTTACGGCAATGGCTTTTCCAATTCCACGGGAAGCACCCGTTACAAGAACAACTTTCTTTGCCATAAAGATCACTCCTTTCTCTGCTTTCTATTTTATCATAAAAAATCTTTTTGGTCAGTTACTTCATACATTTTACGATTCAATTACAATTTTGCGAACTCCCTGTAACTTTCTGGAGACTTATGTTATACTGAATGACAGATTACAGTGGAAACAGGAAATGGCTGTCTCTTCCCGGCGTTTCAGAGAGAACAGGGAATATGGCAGCAGGAAAGGCGAATATGCATGAAAACATGGAAGAAAGTACTGGCAGTAACCTGCCTTTGCGCGGCGGCATCCTGCCCGTTTTCCGCTTATGCGGATGCAGCAAAATCCGTTCATGAGGCAACCCTTGTGGCGGCACCTGCAGACTATGAAAATATTGCGGTATCCCAGGTATCGGATTATGTAAATATCCGGGAACAGGCAACTACAAACAGCAAGATTGTAGGTAAAATTTATAATAACTGCGCGGCAACCATTCTGGAAACCGTGGAGGGAGAGGGGGGAAGCTGGTACCGTATCCAGTCCGGAACGGTCAACGGCTTTATCAAGTCCCAGTATTTTATCACCGGGCAGGAGGCAGAGACTCTGGCTCAGTCTATTGGACGGGAATTTGTTACTGTCAGCGTGGACAATTTACGCCTGCGTGAGGAACCGAATCTCACCAGCAATGTCCTGACTATGATTTCCAGCGGATCCCGCTATGTAGTTCAGGGCGACGAAGGTGACTTTTATAAAGTAGAGGTCGATGCAGACCTGATTGGTTATATTGCAAAATCTTACTGTAAAGTAGAAGTAGAATTTGATCAGGCGGTCTCTCTGGAGGAAGAACGCCAGAAGCTGGAAGAAGAAGCTCAGAGAAAGCGCGATGCCCAGACCGCTATCGCAAATCTGGAGCAGACCATTAAGGTAGAAGAGAACAAGGATGTCATCATTCCGGCCAATCCGTCCCAGAGTGACGATTCTGCAATGACCAGCGCTCCGTCCGCGAATACCGCGGCAGGCAGCCAGGCACAGAGCCCGTCCGCGGGACAGAGCAGTTCTTCAGGCAAAACCGCGGTCTCTGCTCCTGGAAAGACGGATTCCTCTCAGAACAGCTCTGATCAGGGCAGTTCTACCCAGATTGCTTCCTCCGGCCCGTCCTCAGGCACGGTTTCTTCTCCGGTTGCGGGGCCTGGAAGTTCCGCGGCGGTTGTATCCGCGACCAGAACTGCCATCGTAGCTTACGCAAAGCAGTTTTTGGGTAATCCGTATGTATATGGCGGCACCAGCCTGACCAATGGCGCGGACTGCTCCGGCTTCACCCAGTCTGTCTTTGCACACTTTGGCATTACCACAGGAAGAAGCTCCAGGGACCAGGCGGCAAAGGGAAAAGAAATTTCCATGTCGGCTATCCAGCCTGGCGATCTGCTGTTCTATGCCAGCGGAAGCTACATCAACCATGTGGCCATTTACATAGGAGACGGCAAGATCATCCACTCCAGCAACCCGACCACGGGTATTACCATTACCAAATACAACTACCGTACGCCGTGCAAGGCAGTCACATTCCTGGATTAGGAGTGAACGGTTTATGAATGGAAAAAAACAATATTGCGGCCTGGACCTGCTGAAATTTGTGATGGCGGTCCTGGTGGCCGCGCGGCATATGATCCAGGTGTTTTATCCGGCAGAAAGCCGCTGGCGCCTGATCATTGGCAGCTGGCTTTCCAATCTGGCTGTTCCGGTGTTTTTTATGATTGCAGGCTTCCTGCTGTTTCGGAAAATCCCGGATACGGACAAGAAGAGCGGATGGTCGGTGGTGGGGCGTTATGCCTGGCGCATTGTGAAGCTGTATCTGCTCTGGTGCGTCATTTACTGGCCTATCGATATTTTTAACTGGTATCATGGCACGGCCACTATCATGGAGACACTGAAAGCATACGTTCATTCTTTCTTTTTCTCAAGCACCATTGCCCAGCTCTGGTATCTTCCGGCTCTGGCCGTGGCGGTCCTGATCGTATGGACCGGTTACCGTGCCGGATTCCGGATCTGGATGCTTTTGATTCTGACGGGAGCTTTGTTTGTGTTCGGCTGCATCTGTGACAACTGGTATTTTACGGAGCGGGCGCCCATGAAAATCCAAGAATTTGTCTGGTGGTACGCGCCGAAATTTGTGACTATGCGAAACGGCCTGTTTTACGGAAGCTTTTACCTGGCACTGGGACTCTGGTTTTCCAGAAAGACCTGGCGCATGCCGGTGTTGTTTTCCCTTGGCGGAAGCGTGGTGTTTCTGGCTCTGATGTACAAAGAGGTGTCCACCTGTTTCAATACCAATATGGTATTCACCGCAGCTCCGGCGGCGGTCTGCCTGACTGAGTTTTTTATGGGCTTTACGGGAACCGGGGCCCGTTTCTTTGTTACCCTGCGGGAGATGAGTGAATGGGTGTATTTTTCCCATTTCTATTTCTTCTATTTCTTCTCCTGGACGGTAAAGTGGAATCCGCTTCCCCTCACCAAACAGAATATTACGCTGTGCATTTTTGTGCCGATGCTGCTGTTTGCGCTGCTGGCATCTGTTCTTTCCCATCGGGAGAGCGGTAAGTGGCTGCGCAAATGCATTTAACAGGATTGCGCAAAAGAAAAAGCCTCCGGGAAAAAATCCCGGGGGCTTTTTGAAAAGTATGAAAGTTTAGAACTCCGGCTCGATCAGTCCGTAAGTCTGTCCTTTTCTCTTATAAACGACATTGACTTCTTCGGTCTCTGCGTTTAAGAATACGTAGAAGTTATGTCCTAACAGTTCCATCTGTACGCAGGCTTCTTCCGGATCCATCGGTTTCATGGCGAAACGTTTGGTCTTTACAATCTGGATTTCGTCCTCCGGCTCAGCTTCCTCACTGATAAACAGATCGGAGAAGGACTGTGCGGACTGCTTTTTGTCGATGAGTTTGTTTTTGTACTTACGAAGCTGGCGTTCAATGATCTCCTCTACCAGGTCGATGGATACGTACATGTCATTGCTGGATTCTTCAGCACGGATAATGTTGCCCTTAACCGGGATAGTAACCTCGATTTTCTGTTTGTCTTTCTGTACACTGAGAGTTACGATGATTTCTGTATCCGGAAGGAAGTAACGTTCCAGTTTTCCGATTTTTTCCTCAATGGCGGCGCGAAGCCCCGGAGTCACATCAATATTTCTGCCTGTAATCGTATAACGCATAAGTCATCAGCTCCTTCTTTTGAGATGTTCTAAGTATAACATATAAAACCGAAAATTTCAACCAAAACAAGGAAATTGTTGAGACAATTATTGGGAATAAAAAATAAAAACACATACTTTATCCACAAAAAAGAAATTGCATTTCTACCTTTGCGGATGTGGAAAAGTCAAGCGTTTTTCCTGTATTTTTTGGCGTAAACATTGGATTTATGAGATATGAACAAAGAAAACCGCGTTCTTTTCCACGGGAAATAAACGGAAAAATGTGGGAAAACTTTGTGGATAATGTGGATAACTTGGTGCATAACTCATTTTTGGCTGAAAATCAGGGAAAATGGATGTGGATGTATTTTTCGTGGATATTGTGGATAACGTGGATAAGTTGTGAATCGAACATAGTTTTTGTGCAACCTGACAGGTTTACCATAATTTTACTTTTATGTCGCCTTTTCATTTATTTTTATTGAGGAAGTAAATTTTTTGTGAACAAAGGGCCTAAAACTTGAATAAATCAGGGGATGGTGGTACAATATCAAAGATTGACTTATAATAGTAGAAACGAGACAGACGAAACAAAGAAAGTTTAGGAGAAAGAATTATATGAATCTCATAGAAAAAGTATTTGGCACCCACAGTGAGCGGGAACTGAAGATGATCTACCCGATTGTGGACAAGATCGAAGCGCTGCGCCCGACCATGCAGGCAAAGACCGATGAGGAACTGCGGGACAATACCCGTATCTTTAAGGAGCGCCTGGCAAACGGCGAAACTCTGGATGACATTCTTCCGGAGGCATTTGCTACAGTCCGTGAGGCTGCAAAGCGTGTGCTGAACATGGAGCATTATCCGGTACAGCTCATTGGTGGTATCGTCCTGCATCAGGGTCGTATTGCCGAGATGAGAACCGGTGAAGGTAAGACACTGGTTTCCACCTCTCCGGCATACTTAAACGCGCTGGCAGGCAAGGGTGTTCACATCGTAACCGTCAACGACTATCTGGCAAAGCGAGATGCTGAGTGGATGGGACAGGTTCACCGCTTCCTGGGCCTGACCGTTGGCGTGGTATTAAACCCGATGACCTCTGAGGAGCGTAAGGCCGCATACAACTGCGATATCACCTACGTGACCAACAACGAGCTGGGATTCGATTACCTGCGTGATAACATGGCGATCTATAAAGACCAGATGGTTCTGCGCAACCTGGATTACGCCATCATCGATGAGGTCGATTCCGTCCTGATCGATGAAGCAAGAACCCCGCTGATCATTTCCGGCCAGAGCGGTAAGTCCACCAAGCTTTACGAGGTCTGCGACGTGCTGGCTCACCAGCTGGTACGCGGCGAGGCGTCCGGCGAGTTCACCAAGATGAACGCCATCATGGGTGAGGACATTGAGGAGACCGGAGATTTCATTGTAAACGAGAAGGATAAAGTCGTTAACTTAACCGAGGAAGGTGTTAAGAAGGTAGAGCAGTTCTTCCATATTGAGAACCTGGCAGATCCGGAAAACCTGGAGATCCAGCACAACATCATTCTGGCCCTGCGCGCAAACTACTTAATGTTCCGCGATAAGGACTACGTGGTAAAAGACGATGAGGTTCTCATTGTCGATGAGTTTACCGGACGTATCATGCCGGGCCGCCGTTACTCTGACGGCCTGCATCAGGCAATCGAGGCGAAGGAGCATGTGAATGTACGCCGCGAGAGCAAGACGCTGGCAACCATTACCTTCCAGAACTTCTTCAACAAGTTCCGCAAGAAAGCCGGCATGACCGGTACTGCATTGACCGAGGAGAAAGAGTTCCGTAACACCTACGGAATGGATGCGATTGCCATCCCGACCAACCGTCCGGTTGCGCGTATCGACCACGAGGATGCAGTATACAAAACCAAAAAAGAAAAATTCGAGGCAGTTGTCAACGATGTTGTGGCCTCCCATGAGAAGGGACAGCCGGTACTGGTTGGCACCATCACCATCGAGACTTCTGAGCTGTTAAGCAAGATGCTGACCAAGCGCGGCATCCAGCATAAGGTCCTGAACGCGAAGTTCCATGAGCTGGAGGCTGAGATTGTAGCAGACGCTGGTATCCACGGCGCTGTTACCATCGCAACCAACATGGCCGGCCGTGGCACCGATATCAAGCTGGATGACGAGGCAAAGGCAGCAGGCGGCTTAAAGGTCATTGGTACCGAACGTCATGAGTCCCGCCGTATCGATAACCAGCTGCGTGGCCGTTCTGGCCGTCAGGGAGACCCGGGTGAGTCCCGCTTCTATATTTCCCTGGAGGACGACCTGATGCGTCTGTTCGGTTCCGAGCGCCTTATGGCTATGTTTGAGGCTCTTGGTGTTCCGGAGGGTGAGCAGATTGAGCACAAGATGCTTTCCAGTGCCATCGAGAAAGCACAGATGAAGATTGAGAACAACAACTACGGCATCCGTGAGAACCTGTTAAAATACGACGAGGTCAACAACGAGCAGCGTGAGATTATCTACGCAGAGCGCCGCAAGGTTCTGGATGGCGACAACATGCGTGACCTCATCTTAAAGATGATCACCGATATTGTGGAGAACTCCGTAGATCTGTCCATTTCCGATGAGCAGGCATCTTCCGAGTGGGACCTGAATGAGTTAAACAGCCTTCTGCTCCCGATCATTCCGCTGGAGACCATCACCGCGGAGAATCATCCGGTGACCAAGAAGAATGAGTTAAAGCATATGCTGAAGGAAGAGGCTATCAAGCTGTATGAGGCAAAAGAGGCTGAGTTCCAGGAGGCAGAGCAGATCCGTGAGCTGGAGCGTGTAGTACTCCTGAAGGTCATTGACAACAAGTGGATGAGCCACATCGACGATATGGACCAGCTGCGCCAGGGTATCGGCCTGCAGGCTTACGGCCAGAGAGATCCGGTTGTCGAGTATAAGATGAGCGCTTACGAGATGTTTGAGGCTATGACCGCAGCAATCACCGAGGAGACCGTCCGCATCCTGTTCCACATCCGTGTCGAGCAGAAGATCGAGCGTGAACCGGCAGCCAAGGTAACCGGAACCAACCGCGACACCTCCGCGCCGCAGGCACCGAAGGTACGCCAGGTACAGAAAATCTACCCGAACGATCCGTGCCCGTGCGGAAGCGGCAAGAAATTTAAACAGTGCCACGGCCGTGATCTGATGCCGAGATAAAAAGAATATTAATATGAAAGAAGGTGACACAATGGTAGAATTAGATCAGTTCAAGTACACATTATCGACCTTTGAAAAACCATTAGTGGAAGTGAGGGATTCACTTTGACCTGGATAGCAAGGTCAGACGAATCGATGAGTTAGATAAATCCATGGAGGAGCCGGGATTCTGGGACAATGCCGACCGTGCCACCAAACTGGTGCAGGAAGCCAAGAATCTGAAGGATACCGTAGATCTCTACCGTGGCCTGGAACAGCAGTATGAAGACATTCAGGTGATGATCGAGATGGGCTATGAGGAAGAAGACCCGGCCCTGATCCCGGAGATTCAGGAAATGCTGGATGAGTTCGAGCACAACCTGGAGAAGCTGCGCATGGAGACCCTGCTGTCCGGTGAATACGACAAATACAATGCCATCCTGCGCTTAAACGCGGGTGCGGGCGGTACGGAGTCCTGCGATTGGTGCAGCATGCTCTACCGTATGTACTGTCGCTGGGCAGACAAGATGGGCTACAAGACCGAAGTCCTGGATTATCTGGACGGCGATGAAGCGGGCATTAAGTCCGTTACCATTCAGATTAATGGTGAAAACGCTTTCGGCTACTTAAAGTCCGAGCGCGGCGTACACCGTCTGGTGCGTATTTCCCCGTTCAACGCGGCCGGAAAACGTCAGACCTCCTTCGTGTCCTGTGATGTTATGCCGGATATCGAGGAAGACCTGGATGTGGAAATCAACCCGGATGACCTGCGAATCGATACGTATCGTTCCAGCGGTGCCGGTGGCCAGCATATCAACAAGACCTCTTCCGCGATCCGTATCACCCATATTCCGACCGGAATTGTGGTACAGTGCCAGAACGAGCGTTCCCAGTTCCAGAACAAGGATAAGGCCATGCAGATGTTAAAGGCCAAGCTGTATATGTTAAAGCAGCAGGAGAATGCGGAGAAGTTGTCCGACATCCGCGGTGATGTCAAGGAAATCGGCTGGGGAAACCAGATCCGTTCCTATGTCCTGCAGCCGTACACCATGGTTAAAGACCTGCGTACCGGAGAGGAAACCGGAAACGTGGCCAATGTATTGGACGGCGGGCTGGATCCGTTCATCAGCGCCTACCTGCGCTGGCTGAGCCTGGGCTGCCCGGACCGCAAGGCATCCGCAGAGGATTAATTTTCGATTCTTTAGAAAAGCAGAGTGTATGCAAGAAAAAGCTTGCGCTCTGCTTTTTTTTGTGCTAATATCTCTCACATGAGCACAAATGTTCATGATAGACGAACATACAAAGAAGAGACTGCCCTTTATGGCAGAGATTTTCGGGAGGATTTATGATGCCGGAAGAGAAAAGCAAGTATTTTGTGGTAAAACAGAAAGCGGTGCCGGAGGTATTGCTGAAGGTTGTGGAAGCCAAGAAGCTTCTGGAATCGGAGCGTGTGCTGACCGTTCAGGAGGCAACTGAGCGTGTGGGCATCAGCCGCAGTTCTTTTTACAAATATAAAGAAGATATTTTCCCGTTTTATGACAACACGAAGGGAAAAACCGTTACCTTTGTGGTGCAGATGGACGATGAGCAGGGCCTGCTTTCTGACCTGCTTCACATTGTGGCAGTGTACAAGGCCAACATCCTGACCATTCACCAGAGTATTCCGGTTAACGGTGTGGCAACACTGACTCTGTCTGTGGAAGTCAAGGACAATACGGGGAATATTTCCAAAATGGTGGAAGAGATTGAAGAACAGGACGGCATCCATTATGTGAAGATTGTTTCCAGGGAGTAGAAACTGCCTGGGGTTACGGATATCCGTTTCCTGAACAGGAAGGAAACATAACACGGCTGTCTGCAGAACTGTGGACGGCAGCAAAATAACAGAAAAAAAGTGAGGACAGAGCAATGGTACAGGTAGCAATCATGGGATATGGCACAATTGGTTCCGGAGTAGCGGAGATTTTAGCCCAGAACGCGGAGCAGATCACAAATGGCTGCGGACAGGATGTGGCTCTTAAGTATGTTCTGGATCTTCGGGATTTCCCGGGAAGCCCGGTGGAGGGTAAGATCGTACACGATTTTTCCGTGATCGAGAAGGATCCGGAAGTCAGCGTGGTAGTAGAGACCATGGGCGGACTGAATCCGGCTTACCCGTTTGTAAAGGCAAGCCTATTAGCCGGCAAGCATGTGGTAACCTCCAACAAAGCGCTGGTGGCAGCTTATGGAACCGAGCTTCTTGCCATTGCGAAGGAGAAGAACGTGAATTTCTTCTTTGAGGCCAGTGTAGGAGGCGGCATCCCGATTATCCGTCCGCTGTACCGCTGCTTAAAGGGTGAGAAGATCCTGGAAATCACCGGTATCTTAAACGGAACCACCAACTTCATTCTGACCAAGATGGATAAGGAAGGCGCTTCCTTTGAGGCCGTATTAAAAGAAGCTCAGGATTTAGGTTACGCAGAGCGCAATCCGGAGGCAGATGTAGAGGGTTACGATACCTGCCGCAAGATTGCCATCCTCACTGCTATGGCAACTGGAAAAGAAGTGAACTACGAGGACATCAGCACCGAGGGTATCACAAAGATCACCGATGTAGACTTCAAGTACGCGGACAAGCTGGGAACTTCCGTGAAGCTGTTCGGAACCAGCCGCATGGACGGCACTGAAGTTCATGCCTGGGTTGCACCGGTCATGATCGGAAAAGATCATCCGCTGTACGCGGTCAACGATGTATTCAACGGCATCCTGGTAAAGGGCAACATGCTGGGAACCTCCATGTTCTACGGAAGCGGAGCCGGAAAGCTCCCGACCGCCAGCGCTGTCATTGCGGATATCATGGAAGCGGTTGAGAATGCAGATCACAATGTACCGCTGGGATGGACCAGCGAACGCCTGACCATCGCAGACCAGAAGACCTCCGTACACCGCTACTTTGTACGTGTAGAGGGAAGCGGGGCAGAACTGGAGCAGGAAGCAGCCGCAGCCTTCGGCGGAGCCGAGGCAGTAAAGCTGGACAGCCTGACCGATGAGTTTGCGCTGCTGACCGGAGAGATGAGCGAGGCAGCATACGCAGAGTGCGCTGCAGCGTTTGAGAAGACCGCGAAGATCCGCCAGAGAATCCGTGCGGAGTTCTAAATAAAAATTTATTCCCGTACAGAAAATGCCAGGTGGCGCCAATTCGGTGCCCCTGGCATTTTCGTTACTTCATAACTGTTCAGTCCCCTCACAGTTATGGGCAAAAATCCATTGAAAATTGCCTTCGGCAATGGGATTTTTGCCTGCAAGCCCATGTTTTCATACGGTCAGCGCAGTGAATGCGCAGACCTATTGAACAGTTACGTTACTTCATATCATTGTTTTACTGTGCTGCGGGCATTGCCCCGTTCAGGATTTCCTGAGCCTGGTGGTAGATCTGGCGGATCAGGTCTGCGTTGGCGGGATCCTGGGCTACATGGTAGACCAGCATATACTGGAAAAAGATAAAGAAGCTCAGCAGAATGCAGAAAATTCCGATGACGAATCCGGCAATTCCGGAGCCGGTGAAATGGTGGTCTCTCCGGGACAGCCATGCACTTAAGGCTGCTGCGGATCCAAGTATAATCTGGACCGGCGGGTAAAACCAGCTGAAGATTCCGAAGATGCCAAGAAACAGGCTGGTTCTGGCAAGTCTATTGGGGGCGGGGCGTCTTGCTCCGGTATTCTGTTCCATATGAATTCCTCCGTAAGTATCGATGAAAAATGACATTCCTAATCATAACACGAAAATAAAAAAGCCTCAAGGGAGAATACCGAACAGCTTGCGCCGCATCTGGTTATGGATTATAATGGGGGATACAGCTTAAAGAAAAAAGGAGTTTTACACTAGATGGATATTTTTAAAATATTGCAGGATGAGCTGCAGATTGGATATAAGCAGGTGGAGGCAGCGGTTCAGCTGATCGACGAAGGAAACACCATTCCGTTCATTGCCCGTTACCGCAAAGAGGCAACCGGTTCTTTGAATGACGAGGTGCTCCGAAACCTGGACGAGCGTCTGCGTTACCTGCGCAACCTGGAGGAAAAGAAGGAACAGGTGCTTTCTACGATCCGGGTTCAGGAAAAGCTGACACCGGAGCTGGAACAGCAGATTCAGGCAGCCATGACCATGGTAGCACTGGAAGATCTGTACCGCCCGTACCGTCCGAAGCGCCGCACCCGTGCCATGATCGCGAAGGAACGGGGACTGGAGCCGCTTGCGGAGCTGATTCTTGCACAGGAGGCGAAAGAACCGTTAGAGCAGCTTGCGGAGCGCTACGTGTCTGAGGCAAACGAGGTTCCGACTGTGGCTGATGCCATGGCTGGCGCAAAAGATATCATTGCGGAGCGCATCTCCGATCAGGCCGATTACCGCACCTATATCCGCCGTGCCACCACGGAGCAGGGGATAATCCGTTCCCAGGCCAAAGATGAAAAGGCAGAGTCTGTTTATGAGATGTATTACCAGTACGAGGAACCGGTGAAGAAATGTGCCGGACACCGTGTTCTGGCTTTAAACCGCGGTGAGAAAGAAAAGGTACTGACTGTGAAGGTAGAGGCTCCGGAGGAGAATATCCTGCGCTACCTGGAAAAGCAGGTCATCACCCGGAATAATCCGTATACCACACCGGTTTTACAGGAGGTTGCTGCAGACAGCTACCGCCGCCTCATTGCTCCGGCCATTGAGCGTGAAATCCGCAGTGCGCTTACGGAAACCGCGGAGGCTGGTGCCATCAAGGTGTTCGGCAAGAACTTAAAACAGCTTCTGATGCAGCCGCCGGTAGCAGGCCGCGTGGTGCTGGGCTGGGATCCGGCATTCCGTACCGGCTGTAAGCTGGCTGTCGTGGATGCCACCGGAAAGGTGCTGGACACCACGGTTATTTTCCCGACCGCGCCGCAGAATAAGGTGGAGGAGTCCAAGAAGGTCGTAAAAGACCTGATCAAAAAATACAACATCTCCCTGATCTCTCTGGGCAACGGAACCGCGTCCCGGGAATCTGAGATGATCATTGTGGAGCTCATCAAAGAGATTCCGCAGCAGGTACAGTACGTGATTGTTAACGAGGCTGGCGCTTCCGTTTACTCTGCAAGCAAGCTGGCTACGGAGGAGTTCCCGAATTTTGATGTAGGTCAGCGAAGCGCTGCTTCCATCGCGAGAAGACTGCAGGATCCGCTGGCAGAGCTGGTCAAGATTGACCCGAAGTCCATCGGTGTGGGCCAGTACCAGCATGATATGAACCAGAAAAACTTAAGCGAGACGCTGCAGGGTGTTGTGGAGGACTGCGTAAACCGCGTTGGTGTGGACTTAAACACCGCTTCCGCTTCCCTGCTGGAGTATATTTCCGGTGTCTCCAAAGCCATTGCGAAAAATATCGTGGCATACCGGGAAGAGAATGGTGTGTTCACGAATCGCAAACAGCTCTTAAAGGTGGCAAAGCTTGGTCCGAAAGCCTTTGAGCAGTGTGCCGGTTTCATGCGCATCAACGGCGGGGACAATCCACTGGATATGACTTCCGTGCATCCGGAAAGCTACGGGGCAGTAGAGGCGCTTCTGAAAAAGCTGGGTTACCAGCCGGAGGACATTGCCGCGGGCGGATTAAAGGAGCTTGGACGGAAGGTGCGCGGCTGCAGGGGCCTGGCAGAGGAGCTTGGCCTTGGCGAGATTACCTTAAAGGATATCGTAAAAGAACTGGAGAAACCGGCCCGCGACCCGCGTGAGGAGATGCAAAAACCGATCCTGCGCACCGATGTCCTGGAGATGAGGGATCTGGCCCCGGGCATGGTCTTAAAGGGAACGGTCCGCAATGTCATTGACTTTGGCGCGTTTGTGGACATTGGTGTCCATCAGGATGGCCTGGTCCATATTTCCCAGATGACAGACCGCTACATCAAGCATCCTCTGGAGGCAGTCAGTGTCGGTGATATCGTAGAAGTCAAGGTGTTAAGCGTAGATCTGAACAAGAAGCGCATTGCCCTGACCATGAAGCTGTAGGGAAAGGAGCGGTGATTGCCGATGGAAAATGAAACCAATGTAACCAGTGAAGTCAGGGAGACAGTCCGGACTGGAAAAACGGTGGATGTGACTTTGCACATTACAGCGAAGGATCTGTGGATCTTTTCCATGTATCATGCTAATGCCGGTTTTATGGGAATGTTTAATATTCTGTTTTCCCTGGCGGCTCTGTATCTTCTGATCTTTCGCTGGGGCAGCACAACGGTGCCTTACAGAATCCTGCTGGTGGTGTGTGCTCTGATGTTTACAGTATGGCAGCCGTTTCTTCTCTGGCTGAAAGCCGGAAAACAGGCGAAACGTCCTGCGGTGAAAACACCGATGCGCCTGGTGTTTACGGATGAGAAGCTGACTGTAAGCCAGGCGGAAAATTCAGCTGATTTTAACTGGGAGGAGATGGGCCGCCTGGACGCGAAACCAGCCATGTATATTCTCTATATGGACCGGGTTCATGCGTACCTGATTCCGAAAACAGCTTTGGCTGAACAGGAAGAAGCATTCCGGGAACTGGTAACCGCGCATCTTCCGAAGGAAAGACGGAGGAAAATCTGATGGAATATAAAAGCAACAGCCCGGAAGAAACCTTTGCCCTGGGAAAGCAGCTGGGGGAACAGGCTAAACCGGGAGAAGTATACTGCCTGGATGGAGATCTTGGCGTGGGCAAGACCATTTTTACCCAGGGATTTGCTGCGGGCCTTGGCATTGATGAGCCGGTTAACAGCCCGACCTTTACCATTGTGCAGCAGTATGACAGCGGACGCCTTCCCCTGTATCACTTTGATGTGTACCGCATCGGGGATGTCAGCGAGATGGATGAGATTGGCTATGAGGACTGCTTTTACGGAGAGGGTGTCTGCCTGATCGAGTGGTCCCAGCTCATTCCGGAGATTCTTCCGGACGAGGTAATCCGTATCCGCATTGAAAAAGACCTGGAACAGGGATTTGATTACCGTAAGATAACGGTGGAGGGATTAGGATGAAGATACTTGGAATAGAAAGTGCGTCACTGGTGGCTTCCGTGGCTGTAGTGACCGATGGCCTGGTGACAGCGGAGTATACCGTGGATTTAAAAAAGACCCATTCCCAGACGCTGCTGCCCATGATTGATGAGGTGACCCGCATGCTGGATCTGGATCTGCATGAGGTGGATGCCATTGCGGTATCCGGCGGACCGGGTTCCTATACCGGCCTGCGCATTGGCTCCGCAACAGCAAAGGGCCTGGGCCTGGCGCTGGAAAAGCCTTTGATCCATGTTCCGACCATGGATGCCATGGCTTACAATTTATATGGAACCTCCGCGCTTATCTGCCCGGTCATGGATGCCAGAAGAGGCCAGGTTTATACCGGACTCTATCATTATGAAGAAACCTTTGAGGTTGTAAAGCCGCAGTGCGGCATGGACATTCACGAGCTGATAAAAGAACTGAATGAACGCGGGGAGCGCGTGATCTTTTTAGGGGACGGTGTGCCGGTGAATGAGAAAATTATCCGGGAAGAGATGACCGTACCGTTCTCCTTTGCCCCGGCCCAGACAAACCGCCAGCGCGGTGCCAGTGTGGCTGCTCTTGGAAGCGTGTACTTTGCGGAAGGAAAGACTGTGTCCGCCATGGACCACGCGCCGGATTACCTGCGCAAAGCCCAGGCAGAGCGGGAACTGGAAGAGGCAAAACGTCAGGGAAAGACCGATGAGCTGGCAGCAGGCCACAGCGTTGGAACAGGAGATGCGCAGTGATCCGCTGCATGGAGGAGCGGGATCTTCCGGCCATCGCAGAACTGGAAAAACTCTGCTTTTCGGAAAGCTGGTCCTATTCCATCCTGGAAGCCGGAATCCACAGTCCCTACGATGTGTATTATGTATTTGAACAGGAAGAAAAAATTCTTGGCTACTGCAACCTGCGGGTGCTGGCCGGGGAGGGGGAAGTGCAGCGTATTGCCGTACATCCCGAAAGCCGCCGCCTGGGGCTTGGCAGAAAAATGATGGATGCGATGGTAGAGTATGCTATCCGGGAAGGTGCTTATGCCATCAGCCTGGAGGTACGCGAAGGCAACCTTGCGGCCCGGAACCTGTATGAATCCTACGGTTTTGCCGCAGAGGCAGTGCGAAAAGCCTACTATCATAACCCGACCGAGGATGCTCTCATCATGTGGAAGCGGGATCTGCCGGAAAGAATTACCACTTAAAATCGCGAATATTTCTGTTTATAATGTAGGGGACGCGGCGTCTGTGCCGTGTCCCCTGTTTTGTGAAAATACCGGAGAAGAATCCGGCGCCGCCCCGAATCAGGCAGCACAGCAGGTGGAATATGTGAAAAGAAAAGGCGAGGAATCAACATGAGAAAATATCAGAAAAATGGAATACTGGAAAGTGTAGTCTGCAACGGCTGCGGAAAGAAGCTGGTGGTAGAGCGTGGAATCCTGCGGGAAGGCGGCTTTGCCGTACATTATCCGTGGGATTATTTTTCCGAAAAAGACGGCGAAATCCACCACTGGGATCTGTGTGAGGACTGCTATGACAGTTTGATCCGCCAGTTTGTGATTGCTCCGGAAATCGAGGAAGCGGTTGAATTCATGTAAACGCTATGCTATGATATCAGCATCAAATGAAATGAGGTTAATCGATTTATGTTAGATATCTGTTTACTGGGAACCGGCGGAATGATGCCGCTTCCGTATCGCTGGCTGACTGCGATGATGGCGCGCTGTGACGGCAGCAGTCTTCTGATCGACTGCGGAGAAGGAACGCAGGTGGCGCTGAAAGAAAAAGGATGGAGCCCGAAGCCCATCGATGTGATCTGTTTTACCCATTATCATGCAGACCACATCAGCGGACTTCCAGGGCTTCTTCTCACGATGGGCAACGCAGAGCGCACGGAACCGGTAACGCTGATCGGACCAAAGGGCCTGGAGCGCGTGGTGAACGCGCTGCGTACCATTGCGCCGGAGCTTCCATTCCAGTTAAAGTTTATCGAGCTGGAGGAGAACCGGAACCAGTTTCAGATCGGGCCTTACGTGATTGATGCCTACCGGGTAAACCATAATGTGGTCTGCTATGGCTATTCTATTTCCATTCCGCGGGCGGGCCGTTTTGATGTGGAACGGGCCAAGGAGCAGAATGTGCCGATGAAGGCATGGAGCCGTCTGCAGAAAGGCGAGACGCTGGAGCTTGACGGTGTGACCTACACACCGGATATGGTGCTGGGACCGGACCGCAAGGGCTTAAAGGTTACCTACTGTACTGACACCAGGCCGGTGCCGGTCATTGCGGAGTACGCGGACCATGCGGATCTCTTTATCTGCGAGGGCATGTACGGCGAGGATGGCAAAGAGGCGAAGGCCAGAGAGTACAAGCACATGACCATGTACGAGGCAGCAAACCTGGCGAAGAAGGCACAGCCTGCAGAAATGTGGCTGACCCATTACAGCCCGTCCTTAAACCGGCCGGACGAGTTTATTGACAAAGTACGGGAAATCTTTCCGGGAGCGAAGACAGCGCGGGATGGCTGGACCCGTGAGCTGACCTTCGATGAGGAGTAAGACAAATGATGGATACAGAGAAAAAAATAAATGAAGAAACGGAAATGAAGGACACTCTGATTCTGGCAATTGAGAGTTCCTGCGATGAGACAGCAGCTTCCGTGGTAAAGAACGGCCGCGAGGTGCTTTCCAACGTGATCTCATCCCAGATTGCCCTGCACACGCAGTTTGGCGGTGTAGTTCCGGAGATTGCTTCCAGAAAACATATTGAGAAGATCAACCAGGTGGTAACCCAGGCGCTGGAAGACGCAAAGGTAACCCTGGCAGATGTGGATGCCATTGGTGTCACCTACGGCCCGGGCCTTGTGGGCGCTCTTTTGGTTGGCGTGGCTGAGGCAAAAGCCATTGCCTTTGCGGCAAAGAAACCGCTGGTGGGCGTGCACCACATAGAAGGGCATGTGTCTGCAAACTACATTGAAAATCCGGATTTGGAGCCGCCCTTTGTGTGCCTGATCGTCTCCGGCGGACATACCCATCTGGTCATTGTAAAGGATTACGGCGAGTTTGAGATCATCGGCCGCACCCGTGACGATGCGGCAGGCGAGGCGTTTGATAAGGTGGCCCGTGCCGTAGGACTGGGCTATCCGGGTGGCCCAAAGGTAGACAAAACCGCCAAAGAGGGCAATCCGCATGCCATTGAGTTCCCGCGGGCGAAGGTGGAGGGCTCTCCTTATGATTTCAGTTTCAGCGGCTTAAAATCAGCTGTGCTGAATTACATTAACAAAGCCCATATGACCGGCGAGGAGATTAACGTGCCGGATCTGGTAGCCTCTTTCCAGAATGCAGTCGTGGAGGCCCTGGTGAGTCGCGCGGTCCTGGCAGCAAAGGAATATGGCTATGACAAGCTGGCCATTGCCGGCGGCGTGGCGTCCAACTCTGCGCTTAGGGCAGCCATGCAGGAGGCCTGTGACAAGGCACATATTCGCTTCTATCATCCGTCTCCGATCTTCTGTACGGATAACGCGGCCATGATTGGCTGTGCGGCCTACTATGAGTACAAGAAGGGGACGCGCCATGGCTGGGACTTAAATGCAGTCCCGAACTTAAAGCTCGGTGAACGATGAGATAAAAAATTAACAATATATAAGGAAGAGAGAGCATGACTGATACATTTCGCATTGGAGCCGTGATCCTGGCCGGAGGCCGGGGCAGCAGGATGCACAGTGATATCCAGAAGCAGTATATGCTTTTAGATGGCAGACCTTTAATCGCTTATGCCCTGGAGGCATTTGAGCGAAGCTGTGCGGATGATCTGGTGCTGGTGACCGGAGCTGGAGAGGCAGAGTTTGTGCAGAAGGAGATTCTGCCACCCCTTGGCCTCACGAAGCTGCGCAGCATTGTAACCGGAGGAAAAGAGCGCTACCATTCGGTTTATGAGGGATTAAAAGCATTACGGAACTGTGACTACGTGCTGATTCATGACGGCGCAAGGCCTCTTGTGACGGAAGCAGTCATTTCCCGGGCTGTGCAGGCGGCTGTGCAGAATGACGCGTGTGTGGTGGGAATGCCGGTGAAGGATACCATCAAGGTGGCAGACGCCCATGGCTTTGCGGAGTCTACACCGGACCGTTCCCTGCTGTGGCAGGTACAGACACCCCAGGCATTTGCCTATCCGCTGGTGCGCGGCGCCTATGACCGCCTGATGGCAGATGAGACATTGCAGAAGGGAATCACGGACGATGCCATGGTGGTGGAGCACTTAAGCGGCACAAAGGTGCGCCTGGTGGAAGGAAGCTATGAGAATTTAAAGGTGACCACACCGGAAGATCTGGTTCTGGCAGAGGCTTTATTAAAAAAACGCGCCGCTTCGGACGTACCTTTGTAAACTTATTTTACAAAGTAAGACCAATGTAAAATTGATGAAAAATGCGGGTTACACTTGGGAAAAGTTAACAATATAACGGTTACAGTTCAGCCTTGATGTTTCAAGTGGCATCTATTCATACGCTAAAAATCCCGTCCTGTAAACGGGATTTTTACAGCCACTCCGGCAGCCTGAATACCAACCAACTTCTCGATTCGTTCACATGTCTTTCCTTCGAAGAAGCAGGGCATACATTAGCTAAAAAAACGATAGAACTGCTCACTGGGATGAATGAAGAAAGAAAAATGCTGATAGCTGCCGGAATGGATGGATTCCTCTCGGAGTCGATACAGGCTTATGAGGAAGCATATCAGGAATTGATAATGGAAGGCAGGGAGGAGAACCGGAAGACAAAACACAGATATGCCAGACAGGATGCAGCAACTTTACTGAACCGTCTGGAGAAATACAGCCGCAATCATCTTCTCTTCCTTCATGATTTCAATGTGTATTTTGATGACAACATGAGTGAGCGTGACCTCAGGAAAGTGAAGAACCGTCAGAAAATGGCAGGTGGATTCCGGAAGACGAGCGGAGCAGAAATGTACTGCAGCATCCTGACAATCGTAGAGACGACCAAACGAAGAGGACAATCCATTATGGAGAATTTGAAACGATTATTCAAAGGAACACCGGCTATATTTTAGCTGGTGTAAGAGTCGTTACTGAACCAGCCAGGAACCAGTCAGCCTCACTGCGTGCGGGTTAGATAATTCTAAGAATCAACGTTTAGGCTGAACTGTAACAAAAAAATGAAAAAAATGTCAAAAACAGGGTTGACAGCAGAGACTAACTGTGCTAAAATTCATCAATGTCGCGTGTGACGAACGAAAAGCTTCAAAAACACACGATGAAAAAACTTCAAAAAAGTTCTTGACAAAAACGGAACGCTTTGGTAAAATAGCAAAGCATGTTTGAGGAGAGATATCGAAGTGGTCATAACGAGGCGGTCTTGAAAACCGTTTGTCCGCAA